>FUFK010042637.1_pt1 | contig 35407 bp, 33 predicted proteins | sample 1021851 | NCBI WGS metagenome assembly FUFK01 (sample SAMEA51879418, study PRJEB19060) | metagenome | reverse complement strand
CCCTGGGCGCTCTCATTTGGCCATCCCTGGCCAAATAGGTCCCTCCAGGCACCACCATTGCCCCGCTCGCTGGGTAGCGTCGCCGCCACGGGTCACAACACCCCCGGACCCTCCAGGGAGGGGAAGTTTGGAATCTCCCAAGGAGCGCCGGGATCGGGTGGGCCCATACAGGACCGTCTTTGGCCAGGGATGGCCAAAGTCGAGCTTACAGGGATGTACTTGCAGCGTGTCCTGTATGGGCCCACCCGATCCCGGCGCGGGCCCTCTGGAGAGCAAACCCCGGATCAACCGCTACGCAGATGGTGCGCGTGGTAGCGAAGATGGTCGTCGATAAAGCTGGCGATAAAGAAGTAGGAGTGATCGTACCCCGGCAGCATACGCAGGGTCAGCGGCACGCCGGCCTGCTTGCAGGCCGCTTCCAGGGCTTCCGGGCGCAGCTGCCCGTCCTGGTAGAAGTTGTCCGCCTCGCCCTGGTCCACCTTGATCTCCGCCGGTGCCGGGGCGCCGGTGGCGATCAGCTCGCAGGCGTCCCACGCCTTCCAGCTTTCCCGGTCGTCACCCAGATAGCCGCCCAGCGCTTTCTCGCCCCAGGGGCACTGCGTCGGGTTGGCGATGGGCGCGAACGCGGACACCGAGGCGTAGCGCTCCGGGTTCTTAAGCGCGCACACCAGGGCGCCGTGGCCGCCCATGGAGTGGCCGCTGATCGACTGCTGGCCGTTGAGCGGGAAGTGCCGGGCGACCAGCGCCGGCAGCTCTTCGGTGACGTAGTCGTACATGCGGTAGTGGCGGTTCCAGGGCGCCTCGGTGGCGTTCACGTAGAAGCCGGCGCCGGAGCCGAAATCATAGCTGTCGTGCTCGCCGGGCAGGTCGGTGCCGCGCGGGCTGGTGTCCGGGCAGACGATCGCCAGGCCCAGCTCCGCGGCGGTGCCGTGGGCGCCGGCCTTCTGCATGAAGTTTTCATCCGTGCAAGTCAGGCCGGACAGCCACCACAGCAGCGGCACGTCCTGCTCCTCCGCCGCCGGCGGCAGGTAGATGGCGAAGATCATCTCGCAGCCGAGCACCTTGCTGTGGTGCTTGTAGCGCTTTAGCCAGCCGCCGAAGCTCTTGTTCGCGGCGACCAGTTCCAGTTCGTCGGGATGAGTCATAGCGAGTGCTCCCGCAATCAGTACAGAATGACCGACCGGATGCTTTTGCCTTCGTGCATCAGATCGAACGCCTTGTTGATGTCATCCAGCGGCATGGTGTGGGTGACGAACTCGTCGATCTTGATCTCGCCCTTCATGTAGCGGTCCACGTAGCCGGGCAGCTCGGTGCGGCCTTTGACGCCGCCGAAGGCGGAGCCTTTCCAGACCCGGCCGGTGACCAGCTGGAACGGGCGGGTGCTGATCTCCTCGCCGGCGCCGGCCACGCCGATGATGATCGATTCGCCCCAGCCCTTGTGGCAGCACTCCAGCGCCGAGCGCATCACGTTGACGTTGCCGATGCACTCGAAGGAGTAGTCCACGCCGCCGTCGGTGAGCTCGACGATCACTTCCTGGATCGAGTTGCTGTAATCCTTGGGGTTGATGAAGTCGGTGGCGCCGAACTGGCGGGCGATCTTCTCTTTGTCGTTGTTCACGTCGATGGCGATGATCCGTTCCGCCTTGGCCATCACCGCGCCCTGAATCACCGACAGGCCGATGCCGCCCAGGCCGAACACCGCCACCGTGGAGCCCGGCTCCACCTTGGCCGTGTTGAGCACCGCGCCGATGCCGGTGGTGACGCCGCAGCCGAGCAGGCAGATCTTGTCCAGCGGCGCTTCCTTGCTGACCTTGGCCAGGGACACTTCCGGCACCACGGTGTACTCGGAGAAGGTGCTGGTGCCCATGTAGTGGTTCAGCTCGGTGCCGTTCAGGGAGAAGCGGCGGGTGCCGTCGGGCATCAGGCCCTGGCCCTGGGTGGCGCGCACCGCCGAGCACAGGTTGGTCTTGCCGGACAGGCAGAACTTACATTTGCCGCACTCGGCGGTGTAGAGCGGAATCACATGGTCGCCGGGTTTGACGCTGGTGACGCCTTCGCCCACTTCCTGGACGATGCCCGCGCCCTCGTGGCCGAACACGGACGGGAACAGCCCCTCCGGGTCCTTCCCGGACAGGGTGTAGGCGTCGGTGTGGCAGACGCCGGTGGCGACGATCTGCACCAGCACTTCCCCGGCTTTCGGGCCGGCCACGTCGATCTCTTCAATCACCAGGGGCTTGCCTGCTTCCCAGGCGACGGCGGCTCTCGATTTCATGCTCTTCTCCGTAACAGTCAGGACGTCTCACGTCGGATCACCGGCTCAGTGTACTGGCGCCGCTTCGCCCTCTTAAGGCATTATTTCGCAATAGATTATTGCTCAGGAGCAACAATGCAGCACTGGGATCGCATCGAGGCCTTCGTCGAAGTGGTGAGGCACGAATCCTTCGCCGGCGCGGCCCGGAATCTGGGCGTCTCCAGCTCCCACGTGAGCCGCCTGGTGGCGCGCCTGGAGACCCAGCTCGGCACCCAGCTGCTCTACCGCACCACCCGCCGCCTGCGGCTCACCGACGCCGGCGCCGTCTATTTCGAGCACTGCGCCCAGCTGTTCGACGGTTTCCAGGAGGCGCTCACCGCGATCAGCGACTACCAGCGCCGGCCCACCGGCGTGCTCAAGCTCACCTGCGCCACCACCTTCGGCGAGAAATTCATCGCCCCGCTGGTCAACGACTTCCTCGCCGAGCACCCGCAATTGTCCGTGCGCATGGACTTCACCAACCGGCCGGTGGACATCGTTGACGAGGGCTTCGACGTGGCGGTGCGCACCGGCGCCCTGCCCGACTCCTCGCTGATCGCCCGCAAGCTGTGCCCGCGCCGCGAGTACGTGGTCGGTTCGGCGGACTACTTTGAGCGCCACCCGCGTCCGCACACCCTGGGCGAACTGGCCGGCCACAACTGCCTGCTCGGTTCCGCCGACCACTGGACCTTCGACCTGGACGGCCAGCACCGGGCCTGGCGGGTGGAGGGCAACTGGCGCGCCAACTCCGGCCTGGCGCTGCTGGACGCGGTGCACAAGGGGCTGGGGCTGGCCCAGCTGCCGGACTATTACGTGCGCGAGGGCATCGGGCGGGGCGAACTGATATCGGTGCTGGATGCCCACGCCTGCACCCACACGGCGGTCTGGGTGGTCTATCCGCGCCACCGGCATCTCTCCCCCAAGGTGCGCCAGTTCGTGGACTTCCTGGTGGCCGGCATGGACGGTCGAGCTTGAAAGCGGTCGCCTCCATCATCAGGTAAGGGTCAGACAAGCCACGAACGCAAGGAGAGAACATGGCCAAGGCAACCCTCCCGGCCCTGGGGCTGGGCACCTTCCGGCTCAAGGGCGAGCCGCTGATGGGCAGCATCCACAAGGCCCTGGACCTGGGCTACCGCCACATCGACACCGCCCAGATGTACGAGAACGAGGAGACCGTGGGCGCCGCCCTGGACGCCCACGACGTACCCCGTGACGAGGTGTTCCTGACCACCAAGATCTGGCACGACCGGCTGCAGCACGACGACCTTTTACAAAGTTTGCAGGAGAGCGTGAACCGGTTGCGCGTGGACGCGGTGGACCTGGCTCTGATCCACTGGCCGAGCCCCAACGACGACGTGCCCATGGACGAATACATCGGCGCCCTGGCCGAGGCCAAAAAACAGGGTCTGGCCAGAAACGTGGGGGTGTCCAACTTCACCGTGGCGCAACTGGAACGGGCGCTCAGCGTGCCCGGCGGCGAGGAACTGGTCACCAACCAGGTGGAAGTGCACCCCTTCCTGACCAACCGCAAGGTGGTGGACGCGATCCAGCGCGCCGGCCTCACCGTGACCGCCTACATGCCGCTGGCGGTGGGCAAGGTGCTGGAGGATCCGACCCTCAAGAAACTGGGTGAGAAGTACGACGCCTCCGCCGCCCAGGTGGCGCTCGCCTGGCTGCACCAGAAAGAGATCGTGGTGATTCCGTCGTCCACCAAGGAAGCGCACCTGAAAGCCAACATGGCGGCGTTGGATATCACACTGGAGCAGGCGGACATGGACGCCATCGAGGCCCTGAACCGGGACGAGCGCATCGCCGACCCGGATTTCGCCCCGGACTGGGACTGAGACTGACGACGGGCGAGACAAAGCGCCCGTCAGGCTCTAGCATGCGGGCATGGAGCGAATTCCCCACGATAAGCTTGATGCCCTTGAGTTCGACCGTGATGAACGCCTGGAAGTCTGGCGTCAGAGCGTCGAGCCCCTGTTCGATTGCCGCGCCGCCCGGGAACCCGGCGGCCGGGAATTTCAGGGTCGGCTGGAGAGTTTCAATCTCGGCCAGACGCTGATTGCCCGTAGTGAGTTCACGCCCCTGCACTTCCAGCGCGACCGGCGCACCTCGGACGATCATCTGCTGGTGCAGCTGTACACCCACGGCGGTTACCAGGGCTACAACGGTGACCGCAAAGTGCAGGTGGGCCCCGGCGACATCAGCCTGCTGGATATGGGGCTGGGCCTGGAAACCCTGGCGCCGCGCTCCGGCAACCTGTCCCTGGTGATCCCCCGCGACCGCTTCTTCGCCCTCACCAAGCCGGCCAACTACCGGCCGGGCACGGTGCTGCGCGCCGGCACCCCGCTGGCCAATATTCTCGCCAACCACCTGTCCAGTGTCTGGGCCTCGCTGGCGGACGCCTCCGTGGACGATCTGCCGGCCATTAATCGCACCCTGGTGGGCGCGGTGGCCGGTGCCTTCTGCCAGGGTCCGGTGCGCGAAGACGCGGCCATGCCGTTCGAGGACGCCGCCCGCGACGCGGTGCGGGCGTTCATCGTTCACAACCTGGATGACCCGGGGCTGGGGCCGGCCCGGCTGTGCCGGCGGTTCGGCCTGTCGCGCACCCGGCTGTACCGGCTGTTCGAACCGTTCGGCGGCGTCGCCGGCTATATCCGCGAACAGCGCCTGGACCGGGCGTTCCGCGAGCTTGCCGAGCGCGACCTGGGGCAGCGGCGTCTGGTGGAGGTGGCGCTGGAGTGCGGCTTCGACAGCCAGAGCCATTTTTGCCGCCTGTTCCGCCAGCGTTTCGGCATGACCCCCGGCGAGGCCATGGAGCAGGGCCGCTCCGCCCGCCTACGCCGCTCGCGGGCGGACGGTGACGGGCCGTCGCGGCCGGAGTTTCGCGAATGGCTGCTCAGTCTCTGAGCGGAAACGCCGGCGGGACAAATCATCAACGGGGCGGGAAACAAGCGTGCAAGCGTTCCGCCGGTCCGACCCCCACAATGCGGGGGCGAGTTAGCGGAACGCTATCTTTTGCATACTTGGGTTGTGAGCAGGCCCCGGGGTTTTCCTCGGGGCTTTTTAATGGGCGGCTGTCAGCGTGCGGGCCAGGAACGCGGCCCCGGCGTCCTCGGCGGCCCCACCGAACAGAAACGCCGCCACATGGCCCTGGCCGCGCAGCAGCAGCAGTTCGTTGTCGACGCCGTTGGCGTTGAGCGCGGTGCGGTAGTCCTTCGCATGGTCCACCGGCACCACCGAATCCAGGGTGCCGTGGTAGAGCAGATGGGGCGGCGTGTCGGCGGTCACATGGGTGATCGGCGAGGCGGCCGCGTAGGTGGCGGCGTTGCTCTCCCGCGGACCGCCGAGGAACTGCGGCACCAGGGTGCCGCCCTTGAACTTGCGCAGATCCGTGGGCGTGCCGCCGGCCACCACCGCCCGGGGCCGGGTCACCGGGCCGCCGTAGGGCTCGTTCAGCGGGCTGTCCGTATCCGCCGCCACGGTGGCCAGCAGCGTCACCAGGTGGGCGCCGGAGGAATAGCCCCAGGCGCCCACCCGGGAGCGGTCGATGCCGTAATCGTCGGCGTGCACGTGCAGCCAGCGCATCGCCATCTGCAGGTCGTGGAGCTGCGCCGGGAAGGTGTACTCCGGCGCGAAGCGGTACTCGATGTTCACCGCCACGAAGCCCTGCTCGGCCAGTTGCCTGGCAAGCCCCGCCGTGTCCTCCGGCGAGCGCCGTTCCCAGCCGCCGCCATGCACCACCAGCACCGTCGGATACCGGCCGGGTGGCTCCGGGCGGTAGATGTCCGCATGCAGCGTTTTCGGCCAGTCGTCGGGGGTGTAAACCCGATCCTCAATCACCGTGACGTCGAAATCGGGCAGCGCCGGCGGCTCACCCTCCGGCGCGCCCAGATGGCGCACACAGCCGGTTACGGCCAGGGTGCACAGAAGCAGCAGGGTCGTTCTCATGAAGCGCTCCGCGGACAAGTAAGAACCGCTACGCTAACCGCGGATCAATCAATGGCGGGTGAGGGTGGCGGGTGTTGTGGGAGCGGGCCATGCCCGCGAAAGGGTGGCTTATAGCCACCCGGCAGGATACCAGAGACGCTGTTTTATGCGGCCGTTAGAAAGGCCGCTGGAATCCTGCCGGCCTGCAAAGCCGGCCTTTCGCTTGCAAGGCAAGCTCCCACAAAACAACCGGTTTATTCGGTGGTGAAGGCGGGGTCGTCGACGATCATGCCGATGCTGAGCGCGCCCGGGCCGATGTTCACCGCGCCGGTCAGGCCCATGCTGCTGGTCAGCAGCTCCACCTTGTGGCGCTTGGCGGCCTCGGCCAGGCGGTCGAAGCCGGGCATCTGGCGGATGCGGCTTTCGTCGCCGGCGTAGCTCACACACACCACCGGCGCCATCAGGCCGCGCTCGATACAGCGGGCGCCGTGCCGGAACATGGCTTCCACGCCGGCGTCGAAGCCGCGCATCTTGGCCACCGGGAAGGTTTCGTCCTGGCGGGCGCAGAGCACCGGCTTGATGTCCAGGGCGTTGCCGAGAATGGCGCCCGCCCAGCTGACGCTCTTGTCGCCGCGTTTCTTGGCGCGCTTGTGCAGGTAGTAGATGTCCGGCACCACGGCGTAGCCGGTGGCCTTGGAGGCCAGCACTTCCACGCTCTGCCGGATTTCGGTGATCTTCATGCCGCTCTCGATCAGCCGCATGGTCTCCGCCGCCAGGGCGCCCTGGCCGGCGAACAGGGTCTGGCTGTCGGTGACGCGCAGGGCGAAGGGGCCCTCCACGCCGGCCTGTTTCCGGATCGGCTTGTACTCACGCAGAATCGCGTGGGAGGCCTCGGTGGCGTTGGTGAAAATCGGGCTGCGGCTTTTCGGCACCGTCTGCACCAGGGCGTAGTCGAAATCCACCACCACCTTGTCCAGGAACAGCGCCTTGATCTGCTCCATGGTGAACGGGATGGATTCGGCGCCATGGGCTTTCTCGGACGCCTCGGTGGCGTAAAACTGACGGGTGCGTTCCGGATCCCGTTCATCAACGATGATCTGATCCCCGAGCCGGATGGAGACCGGGAGGATCAGAATGCCGTGTTCATCGATAAAGGATTTGGGAAGATCGCAGCCGGAATCAACGACCAGACCGATTCTCATAGTTATTCACCCCTTTTCATCGCAGTCTAGCGTAAAAAGTGTGACCTGCAACACTCCCCGGTCCAGACCTTCGGCTTAAAGCTTGACGCTTAAAGCCCCAGGTTATCCAGCACCCGCAGAATTGGGCCGGATTGGTTCATGGTGTAGAAGTGCAGGCCCGGGGCGCCCATCGCCAGCAGACGCTCGCAGAGGCGGGTCACCACTTCCTCGCCGAACGCTTTCACCGCCTGCTCGTCGTCGCGGATGTCGTCCAGACGGCTGCGCAGCCAGCGCGGGATATCGGCGCCGCAGTTATCGGAAAAGCGGAACAGATTGGCCACGTTGAGAATCGGCATCACGCCCGGGTAGACCGGCGCGTCGCAACCGCGCCGGCGCAACTCGTCCATGTAGTAGCCGTAGGCGTCGGCGTTGTAGAAGTACTGGGTAATGCCGCTGTCGGCGCCGGCGCGGATCTTGCGCTGAAAGTGCGCGATATCATCGTCGAAGCTGCGCGACTGCGGGTGATTCTCGGGGTAGGCGGCCACTTCCAGGTGGAAATGGTCGCCGGTTTCCTCGCGGATCAGGGCCACCAGATCGTCGGCGTACTTCACTTCGCTCTGCGCGTAGCCCATGCCGGAGGGCAGGTCGCCGCGCAGCGCCACGATGCGGCGCACGCCGCTTTCCTTGTAGCCGTTGACCAGTTCCATGATCTCGTCACGGCTCTGGCCGATGCAGCTCAGGTGCGGCGCGGTGTCGGCGTGCTGCTCGCGCAGCAGGTCGACCATCTGCCGGGTGTAGTCCCGCGTGGAGCCGCCGGCGCCGAAGGTGCAGGAGAAAAACTCCGGCTTCTTGGCCAGCAGCTTTTGCTGGGTGTTCAGGAGTTTTTCCCGCCCCTGCTCGGTCTTGGGCGGGAAAAACTCAAAGCTGATGCGTTTGGACATGATTCAAAAACGCCTTAGTACTTGTAGTGGTCCGGCTTGAAGGGGCCGTTGACGTCCACGCCGATATAGCCGGCCTGCTTGTCGGTGAGTTTGGTGACCACACCGCCGAAGCCCTGCACCATGTAGCGGGCCACTTCCTCGTCCAGATGCTTGGGCAGCACTTCCACCTTGAGCATCTTCTCCTTCACCGTGTCGGAGTGACCGGCGTAGCCCTGGTCGAACAGATACATCTGCGCCAGCACCTGGTTGGCGAAGGAGCCGTCCATGATGCGGCTGGGGTGACCGGTGGCGTTGCCCAGGTTGACCAGGCGGCCTTCCGAGAGCAGCAGCAGGAAGTCCTGGTTTTTCTTGTCGCGCCACACCTTGTGCACCTGCGGCTTCACTTCTTCCCATTCCCAGGTCTTGCGCATGAAGGCGGTGTCCACCTCGTTGTCGAAGTGGCCGATGTTGCAGACCACCGCGCCTTTTTTCAGCGCCTTGAGCATGTTGGCGTCGCACACGTCGTAGTTGCCGGTGGTGGTCACCAGCAGGTCGGTGGTGCCCAGCAGCTCCTTGTTGATGGAAGCTTCGGTGCCGTCGTTAACGCCGTCCTTGTAGGCGCTGACCACTTCGAAGCCGTCCATGCAGGCCTGCATGGCGCAGATCGGATCGATCTCGGTGATCTTCACGATCATGCCTTCCTGGCGCAGGGACTGCGCGGAGCCCTTGCCCACGTCGCCGTAGCCGACCACCAGCGCCTTCTTGCCGGACAGCAGATGGTCGGTGGCGCGCTTGATGGCGTCGTTGAGCGAGTGACGGCAACCGTACTTGTTGTCGTTCTTGCTCTTGGTGACCGAGTCGTTGACGTTCACCGCCGGCACTTTCAGCGTGCCCTGCTTAAGCATTTCGTAAAGGCGGTGCACGCCGGTGGTGGTCTCTTCGGTGATGCCGTGGATCTTGTCCAGCATCTCCGGGTAGGTCTCGTGGATGTAGCCGGTCAGGTCGCCGCCGTCATCCAGAATCATGTTGGCGTCCCACAGGTTGCCTTCGCCGTCGCGGCAGGTCTGCTCGATGCACCACATGTACTCTTCCTCGGTCTCGCCTTTCCAGGCGAACACCGGCACGCCGGCGGCGGCCATGGCGGCGGCGGCGTGGTCCTGGGTGGAGAAGATGTTGCACGAGGACCAACGCACTTCCGCGCCCAGCGCTTTGAGCGTTTCGATCAGCACCGCGGTCTGGATGGTCATGTGGATACAGCCGATGATGCGCGCGCCCTTGAGCGGCTGTTCGGCGCGGTATTTTTCCCGGATCGCCATCAGCGCCGGCATTTCGGTTTCGGCGATGTCGATCTCCGCGCGGCCGTACTTGGCCAGGGAAATATCCGCGACTTTATAGTCCTGCAACGTTTCCGCTTTTGCGTTCATGGGTCTCTCCATTCGTGGTTAGCGAATGGGCGCCGTTATCGTGTCTCACCCTGCCCCCGAGCCTCGCGGTTGTCCGCTGCAGCGCCCCTCGGGGGTGTGGTGGTATGCGTTAAAGCGCCGCTTTCAGGGCGGCCGCTTTGTCGGTGTTTTCCCAGCTGAAGCCTTCGCGGCCGAAGTGGCCGTAGCTGGCGGTGGGCCGGTAGATCGGCCGGCGCAGNTCGAGCATCTCGATGATGCCGCGCGGGCGCAGGTCGAAGTGCTCGCGCACCAGNGCNGCGATGCGGTTGTCGTCCAGCTTGCCGGTGCCGAAGGTGTTCACCGAGATGGAGGTCGGCTCGGCCACGCCGATGGCGTAGCTGATCTGAATCTCGCACTTGTCGGCCAGGCCGGCGGCGACGATGTTCTTGGCCACGTAACGGCCGGCGTAGGCNGCGGAACGGTCCACCTTGGACGGGTCCTTGCCGGAGAANGCGCCGCCGCCGTGGCGGGCCATGCCGCCNTAGGTGTCGACGATGATCTTGCGNCCGGTNAGGCCGCAGTCGCCCATCGGCCCGCCGATCACGAAGTTGCCGGTGGGGTTGATGTGGTACTGGGTGTCGCCGTGCAGCCATTCGGACGGCAGCACCGGCNTNACGATCTCTTCCATCACCGCTTCNCGCAGATCCGCCAGCTTGATGTCCGGGGAGTGCTGNGTGGACANCACCACCGCGTCCACCGCCACCGGCTTGCCGTTNTCATAGCGCAGGGTCACCTGGCTCTTGGCGTCCGGACGCAGCCAGCCGAGCCGGCCGTTCTTGCGCAGTTCCGCCTGGCGCTCCACCAGCCGGTGGGAGAAGTAAATCGGCGCCGGCATCAGCGTGTCGGTTTCGTTGGTGGCGTAGCCGAACATCAGGCCCTGGTCGCCGGCGCCCTGTTCCTTGTTCTCGGCTTCGTCGACGCCCACGGCGATGTCCGCGGACTGCTTGCCGATGCCGTTGAGCACCGCGCAGGTGGCGCCGTCGAAGCCCACGTCGGAGCTGTCGTAGCCGATGTCCAGAATCACCTGGCGGACGATGTCTTCCAGTTCCACATAGGTGCTGGTGCGCACTTCGCCGGCAACGATGGCCATACCGGTCTTGACCATGGTCTCCACCGCCACGCGGGCGTGGGGGTCGTCGGCGATGATGGCGTCGAGGACCGCGTCCGAGATCTGGTCGGCCATTTTATCCGGATGGCCTTCGGAGACCGACTCGGAGGTAAAGATGCTGTATTCACTCATTACCGGATTGCTCCCTTTTTGATGGATGCGCGGTGACGCGCTGAAAGCTGCGCACCTGCACCTGAAAACCGTTACGCATGGCGAGAAACAGGCTCTCGCGCAATACCAGGCCGGCGCGGCCGGCCCAACTCACCAGATCGGCTTCTTCGAAACCGAGCCAGAAATCCCCGCAGGCGTCCACCGCCCAACGCTGGTTGTGGCGGCACAGATCGGTGATCACCAATACGCCGCCGTCGTTCAATTGCCGGGCCGCCGCCTCCAGGGCGGCGGAGGGCGAGGGCAGGTGGTGCAGCACCATATTGACCACCACCGCGTCGACCCGGGGTAAAAGGGCGCCGTGTTCCGGCCACTCCCCCAACACCAGCTCCACATTGTCCAGCCCCTGGCCGGCCACCCGTTCCCGGGCCCGGGCCAGCATCACCTCGGCGTTGTCCAGCGCCAGCACCCGCTCGAAGCGGCTCGCCAGCGGCGCCAGGAAGCGCCCCTCACCGGGGCCGATCTCCAGCGCGATGCCGCGCCGTTCGCCGGGCTCCCGATTGTTCGCGGCCCGATCCAGCAACTCACAGGCCTGCTCCGCGTACTGGTCGTGCTCGGCGATCAAATCCTGATGCCGGGCCAGGTCGTCCGCGTGCCGGGCGAAAAACGCCCGGCTCTGGGCGGCGCGCTGCGCCTGCACGCCGGCCAGCCGCTGCCGGGTGACCGGGTCCGCCGGCGTGGCGTCGAGCCGCTCGAACAGGGCGCTCTGCAGCGGCCCGGTGGCGGCGTCCGACGGCGGCAGGCGGCGCCGGTAGAAGATCGAGTTGCCCTCCCGGCGGCGTTCCACCAGGCCGCCCTGGGCCAGCACCTTTAAATGGTGGCTCATGCCCGACTGCTTGATCGCCATGATTTCGCACAGCTCCAGCACCCCGAAGCTGTTCTGGCCCAGCACCTGCAGAACCTCCAGGCGCAGCGGATCGCCGGCCGCCTTCAGAAAGGCCGCCAGGCTGTCCAGATCCTGTTCCTGCGGTGCCGGGTGTAAAGACATGGAGGCGAGTGTAGCGGACCTCGGGGGCTGCATCAAAAGATATTGATATAGGTTCCAGAGTTTGCCCCCGCCCCGGGCTTGGGCGACAATAGCGCCCCTTTTCACACCTCTGGTCAAAAATCGTTCAGGAGCCGTGCATGTCGTCAGCCCCCGCTGCCCGTGATCTCGCCAATGCTATCCGTGCCCTGAGCATGGATGCGGTACAGAAAGCCAAGTCTGGTCACCCGGGCGCCCCCATGGGCATGGCGGATATCGCCGAAGTGCTGTGGCGCGGCTTCTTGAAGCACAACCCGGCCAACCCGCACTGGGTCGACCGCGACCGGTTCGTGCTCTCCAACGGCCACGGCTCCATGCTGCTCTACAGCCTGCTGCACCTGACCGGCTACGGCGTCAGCCTGGACGACTTGAAAAACTTCCGGCAGCTCGGCAGCCCCACCGCCGGCCACCCGGAATTCGGCGACGCGCCCGGCATCGAGACCACCACCGGCCCGCTGGGCCAGGGTTTCGCCAACGCCGTGGGCATGGCCATCGCGGAGAAGATGATGGCCGCCCAGTTCAACCGCGACGGCCACGCCATCGTCGACCACAATACCTACTGCTTCATGGGTGACGGCTGCATGATGGAGGGCATCTCCCACGAAGCCGCGTCGCTGGCCGGCACCCTGGGGCTGGGCAAGCTGGTGGCCTTCTACGACGACAACGGCATCTCCATCGACGGTGAGGTGGAAGGCTGGTTCACCGACGACACCGTGGAGCGCTTCCGCGCCTACGGCTGGCACGTGATCCCCAATGTGGACGGCCACAGCGCCCAGGAAGTGAAGCTGGCGATCGAGAACGCGCGCAAGAACACCGACCAGCCCACCCTGATCTGCTGCAAGACCATCATCGGTTTCGGCAGCCCCAACAAGCAGGGTAAGGAAGAGTCCCACGGCGCCGCCCTGGGCGACGATGAAGTGGCGCTCACCCGCGAGGCCCTGGGCTGGAAGCACGGCCCCTTCGAGATTCCCGACGAGATCCGCAACGCCTGGGACGCCCACGACGCCGGCGCCGAGAAAGAAGCCGCCTGGCAGCAGCGCTTCGACGCCTACCGCGCCGAGTTCCCGGAACTGGCCGATGAATTCCTGCGCCGCATGCGCGGTGAGCTGCCGGCGGACTTCGACCAGCGCGCCGACGCCTTTATCGCCGAGTGCCAGCAGGCCAAGGAAAAAGTGGCCAGCCGCAAGGCCAGCCAGAACACCCTGGACGCCTTCGGCCCGGGCCTGCCGGAACTCACCGGCGGCTCCGCCGACCTGGGCGGCTCCAACAACACCGTCTGGAAAGGCTGCACCTCGATCAGCGCCGACGACTGCAGCGGCAACTACATCCATTACGGGGTGCGCGAGTTCGGCATGACCGCCGCCATGAACGGCATCTGTCTGCACGGCGGCCTGCGCCCCTACGGCGGCACCTTCCTGACCTTCATGGAATACGCCCGCAACGCGGTGCGCATGGCGGCGCTGATGCACCAGCCCAACATCCTGGTCTACACCCACGACTCCATCGGTCTGGGCGAGGACGGCCCCACGCACCAGCCCATCGAGCAGATCGCCAACCTGCGCATGACACCCAACCTGAGCACCTGGCGGCCCTGCGACACGGTGGAAACCGCGGTGGCCTGGAAGCACGCGGTGAAGCGCGACGACGGCCCCACCGCGCTGATCTTCTCGCGCCAGGGTCTGCCCTGCATGGACCGCGACGACGCGGTGCTGGCCAACGTGGCCAAGGGCGGCTACACCCTGCTGCAGACCGGCGACGGCCAGCCCGAAGCGATCATTATCGCCACCGGCTCGGAAGTGGAGCTGGCGGTGCAGGCCGCCGAGGCCCTGGGCGCCGCCGGCAAGAACGTGCGCGTGGTGTCCATGCCCAGCGTCGACGCCTTCCTGTCTCAGAGCAGCGATTACCAGGAAGCGGTGCTGCCGGCGGCGGTGCGCGCCCGGGTGGCCGTGGAAGCGGGCATCACCGATTACTGGTACCGCTTCACCGGCCTGGACGGCAAAATCGTGGGCATGACCGGCTTCGGCGCCTCGGCGCCCGCCGGCGACCTCTACAAGCACTTCAACATTACCGCCGAGGCGGTGCAGGCCGCCGTGGAGAGTGTGATTTGAGACCCCAGAGTCCGGCGCCCGACGTTCGGTCCCTATGTTAAAGATCGCGATCAATGGCTATGGCCGCATCGGTCGCTCCTTCGTCCGCGCCCTGGCGGAGCGGGAAGCGGCGGGCAACGCCCTGCCCGTGCGGCTGGTGGCGATCAACGACCTGGGCCGGGCCGAGGACCTGCTCTACCTGACCCGCTACGACACCACCCACGGCCGGCTCAACGCGCCGGCGGAGCTGGTGGACGGCTGCCTTCGCATCGGCGACCAGGCGCCGCGGCTGTTCAGCGAGCCGGAACCGGAGCAGCTGCCCTGGGCGGAACTGGGCGTGGACGTGGTGCTGGAGTGCTCCGGCGGCTTCCGCGCCCGCGATGACGCCGCCCGCCACCTGACCGCCGGCGCCGGCCGGGTGATCGTCGGCGCGGTGCCGTTCGATTACGCCGACCAGACCATCGTTTACGGCGTCAATCACGAGGCGCTCAAGCCGGACAGCCGGGTGCTGTCGGCGGCGTCCTGCACCACCCACTGCATCGCCCCGGTGCTGGCGGCCCTGGACCGGGAGTTCGGCGTCCGTCAGGCGTTGATGAAGGAAATCCACGCCTACACCTCGGACCAGACCCTGCTCGACCATGTGCATCGGGACCCGCGCCGGGGCCGCGCCGGCGCCCAGAACATCATTCCCACCACCAGCAGCGCCATCAAGGCGGTGCAGAATGTGCTGCCGGCCCTGGACGGCCGCATCACCGGCCACTCGATCCGCGTGCCGACGCTCAACGTGGCCATGGTGGAGCTCACCCTGCTGCTCGACCGCACCCCGCCGCCGGAAGCCCTGAACCCCTGGCTGCGGGCCCTGTCCCAGCAACAACCCGGGTTGATCGGCTACAACGACGAGCCGCTGGTGAGCGTGGATTTCAATCACCGGGCCGAATCCGCCATCGTTGACGCCACGCAGACGCGGGTGCAGGGCGAAATGGTGCAAGTGGTGGCCTGGTACGACAACGAATGGGGCTACGCCAACCGCCTGCTCGACTGGGTGGCGGCACTGGCCGGTGCCCAGTGATCATTAACGAGGTAGCAAGACGATGAACTTCAAACGCATGACCGACCTGGACCTGAAGGGTAAACGGGTGCTGATCCGCGAAGATCTCAACGTGCCGGTGAAAGACGGCAAGGTCACCAGCGACGCCCGCATCCGCGCCTCGTTGCCGACCATCCGCCACGCCGTGGAAGCCGGCGCCCGCGTCATGTTGCTCTCGCACCTGGGCCGGCCCACCGAGGGCGAGTACGAAGAACAGTACTCCCTCAAGCCGGTGGCGGAGCACCTCAGCGGGTTGCTGGGCCAGGAGGTGCCGCTGGCGAAGGACTGGCTCGACGGCGTCGACCTGGAAGACGGCCAGGTGGTGCTGTGCGAGAACGTGCGCTTCAACAAGGGCGAAAAGAAAGACGACGAGGCGCTGTCCAAGCGCATGGCGGCGCTGTGCGACGTCTATGTGATGGACGCCTTCGGCACCGCCCACCGCGCCCAGGCTTCCACCCACGGCGTGGCCCGCTTCGCCCCGGTGGCCTGCGCCGGCCCGCTGCTCGCCAGCGAGCTGGACGCCCTCGGCAAGGCGCTGCTGGAACCGGCCAAGCCGCTGGTGGCGATCGTCGGCGGCTCCAAGGTGTCCACCAAGCTGGAAGTGCTGGACGCCCTGGCCGATAAAGTGGATCAATTGATTGTCGGTGGCGGCATCGCCAACACCTTCCTGGCGGCGGCCGGGCATCCGGTGGGCAAGTCGCTGTGTGAAAAAGACCTGATTCCGGCGGCGCAGAAACTGGCGGAAAAAGTCCACATTCCGCTGCCGGTGGACGTGGTGGTGGCCAAGGCCTTCGCCGAGGACGCCGAAGCCACCACCAAGAAGGTGGACGACGTGGCCGAGGACGACCTGATTCTCGACGTCGGCCCGCAGACCGCCCATGTGTTCGCGGCACTGATGAAAGAGGCCCGCACCATCATCTGGAACGGCCCGGTGGGCGTGTTCGAGTTCGACCAGTTCGGCGAAGGCACCCGCGAGCTGGCCGAAGCGATCGCCGACAGCGAAGCGTTTTCCATCGCCGGCGGGGGCGATACCCTGGCGGCCGTGGACAAGTACGGCATCGCCGACGATATCAGCTATATTTCCACCGGTGGTGGCGCCTTCCTGGAGTTCGTGGAAGGCAAGACCCTGCCGGCGGTGGCGGTGCTGGAACAGCGCGCCCGGGACTAATACACCACCTACATTTCGCTCCGAAGACGAAAGGGAAGACATCATGGCACTGATCAGCATGCGTCAATTGCTGGACCACGCCGCCGAACACGGTTACGGCGTGCCGGCCTTCAACGTGAACAACCTGGAACAGATGCGCGCCATCATGGAGGCCGCCGACCAGACCAATTCACCGGTGATCGTGCAGGCCAGCGCCGGCGCCCGGAAGTACGCCGGCGCGCCCTTCCTGCGTCACCTGATTCTGGCCGCCACGGAAGAGTTTCCGCACATCCCCCTGGTGATGCACCAGGACCACGGCACCAGCCCCTCGGTGTGCCAGCGCTCCATCCAGCTGGGCTTCTCCTCGGTGATGATGGACGGCTCCCTGGGCGAGGACGGCAAGACCCCCACCGAGTATGAGTACAACGTGGACGTGACCCGTCGCACCGTGGACATGGCGCACGCCTGCGGCGTGTCCGTGGAAGGCGAACTGGGCTGCCTGGGCTCGCTGGAATCCGGCCAGGCCGGTGAGGAAGACGGCATCGGCGCCTCCGGNACCCTGACCCACGACCAGATGCTCACCGACCCGGAAGAGGCGGCGGACTTCGTCAAGCGCACCAAGGTGGANGCCCTGGCCATCGCCATCGGCACCAGCCACGGCGCCTACAAGTTCACCCGNCCGCCCACCGGCGACATCCTCGCCATCGAGCAGATCAAGGCGATCCACGCGCGCATCCCGGACACCCANCTGGTGATGCACGGCTCCTCCTCNGTGCCCCAGGAGTGGCTGCAGATCATCAACGAGTACGGCGGCGAGATTCCGGAGACCTACGGCGTGCCCGTGGAAGAGATCCAGGAAGGCATCAAGCACGGCGTGCGCAAGGTGAACGTGGACACCGACCTGCGCCTGGCCTCCACCGGCGCGGTGCGTCGCTTCCTGGCCCACAACAAGGCCGAATTCGACCCGCGCAAATTCCTCAAGGAGACCGTGTCGGCCATGCGCGACATCTGCATCGCCCGCTACGAAGCCTTCGGCACCGCCGGCAACGCGGACAAGATCAAGCCGATCAGCCTGGAGACCATGTACCAGCGCTACGAAGCCGGCGAAATGGACCCGCGCATCAAGTAACCCGCCGGCACCGCGGCCTCACGGCTTGGCGTAGGGCAACCGCGCCAGCCGCGTGGCGCGGTGGTACCCGTCCAGGCCGCTCACCGCCACGGTGCCCGCGGCCTCGATGTCCAGGTAGCCGTCCTCGCCCACCCAGGCGTCCTCCGCCACCAGAATGTGCTCGATACGGCCGATCACCAGCACCGTGTCGTTGACCTTGAGCGTCTGGCTCTCCTCCAGCCGCAACCCCAGCTTAATCCGCGACTCGCCCACGAAGGGCGCGGCGAAGCCGTGCCGGTACTCCGGTGTCAGGCCCACCGCGTCGAACTCCGACACCGCCCGCGGGTAGCGCGCGCTGGTCTGATGGGCGGCGGCGTGGATGCCCTCGTGCACCTGGTTCAGCGTGTAGACGCCGGTCTCCAGCAGGTACTCCAGGCTGTGCCGGTCCACGGAATGGGGGCGCAGAATCATGCCGGCCAGCGCCGGGTCGGCGCCCAGATGGAACACGGAACTGATGATCGCCAGGTTTTCCTGGCCGCCGGCGGACCGGGTGCCGAGCAGATTGGCGCTCTTGAACCCGGAGAGGCTGTTCACCAGGGCGGCGCGCCGGCGCCGGGGCCAGGCCGCCAGGTCGGCTTCGGTGAGTTGCATGGGGCGCTCCGTGACGGTGGATGTGGGCGCAGATTATCGTCGCCGGGCGTGAGGGGGCCGTGCAGAGGGGCTCTGTTATGCTATGCTTACCCAAAGTTACATATAACAATATTTATTACTTGAATATGACGTCCCGGACGACGTCGTTTGACAAGGTGCCGACGAGCACCGGGAGAGCACCATGACGGACAACAACCCGGCCGGGCAGCGCGGCCCGGCGGAACACGAACGGCGCGACCAGATACTGGAGCTCGCCAACGAGCTGTTCAGCGCCCACGGTTACCGCAAGACCTCGGTCACCGACATCGCCAAGGCGGTGGGGGTCTCCAGCGCCTACCTGTACCGCTTCTTCGACTCCAAACAGGCGATCGGCGAAGCGGTGTGCGCCATGACCCTGGCCAAGATCGACGTCGCCCTGAAGGAGATCGCCGAGCGCGACGACAGCGCCACCCAGCGCCTGCGCGATCTGCTCGATTGCCTGCTGGAGAAGGGTCTGGAGCTGTTCCTCAAGGAGCGGCGCATGCACGACATCGTGGTGGTGGCGATCGAAAACCAGTGGCACCACATGAGCGTGCACGACGACATTATCTATGAGGCGATCCGCCGCATCGTCGCCGACGGCCGCGAAAGCGGTGAGTTCGAGCGCAAGACGCCGCTGGACGAAGTGACCATCGCGATCCGCAAGACCGCGGCGGTATACGGCCATCCGGTGTTGCTGGAACTCAACGACCCGGACGAGTTGAAGCGCAACCTGGCGGCGGTAACTGGCCTGATCCTGCGCAGCCTAGCGCCCTGACCGGCGGCGCCGGCGATGCGGGTGGCGGCTATCGCGGCGATAGCGAAAGGTTAACAGGTTACAAGTTGACAATATAGTAACCAGTCAACATAATGGTCCCCATCAAGCGTGGGAGACCAAGCAGACACAGGGTCCCGCCACGCATTTGGAACGACCGAATGAGTGAGGAAAGGACCATGAAAAACGCAGTCATCGCATCCGCCATCGCCGCCGCCCTGAGCCTGAGCGCCGCCCCGGCTTTCGCCCAGAACCTCAGCGAGCGCCAGAACATGGACAGCTTCGAGAACATCAACGCCGCCTACCAGCAGGCGGTGGAGCAGGGTCGCCAGGCCCGTGACAGCGGCCGCGCGCCGGTGGATTACCTGGCCGCCCGCGAGAACCTGGACCAGGCCGAATTCATCGCCGCCCAGTTCCAGGACATCCAGGAACAGCGCGCCGTGGTGAAAGCCGAAGGCAACCCCCAGGGCCGCAACCAGGACTACCTGGAGCAGCGTAAGAACCTGGACAGCCTGGAAAACATCAACCGCGAGCTCAACCAGAGCTAAGCCAGCCCGAACATCTGCCTTGAGCCTGGCCCCGGTACCCCACCGGGGCCTTTTTTATGGCCTGTAGGAGCGGGCTGTGGGAGCGGGCCCCGCCCGCGAAAGGCCGGCAAAGCCNNCCGGCAGGATCCCAGAGNGCATCCGTCGTCCCCTCGATGGCGCCGCTGCCCTTCANGCCCTATNATCAAGAGCCTCNTTTTCCAGCNNTGCCCAAACACCATGTCGTTTCCGTTTTCCCGCGAAGAAATCACCCGCTCCTGGCGGCCGCTCAACTGGCAGGCGTTCGACCCCCTGGANGAGGTGAGCCGGCGCTACGCGGAGTACTACGGCCTGGATTTCAGCAGCCGGCTACCNGACCTGGAGCACGGCTTCGGCTANTTCGAGGCCGCCGGCCACACCATCAGCGTGCACGGCTGGCGGCCNGCGGTGGCCCGNGGCACGGTGCTGATCTGCCACGGNTANTTCGACCATGTGGGNCTGTACCGGCATCTGATCGNCCATGTGCTGGAACTGGGNTACGCGGTGCTCGCCTATGACCTGCCCGGCCACGGNCTNAGNTCAGGNCCGCGCGCGGCGATCCAGGACTTCCGTATTTACCGGGAGGTGCTGGAGCAGTGCCTGGAGCAGGCCGGCAACGACTTTCCCCGGCCCTGGCACGTGATCGCGCAGAGCACCGGCGGCGCCATCGTGATGGACTACNTGCTGCACCACGGTTTTGACGCGGAAAGCAGTCCCTTTGAGCAGATNATTCTGCTGGCGCCGCTGGTGCGGCCCTTCAAATGGAGCACCGCGCGCTGGCTGCACACCCTGGTGCGCCCGTTCGCGAANTCCATCAANCGGGTGTTCACGGTGAATTCCGGCGACGCGGACTTTCTCGATTTTCTGGAGAACAAGGACCCGTTGCAGCACCACCGGTTACCGGCCGGCTGGGTGACCGCCCTGAAAAAATGGATCCCCGGTTTCGAAGCGGCCAACCGGGTGAAAATATCGCCGGTGGTGATCCAGGGCGATCGCGACGAAACCGTGGACTGGCGCCACAACCTGGGCGTGATTCGTGACAAATTCCAGGAGCCGGACGTGCANATGCTCAACGGCGCCCGNCACCATCTCGCCAATGANCANGNGGAATACCGGNAAAAAATACTGCGGATCATTGATCGNTANTTAGCGGAATAGCGGCNGCTGGGCANNTNTTCGCGCGCCGTTAACCGGGGNGGCGCANAATGNAGGCGANNANGCTAACGGAGACNCCNATGAACGGTCTGAGACNNTGCCTNGNCACNCTGNTCGNGCTGGCCGCCCTGGGCNCCCCGGTCGCNGGNCCGGCGGACGANCTGGACCAGCGNCTTCAGGAGCGCCGCGAGNCCGTCCGCGAAGACGNCGACCGCCGGTCCCGTGAGCTGGANACCCGGACCCGNGAGAACCGCCGCGCGGTTCAGGAGCGGCTGGAACGCCGTGACGCCGAGGCCCGGCAACGCCACGAAGCGGTCAAGGAAAGGGCCCGCCAGCCCTGGGGNTACGACCCCTGAACGGCGTTCTATAATTAAAATTGTTTTAAATGCGGCCCAGAATTACTTTTCTTCACTTGAATATCCCCCCGTTTGGCCCATTTTAGGGCTACTGAATTCATATTTTTACCGGTCGCGAGACCATCTGTCGTGAGACAAGGAGAAAAGTAATGAAAACCATCAAGAAGGGTACCATCAAGAAATCCGCACTGCTGACCTGCACCTTCGCGCTGGCCGGCGTGCTGGCCGCNCCCGCCGCTCTGGCGGAGTCCACCAGCGAGCAGATCGACCGCGAGTACAAAAAGGCGATGCAGGACGAGGCCATGGGCGANCGTAANAAGGACGCCGCGCCCAACCCGGATTACTCCGAAGAGCGCAAGAACATCGACGACCCTGATCGCGTCAACAAGCAGTACGAGAAGGCCATGCAGGAAAAGCGCNNCGCCGAAGGNAAGGCCGACNGCATGAAGAANGANGGCGGCGACTACCTGGANNAGCGNAAGCACATGGACGANCCNGATAACGTCCAGNAAGAGTACAACAAGGCNACNCAGAAGCAGCAGTAAGNTCACGTCCGGGCGGCGGCGAACNCCGTCGCGCCGGANTGGCAAGNCGGAACGGGNCGCGANGCGGCCCGTTTTTTGTTTGAAAAACGCCCAGGGCCGCCGGCCGTGGGCGGAAGCAGTCCCCACTTTTACGTTNTNCCGCTTTTTCCTTTCAAAACNAAACGCATTTCAATGCTAGGGTGCGCTCCGCCGTACGGACCGTCCGTGCGGTTAGGAGTACNCANTTGACTTACGATCGTGAAAAAGGAGCGGTTTATGAAAAGGATACTTTTAGCGGTATCNCCGGTGGTGTTGGCGCTTTCCATGCCCGCGTTCGCGGCGGACGCNACCCTGGGCGTTAACGCCGAGACCGGTGTCCGGGTGGANACCAGTGGTGCCGAGAAGCGTCTNGNGGNNCANCGCGACNGCATGAAGAGGNACGCGGAAGCCCGCGCGGAGCNNGCNCGCGAGNAAGCCGCGNCGCAGCGCGATAAAGCCGNNGCNCAGCGCGAGAANGCNGANGCCAAGCGNGANAAAGCCNAGGAACGGGNCGAAGCGCANCGNGANAAGGCNGAAGAGCGCGCCGAAGCGGANCGGGANAAAGCCGAAGCCAANCGCGAANAAGNGNAANANCGCGCNGAANCNCAGCGTGAAGAGGCNGAAGCNCGNGCCGAGGCCGCCANGGAAGANGCCCGNGAGCGNCNGGANGCGATGNANGNNNAGGCCGAATCAAANCGNGACGCGGCGGCCAGCGCCAGCGTCAGCGGTGAAGTGAAGGCCAGTGAGCGGGGCATCGAAGCGTCGCAGAACGCCAATGCCAANGCCGATAATGGCGAGGGCAACAAGCCCTGGTACAAATTCTGGGANTAAGCGCGGCGTCGGCGCACACCCCGGTGCGTNGATAAAAAAAGGGGCCCTGGCGGGCCCCATCACTTCACTGACCATGANGGCAGATCAATTCTGTTNAGCGCTCTTCTTGATGGAANCGCTCTGGTAGCTCAAGTTGATNCCTTGTTCTGGGATAAGAAGCCGCACCTGGCCTCCTGANAACGGTCCCAANGTAATATCAAGATTTACTTCTTTGGGCTCCCGGCTTTTCAGGCTGATGAACAACCGGCCATCAGGTAGGAAATCCATAGGGCCTTCCAGAACTATTTGCCCGATGGGCAGGCCTTTGGCGTTGTGGTCGAGGCCCAGAGGCAGCGACAGTTGCGGGGCATCGAAGAGTAAATCGAACTCAATGACAAACCTGGGTAGATCGCCCGCTTCCGGGTTGTCGCCCGGAACAATGTAGCCCACCGGCGCTTCAGTTCGCTCATTGTTGGCGTCGGGCTCGTAACGCACTCGCATGATATTGGGTCCGGTGGCGGTTTCGATCGGGATCAGACCGATATCCTGTGTTGGACCTAGAACGGTGTCCAGCACGCCGCCTATCAACGGAATATCGCCCAGACCTTCCAGCACCGTATCCAGGGCATCGCCCAGGACGGGCAGGGTGGCCAGGGTGGTTTCGCCGTCCGCCGCGTTCAGGTCCACGCCGATCACCGCGGTGGCGTCCAGGTTGGTCAGACCCAAGGTAGTGGGCAGGATTCGGACCGCCACCCCGCCTCGGTCGGAGTCGACGTAATCCGGCAGCTCTTCCGCTTCGACGAAACCGAGAATCTCGGTGTTCAAGGCGCCGGCGGCATACAGTAGACGGCGGGCGTCGCACTGCTCGAAGTCTTCCTCGGAGTAAGGGGGTGCGCCTTCGAAGCCGCAACCGGTGTTGGCCGCCGTCACCAGGCCGCCGCCGGTATTTTCGTCCCCTGCGCCGCCCTGGTTGGGCAGAATGCGGGTGGCGTTGGGCGGTACCGGCAGGTTGTCGTCGGTAACCGGCGATTCACCGCCGTCGATGGCGAAGTTGTAATTCACGTCCACGCTGGGCAGGTTGTTCAGCTCCTGGAACACATTGTCGGTGGCGGCCGCGCCACGGAACAGGATGTCCATGTTCGGGCCGCCCTGGTCGCTCTCGTTGCCAAGCAGCAGCGCGGTCTGCAGCGGGAGTTGGTCCTCGGAGCAGATGGCGCTGGCGCAGCCGCTGGTTTCCGAGGCCAGGGTGTAGCGGTACAGGGTGCCCGCTTCCCAGGGCTGATCCGGGGTGAAGGTCAGGTGCCGCACGCCCACCTCAAGGCTGCCTTCCACGGCGCCACCGTCCACCTCCTCGACGATAAAGGTGCGGCCCAGCTCGATGGACGCCGGGTCCATATTCTGGGAGAAGCGCACGCGGATGGCGCGGTTGGCGGGCATGTCGGTAATCGGCATGCGGTCCACTTCCACCTGCTCGCTTTCCGGGCTGGAGGACACGCACACCCCCTGGCTACCCATGCCGCCGAAGGCGTTGAGATCCAGCTCGTCGCTGGTGGCGCAGGGGAAACCAGGGTAGACGGTGGTGGCGAACGGCCCGCGCTGCACGTCCTCGCCCTCCACGTAGGTGGGCAGGGTGAAGGTCAGTTGATTGGTGCCGTCGAGCGGGTTCAGGTTCATCAGCGGGTTGCCGCTCAGGTCGGTGATGTCCGTGGTGGTCTCGACCACGTACTCCACACCGTAATCCACCGGGTCGTCCGGGGTGATCACCAGCGCGTTGCCGTCCAGTTTCCAGGAAAAAGGCTCGTCCATGCCGCCCTTGGTGAGGCGCAGGCTGACACCCTCGACGATGCTGTTCGGGTCCAGCGCTTCGGTGAACAGCAGTACGATGGGCTCGCCGGGGACCATGCGGTCGGCGAACTCGCCGGGCTGCCAGGACAGCTGCCGGCTGCCGTCGTCCTGGGTCAACGCCTGCAGCATCGGGCGGGTTTGATCGTCCAGCGGGTCCGGGGCGGTGGTCTGGTCGCGGTAGGACTCCATGCGGAAGCTCAGCAGACCGTAGTTGTCCTCCACGCCGAGTACGCGCGGTTCCACCACACTGATGGCATCGGCCTGGAGCACGCCGTCACGGACGATGGCGCGGCCCACCAGCTCCACATGCAGGAGATTCTGGGTAAAGGCGCCGTTGGCCCGGGCATCGTCGGTGGTGGTGGCGATATCCAGGAACAGACGCAGATTCTTGGCCGCGTTCGGGGAGTCCGAAGTGGGGTTGGGGAACAGATAACCGGTGGCGTCGGCGACCATTTCCACGGTCACGTCGCCGGAGTTAAAGCCCACCGGCACCTGGCCGCCGACGAGGACTTCCAGGGCGTCGCCTACCAGCCGGGAACCGCGCGCCACGCGCAGCGGCGTCACATCGGGGAACGCCGGCGGGAACGCCAGCTCGCCGAATACATCGCCGGTCTGCTTGGAGACGGTCTGGTCCTCCAGCAGGGTGCCGATCACCGGCACGCAGTTGATCGGCTCGCCGGTCAGCGGTGACACGCGCACGTTGTCGGCCAGACAGCCCAGGTTGGGATCCGCCGCCGGCACCTTGGTGACCAGGGTTTCCCGTTGGCCCGTGGGCGAGCTGGTCTTCATCGGCGTGACGGTGCGCTCGAAGGGCGCAATGGTGTCGCCGAAGCGGTTCACCACGCCGTCCACGCTCAGCACGTATTCAACGCCGGGGGTCATGTCGTCCACCGGATCCACGGTGAGGGCGTTGCCGGCCGACAGCAGCACCGCCGGCACCAGTTCGCCGTTCCGGGTCAGCGATACAGTGTCGCCGTAGACCACGGTTTCTTCGTCCACCGGGTGGCTGGTGCGCAGGCGGAAGGCGGAGAAGTCCATGGTTTTGAACTGGGTCTCGTCGTCCGGGAAGATCGACGCCACTTCAAAGTCCGCGCTTTCTTTCTGCAGGTCCACCGGGCCTTCCAGGGCGGCGCGGGTGGTGAAGTTCAGCGCGCCGTCGGGCAGGCCCACCTCTTCGCCATTGGCGTCGATGCCTTGCAGCACCACCTGGTAGTCGGCGATCGGGTCCAGTTTCTCCTGGGGGCGCAGCACCACGCCGCGGCCGTTGTCGACCAGGCTGAACTCGAACGGCACCGGGTCGCCGTCGGCGTCGGTGAACTGGAAGTTGGACGGCGCCACCTGCAGGGCGGCGCCGAAGTTGAACACCACCGGTGCGTTGGGCGCCACGTCCTGCTGGTCGTCCAGCGGGTAAGTGAAGAACAGCGCCGCGTCACCGGATTCCGGTGCGCGCAAATCCGGTACGTTGGGGTTGTCGCCGCTGTCTTCACCGCCGCACCCGAACAGGGTCGCCGCCGCGGTCAGTGTTATTAGAGCTTTATAGCGCATGGCGCACCTCCTAGAACTTAAGCGTCAGGGAACCGCTGAACACATGAACTTCGCCGCCCGCGGTTACGGTGGCAAAAGGATTGGTCACGCTCGGCTTACTGCTGGTCAGTTCGAAATCGCGGTCTTCCAACTGCTGGAACTGGTAGCCGAAATCGAGACGCATCGGGTAGGCCAGAATCGGCGGGTTGTCGATCACCAGCGAGGAACCCAGGCCGAAGATCACTTTGTCGTTATCCAGGTAGTTCACATCCTCGGTGCGGATGCTCTCCAGCGGTGATTCCTGGAACGCCACGCCGCCGCGCAGGGTGAGATGCTGNTTCACATCCCACTCGGCGCCCACGCGCGGCACGGTGATGTCCTTGAACTGGGCGTTGGCCTGGTCCTTGACGGTGTCGCGCTGCAGCTCCTCGGTCAGATCCGACCAGTTCTGCTGCTCCACGGTCACGGCCATGCGGAAGTTGTCGGTAAAGTTGTACTTCAGGCCGGCGGCGAAGATGTCCGGCTGGTAGGAATCAATGGTGTCGATGGCCAGCAGGATGCCGGGCTCCGGTACGGTACCGGGAATCACGATGTTCGATTCCACCGAGGTGCGGGCTTCGGTGTGGCCGCGGAACGTCAGCGCCGTCTCCAGGCCGCCGATCCAGCAATCGTCGTTATGGCCGCAGATGATCTTGCCCCACTCCTGGGAGGTGGACAGCACCGGGCGCAATACCGGCTTGGCGGTCACGTCCAGNTCTTCGTACTGGGTTTCACCGGCCAGGTTGGAGCTGGCGTTGAGGGTCGCTTCCGAGCGCAGGGAAATGTGCACCGAGGCGCCCACGTTGATGCCGTTCAAAAACTGGGTGCCACCGCCCACGTTCAGGAACAGCGGCTGGCGGCCGTATTTGAGGAACTGCCCTTCATCGGAGGTGCTGGAATTAAACGCCAGCATCTCCTCGCCGAACTTCTCCACCCCGGCGATGATGGCGAAATACAGCGGGTGGTTGATCTTGGTCAGTTCGGACAGATTGGTCTTCAGCGCGATCAGCTGCTGCTGGGAGCGGGTGTCGTTGACCACCGTGTCGTCGCTCTTGAGCTCCTGCTCGCCGTGCAAAAGGCCGGCGGTCAACTCGCCGCGCGGGTCCATGGTCAGATAGGCCGGGTTGTAATACAGCGCCGAAGCCTGGGCGTTAAACATGGAAAGTGCCTGCGCAGTACCGACGTCAACGGGGAAGAGGCCGTAGGTGCTGGCGGTATTACCCATGCCGGCGAGCGCGGGAACGCTGGCGGTAAGGGCTANGGCGGCGGCAACACTCCGGGCGGACTGCTGGAGGGATCGATACATAATAATGACTCTCCGGATCTTGTTATTGGGCTTATTTAAGCTCTTTTATTTCACTGGACGTTTTTTCGGGAAGGCGCGCCAGCGAAAGATGACGAAAGGTGTTTATACGGGGCTGACCGCGAACCACGCTCTCATCTCATATGCAACTAATAAAACAAAGCGGTGGTGAATGCCGTATGAAAAAGGTTGTGAACGGTAGACGGGGGGCGGGTTACTTTACGGAACGTAGCGGGAGGGTAGCCGAACGTAATGGGCCGGTTAAGAGGAACGTTCGTGCCAGGTATTAAGTGTCCTTTTATGCACAACAAGGCGTGTCTTGCGGTCAAACGGTAGGGCCTGTCTAGTACACNGAAACGCCGCCGCCCTCGCCGACCAGCACCACATCCGCCGGGCGCAGCGCAAACAGCCCGTTGGTGACCACGCCGGTAATGTTATTGAGGGTTTTTTCCAGCTCCAGCGGGTTCACGATGTCCAGATTATGGACGTCGAGGATGATNTTGCCGTTGTCGGTGACGAAGCCTTCACGGTATTCCGGCCGGCCGCCCAGCCCCACCAGCTTGCGCGCCACGTAGGAGCGCGCCATGGGAATCACTTCCACCGGCAGCGGAAAGGCGCCCAGNCGTTTCACCTTCTTGGAGCCGTCGACGATGCAGATGAANTCCTTGGCCACCGCCGCGACGATTTTTTCCCGGGTCAGCGCGCCGCCGCCGCCCTTGATCATCTCGCGGTGCTCGTTGACCTCGTCGGCGCCGTCCACGTACACCGGCAGGCGGTCCACNTCGTTCAGCGCNAGCACCGGGATGCCGTGGCCGCGCAGGCGCTCGGCGGTGGCCTCNGAGCTGGCCACGGCGCCGGCGATGCGGTCCTTCATGGCCGCCAGGCCGTCAATGAAGAAGTTGGCGGTGGAGCCGGTGCCCACGCCCACCACTTCGCCTTCCGGCACGTAGCGCAGGGCGGCTTCGGCCACCTGTTTCTTCAGAGCGTTCTGGTCCATGCGATCCATCCTCGTTGCGATGGGCGCGATTATACGGGCTGCGGGGCCGTGGATACAGGACGGCGCGATGGACGCTCCCGCCCCGTGGCCCGTAAACTAGCGGTTTTACCCTTCCGGATCTTCCATGCCTGCGATGCTTGATCAATACGTAAAACGGATTCTCCAATCCCGCGTCTACGATGTGGCGCTGGAGACCCCTATCCATGCGGCCCCGTTGATCTCCCGGCGCATCGGCAACCGCGTGCTGCTCAAGCGCGAGGATCTGCAGCCGGTGTTCTCCTTCAAGCTGCGTGGCGCCTACAACAAGCTGGCCAGCCTCAGCGACGAGCAGCGCAGTAAAGGCGTGATCTGCGCCTCCGCCGGCAACCACGCCCAGGGCCTGGCCCTGGCCGCCAGCGCCATGGGCGTGCGCGCGGTGATCGTGATGCCGCGCACCACCCCGGAGATCAAGGTGAAGTCCGTGCGCGAGCGCGGCGGCAAGGTGGTGCTGCACGGCGACGGTTTCGACGAGGCCCTGGCCCACGCCACCAAGCTGCGGGAAAAAGAGGGGCTGACCTTCGTGCACCCCTACGACGACCCGGACGTGATCGCCGGCCAGGGCACCGTGGGCATGGAGATCCTGCGCCAGCAGAGCCGTGAGCTGGACGCCATCTTTATTCCGGTGGGCGGCGGCGGCCTGGCGGCGGGCATCGCCGCCTACGTGAAATACGTGCGTCCCGAGGTGAAGATCATCGCCGTGGAGCCGGAGGACGCCGCCTGTCTGCAGGCCGCCATGCTGCGCAAGCGCCGGGTGACGCTCTCGGAAGTGGGCCTGTTCGCCGACGGCGTGGCGGTGCGCCAGATCGGTAAGGAGACCTTCCGCATCCTGCGCGACCACGTGGACGAGGTGATCACCGCCACCACCGACGAAATCTGCGCCGCCATCAAGGATTCCTTCGAGGACACCCGCGCCATCTGCGAGCCCGCCGGCGCGCTGGCCCTGGCCGGCCTCAAGAACTGGGTGCACAAGCACGGCGCCGAAAACAAGACGCTGGTGGCGATCCAGAGCGGCGCCAACGTGAACTTCGACCGCCTGCGCCACATCTCCGAGCGCGCCGAACTGGGCGAGCAGCGCGAGGCCATCCTGGCGGTGACCATCCCGGAGAAGCCCGGCGCCTTCCGGGCGTTCTGCCAGGCCCTGGGCCGGCGCAGCATCACCGAGTTCAACTACCGTTACTCCAGCGAGCACGAGGCCAACATCTTCGTCGGCGTGCAGATCCGCCCCGGTGGCACGGACCTTGCTCCCCTGATCGGGGAGTTGCGCGACGCCGGCTACCCGGTGGTGGACATGACCGGCAACGAGATGGCCAAGCTGCACATCCGCCACATGGTGGGCGGCCACACCTCCCGGCAGGACCTGGACGAAATGCTGTTCCGGGTGGAATTTCCCGAGCGCCCCGGCGCCCTGGTCAAATTCCTGATGTCGCTGGGGCAGAAATGGAACATCAGCCTGTTCCACTACCGCAACCACGGCGCCGCCTACGGGCGCGTGCTGGTGGGTTTCCAGGTGCCGTTCGGCGACCGGGGCAACCTGCGTAAGGACCTGAAGAAGGTGCCTTATCCGATGGTGGAAGAGAGTGATAACCCGGCCTACCGGCTGTTCTTGAACTAATAGCGGGCACGCCGGTCCCACCGGGTAGACGCCTTACTGCGAACAACGCCTTATGCGCGGTTATGCAGTGAAGCGGGCGTGAATTTGAATGTTGCACTGTAGTTTTGTTAAGAAGCGTGAGGAACGGGCCGTAACTCCTTGACTTGAGTAGGCTGAATGCCTGAATTTTGACCCGGTTCTCATCTTGTTACGAAACAAATGGCTTACCATAATGAGTCTTTCGCCCGACACGGGTTTAGGGGAAGCGGAAAACGCCGTACCACTCCGGCCATACCGGAGGGCCAGAAAACGGCGGTCCGCATTTGTACTGGGCTCTACCGTACCGAGCTTTCTTGAAATTTGGGGAATGGAAACACAATGAAGAAGAAGCCGGACGCACTTGTCGTCCTCGCATTCGTATTTGCTCTTGGGGTGCTGATCAGCACCATCACCCACGGCGGCGACGATTCTGATCTGGAGCGCTTCGCGAATTCCGCGGGCATGCAGTTCAGCAATTACGACAGCAAGTAACGCCGAACGTCGGTCACCACCTGATCCAGAGGCTGGTCCCAGGCTGCCTCGCGCAGCCTGGGCCGGCGCTGAAACTCAAACGCCACGCCGATCAAACGGGGCCGCCGGGGCCGGCGCGCCAGATCCGCCAGTGCGCGGTCGTAAAACCCTCCGCCCATACCCAGCCGGTGCCCCCGGTCATCGAAGCCCACCAGCGGCACCAGAATCGCATCCAGTGCCCAGGCCGCCCGCGCCCGCTCCCGACGCCGGGGCTCGCCGATACCAAACCGGTTCGCCTTCAGCCGCCCCCCGCGCCGCCACAGGCGGAAGTGCATCCGCCCGCGATGCACCCGGTCCAGCGCCGGAAGGTATAGAACCGACCCACCGAAGCGCGAATGCGCCAGGGCGGGCAACGGGTCCAACTCCCCGTCCCCGGCCTGATACACCCCGAAATGCCGAAACCGCCGCACCCCCAGCGCCCCAGGCAGATTCCGCGCAAACCCCCGCACCGCCCGCCGCCGCTCACCGGCGGACACAGCCCGCCGCCGCGCCCGAAGGGCCCGCCGCATCTGCTTTCTAGAAGGTTCAGAACTCATAAAAAAGGAAGGCGTCCATGGATAGCACCCAGCGCCCTTAACCGCGCCGCTATTAACTGTTAACTATCAACTGTCAACTATCCACTGTCTTATTAAGCGTGTCCCCCGAACCGCCGCTGCGGGTGTGGCCCTTGAACCGAAANGTTCAAGGCGGGCTCCGCAGGTTAATGCCCTCAGGCTTTCCGCTCGAAGGCGGACATGCGCACAGGCACACCAATTTGGANCCCTNNGGGTAAAGCATCGGCTCAGGGACNTAACCCGGCTGGCGCACGGTCCAGGGAACACTTGNACGNGAGTATAACAGGGGCGGGGGTGAGGGTCAGGGCTTGACAGACGTCTCGTCGTNGCCTTCCTCGAAGGCGCGGATCTCGTTGTCCAGNCGGCTCAGCAGGCCCTGNATGCGNTCGTCGTTGCCGCTGTCGTCGCCCAGNTGNTCGCGGGCTTCCAGCAGCTCGTGGCTCATGTTCAGCGCCGCCATGATGGCGATCCGCTCCAGGCCGATCACATTGGCCTGGCGCACTTCGCGCATCTGGTTGTCNAGATAGCGGGCGGCGCGCAGCAGGTTGTCCTGCTCGCCGGGCGGGCAGGCGACCCGGTATTCNTTATCCAGGATATGAATCACCAGGGAATGGCCGTCGCTCATGAATCCTCCTGCTCAAGGGANTGCAGGCGGGTTATGATGGCTTCAACGCGGGCCTTGGCCAGATCGTTNTTCTTCACCAACTGGGCGCGGTCNTCGAGCAGGCGGGTTTCCCGTTCGCGCAGCAGCCGGTTCTCNTGGCGCAGGTGCGCGGAGATACGCAGCAGCTCGTCCACCCGGGCTTCCAGTTGCCGGAGTTGTTGTTCCATCGTCATGGCAAATTGGTCGCTGTTCGCCTAAGGTTGAGCCCCCGATCCGGGTCCGAATCGCAGGCGGGAAGGAAGTTNGCCCGCCGCCATTGACGGCTTTTTGTACTATAGATACGGCCCTGCGAAGGGTCAACGGAATTCAAGGCGCGTTAGGCACTTAGCGCCGCTTTGCAGAAAGTCATTAAAGAGTAAAGACGGAGCCCCATGTCCGAACTGCCCGAATTCGATGATCTCGCCCGCGCCGCCGCCCAGGCCGGCATCCCCAACTCGCCCAGCGAACTGCACGGCGTGATCTGCGGCCTGCTGGCCACCGGCCACGGCCAGGACGACAACGCCCTGCTGGGCACCCTGGCCGCCCACGCCGAGCAGCCCGAGGGGCTGCCGCCGGAACTCGCCCGCGCGCTGATCGATTGGCGCGATCAGACCATCGAAGGCTTTGCCGGCACCGGCCTGGAATTGCCCATGCTGCTGCCCGCCGACGAGGACGACCTGGACCTGCGCGTGGCCGCCCTGGGCCAGTGGAGCGAAGGCTTCCTGGTGGGCTTCGGCACCGGGGCCGCCGGCGTCGCCGACACCGAGCTGTCGCCGGGCGTGCAGGAAGCGCTGTCCGACCTGTCCGCGGTGAGCCAGGTGACCACGCCGGAAGAGACCGGCGAGGACGAGGAGCGCATGTTCGAGCAGGTCGCCGAGCACTGCCGCATGTCCGCGCTGATGATCTACACCGACCTGGTGATGAAACAGCAGGCCGCGAAACAACCCGGGCCCGGCGACGCCGACAAGCCGGAAACGCCGCCCACCCGGCACTGAGCCGAGCCGGCAACAAGAGGAGCATCCATGACCATTCGTCTGCAGGAATTCCAGCGCCGCCGCCGCGAGCTGATGGAGCAGATGGAGCCCAACAGCATCGCCATCCTGGCCGCCGCGCCGGAGCGCACCCGCAACCGGGACGTGGAACACCCCTACCGCCAGGACAGCGACTTCTGGTACCTGAGCGGCTTCCCCGAAGCGGAAGCGGTGATGGTGCTGCTGCCCGGCCGCGAACACGGCGAATACGTGCTGTTCTGCCGCGAGCGCGACCGCGCCCGGGAAATCTGGAACGGCTACCGCGCCGGGCCGGAAGGGGCGGTGGCGGACTACGGCGCCGACGACGCCTTCCCCATCAACGACATCGACGACATCCTGCCCGGCCTGGTGGAAGGCCGCGAACGGGTCTACTACGACCTGGGCCGCGACGCCGCCTTCGACAGCCGCCTGATGGGCTGGATCAACACCATCCGCGAGCGGGTCCGCACCGGTGCCCAGCCCCCCGGCGAATTCGTGGCGCTCTCGCACCTGCTGCACGACATGCGCCTGTTCAAGAGCAAGGCGGAAACCGAGCTCATGCGCCAGGCGGCCCAGATCTCCGCCGGCGCCCACGTGCGCGCCATGCAGGCGGTGCGCCCGGGCATGTATGAATACCAGCTGGAAGCGGAATACCTGCACGAATTCATGCGCCACGGCGCCCGCAGCCCGGCCTACCCGAGCATCGTCGGCGGCGGCGCCAATGGCTGCATCCTGCACTACATCGAGAACAGCGCGCCGCTCAAGGACGGCGACCTGGTGCTGGTGGACGCCGGCTGCGAGCTGCACAACTACGCCTCGGACATCACCCGCACCTTCCCGGTGAACGGCAAGTTCAGCGGCGAGCAGCGCGCCCTGTACGAGCTGGTGCTGGCCTCGCAGTACGCCGCCATCGAAGCCACCCACACCGACAACCACTGGAACGTGCCCCACGAAACCGTGGTGCGCATCCTCACCGAAGGGCTGGTGGACCTCGGTCTGCTGGCCGGCAACCCGGACGACCTGATCGAAGAACAGGCCTACCAGCGCTTCTTCATGCACCGCACCGGCCACTGGCTGGGCCTGGACGTGCACGACGTGGGCGACTACCGCATCGGCGGCGAATGGCGCCAGCTGGAGCCGGGCATGACCCTCACCGTGGAGCCGGGCCTCTACATCGCCCCGGACGACGACACGGTGGAAGAGCGCTGGCGCGGCATCGGCATCCGTATCGAGGACGACGTGCTGGTCACCAAAGAGGGCTGCGACGTGCTCACCCGCGACGTGCCCAAGGCCATCGACGACATCGAAGCCCTGATGCGCGAGGCGCGTGCATGAGCGCTGCCCCGCTGATCGTGGGCGGCGGCATGGCGGGGGCGGCCCTGGCGCTGCTGCTGCGCCACCACGGCGCGCCGGCGGTGACACTGGTGGAGAGCCACGCCCTGGCCGCCGGCGAAGCGCCGGACACGCCCAGCTTCGACGCCCGCAGCACGGCGCTGTCCGCCGGCAGCCTGGCGATTCTCGATCAGCTCGGCCTGCAGGACGCGGTGCTCGATAACGCCGCCGGCATCGACACCGTGCACGTGTCCCGGCGCGGCCGGCTCGGCCTGGCCCGGCTCACTGCCGAAGAGCAGAACCTGCCGCGCCTGGGCGCGGTGGTGGAAAACCGCTGGTTCGGCCATGTGCTGCTGCGCGCCGTGGAAGCGGACCCGGCCATCACCCTGCGCGCCCCGGCGTCGCTCAGCGGCATCCGCCGCACCTCCGACGGCTATCAAGCGACGCTGGACGATGGCGAAGAGTTGCACACGCCGCTGCTGATCGCCGCCGACGGCGCCCGCTCGCGCACCCGTGACTGGCTCGGCATCAGTGCCCGCCACCGGGACATCGGCCACGACGCCCTGATCGCCAACGTCGGGCTGGCGGAGCCGCACCGGGGCCAGGCCTTCGAACGCTTCCTCGACGAGGGCCCGCTGGCCCTGCTGCCGCTGCCCGGCGAGCGCATGGCGCTGGTCTGGACCGGCCCCCGCGACGACGTGGACCGCTGGACGGCCCTGGACGACGACGCCTTTCTGGCCGCCCTGCGCGAACGGCTCGGCCGCGACATGCCGCGCCTCACCCGCGTCGGCGAGCGCGCCCGCTACCCGCTGGTGCTCAGCGAGGCCTGCGCCCAGGCGGTGCCGTTCGCGGCGGTGGTGGGCAACGCCGCCCACACCCTGCACCCGGTGGCCGGCCAGGGCTTCAACCTGACCCTGCGCGATCTGGAACTGCTGGCCCGCCGGGTCGGTGGTAACGCCCAGCCGGGCCGCCTGGCGCTGCTGGAGCAGTGGGCCGCCGACCGCCGCGCCGATCAGAGCCAGATCGGCCACGCCTCGCGCTGGCTGCCGGAGCTGTTCCGCGTGCGCCAGCCGCTGTTCGCCCACAGCCGCCAGCTCGGTCTGCTGGCCCTGGATTTGCTACCGACCGCCCGCAAAAACTTCGCCCGCCGGGCCATGGGGTTGTGATGGATAGCGCACTGCACACGGATGTTTTGATCGTCGGCGGCGGCATGGCCGGCGGCTTGCTGGCGCTGCTGCTGGCGGACCAGGGCTTCTCGGTGCGGGTGCTGGACGCCGGGCCGGCGCCGGTGCGCCCCAGCGGCGAGTCCGCGCCCCGGGTGTCCACGCTCAGCGAAGCCAGCCACTGGCTGCTGCGCCACGCCGGCGTTTGGGGCCGTCTGGACCCGGAGCGGGTACAGGCCTACGCCAGCATGCAGGTGTGGGACCGGGACGGCACCGGCGAGGTGCGCTTCAGCGCCGCCGACGCCGGCGCCGACTGCCTGGGCTGGCTGCTGGAGAACGACCACCTCACCGCCGCGCTGTTCGAGGCCGCCGGTGAGCGCGAGACCCTGGCCTGGCACGGCGACACCCCGG
>FUFK010040060.1_pt1 | contig 35410 bp, 22 predicted proteins | sample 1021851 | NCBI WGS metagenome assembly FUFK01 (sample SAMEA51879418, study PRJEB19060) | metagenome | reverse complement strand
ATACTTCAAATGTAAAGTTCCCGGAACTGAAGCCGTAGTTGTCACCAAAATCTATATAATCATCTATTCCGTCAAAATCAAGTTTGGAACAATCACCATCAATTATAATTTCTACACTGTCAAAATTATCATCACCACAATTCCCTTCTGCATTCGTAATAGTCCAGTTTAATATATAGGTGCCCTGGACGCCGGTAAATGTGGAAGTGGGATTGGAAGGGTCTGTAATAGTACCGCCTGCACTTGACCCGTCGGCTATACTCCAGGAACCAACTCCAACTTCTGCGACATTAGCATTTAACGTCACCTCTGTTATTCCACATCCCAGATTTTGATCTTCTCCTGCAGCGGGTACTGTTAATTGTTCGGGTTCTGTGATAGTAACATCAGCAATTTCCTGACAACCGTTAGCATCGATCACTGTAACTGTATAATTCCCGGCAGCCAGATTAGTAGCAGTTTTGGTATTCTGGTTTTCGGCATCATTCCACAGGTACTGGTACGGTTCGCCAGATTCAAATGGCGTTCCAGAACCTTCGGTCACATTTACTGTAGCTTCGCCTAGGGCGCCGAAACAGATTGGTTCGGTTACTGCCGTAGTAAGGGTTATCGGGTTCGTTGGTTCAAGAATGGTTACTTCATCTGTTTGATAAATTGTACCCTGTGAGTCTTTTATCCATGCTGAGTATGTCCCGGCAGGTAGATCGGCAAATCGTTTTCCAGATTGAAATCCAGCAGTTGCGCTGGTAATACTATAGTCGTAAGGAAATTCTCCCCCTGCAGCATTTACCTCTATAACCCCTGTCTCTAATCCATTACATGGAATTTCATTTGGTATAGCAATCCCAAACAGTGGAGTGGTTACCTCATTGCCATCATCACTACCATAACATTTTGGTTTGTTGCTGGTACCACACTTTTTATTCTTATTATTCTGGAATGTTAGATAAACACCTTCAATAGTAACCTGATCACCACAGATCCAGTTTTCAATTTCAAATAATCTAGCCTGATCGGGAATGGTTTCATTACAAAAGAATGTACCAGTTTTATTAACCCCTTCTGGACTTGTATTGAAAAAACGATTTTCCTTGACATACGAAACCTCAACATACAAGCTATATCTATCCGGTCCAGGATCGAGCGCTAGGTATAGATACTTTCTACCAATACTAGCACAGTCAGCTGAATTCAATCGGTTTCCATTGGCATCGCCTACGTAAAAATCATCGATTCGCAAATCATTAGAGCCACAATTATTCGCAAAGCATTGGCCAATAAACTGTTCAATTATAAAAAGTTCGCTTTCACCTCTACTATCTGTAACAGTTAACCTAATTTCCTTTACCCCTTCTGAATTGTATTTTACTCGGTACTCTTTATTACCATCTGTAGTAGTTGCATTTACAGGACTTGCCCCATTTCCAAAATTCCAATTATAGGTGTACGGTCCAACACCGCCTGTAGCAGAACCATCTAGAACGGTATAGTAGGAGGTTCTAATATCGCCAGCACCGCCTTCACAGATGGATCTTGGATCTATTTCTGCATTAATTCTGTCTAGAATTGTTACATCCTGGCTTTCAATACAACCATTCTGATCTGTAACTTCAACTACATAATCTCCGGCTTTTAAATTGCCGGCTGTTCTGGTGGTCTGGATCACGGCAGCTGTACCTGCTTTAAACCATTTAAAGGTATAACCACTCGTTCCCCCGGTCGGATTTGCGGTAGCACTTCCAGTCGCAGTATCAGCCCCGGTCGTAGAAGTCGTAGTTACATTGATAGCTAAAGGACTTGCTGGTTCATCCACATTTATGGATCCTAATTCTACCACACAATCCTGTACCGATTGGTCTCTAATATACACGGTATAATTACCAGCTATCAATCCATCAAAAAGCTGAGCATCCTGCCATGAAATATTATCAAGACTGTACTGGTATCCAGCATTACCTCCACTAACATTACTAACCTCAATAGTTCCATCCTGTCCTTCAAAACAGTTTACATCAGTTTTTGAAAGGTTACCATCCAAAGGATTAGGTTCTGATACTGAAACGTCTTTCTGCAAAGAGCAAGCATTAGCATCCTGCACAAATATGGTATAATCACCAGCCTGAAGGTTGCTAAATGAAATATTATTTTGGTAATTAGTATTATCTAAAGAGTACGAATATGGTCCCGTACCTCCAGTCATTGTTCCTACGGTTATTGATCCATCACTTCCTTCATTACAACTAACGGGTGTGGATGAAGGATTAGTCATTGCAAGAACATCAGGTTCTGATATGGTGATTTCATCTATTAGTTCGCAACCATTAACGTCGCTGGCTGTAACCTGATAAGTTCCAGCCGGGAGATTAGTGATACTCTCATTTGAGCCTAAATCCTCATTCGTACTTTTATTGATCCAGGTATAATAATAGGGTTGTACTCCTCCATTTAAATTCGCAGTAGCCTGTGCGGTTTGAAAACCATTACATTCAATTTCCGTAGCGCTTATATTTAATTGAAGAAGGTCTATAACAATTTGCTGATCCACGGTAATTGAATTACCGGCAACATCGGTAAAAACCCAGGTAATAGTATAGTTCCCAGAAGTAGTAAAAGTGGTGGGGTCGGACGTTGTAGCAATAATTTCACCATCACAATTATCTGTAGTAACAGGTGCTTCAGCCGTGTATGCGCAACCCCAGGTAATACTGTCTAATACTGGTATTTTAGGATTTTCACTATCAGACACTCTGACTTCCTGTTCCACAGCAACTGAATCGTTACCATTTGCATCGGTTACTGTCCAGGTGATAATAGTTGTTCCAACGGGATAATTTGCTGTTAATGGTTCGTTATCATTTCTTACTCCAGTTGCTGTGCCTGCACTACAATTATCTGTTATTGCAGGGGCAGGAATATTAATATTAGCTTCACAAAGTCCTGTATCATTCGATGAAGTTATAGTTCCAGACGTTGTAATAACTGGTACTTCGTCATCAACTATAGTTATTATTTGATTCTCCGATGCGGTTCTGTTATTGCTATCGGTAACAGTCCACGTTACAGTTGTACTTCCAATAGGAAATAAGTATGTATTCGGGTTTATTTCGTTCCCGTTTACAAAAGCTTTTACTGAATCTACCTGGCAATTGTCATTGCTAGTTGGGGTTCCCAGGTTAGCCGATGTAGTACAATTACCACTTCCATCGTTACTGGTATTGGCTGAAACGTTTGCGGGAGCATTGATGGTTGGATCTTCGTTATCTGAAACGGTTACAGTTTGTGAATCTGAAGCTGTGTTGTTACTGTTATCTGTTACGATCCAGGTTACTGTAGTGTTCCCGATGGGAAATTTATAGCTATTAGGGTTTATTTCGTTCCCGTTTACAAAAGCTTTTACTGATTCTACCTGGCAATTGTCATTGGTAGTAGGGGTTCCCAGGTTAGCCGATGTAGTACAATTACCACTTCCATCGTCACTGGTATTGGCTGAAACGTTTGCGGGAGCATTGATGGTTGGATCTTCGTTATCTGTAACGATTACAGTTTGTGAATCTGAAGCTGTGTTGTTACTGTTATCTGTTACAATCCAGGTTACTGTAGTGTTCCCAATGGGAAATTTATAGCTATTAGGGTTTATTTCGTTCCCGTTTACAAAAGCTTTTATTGAATCTACCTGGCAATTATCATTGGTAGTTGGGGTTCCCAGATCGACCGAAGTTGTACAATCACCATTACCATCATCGCTGGTATTCGCAGAAACATTTGCTGGAGCAGTGATCGTTGGATCCTCGTTATCTACAGCAGTAAGTGTGAAAGTTTCTGAAGTGGATTGAGCTGGATCTGAACTATCAGTTACCTCAACGGAGTAGGTCCCCTGTGTAAGATTTGATTGATTTTGAGCTAAAGTATTAACTCCCGTACCAGTCCAGTTGTATGTATAGGGTGAGGTTCCACCGCTAACAGTGATTNTTATAGAGCCATCTGCTGAATTTTCGCAGGTAGGATTTGTGGAATTTGCATTTATGGTTTGCGCATGTAATTCTGACCCATCTAAAACTACAGATGAGAAAAAAAAGAATAGCGAAAAAAGTACAAATTGGAGTTGGGGTCCAATAGTAATTTGTTTCATAAGGTTACCGATCTAGATTTTCATCGGTAAAAGTAATATAAATTCGATTAAAAGCGTTAAGTATATGGTAAAATTAATGTCATAAAAGTCTTTAATTCAGTAATCTAAACAAAACTTAGTACTGTTAATATGATCTTGTAAGAAACTACTTTCTATTATTTCACGATGATCTTTTTATTACAAATTGCATTTTCACAGAAAACCTTAACAATATATATTCCAGATCTCACTGGCCTTAAGCCAAGATAAATTTCCTTTTCTGAAGGAAGTCCATCGAACTCCTGTATCAGCTTACCACCCATGTCATAAATCAGAACTTTTTCAACTTTAAGTAAATCCTCGTTACTAATTTTAACATTTCTGCTGAAGGTACTATAGGATATTCCTACTAGACCATCCACTACTGGCAATTCAGGTTCTTCTGGAATGATAACTGGATCAGGTTCCTGAGCNATTTCCTTGAAGAAAACTATTTCGAAACGATCACTAATTTCACCTTCTGTCGTCGAGCCTTTAAATGAACCGGCAAGCAGGTCGTGGATACTGTCATTTTGTTTATCCTTCAGGTATAGTTCTTTATTTACAGGCCAGTTTTCGGTACTATCTATTTTTATAGTAAATGACCCTTCCGAAGAAGTTTTTATAGCTAAGGGCAGTACTTGATCTTTTTCAAAATCAGGAACTCCCTGTATTACAAATCTATTTTCGGCAAACCACCAGTACATATCCTCTTTATTATTTTCGATAAGAGGCGCGTCATAACCAATGTCAAATCCGTTAGTAGTATTCACGTCTCTGGTAACCAGAATCTGTCTATGGTAACCTGCCGGAGATTCAAATTTCAATCTAATCTTTGCTCGATCATCCTCTGAGCTTTTTGCAGTCTTATTTTTGGAAGATTTAGGATTATCTTCTTGTTGTAGAAAAATAGATGGATCTACACTTTCTCTTCTATAAACTCTCTGGGTATTATTAAACTGAATCTGTCCACCAAATGTATTTCCATTCACAGGAGCACTATTCAGAAAGAAACCTTGTGCTACCGGAATATATTGCAAAGCTTCTTTAGTTCCATTTCCACCTACCTGGCTTATACGCCAGTCATTTAAAATTGCAGGAGCAGAGCCTGCCAGGGTGTAGGTGGCATATCCACCAACATATTCTTCGAGAATATGTGTGCTTCCCGCAAAATGATCCCAGTAATAGAGTGTCCCATTAAAGACATTTTGAGAATTGTTTCCAGTTCCAGTTCCTACAATATTTAAATTATCTCGTAAAAATTCGTTAGCATCCAAAGCAGAAGGGAATGGATTACCAACCAGAAAATTCTGTGTTGAATTCAGACTCAATTCGGTGGTCGGAATATCACCGTTATTCGGTTTTCCTCGGAAAACATAATTCTGGGTCATTTGGTTTGGGCCCACAGTACCATCGGTTCCTTTCATAGAATAACCAGCGCCTGCAATTTGCATAAAATCTTTACCCATAAAGAGCCAGTCTCCGTAGATATCTGCGTCGCCTCCTCTGAAATCCCAGATCCAGGCATCGGTGATTGTTATAGGTGAAGTTCTTGCTCCATCTGCATCGAAATATCCAGTTCTCCAATTAATTGCCGTCGGATTTTCGGCATTTGTGCCATCCATGAGAACATCTGCCAGTCGGTAACCTGAATTGTTCGAAGATCCCTGGGTACTCACGGGACTTGTCCAGTAATTATAATTAAAACTACTCATTCTACCTTGTTGATCTATTTCAACAAATCCACCGCTTTCATTCGCCAGGATACTTCCGTGGTTTTGTAATAATTGAGATTCCCCCTGCAAATCTATACTACCGTCCAGATAAAAATAATGACTAATGATTATTGGATTACTAGCATTGATAGTTAATTCCTTGCCTGTGGTTTCAGAAAGTAGACCGAGCATCGTAATAGCTCTATTGGCTTCAAACGTATGATTGATTCTTGCTATGTTCCAGTCAATTAAAGTGCCATCATAACCTGGGCTATTAGGTGCGTCCCAAACTTCCGGTCTTGCCCAGGTATTAATATTGTTCCATGTAGAACCATCAGCATACGTAAAGTATGGCGTTGGAGAAGTATTCTCCTGATCTGTTTCAATATTAACCATTCTACCAGGATTCGCTGCATTAGCATGATTGGGCGTAAGTCCATTCAATGGTTTTAGAGCATCCAGAAAGTAACCTGGAAGTTTATTATCCGGGTCTGGATCATTGGAATAAAGTCGATAGTAACCAGCAAGGTCAGCCGCAGTTTGATCATAGAAACTAACTCCATCTTCATCTAAATTGAAACCATTAGCGGTATAGTAGCTGCCATCAACGGTTCTGTTTGGTACAACTTCCCCTTCAATTGGACTAACGACCTGATTGGAAGAATTGAGTTTAAGTCGCTGGTTCATCATGAAACGAATCTCTTTTTCTGAAGGAGCAGTATTCCAGATCCTGACTTCCTCTATCCATCCTGAGAAGTGGTTGTTAGCAGTTTTAGTCGAGGCACTGTATCTCGCTCCAATTGCTGCGGTATTGGTTCCAGATGTATTTACACTAGTTCCTCCGGTGATTTCAATACCATCAATGTATAATGTAGTTCCATTACTGGAAACTGCGATATGGTACCACCTGTCATTAGTAGTTACAAATTCAGAAAGATTTTCCATACTAAGTTCAAATCCAGGAGCGCTGAAAATTGTTCCTTTTGAAGCGTCTGTCATTCCTCCATCAGGAAGTGGTCTGTCGAATGGCATTATCCATGCTTCTAAAAAGAAACTGCCGGTATAATTATTTCCCAGATCTACATAATCATCATAACCATCAAAATCNAGAGTAACACAATCNACCAGACTAATAGTTTGTGTGGTATCTATTGGCGGGCAACCTGTATTTTCNATCAAAACTCCATTTTCATCTGTTGCTGTTGGAGTAAGGACCCATCTTATTTTATAGTCACCCAGGTTTTCCGCAGTGAAAATAGCATTTGGGTCATTTACGGGTTCAAGATCGCTGCTATTATCCTGATTATCGAAACTAAAGCCAGTAGTAACTTCAATGTCATTTGAATCAAAAACTTTCCAGCTACCTACATAACCATCCAGAGTAGGGTACTCAACTATTTCCATGTTCTGTTCAGTTGCTGTAACCGTCGCATTGAGCACAATGGACAGGCTACCACATGCGCCTACAGCAGCAGAAACTTCTGTGGTATACTCATCGAAAGCCCAAACTCTAATGGTTTCAAAATTGTCTATACTCTGGCAGGCATTACCATTACTATCCAGGATAATTCTGGTCTGTACTTCAAAATCATTCCAGCCAATTTTTCTTGGAGTAAAGAATACTGTGTTTTGATTCACTTCGCCGATTTCTTCCAGAACGTTCCCGTCATCTGTAAGATCATCGTCATAGTACCATTGTAATAATATATCCTGTGGCCCTTCAGGAACTTTAATGTTATCTACTGCCCAAACGTCTCCGTCTTTTCTGCCGTCATAGTTAAATCGAACACGCAGATTAGATTGACCAAGGTAATCACCAAGATCAACAACCATCTTGTTTTTAGGTCTGGTCGAAGGTGTACCTCCCCCAAAATCCAAATAATTACCACTTGATCCACCAGCTACGGTGCCGTCACCGGTATGAGTATATAATACAGTTTCATAAGTGCTACCGCCATTAGTAGAAATTTCCACAGTAATTGTTGCTCCGGCAGTAAGATTATAACCCTGATCCCAGGTAAAAATGGCTTCATCCATACCGCTCAATGAAAACGGAGGAGTTTCCATATAAGAATCATTGGGCCCGGTTACCAAAGCAAATTTCTCATTCACATTTAATTCTGAAGTCCATCTTATAGTCGTTCCGGTGTTACCGCTAGGTAATGTTCCTGTATAGACCTTGCCATCTGGACCACCACTTGCATTCATTTTTAACCAGTGATCTGCTCTTCCATTATTGGCTGCGGCATCATAATCATTTACTGTTCCATCAGGTTGTGTAAAGTCCCATCCTTTATTTTTAATTCCAGCCTCTGTAAATTGTCCTCCTTCGAATTTTTCTCCGGTTGTGCTATACCCTGTTTCTGAGCTCAGGCTAATTTCTTCTCCGATGCAAATAATAGGTTTGTCGACTTCTACAGGTGTTGGTTTAATATCAGCAACAATTACGCTTGTGATAGCGGTTTCAGAAAAAACAGCATCAGTACAACTACCATTACTTAATACTGCTCTAAAGGTTGTAGATAAATTATTAATTAGTCCTTCAATCTGATTACTTTCTAAAAAAGTTTCGTTTGTTTCAATTGCAACCCATGTGTTAGAAGGTGCATTACGATATTGCCAATAAGCTACCTCTCCAGTATAGCCAGAAAGACTCAATCTGCTTCCAAAACCATTTGCCGGATTTTCACAAGTGAGGAATATACGATCATTGTTGGAGTCCCAGGTTAGTTCACCACCAATAGGAAGTTGGTCCACAATAATAGTTGTTTCAACCGTATCTTCTGAGCATTCGCCATTCTGAACAGTTACTCGATAACTTGTAGTTTCTGTTAGTGTAAAGGTTCGTTCAGCACTTAAATTCCCATCCTCGAAATTTGTCCAGGCATCGCTGGTTTCTGCAGATTTATATTCCCATCTTACAATTTCGCCGGTAGTACCAGTAAGGCTTAGAGTGGCAATTCCATCCTGGATACAAATTCTTTCAGGTGCTGCTAATGTTCCAGCAACACTCACTTCGTCGATATTGATCGTAATATTGTAACTATTGGTGCATCCGTTTAAGGTTCCTACAACAGTATAGGTGATTTCACCAGCTTCAGTTGGAGTAGGGGAATAAGTTGCACCGGTTGCTACTGAAGTTTCATCAACAAACCATTCGTAACTATCTGCTCCGGAAGCATTCATTGTTATACTATCGCCCAGACAGATGGTACTCTCTTCGCCATCAATTTCCACGATCACATTCGGAAGATCCTTAATTCGAATTTCAACAGGCGTACGATCACTTTCACATCCGGTAGAAGCAAATGTCTGACTTACGTAATAAGTCTCATTTTCTGAAATACCTGTGTTCGGAATTGGTGCGGCAATAGTTTCAGAAGCATCGATAGAAGCATACCAGTTGATGGTTGCATTTTCGGCCGGAGTGACAGCGATAGCCTCTGTAACCTCTTCCTCAAAACAGAATTCGAAAACTACAGGTTCAGTCGAAATTGGATCTGGAGTATCCAGAATTGTAATCGTAATAGGCTCATAATCACTTTCGCAAGAATTAGGTCTGGTTTGAGTAGCGAAATATTGTAAAGTTTTTGGCTCACTGGAATCTATAGTAATGTTGTTGCCAATGAAATCGTATTCTGAAGTAGATTCATTGTAAGTATACCATTTTGTTTCATTACCATCTTCAACTGTTGCCATNAGATTCCCAGCCTCTTCATTTAAGCATAGAGTGAGGTCTTCTGTAACCGGATTTGGAGGTCTGGCTTCCACTCTAAACGTAAATTTATTAGAAGTTGCTTCGGAGCAAGTGAAATAGTCGGGCCCATCTACCACTACCCAGTATTCACCAGAATCTCCATTCTCTCCAGCGGTAGGATTGGTAATTGTTAGGGTTCCGGTATATTCTCCATTAGTCCCCGATGGTCCTAGAACGTCAATGTCAATCTTACCAGCTTCTTCCGTCACGATTTCACCATCTTTGATCCAGTCGAAATTTAATATTGCACCATTAGCATNTCCTTTGAAAGTAAACGTAATGTCCTCCCGTGAATCTTCGCAGATGGTAATATCTTCTGAAGGTTCTGTAATAGTAATGTCTTCGTCGACATTTAACGTAAAAATGGTTGACGTCGCAGTGTTACAGGAATTAGCTCCGGAAACTACCACAAAATATTCCAGAGCATCTTCTGCCGTAACGTTAGAGAAGCTAAGTACAGATTCATTCTCTCCTGGAATAACCTGATCAACTCCTTCGATGATTCTAAACCATTCGTAAGTGAGATCATCACCAGAAGCAAAAACTTCAAACTCAGCAGGACCGTTTGAACAAACACCTAAATTTACAGGGTCTGTGGTTATAATTGGTTCGTCTTTTATAGTGAAGTTAGCTGTGGCTACTACTTCTTCGCATGCCTCTGAAGAGTCTATTATGTAAGTAACTATATGATCACCCGGAACACTGGCCGAAGGATCTATCTGTCCATCTTCATTGATAGCCAGCCCGGTACTACCCAAGAAGGTTCCGTTTTCATAAATACCATCTTCATTCGAGAATGTAACGGTGATAGCTTCTTCTGAATTACAAATAATTTCGGGATAGCTAATAGTTACATTTGGAAGTCTGGTTATTGTAACTTCTGTAGTAATAACGACTTCAGCACAAGAGTTTGCAGCAGATATAGTATAGTATATATCATATGTACCGGCAGAACTTGCCTGTGGATTAATAGCGCCAGTCGCCGGATCTATACTTAGGCCTCCAGGTTCTGCGGAAAATATTCCTCCTTCGTAATTACCAACTCCGTTTTGAAATTCCGGAATTTGAAGGCTTGAGTTTGACGTGCAATATGCATTTGCATATACTATTTCAACTGAAGGCTCTTCGTTTATAATAACTTCAGTCGTCGCGATAGCCCTGTTACACACATCAGGTCCTTCATAGCGAACGGTATATGTATTCGCAATACTTAGTGAAGGAGTTATCTCACCGGTTTCCTCATCAATTATTAGTCCGCTTGGAGTTGCTGAATAAGTACCGCCTTCAAATTCGCCGGTTCCACTAAGCGTACCTGAGTAACTTCCTCCCTGTGAAGTGCAGAATTCACCAGAATAATTAATTTCTGCTGTTGGATCTGGAGTCATCGTAATAGTTCCGGTTTGGCTTACCTGAACGCATTCCCCAGTGGTAGTAACTTCATAATCAAAACTTCCAGCTTCAGTGGCTGTCCCTGAAATTGTAAAAATGCCATTATTAAAACTACCATTTAGACCAACAGGCAAACCGGTAACAGCGGCACCTGTGCCAGGTTCAGTAATGGTAAACTCAATAGCTTCAGCAGGAGTATTAATACAAATCTCCTGATTTTTATTTGTTGGATCACTGATAGTAACATCAGGATTAATTGTTAATGTGCCGGTAGTGGAAGTACTTATACAACTTCCTACGGTGTTCAGAGTATAATTAAAAGTCCCTACTTCTGTAGGAGTACCGCTTATTACAAAATTCCCACCTTGAATTACTCCGGAGACCCCTGCTGGCATTCCGGTCACCTGTACAGAATTAACTGAAGAATTTACTGGAAACTCCATATTAGCTATTGCGGCATTAATGCAAACAGTTTGATCCTTATTAACTGCATCAATAATTTCATGATCTGGAGAAACTGTAATTGTACCACTAATGGAAGTTTGCTGGTCTGNGCAATCTCCTGTGCTGTTAACAGTATAATCGAACTCACCATCTTCTGTTGGTGTACCNCTAATACTAAAAAGTCCATTATTGAATGTTCCGATAAGACCAGATGGTAATCCGGAAACAGTGGCACCTGTACCTGCTTCAGAAATTTCAAAGTCAATGGTTTCGATTGCTGTATTTATACAAACGGTTTGATCTTTTTCTGTAGGAGAACTGATTACCGCATCCTGAATAATATAAAGGGTAATCGAATCGGATGACTCATTGCATACGTTNCCATCGTTGTCTTTTCTTGGTTCCGGAACGGTCATTGTAAGCAAGACTTCCCCATTCGCTCGGTCTTGAGTACTTGGATTATAAACGACTGTGAATTCATCCCTTTTATTTGAGTTACCAGGCTTGTCGGTGAAAGTACCAGATCCAGATGTAATAAAATTCACAGGTAGTGTTGCATTCCCAAAGCTTCTCGTTCCAGATAGCTGAATACTGTTCTGCGATTTACAGATCGTTTGATCTTCCCCGAAATCTGCAATAATATGGTTATTGATCTCTATTCCAGTATAGGTGGCTGGTGTGCTTTCACCACAGATATTTTCGGCTACAACTGAAACTTCGCGGGTTCCACTAGTTGCAGCGTTGGTTACATTAACCTGTATCGTATTAGTGCCTGCACCGCTAATTATATCCCAGCCAGTTGGAACTGTCCATTGATGTGCTCCTATGCTGGCTACGCTGAATGTGATAGGGTATGGCGGACAAACTAGATTGACACCATCAAGATCTGAAGTTATAGTTCCAGGATTTGCCGGAACGCCATCCACAGAGGTTACTGTAAAAGTAGAATTTGCACTATCACCGCAACTATTGGAAGCTACAACACTAATCTCACCAGAACCGGTACCGGCATTCACCGTTACATTATTGGATCCATCACCAGATGCAATGGACCAGCCTGCTGGAAAGTTCCATATATAATTGGTTGCGTTATTTACCGCAGGGACAGAATATATCAATCCGGTTGCGGTAGCACAAACTTCATTCTCTCCGGTAATTTGCGCAGGTGTATCTGGAACAGGTGGAAATACTTCCATTGTAATGTTGTTACTACTAGCTCCTTCTGAAGCTAAACATATCTCACTGGAGATAACTTCGAGAGAAACAACCTGTCCATTGGTGAGACTGGTGCTGGCATACGTTGTGGTATTTGTTCCAACATTTGCACCATCTAACTTCCATTGATATGTTGGACTAGCACCTTCATTAACAATAGATTCTATGCTGAAAATGACTTCATCTCCAGGACAAATATCCGTATCACTTGCTGTAATTGTGACTGAAGGTGTAAGATTTTCTAAAACCATTGTTTGTATTTCATTACTCAGTACAGGGTTGGAGGTGGTACATTCTTCAGTACTGGTAAGTTCCACACTTACAATGTCTCCGTCGTTTAGAGAGCTTGTAGTAAAAACGCTCGAATTTCCTGCGCCAGTAGCATTGGAGTTGTTGACCTTCCACTGATAAGTTGGATTAGTACCTTCGTTTGTTGGTGTCGCTGTGAACGTAAGCTCTGTACCTTCACAGATTTCATTATCAACATCTGATGAACTTATAGTTACCCCAGGAGTGAGATTTTCGTTCACTGTAATGGAGCCTTCAAGAACTTCAGAATTTGAACAATCACCTGTGCTATAGATGCTGAAATTATGTGTTCCTACGAGACTAGTAGATCCACTTATAGTAAATGTTTGTCCCGAGAGAGTACCTGTAATTCCAGATGGTAAACCTGAGACACTAACAGCATCTGCAGTCTCTCCGATCGTATATATGATATTTTCGATGTTTTCACCTTGACATATTTGTTGCAAGTCATTTCCATTTGTCAATTGTATTGTTGCATCATTNAGAACTACTATAGTTCCAGACAGAGTAGCATTTGCACAGGCTCCTGTCGTTGTAACCGAATAGTTATACGTGCCAGCAGTCGTAGGGCTTCCCGAAATTCTAAAATTTCCACTGCTGTAGCTTCCTGTAACTCCAGGCGGGAGGCCGGATGCGTTTGCTCCACTCACAGTTCCCTGAAGAGTAAAATTGAGATTTGGAATCGCTGTATTTATACATGCATCACTAATATCACTTTCAGGTATAGTGATACTTGCGTCTGGTTGGATGGTTAAAATTTTGGTTACTTCTGCAGTTTGCGATGTATAACAATTCACATTACTGGTTAGTAAAAGTCTAATATTGTAAGTTTTAGCTTCCGAATAAGTTCTGACTAGTCTTTTATTGCTGGAAGACTGCACTGAGACACCGTCAACAAACCATTCGTAAGTAGGGTTTGACCCTCCGTTTGTATTAGAACCCTCTATGGTTATACTTTGCCCAATACATTTATTTCCTGGAGGAATGAGAAAATCTACGGTTGGAGTTTGTAAATCATTCACTGTCATGGTGAACCTGCTGCTGGTAAGATTACAAGCAACTCCGCCTATCTCTGTAACAGATACGGTCACATAATCATTGTTCGCAAGAGAGTTACTAGAAAAAGTATTGCTAGTCGTGGGCGACCCGGCGTTATTTCCATTTATTTTCCACTGATAAATTTCTACACCGCTACCTCCGGTAGTTGTAGCAGTAAATAATACTTCCGTTCCAGCACAAATCGTATTTCCAGTATCAGATGAAATTGACACAGAGGTAGGACAAATCTGCCCCCAACTTAAAATCGGGAGAACGAATAATACAAAAAACAGATTCCAATGTAATTTTTTAACCATAAGTCTGGCGGTTTAATTACAATAATAAATATCACGTAGGGTAGTAGTAGTAGGCTTTTACGCAAGTTTCCTTGCATGTAACTTGCTGGGGAACAAGTTTTTGGGGAAAGTAAATTTAAGTTAAAATTTTGAATTGTAGCATGTTATGCTAAAAAAACAAAAATTTATGATTGTAGAAAATAAGTGGTAGTTTGACATTTAATAGGTGACATACCTGAAAGTCTATGAATAAAAAAACCGCCGGAAAGGCGGTTTTTTTAAACTATGTTTTCAGTGCGATTACTCACCTAAAAACGGGTATCTATAATCTGTAGCAGGCACGAAAGTCTCTTTGATCAATCTTACAGAAATCCATCTCATAAGATTCATCTTTGATCCTGCTTTGTCATTTGTACCACTGGATCTTGCTCCACCAAATGGCTGCTGTCCTACAACTGCACCAGTTGGTTTATCATTAATATAGAAGTTTCCAGCTGCATTCTGCAATAGATCTGTAGCCTGAGCAGCTGCATAACGATCCCCAGAGATAATAGCTCCGGTTAGTGCGTATATGCTTGTATTATCCACAGTCTGACAGATATCTGCCCACTTGGATTCATCAAAATCCTTATCATCGTATACATATACTGTTACTACAGGACCAAAAAGCTCGGTTTCCATCGTTGTATAATGAGGATCTGATGTAAGAATTACCGTAGGTTCTATAAAGTAACCTTTAGATTTATCATAGTTTCCTCCAACTACAATCTCAGCATTTTTATCGCTCTTAGCTTTTTCAATATAGCTTGCAAGCTTATCGAAAGAACCTTCGTGAATCACAGCATTTATAAAGTTAGACATATCTTCCGGAGATCCCATCTTGAATGATTGCACATCCTCAATCACGAAATCTTTAATTTCCGGCCAAAGGCTTTTTGGAATATAAACACGGGAAGCCGCGCTACATTTCTGACCCTGGTATTCGAAGGCACCTCTTGAAATGGCAGTGGCTACATGTTTAGCTTTTGCAGTCGGGTGGGCCAAAATAAAATCTTTTCCTCCTGTTTCACCAACTATTCTTGGATATGTTTTATAGTTCTGAATATTGTTTCCAATCTTACCCCAAATACCTTTAAATACGTCGGTACTTCCAGTAAAATGGATTCCTGCAAAATCCGGGCTGGCTAATACAGTATCTGTTACCATTTCTGGATCACCATTTACCATATTGATCACACCTGCTGGTAAACCTGCCTCTCTAAATACTTCCATCAATACTTGAGCAGATAACATCTGGCTATCACTAGGTTTCCAAACGGCTACATTTCCCATAAGCGCAGCACTTGAAGGAAGGTTTCCTGCAATTGCGGTAAAGTTGAACGGAGTAATAGCGTAAACAAAACCTTCTAATGGTCTATATTCTACGCGGTTCCAAACTCCATCTGAAGAAATTGGTTGCTCATCATACAATTCTGCCATGTACTCTACATTAAAACGTAGGAAATCACAGATTTCTGCAGCAGCATCAATCTCAGCCTGATAAATATTCTTCGATTGCCCGATCATCGTGGCAGCATTCATCTTTTGTCTGTAAGGTCCGGAAATTAGATCGGCAGCTTTTAAAAATATAGCAGCTCTTTGTTCCCATTCCAATTTTGACCACTTCTTTCTTGCTTCCAAAGCTTCAGAAATAGCTCTTTCCACATGCTTTTTCTCNGCAATATGGTAAGTTCCTGCAACATGAGCATGATCATGTGGAGGATTGATAGTTCTGGTATTCCCGGTTTTTACTTCTTCAGCTCCTATATAAAGAGGAACTTCAGTATTCGCATTCCAAAGGTCTTTATAAGTAAGTAATACTTCTTCTCTTTCTGGGCTTCCCGGAGCGTAACTTTTTACTTCTTCGTTAACCGCTACTGGTACGTGAAAAAATCCTTTTCCCATAAATATAAATTTTGTTTTTTCGTTTNTTTCTAATTNCGATAAAGGTAAAAAAATTAAGTTGCGCACAATAACATCTGGCTTGCCTTTACTTAAGCTTAACTTTTTTTGTACATTTCNTTAAAATTTTGATTTTAAAGCATGTGCACAGTTACTTTAGTCCCCCGTCCTGAGTCTATGTCTGGCTTTGTATTAACTTCTAACCGGGATGAATCGGTTGGTCGAGAAACCCTTTCACCTGCATGGGAACGCTTTGAAGGTGTAAGACAATATTTCCCAAAAGATAAACAGGCAGGAGGCACCTGGCTGGGAGTTAGNGANCANTCNAGNTGTATATGTCTTATGAATGGAGCTGAAAAACCTCACGAACGCAAACCTGAGTACCGAAAAAGTAGGGGAGTGGTTGTTAAAGAATTTCTTGCAGCGTGTAGATTACGATCATATCTAAACAAATATAATTTCGAAGGCATTGAACCATTTACTATGATCATTGTAGAATGGCATGATGGNTTATGCTTTCAGCAACTGGTGTGGGATGGAAAAAATTATAAACACGAATATATTCCTATAACTCAACATATCTGGTCNTCATCTCCGCTCTATTCTNAAGCAATGAAGAAAAAGCGAAAACAGTGGTTTGAAGAAGTAAGCGCTGAAGGTTATACAGCCGAGAGTCTATTAAAATTTCACAAAAGTGCAGGTGAGGGCAATAAGGAATACGGATTGATCATAGACCGTGGATTTCTGAAAACTCAAAGTATATCACAGGTTATAAATGGCTCTGATGGGATTCATTTTTCATATCAAAATTTAATAANTAAAGATACTTCNGAAGAATACCTTACTAGTTTAAAGCAAAGGTAGCAGCAAGTCTGAAGGGTGGGATTCTTACCTGAAATTCATTCGTAGTNGTGAAATTGATCATATTATAGTATCCAGACATGGAACCAATAGGTGCGGTAAGTAAGCAACCACTTTGGTACGTATGACTTTCACCCGGTTTTAAAACAGGTTTTTTTCCAATCACTCCTTCTCCTGAAACATATTCGATTTCACTTAAAGCATCCTTGATCTCCCAGAATCTTGACTTTAACTGAACAGAATCGTTACTCTGGTTTTCAATGGTGATCTGGTAAGCAAAAGCATACTTCAGCTGGAAGTCCTTATAGAACTTACCTTCGAATCTGGTTTCCACAGATATCTTGATACCTTTTGTGACCTGTTGAATCATGTGTTTCAATAAATTGAAAAAGACGCGAGTAATGATATTATTGCAGCGACTGTGGCTAATGTAAAGAATATAAGGTTCAGGAGTAGAAACTTTAAAATCGTTTTAACACGTTTCTGTCCGTAGAAAAAACGCATGGCTTTGTATAAATAAAATAGAAACACAAGATTTGCCAGCGTTGTTAGTATTTCCCATTTGAAAATAATTTCTAATATTAGCGCGAAACTGTAGAGTACGAAAAATACTGTTTGTACATGGAATGCAAAGATGAGGTGCTCCATATAATTAAAGTCTCTTCTTAAATACAGTAGCCAGATAAATAATGCGAATACTGGCAAAAAGATGAAAATGATAAAAGGCAACTTCCCTATAAAGTAATTTATAAATAGCGCTGGGTCTTTTGAAAAGGTTCCTGCATCAACTGCCTTCTTATAAAGCCAGAGATTGTAATTGGTTTGCTCGTGCTCTAAACTATCCAGCGCCCGGGAAGCGGTGAAAATTCCTGTTTCATCCTGGTAAGCATAGTATAGATCTGCTTTTTTGGCAAAAGCATTCATAAAGTTCATGCTGTCAAGTTCTTGCTGACTCACAAGCTTTTCAGTATAAGTTTCAGTAAAAACATTATTCTGGATNCTGTCCAAACCAACANCATCGCTGGTCAAAACTTTATTAATGGAATCCATAGAAGCCTCGCTCAATTCCTTGCGGTCGAGTTTTGAAAGCAAGTTTTCATCCCGATCCTGTCGTCCAAAACTTTCGCTAGGATCTAGGCTAAGNCTAAAAATCAGAAAGAATATAATNGAAACACTCAGGTAGAACCTGAAGGGATTTGCGTACCTCGTCCTCTTTCCTTCCACATAATCTTTTGAAATTTTTCCTGGCCTGAAAAGGAGTATTCTTAAAGTTCTCTGAAACCTGGAATCATAGGCAAATACTCCNGAAAAAAATTCATTAAGCAGATCTGAAAAGCTAAGTTTTTTAGTGGTATTTAATTGTCCGCAATTGGGACAAAAGCGGTCGTTTTTATCTAAAGGNAATTCGCAGTTTAGACAATGCTGACCTCTATACTGGTAANTTTCAATCNTATTTTCNNTNTCTGGCATATAAACAGCTTAATTACGAATGTTTCTTGAATTCGNTCCTCCTGCACCAATCAATCTGTCATAGCGTGCTCCCGGGCTTCTATAATAAGCCAGGATCGTATAATTGTTCTCAGTTTCATCATAGTTTCCACTAATAGCTCCGTCTTCAATGCCGTCTGGACCTGTTACNACATATTTGTAGTTATAATACCCTTGCTTAAACAATCTCGCTAATTCATAATAGCCACTCTCCTTATTATATTCGAGCTTTGTGCTTTCGTCCAGTTGAAAGTTATTGAANCCACCATAAAGATGGATCTGNTTCCCGTCAAGCGGATCATAATTTCGTAAAGTAAATCTCATCCANACATAATCGGCTTCCAGGTCTGAATGTTCTGCAAGCACATTTCTTACCACAAAACCGCCATTAATATCAGGATTGTAGGTGTATGGCTGCCCATCCCTGGTGATGTCCATAAAAAGATAATGAAGATATAGCTGCTGCATTTCAACCTTGGCAATATCAGCATTGGTGACTCTTATTTCTTTATTGTCAAACTGAAGAAATTCGTTGCCACCCCAAAAAGAAGATTCAGTATCATANCGATAGATGAGTTCNTTGGCAATGGTATATTGCGGTTTAAGATCTGTAATCGCAGTCTTTAAATTGAAATTCTGAATGAGGCTTACCTTGACATTCCTGTCAGGATTCTTCAGAAGCAGATCTGGAGAATTAATACTGAAGTTTANAATTTGCTTTTCATCGATAAANTNAAGGTTTCTGGCTCTTTTTACTTCCGCAGTAATTTGCGCTACAGGTTCNTAAACCATGAATTTTCGNGAGAATANCTTNTCTCTTTGNGNATTATAGATGCTAATGATGTAGTTGCCCGAAACCTTGAGTCCGCGTACATTTTTATTCGGAATATCAAGCTCGTAATGAGTATAGGGTTGCAAGGTGTTTAGCGAATTTCGGTAATTGATGATTCTAACATCATCNAAACCNTCGAGATANTCNTTTTTAGTNAGTTGNGANGGNGTCCANTCGAAATTNTAATGTTCGATCGTGTAATAGTAATCGGCTTCATCCCCAATGATATCATCAAAACTTAATTGAAGGTTGGCACCTAAACGAATNATTGGATTTCCTTTATTCTCTACGGAATCTCCCTGGAAAATAATGGTTCTNATAAACGGAGGTGNCAAGGTTTCTNTAACAACCTGTCCATAAATATTCGACTGGAGCAGGCAAAACGTAAAGATTATAAGAAAGCCTTTCATAAAGTTTGAGTAAATAGCAAAGTTAATAGAAATAAGCATTTTGCATCCATTTAATTTAACAGTTGACCAAAGTAAAATTCTGACATTTCTTGGGATAAATGGAGTGAAAATTCTTAAATTTGCCCGACTTTAAACTAAAAATTTAACATACACTCCATCCTATGTCAAAAGACATTCGAATTAAAAGAGGATTATCTCTGCGATTAGAAGGGGCGGCGGAAAAAGAGCTTGTAAAGGCTCCGAGATCCAAAACTTACGCGATCAAACCGCCAGATTTTCACACTGTTGTGCCAAAAATGGTAGTAAAAGAAGGAGCTAAGCTTCTTGCAGGTGATGAGATTTTCTATTCGAAATATACCGAGGAAATTCGCTTTACANCACCAGTTAGTGGTGTTCTTAAAGAAATCAAAAGAGGTGACAAAAGAAGGATCCTCGAAATAATCATCGAGGCAGATCCTGAAAACACTTATCGTGAATTCAAAAAACTGGATCCTGCTAAAGCTGATGTAAAGGATGTTCGTGAACTTCTTCTTGAAAGTGGTTGCGGTGCTTTTATTAATCAAAGACCATACGACATTGTAGCGGATCCCAAGGATACTCCGAAGGCAATTTTTATTTCTGCGGTAACAACTGCACCTCTGGCGGCAGATAAAGGTTTTATCATTAAAGACAAGATTNCTGCATTCCAGGCGGGAATTGATGCTTTAAGAAAACTTACACCTGGTAAAGTTCATCTTTCTGTAGATGATTCTTCAGCTGAGTATCTAAAAGGAATTCAGGGTGTTGAACTTCATNATGTAAAAGGAGCTCATCCTGCAGGTAACGTAGGTGTTCAAATTCATAAGCTTGACCCTATCAATAGAGGAGAGCGTGTTTGGACTGTAGGAGTAGAGGACGTTGCAACTATTGGTAATGTTTTTCTAACCGGGGAATATCGTGCTGAGCGTACGGTTGCTGTGGTTGGAAGTGAAGCTGAAAACAGAAAATATTATCAAACGATTATTGGTGCTAATGTTGCAGATCTTATTGGTCAGGCTGCAGAAGGTACTCGTATNATCTCTGGTGATGTNTTCACAGGAACTCAGTTGAGCAATAATCAGTATTTAGGCTTCTTTGAGAACGAGCTTACGCTGATTCCTGAAGGTGACAATTACCGAATCTTTGGATGGTTGCCATTTACCTATAACAACATACATTCACATTCCAGAACTTCATTGTCCTGGTTATTTCCGAACAAAAAATACACTCCAACCACGAATTTGAATGGTGAAGAGCGTGCATTGGTGGTAACTGGTGAAATGGAAGAGGTTTTACCTATGGATATCTATCCAATGCAGCTTATCAAAGCATGTATGGCTGGTGATATCGAGAAAATGGAAAATCTCGGGATCTACGAGGTAGCTCCTGAAGATTTCGCAACGGTAGAATACGTGAACACTTCCAAGATTGAGATTCAGGAAGTAATAAGATTAGGTCTTGATTTAATGATTACCGAAGTAGGTTAAAAAGCTGAAGAATATGGAATGGATTAGACAGAGATTAGATAAAATGAAACAGCCTTTTAGCAAAGGCGAGAAGTACGAGAAATATGCTCCTGCAGTAAATGCATTAGATACTTTCTTATTTACTCCAAATCATACTACACAAAAAGGAGCGCATATTCGTGATGCAGTGGATCTTAAGAGAACTATGATTACCGTGGTAATCGCTCTTGTTCCAGCTCTTTTGTTTGGATTCTGGAATGGTGGATATCAATATCTTCACCAATTGCCAGAGTATGCGAACGGTGTACCTTTTNTAGATGCTTTCCTGCATGGTGCTGGAAAGATCTTACCAATGATCGCAGTATCGTATGCTGTAGGTCTNGGAATTGAATTCGCATTTGCGATCTTTAGAGGACATGAAGTGAACGAAGGTTACCTGGTAACTGGTTTACTTATTCCTATGATCATGCCAATTGATATTCCGCTATGGATGGTGGCACTTTCAGTAGTGTTCGCGGTTCTAATTGGGAAAGAAGCTTTTGGTGGTACTGGAATGAATATTCTGAATCCTGCACTTACGGCACGTGCATTTGCCTTCTTCGCTTACCCNACTTACATGTCNGGAAACAGTGTTTGGGTTAGTAATGCGTATGAAGTAGATGCAGTGACTGGTGAAACGATTCTTGGAAATCTTGCAGCTGGAAATGAGGCAGGTTATACACCACTAGATATGTTCTCNGGAATGATCCCGGGATCTATTGCTGAAACTTCAGCGATCTGTATTCTCGCAGGTGCATTGCTACTTGTATTAAGTAAAGTAGGTAGCTGGAGNATTATACTAAGTGCATTTATTGGAGCTGCAGTGATGGGATTGATCTTCAATGCGCTACCATCTTTNGGTATTGAAGGTAATAACTTAACGAATTTCCCATGGTATCTTCACCTTATTGTTGGTGGTCTTGCTTTCGGTATTGTCTTTATGGCAACAGATCCGGTTTCAGCAGCACAAACAATGAAAGGTAAGTGGATNTATGGATTCCTTGTNGGATTTATTTCAGTAATGATTAGAGTATTCAACCCGGCATATCCTGAAGGTGTGATGTTAGGTATTCTACTTATGAATGTTTTCGCACCAACGATCGATCACTACGTGGTAGAATCTAATGTGAAGAGAAGAAAGAAAAGACTTAAAAATGCTAACCCTCAAGTAGAAACAGCAGTTTAGTTATGGAACAAAAATCAGTTAATAAGACGAATAGCAATGGCTATACCTTCATGTTCTCTGTGATCATGGTTGTTGTAGTTGCCGCTGTACTTGCCTTTGCCGCTATCTCTCTCCAGCCAACACAAATGGAGAATGTGCGTAAAGAGAAAATGCAGAATATCCTTTCTACCGTTGGAATTACTACCGACAGAGATGGAGCAAAAGAGCTATATGATAAGTATATCGTAGAAGAAGTAGCTATCACTGAAGATGGTACTGTAGACGAATCTGTAGACGCATTTCAAGTTGATCTGGCAAAAGAGATTAAAAAAGATGTTGCAGAACAGGTTTTTCCACTTTATGTAGCTGAAGTTGAAGGTTCCAGATATTATATCGTTCCTCTAAGAGGAAACGGACTTTGGAATGCGATCTTTGGATATATTTCTTTAAAAGATGATATCAACACGGTAAAAGGTGCAACCTTTGACCACCTTGGAGAAACTCCGGGACTTGGTGCAGAAATTACAAAACAATGGTTTAAAGAGAAATTTGCTGATGAAAAGATCTTTGATTCCAATGGTAATCTTGTAGGAGTTTCTGTAGTCAAAGGAAATATTGATGTTTCAGATAAGGACGATAATCAGGTAGATGCAATTTCAGGAGCAACGATCACAGGTGATGGTGTTTCTGATATGATCTCAGAAAGATTAAAGCGTTATTTACCTTATTTCGAGCAGCAAAAAGGATTTAAAGTAGCAACTAGATAGATATGGCTAAAGAGAAAAAATTCAACTCTGCTAAAGAGGAAGAAAAGAAACGGGAAATGATCCTTTTCCTTTCAAATTCTGAAGAAAGGGAGCATTTTCTTTCAAAAGGAAATAGGAAATTACTTTCCGATCCATTAGATGACAATAACCCTATTACCGTTCAGGTACTGGGAATTTGTTCTGCACTGGCAATTACCGTGCAGTTGGAGCCGGCCGTAGTAATGGCAATTGCTGTAATGGTGGTAATGGCATTCAGTAACATGATCGTTTCTATGCTAAGAAACCTGATCCCAAGTAGGATCAGGATCATTGTTCAACTGGTTGTTGTTGCTTCCCTTGTAATTCTGGTAAGTGAGATCTTAAAAGCCTATGCTTTTGATGTAAGCAAGCAATTGTCGGTTTTCGTTGGTCTTATTATTACGAACTGTATTGTAATGGGGCGTTTGGAAGCCTTTGCTCTTGGGAACGGAATTTACAAGTCCTTTCTTGACGGTATTGGTAATGCTGCAGGTTATGGTTTAATTCTGGTTGTGGTAGCTTTCTTTAGAGAATTACTTGGATCTGGAAAACTTTTTGGCTTCGAGGTATTAGGACATAAAGGNGCGACGTTNGCTGAGTCTACTGGACTGTATGCTTTAGGATATGAAAATAACGGTTTGATGCTACTCTCTCCAATGGCTCTTATAGTGGTTGGATTGATCATCTGGGTACAACGTGCTAGAAATCGTAAACTAATCGAACAAAACTAATAGCTGTACAGCAAAAAAGTATATAAAGAATGGAATTAGTTAATCTATTTGTAAGAAGTATTTTCATAGAGAATATGATATTTGCCTACTTCCTGGGAATGTGTTCCTACCTGGCGGTATCTAAAACTGTAAAAACAGCTGTTGGTTTAGGTGCTGCTGTGATCTTCGTACTGGCGATCACTGTGCCTATCAACTTTCTACTGGATAATTATCTTTTGAAGCCTGGAGCACTTTCCTGGCTTGGAGCTGAATATGCAAATGTGGATCTAAGCTTTCTGAGTTTTATCATGTTCATTGCGGTAATCGCATCCATGGTACAACTTGTGGAAATGATTGTTGAAAAATTTGCTCCGGCTCTGTACGGTGCACTTGGTATTTTCCTTCCACTTATTGCAGTAAACTGTGCGATCCTAGGAGGTTCACTTTTTATGCAGCAAAAAGATTTTGGAGGAATTTCAGAAGCGATCACTTATGGGCTTGGTAGTGGAATAGGATGGTTCCTTGCTATCCTTGCCATTGCGGCCATCAGGGAAAAAATTGCATACTCAAATGTTCCTGCACCATTAAAAGGTCTTGGTATCACGTTTATCATCACCGGACTAATGGCACTTGGATTCATGAGTTTTATGGGAATTAAATTATAATCGTAAAAGAAGATTATGACAGTTATAATAGCTAGTGTAGTAGTATTCTTAGTCTTGATTTTGTTATTGGTATCAATGCTCTTAGGAGCTAAGGCCAAATTATCACCATCGGGACCTGTGACAATCAACGTCAACAACGAAAAAGATATAGAAGTAGGTTCAGGTGGAACCTTGCTATCCACTCTTGGAGATAATAAATTGTTCCTTCCTTCTGCCTGTGGTGGTGGTGGAACTTGTATCCAGTGTAAATGTATCGTTGAAGATGGTGGTGGAGCAATTCTTCCTACGGAAGANCCACACTTTACCAGAAAGGAAATTGCAAATGGATGGAGACTTGGTTGCCAGGTAAAGGTAAAGCAGGACATGAAAATAACCATTCCTGAAGAAGTTTTCGGTATTAAGAAATGGGATGCAACTGTAGTAAGAAATTACAACGTAGCCTCATTCATTAAGGAGTTNGTAGTAGAGATTCCTGAACCAATGGACTATAAAGCCGGAGGTTATATTCAAATTGAAATTCCTAAAACGGAAGTGAANTTTGAAGATATGGATATTACTGCTCACCCTGAAGAACATGATGATCCAAATAAATTTAAAGATGAGTGGGACAAGTTTAAANTATGGCCACTGGTAATGAANAACCCTGAACTGGTTGAAAGAGCCTACTCAATGGCGTCTTATCCAGCAGAAGGTCGTGAGATCATGTTAAATGTACGTATTGCCACTCCACCCTTCGATCGTGCAAAAGACGATTGGATGGATGTGAACCCTGGAGTCGCTTCTTCCTATATCTTTAGCTTGAAGAAAGGTGATAAAGTAGTTATTTCCGGACCTTATGGTGAATTTTTCATCAATGAAAGCGATTCAGAAATGCTTTATGTAGGTGGTGGAGCCGGTATGGCACCAATGAGATCTCACTTATATCACTTATTCAGAACTTTGAAAACCGGTAGAAAAGTAACTTACTGGTACGGNGGTAGATCTAAAAGAGAATTGTTCTATACAGAACACTTTAGAGCATTAGAAAGAGATTTCCCGAATTTCAAATTTTATCTGGCACTTTCTGAGCCAATGGAAGAAGATAACTGGAAAGTTAAATCGAATCTTGATGACGAAGGAGATGGATTTGTAGGCTTTATACACCAGGTTGTAATAGATAATTATCTTTCTCACCATGAAGAGCCAGAAGATATCGAACTATATTTCTGTGGTCCGCCATTGATGAACAAAGCAGTTCAGAAGATGGGTGAAGACTTCGGTATGCCCCCTGAGAACATCAGATTTGATGACTTTGGAGGATAATAATTATAATCCCGCTTCGGCGGGATTTTTTTATCTTTGTATATGCCAAAATTAGACGAACAGGAACTACATAACCTGGCGATGAATATCGTTGGTAAGGATCTCGAGGATAACGGGTATGAATTNTTAGGGGTNAANAGCAANCTAAGACGNAATCCACAGTTTGTAGCNCTGAAGGATACAAAATTGCANTTTGTCATTGTNAGAGCTATNGANTATCCAGANGACCCNANGGCTTTTGANCCGGCTTTNATGAAAGATATAAAGGAACATGCNGAAAANTTNAACGCNANAACTTTTTATGCNGGTGTAGGACTGGCTAATTCTTCAGATTATGATAAACCGGTCTCTAATGANGANGANTATGTTGTAAACTATTCTGGCTGGAAAGAATTTTANATGNATCGTATTTCAATATTTNTCATTTCNGTNTTAACTCTGGTNTCNTGNGATTCTAAGAGTGGACNGGACATNGCNNCTTTTNANGGTGAAGCTTTNGGAACGACCTATTCAGTTCAATACTTTTCNGAAGNNGAGCTTGANTTNACTANATCTATGGACAGTATTGTGGANCTTNTNAATGGATCNATGAGTACATANCANCAGGATTCNGATATTTCCATGNTCAATCGGGGTGATTCNANTGTNACNGTAGATNANCANTTNATTAANGTNTTNGAGGCTTCACAAAANATTTATTCTNAAAGCAATGGTTTTTTTGATCCAACAGTAGGGGTTCTGGTCAATGCTTACGGTTTTGGTCCTGGCAAACCTGTAACCGATCTTTATGCAGAGCGACTCGATTCCCTGAACCAACTGGTGGGTCTTAACAAAGTAAGNATTAATGAAGACCAGACTGTCTTCAAAGAGAATCCAGACGTTTACCTCGATTTTAATGCGATTGCCAAAGGATATACTATAGATCTTATTGGGCAGTACCTTGAAAATAATGGGGTATCAGATTATTTGATCGAGTTGGGTGGTGAACTAAAAGCTAAGGGTAAGAATAAATCATCTGGTAAAGAATGGTTGGTGGGAATTGATCATCCATTACAGGAAGGTCCGCAAAGACAGTTTNATGCNAAGGTCATGCTTAAAAACGCTGCTATGGCAACATCTGGAAATTATAGAAAGTACCGGGTGGACTCTACTACGGGAGAGCGCTTTGTGCATACTGTGAATCCAATAACTGGTTTTGCTGAAAAGAGCAATTTGNTAAGTGCTTCTGTAATNGCTGAAAATTGTATGATGGCAGATGGCTATGCTACAGCTCTTATGGCTATGGGTCTGGATAGATCNGCTAGTATGCTGAAGGAACTNAAATCTATAGAAGTGTATCTNATCTATTCCGATGAAAATGGAGNTATNAAAACNTACGTNACACCAGNATTTAANNCNAANCTNGTGGANTANTAANTNATTTGNNGCAAACTGGTAATATTTCNCCNTTNGCAAGTCTGNATTTATCTANNTCTTTNCTANTCANNTCTTTACTNAGATNTACTTCNTTTACTTCAAAGCCNACNTCCCTTAANTTCTGAAAATANTCTCTNCCNTAGATCCTNACATGATCATANTGTCCAAATATTTTGGCNCTTTGNTTGGGATCNGTNATAGTATCATCNTGAAAGNTCNCAGCTCTATTNAGGTCCTGNGGTATTTGNAGNATCGCNGTNCCGCCTGGTNTNAAAACTCTGTACAATTCTTTCATTGCNNTNANATCNTCNGGGATATGTTCCAGAACGTGNTTNCANAGAATAAAATCATAGCTGGAATCAGCNAANGGTANATCACANATATCAGCNTTGACATCTGCCAGNGGTGAATTTAGATCTGTAGTTGTATACTCAAGATTTTTNAATCTNCGGAAGCGTTTATAAAAAGCCTGTTCNGGTGCGAAGTGNAGTACTTTNCGCTTTTTAGNAAANAANTCTGTGTGCTGNTGAAGNTATATCCANAGNAGNCGATGCCTTTCCANNGATAGAGTNGAAGGGGAGAGAACATTNTCTCTCTGATCTTCATATCCATATGGAAGNAANTTTCGGAANCTGCTACCNTCAATTGGNTCAGTATATCGGTTGCCTTTAAGATAAATCTTTAAAAACGGCCTTATCAAGTAACTGGCTCTAATAAGTACNGGCCTGGGAATACTGTTTAAGGCCAGTTTAAAAAGATTGCTCATTGGCTATACTTCGATATCTCCCCAGTTTTCGCCCGATTTGATACGNTATAGCTGCATTTCGGATACACCAAATTGCTTAGCCAGTACTCGAATACGNGTTTTCCTGTCAGGATCTAATAGCTTTTTCTTNAGAATAACAGCNTGNGCNTAAGTNAATTTGGANTAAGANGTTACTTTNCGTAATCTTCTGTTTTCCTTATTTTCCTTTACTTTAGGACTGTTATATTGATGTTGGACCCATTCATCCTTGGTGGCCCANGCCAAGTTAGAAACGCGATTGTCGTTCTTCACAAAATTCTTGTGAATCACNTACTGATCACCTTCTTTTTTCTCTAAAAACATTTCAGCAATAATGCGATGAATGTAGTAAGTTTTGTGCTTACCATTCTTCAATTTTACCGCGAAGTTTAAATATCCACCTACTTTTCCGCCATTCATCAAGTCTCCTTCGGGGTTTTTCAGATAACTGATCATCCTTCCGAAATTTGAGACTTTGTAGATAAAGCGGTCTTCCCAGGAATCTTTGTGTAGGGTTTTCCAGATTTCCTGTCTGTAACTTTTAATCATAAACTTTTGCTCTAAATTCGTCTTCTTCTGTTGAATTAATTTTTAATGATTCATAAATGTATTTAAATGTTGATAGTAATTCTGGTTTGCCGTCTATCAATGCGACATCGTGCTCGAAGTGAGCACTGGGTTTATTATCGGCGGTTAGTATTGTCCAGCCATCGGGCAATTGTTTAATTCTTTTAGTTCCAAGATTGATCATAGGCTCTATAGCCACGACCATACCTTCTACAAATTTTTTACCTCTGCCACGTTTACCGTAGTTAGGCATTTCGGGATCCTCATGCATCGTTTTACCAAGTCCATGTCCCACAAGTTCGCGAACGACTCCATAGCCGCGGTCCTCAGTGTATTTCTGAATTGCATATCCTACATCACCAACGCGATTTCCTGCTTTGAATTCTCGAATTCCTTCATACAGGGATTCTTTGGTGACCTTCAACAGTTCCTCAACCTCGGGAGCGATCGTTCCTACTGCAAACGTGTAGGCATGATCTCCGTAGAAGCCGTTTTTCAAAGCTCCACAGTCAATACTTATAATNTCACCTTCCTGNAATGGAGTGTNGTTAGGTATNCCNTGNACTACCTGTGCATTNGGACTCATNCATAAAGAATTNGGNAAATCATANAGTCCCAGAAAACCTGGAACAGCACCATGATCACGTATAAATTCTTCTGCAAGTTTATCTAANTGTAGGGTAGTTACACCTGGTTTAATTTCAGGCGCCAGCATTCCAAGAGTTTTACTTACAATGAGCGCACTTTCTCTTAGTAGTTCAATTTCTTCGCTGGATTTTGGTATAATCATACTTTAAAATCTTCTGAAGAGACCTGATCTCTTCTTTTTACCGGTTTCGGTTCCTTGTTTGTTTAATGTAAGTGATTGGTAGATCTCTCCCCAACCTTTCATTCCCCCGTAATTACGATCATCTATAAAAATATCGGCAAGAATCTTCCTGCTAATACTTTGATCAAATTCTTCTTCCGGGTAACTACTATTAATTGCGTAAAATTTTAAACCATTCTTTTCGCAGAAATTAACAGCTTCGTCAAGTTTTTCTCCGCTTCTGTAGGTCCAAAGTATTAATCTGTGACCTTCTTCCTGTAATTTCCGAAGAGATTCAAAGGCAAATAGCAAAGGTTTTCCAATTTCTGGAAATCGGTTCTCTACGATCGTACCGTCGAAATCAACTGCGATGGTAAGNGAATTAGGCATAAACAAAATTAGTTATAATTTTTTAATTACAGAGTTTGCAACTTTTTCTTACTACTCTGCGTAAGAATTTTTGTACTCTTTACCACTTACGATCCTGGCAATGTCTTCTTCTATGCTTTCACCCTGGGAATATTCCACAAAACGATTTACTTCCTCTCCATCCTTGTAAAAGATAATTGTAGGTACTCTGGTTACCTCCAGGTCTTGCTCAATGCCCGATGGCGTCGTTTTGTTTCTATCTACAGCAACTAGTTGCAGATTGTCGTAATCATAGTTTGCCTCGTCAATAATCTTCAGGAATTTAGGTAGTTCGCGTTTGCTGTCACCGCACCATGTACCCATAAGAACCTTGATTTCGTAGTCCTTTATATTTTCGTTGATCGTAGCCATTTCATCGGTATCCGGTTTGAAATTTTCATACCTNGAATCAAACCAGCTNTTGAATGGTGCTTGTTGCAATTCTTCTTTCGTAAAATCACCAAGCAACATATNCTTTTGNGTTTCCTGTNGTTCAANTNCTGAATCTTCNATTTCATCCATNGCAACATCCTGATTAGAATTGTCCATTTTNTTTCCACAGCTCACCGCAAAAGCTGCAATGATAATTAATAGCTTTTTCATAAAAATTAGATTAAAGGGTCTTCTGTCATTAAATCTGGCTGGGTAATTCCCATCAGTTTTAAAATAGTCGGAGCGATATTACCAAGCTTACCATCCCGTATGGATTTTACATCTTTATCCATCAAAATTAGCGGAACCGGGTTGGTGGTGTGAGCAGTATTTGCGCTACCATCTGGATTCTTCATCGTTTCACTATTCCCATGATCTGCGATTATAATGACAGAATAGTCATTTTCAAAAGCAGTTTCAGCTACTTTTTTCGCACATATATCAACCGTTTCACAAGCTTTGACAGCAGCATCAAAATCACCGGTATGACCTACCATATCTGGATTTGCAAAGTTTAAACAAATAAAATCTGCCGACTCGCCCTCTAATTCAGGAACGATTTTGTCTGTAATGTCATAAGCGCTCATTTCNGGCTGNAGATCATAAGTNGCAACTTTCGGAGAATCACACATNAGTCTTCTTTCNCCGGCAAAAGGTTTTTCTCTACCTCCAGAGAAGAAAAATGTTACATGGGGATATTTCTCAGTTTCNGCAATCCTTATTTGCTTCTTGCCTTCATATTCAAGGACTTCTCCTAGGGTCGCTTTAATATTNGATTTCTGAAAAATGACATTTACATTTTCAAACCTNTCATCATATTTAGTCATGGTGACATAATATAAGGTCANTTTTTTCATGTCATATTCGGGGAAATCATCTTGTGACAACGCCTGGGTAAGTTGTCTTCCGCGATCTGTTCTGAAGTTAAAATAGATCACNACATCCTTTTCACTAAGCTTGGCAACAGGNTTANCATTATCATCAGTAAGTACTATAGGATCGATAAATTCATCTGAAATATCATTGTCGTAGCTTTTCTGAATTTCAGCTGTNATNTTTTGAGTGGTTTTACCTTCTCCNTTNACGATTAAATCATATGCTTTCTCAACTCGTTCCCAACGGTTGTCCCTGTCCATGGCATAATACCTGCCAATCACAGAGGCCAGTTCAGAATTTGTTGACTCTAAATGAGGGAGTAGATCTTCTACAAAACCTTTACCAGAATGTGGATCTACATCNCGACCATCGGTAAATGCGTGCACATATTTTTTTTGTACACCAGCCTCTTCAGCTGCAGATAGTAATCCTTTTAGATGGTCGATATGAGAATGAACTCCACCATCACTGAGCAATCCCATAAAATGAATTGACTTATTGTTTTTGACCGCATAGCTAAAAGCCGACTCCAAAACTGGTTCATCTTTTAGAGTATTCTTTTCCACCGCCATGTTGATCTTTACCAGATCCTGATAAACAACTCTCCCGGCTCCAAGATTCATATGTCCAACCTCACTGTTCCCCATTTGTCCTTCAGGAAGACCAACATTAAGGCCATCAGTCCTCAAAGTAGCGTGTGGGAATTTTCCAGGTAGCGAATCCATAAATGGAGTTTTAGCTTTAGCAACTGCAGATATTTCTTCATTAGGAGAAATACCCCATCCATCCAGGATCATTAGGAGAACTTTCTTATTCATCGATTGTCGTAGTTTAAGCGATAAAGATAAAAACAATTACAGGGAATGACTGAAGGGCAGACTATAATATTTTATTAAAACTAATTCTTATGAAGCATAAACTGTAATGAAATNCTCTGACGATCAATATNATCTGTTTAGAATTCATTGAATTCCGGAACTTTCAAATATGATACNGCTGTNAGCTAATTTGTACCTANCAACTTCTAATTCACAACTCGTAAAATCTCTGATAATTCTTCGGAAGACGATTCNAACATTCTTGGCAGTTTGCTAAGTGTGGACTAATAAGAAAGCTTAACAAAATTTCACTATTTCATATCTACTGGCGGTTTCAAAAATTTAACATATACCAATTGTTAGTTTGGAACAATCTTTTCATTTCCGAANCGTTTACCACAAGCAAACAATTCNTATTTTTAGAGCAATTGCAGTAGCTTTCAGTATCAAATCTTGTTAAAATTTGGCTGAATTCGAGATTAGTTCTGAAATTTTGTATGTTGGCAAGACTTTTGGAATTATTTAACAAATAAACTAAAAACGAAAATTGTATGAAGTATAGAATTATGACGGTGATTGGAGTACTAATTTTCTCATTCGCTTTCAGTAATGCATCTGAAATAGACAATTCAAAAGGGACAGTAATTGAGTCAGAGCCAGTGGAGGAGGTTGAACTTACTTCCGAAGAAAAGACACTCGCTTTATATGAAAGCTTTTCCCTGAAAAATAGTACGATGCCAGAATTATCGGTTTTCGAAAAAGCGATCAAAGGCTATCAAAAATTAGATGAAGCTGGAAAGGTCAGTAATTCTTTATTAACGGTCGTAGACTTCGACCTTTCTTCAACTAAGAAGAGAATGTGGATCCTTAATATGGATACAGAAGAAGTAGAATTCAATACTTATGTAGCGCACGGTAAAAACACAGGCGCAGAATTCGCGACCAAATTTTCTAATATTGTAAATTCACTTCAAAGCTCCCTGGGTTTCTATGTAACTGGGGAAACTTACTTCGGAAAAAACGGACTTTCNTTGTTCATTGACGGAATGGAAAAGAAATTTAATTCCAATGCCAGAAAAAGATATGTTGTAATTCATGGAGCAGATTATGCTGAACCTCAATTTATTGATAGATTNGGAAGATTGGGAAGAAGCTATGGTTGTCCTGCTGTTCCTAATACGATAGCTAAAGATCTAATCCATAAAATTAAAGGAAAGTCGGTGGTATACATTCATCGATCTAACGACAAATANCTGGAAACTTCCAGTTTTTTAAATTCTTAAGCTTTAGGCTTTAGTAAATTCCAAAGCTTTTTATCAAGATCATAGATATCATCAATAAACCTGGTGGTATCTTTTTTTTGATAGGTGGTCCAGTAAAAGTGATGTACCTTAATTTCCTGCTTCATAGCGATCTGTGTGGTATTACCAGATTTGAGGATTTTTTCGATCTTCTCATCGTCGAATTCTTTCTGATCGCTAATCAGGTATTTAGCAAGATCGAGTACATTTTCAACTCTTACACAACCAGAACTTTGAGCCCGGGCATTTTTTTCGAACAAGNTTTTTGAAGGTGTGTCATGCAGGTAGATCATATATTCATTAGGATAGATGATCTTTACCAGTCCTAATGGATTCGATGGTCCTGCCGGCTGACGGTAAGTATAAGATCGGGGACTGGAAGAACTCCAATTCACATTAGAAGGATCTACTTCCTTACCACTACGATCATACATCCTGATATTCTTCTTTCGCAAATAACTTACATCTCTAGAAGCTCCCGGAATTACATCATTTTTCATGATAGTAGGAGGGATGGTCCAGGTCGGGTTATAAATGATATAATCGATCTCATCAGAGAAAACAGGTGTTTTTCTCGCTTCAGTTCCCACCATGGTTTTGTGATTTCTAATGGTATCTCCATCTTTGACCACGTAAAGTTCATAATCAGGAATGTTTACTAGAATATAGTGTTTACCAAGATCTCTGGGATACCATCTCCAGCGTTCCATATTAACCAGAATTTGATGATATCGGTCTTCTGATGTAAGATTCAGGTTCTCGATAGTAGTGTTACCAATCACGCCATCGGTNTTTAAACCATGATCTTTTTGAAAATCTTCAAGTGAAGTTTGTAGTTCTTTAATGTATCGGGTTCCAACAGAATCTGGACTCTTTTTATAGTATCCAAGCTCGAAAAGCCGGCTCGCAACATCCGGGATTCTATCACTGTCTTCACCGGGTTTTATAAGTTTGCCACTAGCGATCACAGTGGTGGAATTTTCTATAATTCCAACATCCCGGTAACTCTTAAGTGCTTTCTTTAAACTTTTATAGACTACATGATCTGGAGCCAGTTCAGCAAGAATATAGGAAGCTTTTTCACCTTTTTCGAGTCTTTGTAATAAGCTTTCAGTATTTACGGTATTAAGCTCTGTACCCCAGATTTCGTAAATTTCTTTCGGGTTTAGTTTACCCACGGCCAGGTCATGTGAAAGATCGATAAAGGCATCGGTTAGAAGAATTTCAGCTCTTAGATTTTGTTCTTCATTCTCGCTGCTGAGTGTAGATAACAGTTTTTGTAATTCTTCACCGTGATAATCCTCAAAAAATAATCCATTATATTCGATAGTTTCTATACTGCGGAAAAGGTCTTCCCGAGCTTCCTTGTCATTCCATAAAGGCATGAATTCCCTTTGAGAATAAAAGGAACTCACGCTTTTAAAATTTTGTAATTTAGTTGAAGTGCTATCGGTATCTTCAAAGTAATCCTCTATGTCATCCTTCGAAGTTAGTTCTTTGATCTCTTCAACTTCGTTGCGTTCTTCGATACCTTCCAGCTTCGGTTCGTCCTTACAGGATAAGTTTATTATCCCTAAGATCAAACCCACAAGGAGTAGTTTAGTTTTCATTCTAAATGAAACTATGAAGCCCGAACGTCTGAATATTCCGGGTTTTCATCAAATTTTACTTCAGCAAATGGACAAAGTGGGTCNATCTTTAGATTATTCTTACGAGCAAATTCAACGCTTTCCTTCAGCAGGCTTGAACCAATTCCCTGGTTCTCCATCTCTCTCTTCACCTCGGTATGATCTATTGTAATGACGTTACCCTTCTTATGATAGGTAAGTTCAGCAACAAGACTGTTCTCTTTCTCAATGTAGAACATTCCGCGGCTATCGCTTTCTTTATGTTTTATCTCCATATTATTTTCTAAAAATTCCGTCTACTATTCCGTAATCAAGTGATTCATCAGCATCCATCCAGTAGTCGCGATTAAAATCTTTAAGCACCTTTTCAGTGGTTGTAC
>FUFK010066231.1_pt1 | contig 35428 bp, 19 predicted proteins | sample 1021851 | NCBI WGS metagenome assembly FUFK01 (sample SAMEA51879418, study PRJEB19060) | metagenome | reverse complement strand
TCGGAGCAACAAGCGTGGCAAACGCTGGTGTCGATTTGAAAAATGACATCGGGACTACCACTCATACGAACTCTGACGGCAACACGGTCGATGCAGCACAGTTCACCGTAGTCGGCACAGTCGGCGACGGCGTAACTGCAATGATGATAGTCGCTTGAGGTGGGCTTAGTGCCTACCTTGACGTACTTGGGACCTTGGGGTCAGACTCCTATCAAGGAGTTGGGTACCCTACACCGTAGCCAACCAGTGGAAGTCTCAACGGACTTCGTAGACAGACTAGGCCCATTCAACCCCAAGCACTTCAGGCTTGAGGGTTACGAGGGCAAGACAGTCGATGCTGGTGGTGACGGTATCCCCGACGAGGGTTGGAGGATAGCGGACATCAAGGCTTGGATGAAGGACAATGATGTAACCATCGGCGCGGGATATAAGACCAAGAGCCGATTACTTGATATGGTAAGAGAATCTCTCAATCCTGTAGAAGAGGTCGTAGAGGTAGAAGAGACGGCCCCCGAAGCAGCAGAAGAAACAATAACCGAGTGATAAATTATGGCGTTTGAAAGTACAATAGACACAAGACCACACACAATGGGTAACCTAATGATGATAACTGGGACTTTCACTAATGGTGGAAGTGACGGTGGCGGAGACATAGACGTATCAGGCATTCTAGCCGACGTCATAGCAGCAGGTGCGAACGGGAACGCAGCAGGAGCAACGGACATGGAGATAGACGGAACGACTTCCACTACTCTTACTCTTGTAACTGCTAATGGTCTCGATGGTACTTGGTGGGCTATGGGTAACCGCTCTTGAGGCGGTGACCTAGAATGGGAAGCGTAGTAGTTTACGGACCTTACTCCCCCAAGGAGTTCAGCACTCTTGGTGCTGAAGATGGCAATTGGGGCAACGGTACTGGCTTCACGGCTAATTCTCTAAACAAAAGACTCTACGATGATATGAACGGAGAAGGAACCACCTTCATATCTGTGGAGCCGATTACAGTTCTTGGTAACGTATATCTGGTAGTCACAAGGTGAACCTAATGGGGTTTGACGTAGTATCATTGGATGAGGAAAGCATCTCACGGGCTCAGAAACAGAACGTGAGAATCGACTCCCATTACAATGACGGCGTGGTTCTAGACAAGGAGCACCCATTGAAGGGTGTCACCAAAAGCCAAAGGACTCGCAACGTCGAGATAGGAGACATACTAGACATAGGCTCCGGCACAAGGTGCGTCCACTGCGGCATGCTCCATTTCCTATGGGTAGAGAACTGCGGCTCATGCCGCAAGCCTATGGAGTACAACATGGGGAAGAGGGAGGACTAGAGCATGGATGCATTCGATGAGGCATGGAGCATACTCAAGGCTAGGCCCTTCCACAGACAGAGAGTTCTACCTATAGGCTCTGACAAGCATATGAGACTACAGCAGTGGGCTAACAGGCATCCAACCACTAAACTGATGGAGGGGGATGCACGAATCCCCCACAGGGACCTATTGATGAGAAACGCAGTACGAGACCCAGAGATGTATGGTCTGCAACTCCTCGACAACATCCCCCATCCTGATGACGTGATGGAGGAAGCAGAACCAGAACAGGCACCGCCGGACCCAAGAAGGCGCACGGTGCTACCTCCAGCAGAGGGTGGTAAGCCTGAGATGCCTGATGGCCAGAAAACCTTATTTGAATTCTAGTTGAGTTGTATGATATGCCGCAAGTGTTTAGCCCCGGTGAGCCTGAGACAAGGCCATTAGACCCGACGGCAACGGTGTACACCACAGCGCAGAAGGTAGCGGACCTGCTTGAGATAGGGCCGCAGGAAGCGGTGCTGATGTCCGCTAACGCAGAGACCACTGGGGTGTTCGTTACTGGTACTGACTTCAGGAACATAGGGTTCTCTACTGGCGACACCATTCTAATCTACAGCGATGCTGACCCCATGGGGCTGGAGCGCACCATCACTGGCACTACCTCTACGGCAGGTGGTGTGAAATTGTCATTCACAGGGGACATCAACCCCGGTCTCTATGAGATAGCGGACAACGGCTACGTGCAAAACCAAGCGTCCTTCACGGATGGCTTCGGTAAGAAGCACGGAATCACCAAGAGCAAGGTGGACGCAATCATAAGGAGAATGCAAGACAAGATAGACAAGTACACCCACAACGCTTGGAGGCCCTATCTAGTCACTGCTGAGTACATCAACTTCGATACCTACAAGCCGTACAGGAGAAGGTACTACACCGATTACGTGGGTACGACTCCTCTCCTCTTCAGAAACGTGCAGCAGATACTCAGGCTGGAACTGTGGCAGGGTAGCGACTACAGGGAGATAGGTGCGTCTGAGGCACGCATCACCCTACCCAACGACGTCCGTTCCTTGTCTGGCTCGATAGTGCTCTCTCCCGGCAATGGCAGTGCTGCTGTCCTTACGATGGGAACTGGCACAGGGCAATGGAGAGCGGACTTCGACAAGGTCACCTCTGCCCAGAATCTCGCTGACCTAATCAATAAGGAGGATAGAGTCAATAAGACAGCAGTTGAGTTTTCCCCAGCATTCACATTGGAGGGTAGCACAGCAAACGTGGCAGTTCACAATGAGTTCCTAGCAACAGCCAATTCGGACCATGGTACTGGTCAAGTCAAGATTACCAGCATGAGGGGAACCAAAGCGGGCGAGACTTGCAGCATAGTCACTACTGACAGCAACGTGGAGATTGCTCAAACTGATACTCACACTGCCGTTGTCAACAACGCCACGACCACTGTGCTGACTGTGCATTCAGTAGATGACGATGGTAACGTGACTACAGCAGATACAACGGGGAGTTTCGCGCCTGCTGGAGTCTTGTCCGTAGGTGATACGGTCATCAGATACACAGGTAAGACTTCAAACGTGCTTGATAGTGATGGTAACGTAACTTCGCATGGGACATTCACTGGTTGTGTTACTGTCATAGGTACTTCTGTGGATGATTTGAACGGGCTTACCCTCACTCAAAATTTGATGAATGTAGACTTGCAGGGTGGCTCGGCCTCTGGTGACAGGGGTAGGCTACGAGACTGGTGGTTGGACCCGGAGATGGGTATAATCTACTTCAACAACTCCTACCCCTTCTTTGAGTGGAATGCCATCAAAGTCGCTTACATCTACGGTGAGAGATACCTACAGCAAGCAATAGAGGATGCTTGTACCAAGATGGTAGCAGTGGAGATGCTGCTGAGTGACGATAGGAGCATCCTCATACCAGAGGGTTCGCAGAACGTGGACCTGACATCCAAGATTCAACTGTACAAGCAAGATGCTGAGAACACCCTACTGCGATACAAGGAGGTCGTCGTCTTTGGTTAGGGAGACCCCTCTGGAGAGGAGAATCAGGGAGGAGTTCCAGCGTGAGTTGCTTGAGGAGTTCAAGACCCCGGAGACTCAGGACGAGGTAAGGCAGGTAGTCACGCAGACGCCCCCAGAAGTCAGAGAGCAGAAGTTGCAGCAGGAACTGCAAGTCAATCCCGATGAGGAGATAGCGGAGCAGAACACGGACAAGAGGATGCTCACTGAATCCCCTGAGTTAGTGCGGAGCAAACTGAGATACGATGGCGAGCACCTNCTGCCNGACTTCGACAAGTACGAGAGGAAGGACACCAGACCGACTTGGATGAGGGGTGACTGAGTATGGTAGCGACCTTCAAGGAAGCGATAGACGTCGTCATAGACCTGTACAAGGACAACTGGAACAGGGGCAACACGGACAATTACAAGCCCATAGTCATAGACATAGCAGAGACCGCACCGGAGAAGGGCAAGCGTCTGAACCTAGATAGGTCTGACTACGTCCTAGTGTTTGAGACTGCACACAATGAGGAAGTGCCTGACATACTGTACGACTTCGTCACGACTAGGATAAACATCACAGTCGATATGCGTACTGCTAAAAGCCGTCGCCATCTGCAAAAGATGGAGAATGAGGTCAGGAGACTGACTCACACCAAGAGAAAGGGGGACGGAGTGAACTTCGACAGACTAGTGTACAAGACTAGGACGGATTTGTCTGATAGAAGTAAGAAACTATTTAGGATGACATTTCAGATAGAAGTAGTAGTCTTCGCAGAGCAGATACCATGAGGTGAAAAAAGTGCCATCAACAGTCTATAGGGGAGATTTGACAGAGGCCACGTTCGGCCATGAGTCTGGTGTGCAACTAGTCTCGCATCAGGGTGGCAACATACAATGGACTGCCTCTGCGAGCGGTGACTACACCAAGATAACCTTCAGCAACGGTGACGCTCAGGCTCCCGTAGGGTCCGGCTGCAATAGTGGTGTTCTGAACTACCCGGTAGGCATGCTGGTCGGTTCGCAAGTGGTGTTCGATTGCACCCCTAACGGTGGTTTCACCACAGCCGATGACTACGCTACCACTGGTAGGATGTTCACAATCATAGAGCAGGGGAGCGGCACCGCCAACAACTACATCATCATCGCTCCTGCTCTATCTGCTGCTAACGCAAGTGCGTCATCAGCGGCTGACGAGAAACTTACGATAATGCCATTCAAGACCCCTACGTTCGATTTCAACTCCGCTTACGCTACTGCTGCGAATGGCTCAGCAGAGAGGGTGTTGACGGACCAGTTCATCGGTATAGTCAATACCATTGCATTGCCGGACACGAAAGTCGATTTGAAGCGGTACCACGTCGTGGGTCTAGGTAGGGACGTGGCGGTACAAGTCCCCGGTAGGTTCCTGAACCAAGGCGGTTCCTTTGAGGCCAACCTACACAACTCTCGTTGGTTGTACTACTGCCTCGGCCATGAGGTAGTGAGCGTGCCCACCTCTGGCACTAGCAATAGCAACAACGACAACAAGGGCCACGCCAGCAATACTTGGACCGTCTCTGCCTGCAAGCCCGGTGACACCTATCTGAGCCTGACTCCCAGTGGCGGAACTGCTCTTCCGAAAGTAGACCTCAATGATGCTGCTGATGATTTAGCGCCGGGACACTACATAGTGCTCAAGGACGACACCCTCGTAGACCTCAACACCCATTCCGAGACTGCTTCCAATGCCACATGGCCCACGCAAGGCGCTGAGAGCGTGCTGAACAGAGCCAAGAGCCATGAGGTCAGGAGAATAGCAGGTCTCTTCAAGGAGACTAACGGTGTAGTCAGAGTGTGGTTAGACGACCCAATTCAGTATGCTCATGCTGCCAGTGTGCAAGTGGGCTTCCATGCCTTCCAAGATGACGCTACGGATGCGACCCCTGACGTGGCTGGTGCTACCGGAGTCCTCAGCAATCCAGTCAAGAGGCTTCTGTTCTCCCGCACAACCGTGCCCTCCTTCGCCATGGAGGTCAGCGTCAGGAGGAACGACACTGATACCTCTGTCGATGCTACTGAGGTGACTGATGGCAGCGCCTCGGACACCAAGCAACTCACACGTGTGTTCCGTGGCTGCAAGGTGAAGGACTTCACTCTGACAGCGGACACGGATGCCGCTCTCAGGCTGACCACCAACTTCGATGCNGCGCTNTGCTANACCGANACNGGTAGNTTGGAGNNTAGCACTCCCAGGTGACAGGTACGATGCCCACAGGCTGTTTGAGGACTTGGGTCCCGACGCGGCATCACAACTCGCAGCACGCAAGAAAGTCGGAATAGCGAAGAACACGCAGAAGCCCTTCATGTTCTACAACGGCACCATCAAACTCGCTGGTGTGACTCTAGGNCAAGTGGTCTCCTTCACTCTNAAAGGCTCCACGGGAGTGCAGCAGTTCTACACCATAAACGGCAACAGCCAGACCTCACTCGACACCGACCAAGTACCATTCGCTGGTAGCAGGAACCCAACCATAGCAGTGGAGGGCAAGACCGAGTACGAGTTGGACATGGAGATAGTCGTGGACGACCCGCTGTTCTACCACCGGATGAGGAGGGCAGTCAGGAACTTCGATGAGACCATCACCGACAACACGGACAACGACATGATAAGGCTCTCATTCACCAAGAACACTACAGCCGCTGGTGAGAGCGAGGAGTTGGACATCATAATGGACGATTACTTCATCACCGAGGCCCCACTACCCATACCAGAGGACAAGGGTCCTCTACGAAGCACTCTCAAGATTATGCCCAAGAACATCAAGGTCGTAGCCCAAGATACCCTATACCATGCGTGATACAAATGGAACACATTCTACCAGTACCAAAGAAGAGAGTCCGGTATTTCCGCAGGTACGGTCGTGAGGAATACATCCGCTGGATATCTGATTACCTCAATCGTCCTGCACCACCGACCTTGGAGGACTACACCAGACCTGCAATAGACCAGTACTTCTTGACCGACTACAAGCCCGCTTGGGTCGAAGCGGCGGAGAAGACCATGGAGACCACTCAGGAGGAGGTCGATGCTGAGTACGAGGAGAAGTGGCAGGAGACTAAGGACCGTATCTCAAACAGTTGGGAACCTTTGGACATGCCCTTCAACGAGACAGAGACAGATTACAATTCGTGGACCATCAGAGAACTGCAAGAGGAGTGCAGACAACGCGGCATTACCATAAGAGGTACTAAAGCCGAAGTCGTGCTCCGTCTTAGAAGACACGATGAAGGTCTAACGACACAAACCGAAGAAAATGAGACCGAAGCCCCCTCGGAAGAGGCTGCTGAGGAATCATCGGATGCCCCCTCGGAAGAGGCTGTAACCCCGGAAGTGAATGAAAATGCCGCAGATAGCGAACAAGGAGAAATTATTGACGAAGAAGAATGAACGCAAGCATGAGATAAGAGTTGACCCAGATGACCCGGAGTTGGTCATGGAAGTGTGGGTCAGGGATATCACATTCTTGGATGTTCAGAGAGCGACTCAGACTATGTTTGAGACCGTAGGTGGAGACGTAACGCTCAACCTGCAAGGCTACTGGGCCTACGCTTTCAGCAACTGGGTTGTCAGGACCAACCCGGAACTCACAGCAGATGAGATGCTGGACCTCAGCACTTACGCTGGAGAGCAGATTGCCTCACTCCTACCTAAGCCAGACGAATTGGCGGAGGCTATGCAAGGGGGGTTTACCAAAGCGAGCAACTGAGGATTCAGGAGTTCATGAATGTCAAATTGGTGAGAGATTCCAAAGACATAGAACTCCAATCCGAATTGTTCGCATACCTAGTTGCAACACACTACAAGATATCACTACAGGAGGCATACGACATGGACATAGACGTTTTCAAGAAATCGCTGTCTTGGGCCATGGCCATGAACGAGCGGGATAAGAAAAATATAGAGAAGCAGAGTCTCAAGCAACGTACAGGCGAGGAAGTGGTGGACTTGGATTACAGTTGGTTGGGAGGCGATAACTGATGGGTTTGGAATCACTGACTCTGGCTTTGAGAGCCGCACAGACCTCCAGCATAGCCACTAACAACATAGTGGCTGGTCTGGGTAAGATAGTAGATAATATAGGAAAGTCCTTCCAGAGGGCTTTCAATAATGCCATGAAGAGCGCTAGAGAACTAGGTAGTGATTTACTAAAATTCTACGAGGATACAATCAAACCCAAACTGGAAGCACCTATAGCCATCTTCGGTGGGAACTCGATAATGGACTTACTCAAAGGTGCTGAGGAGTTCCTAACCAATGTTCTGTTACCCAACGCTATGAGCGTACTCAATTTCTTCCTTGACTTACCGGGTAATATAGGCAGTGCCTTTGAATCATTAAGGACAAACGTAGGAGAAGCAATAGACAAAATCTCCTTCTCCAATTTAATGAAGGGTATAGACAAAATCAAGCAGTACTTCATAGATGCTTTCAACGATTCAATCTTCAGGGACATAGTGGATGAGATAAATAATGTTGTCAAGAAGATGGATAAACTCAAGGATTTCGCAGACCAGTCGCCCGGAGAAATGGCGAGCACTGTGCTAGATAAGACACCGGGTGGTGGGCTTATCCAAAACATCAGCATGGAGATTCACGGCGGTATCACTGATACTGGTAAGATGATAGACAAGGCAGGTAAGGGGCTAGCCAAACATATACCGAGGTTCTGATTATGGTGGCGGGAAATGGGGTTCCTATCAGGCTCGTACAAGAAGATGGCAATCTCATCAATCTCACAGCCACTAGGCTCACCATGAGCGTAGAGAGGAGAGTTGGCTCTCACCCGATGAAGTTCATGGGTAGCGGCAGATGGTCACTGGACCTCAACCAGAACACTGCTGTCATACTCATCGACGGCGTCTTCGTTGACGACCAAGCGGGGGAGACTGTAGGTAGCGACCATGAAGCGCTCATAGACTTCGCTGGTAATGAGTTCGCCACNGTTGCCAACCTGACTAACTTCCTAAACATGAGCAGCATCAAGACTGCCAACACCTCGACTATAGAAAAGAATCCCCGATTCATACTAAACAGAGCAGATGGTACTCTTGACCTTATTTCCACATCTAAAATGTTGGGTACTGGTGCTGACCCTGCTGCTGTGTATCGTGCTGCTGGTGGTAGCATCAACAAAGCACACGTCGAGATAGCCGTAGATGCAGATGCTGACGAGATTGCTACTGCCATGGCTAATTACATCAATGCCGAACTGAGTAGTCACTACACTGCTAGCACGATAGACGGTCTGGCTAACGGTAGTCAAACCACTAACGCTGTGTTAAAGATAATACACGATGACAGCCCTAGTGGTAGTGCTCCTTTGTTTACACCTGCCATCTATCCTAATGTAAACGGTCTGACACAATTCAACAATCCAATCATCTACCCGTTTTCCGGTGGAAAAAGCAGTAAATTAAAATCAGCGGGAGACAAGGTACAGGACCTCTATGGTCTGCTGAACAACAGTAAGAGGAATAGCACTGTAAGACAAGTAATCAAGTCTGCTGGTATTTCTCCTCTACTAACACTTGCTAAGACAGGTGGGGGAGCAGCAATAGTGGACCATCGAAGTACTATGGCACAGCGTGGACAGGCTCTCATTGATGGATTGGGTGTGCCTAAAGAAGATTACATAGTAGGAATTCAGATACCGTATAACTCCAAGGTAAACGTGACTGGTTCCTCCGATTACGAGGGAAGGTACTTCTTCATGCCAACTGGTGGTAAGACTGGTGGTGTATTAGGAGAAATACCACCTAATGATAAGGGGTCCGAGAATGCCCCTAATTTGAATACGACCTTTTCGGGCGTAAATCAGTTTACTGGTATATCAGGTACGGTCTCAAAATTGGACGTAAATTATGATGCTGGTGAATCGGTGTACGCCTTCACCATGCAGTTCCTACCGATAGACTGGATGATATGACATGGCGGTAATAGGCAGAACTAATCATGCTTTCTTCTTCGATGGTGTGAGCGATAGCATTGTCGTTCCGCAAGGCTTGTTCACTGCTGGCGGATTGAAGAACGAGCAGGACAAGGACGATTACAGACCTCTGTTTGATGCTTCCTCTGCTGACGGTAGAAACATGAGTTTCATCGCTGAAGGTATGAAGCAGATAGTGGTCGAGGCTTGGGTAGTGCCTGATTGCGGTGGAACCGTGATAGAGTCAGAGGGGCAGTTCAAACTATCAGTGGGCAACGTGGATACACCCGGTCCAGCGGTGTTTGAGGTCAACACCTCGGATGGCTCAGCGACTCAGACCTTCACCTTGTCCACTGCGACTCAAACCACATCACCCAACAGGTACGAGGGCACTGTGTACCCGATTCCTGATTTCGCTAGCATCCANGATTCCTACAACAGGTTCGANGGCGCTTACGACGATGCCACGGATTTGAACAGGAANCACAGGCAACTGTTGCATCTAATCGGAGTCTTGGACAGCAGAAGCGTGAGACTGTACGTGAACAACGTCCTGATGGCAGAGCAGAAGGTGAACAACACGAACATCGGACTAGTCAGCGCTAAGAGCAACATGTTCATTGGTGGCAAGGGTGGCCAGTTCAGGGGTGTGATGGAGAGCATNCACATATCTAGCACTCTCAGTGATGCCTCCCTCTCATCCGAACCCCCGACAGTGACAGAGGACACGCTGCTTCTCTACAGGTTTGAGGAACCCATAGCACCAATCGAGGANGTCTACGACATAACCTCCTTGAGTAGCAACAGCGATGTCGTAGGTGGCCAGAGCGTGACCATATCGCAGATATCCCTCTCTGATGCCCAAGCGACATCACTAGCCAAGAAACTCACGGGACTATCATCAGTCAGCGGTAACTACGACTTCACAGCCACGCCCTACAGCAGCGGCAACTACGAAGTGGTATCCAACACAGGCACAGCAGTCAATACCTACTCAGTGCCACATGTGCCTTACAACATACTCATTAATCCCAATTCGATAAATCCTAACACTAGGAAGCCGAATCAAACCCCACCAGAGAGAATGAGGGTGCATAGCATCAACGTGGACACCAACACCATGCTGGTATCCAGCGTGCATCTAGACTTCAGTTCTTCACTCAATGGGTTGAGAGGAGCACTGACTGCTTCCCGGACGACGAACGTCGACAACCACTTCGTGGTGATAAACTCCGACCTGTTGATAGACGGTGGCTCAGGTAGACCATACCAACCACCCCACTACGCAACACAGGTGATAGACAGGACTGGCCAGATGGTGATAGACGAGAGCGGTTATGACAATCACGGCTTCGTCTACTCCAGCAGGATGGCCACCACTGCTAATGACACCACTAACCCCTTCGCTGTGTCTTGGCCCACCACGCTAGATGAGTCCTTCCAACTAGGTCACAGTGGTAGGCACACCAAGAATCACGTCGATGGTCATGCATTCCTCAGAATGCTACCGCCCGCGCAAGAGGAAGTGATATCCCTGAAGAGCGATGGTACGCCTGACAGGATAAACCTAGTCTACGACTTGAACAAGGAGGGAGTGGACGAGCAACTGTCTATGAACAGCAGGGTGGATGTCTACAGGGAGTACGAGGCTACCACTGTAATAGACTGCAAGAGCGAAAGCACAGTTGACACCATCTACAACTCAGGGCTCGCTGCTGGTACTAGGAGCCTGATAGCGATAGGTGGTGACAACTTCGACTTCACTCCCTTCCTGCTAAAAGGTCCGAGCCTACAGAAGGGTAGCACGCCTGAGACCAATCTACGCACTCACCACCTGAGGCCTAGCAAGAACAGCAGAGTGGCTCTCCTGCACATACCTGCCTTGAGAGCCAGTTACAACATGGCCCCCTTCGTTGAGATACACTACAACGCAGTGGACTTGACTGGCGCCTCCATGAATGGCAGCAACACAGCGAAGCCGCTGCTGATGGTGGAGAAGACAGTGCCCTCATCCGACACAGCCATAGGTAACACGAACATCTACGACATAATCGCTGCTAACATATCCGGCGGTCTGACCATACATGCACCGGGAGGNTATCTCGATGTCTTCCTACCTGATGAGATAGAGACACACCAGTTAGTTGGTGATAACAGCGAAGGATACGACAGCGATGACGAACTGGATGAGTCTTACACCCCAGTGAACTACACGCCCTATTCTGGAAGCACGGTAGGCAATAGCCCACCGAAGATAGTGCAGGACTCCACTAGTCAGACCACTGACCACGAATCTGTGTTTCACAGGTTAGTCATAGGTCACGGCAAAGTCGATGTCAGTTTGACTTCCAAGGGAATCTACGATAGGAAGGACCCTCTGACTTTGAAGGACTCGCCAGCCAATGGCGAGTATGACACCGGGATAATCTCCTCCTCCACACCAATCTATGAGATGTTCGACATCATAGACAACCAGTCNCTCACTGANGNNANTCCCGGTNCCAATGCTAGGTTGATAGTGCAACCGACGGACAGAAGAAGAACGAATCAACTGTCCCACATAAGGAAGGCACTTGAGACTCCCAATCAAACCAACTCCATCGGCATCAANTACCTGATGACCAAAGCCAGAGTACGTAGTGTGGAGGAGCGCGAGGAGAGCGACTTCTCCGGTCAGACTATGATAATCTGCGAGGGCATCTCCTCAGCCNTNACNAACAGGAGCGTGGATGTGAGGGGCAGGGGTAGCCCTGACTCACACGTAGTCAAGGAGATAGAGCCGAACGCACCTGTAGTCACTGTCACCCTCGGTGGTCCCGGTCAAGGAGCCATGGATACCAAACCTACCATGCTCAAGAGCCCGCTCGCCCATCTTCCCTTCTCCACAAGAAGAGCATACGCAGTCGCAGCCACCACGTTCAACCATGCTAGCAACGGTAGCATCACAGTGAAGCCGCTCAACAACGACTCCCCTGACATGGCCTCTTGGGGTACTTACGGATTCGCTAGGTATGGCAACATATACTTTCAGGATGGTAGCCGTGCTAGGTACTCGTCCAAGACTGGCAATACCTTCTCCTTCGGCGCAAATACTATCGGTAGCGGTTACTATGTATCAGCAGACGGTGAGGAGTTCACTACCATCGCTAATCTCCTGACATCCCTTGGTTATCTCAACGATACCAGTGGCATAGAGAACTCTGACTTCCCCATATACAGCGAACCCGANTTCGGTGACCAATCGCTGATTGACAACGGTTCGACCGTCAATGATAGGATGTTCCAAGGTGGCAGTGATGTCAATCAGGACTACCAACTAGGCACTCAGTACGCTAGCACAAGGGCCTTGGTCGAGATACCCTTCTTCGCCAATCAGTTCTTCGACACCGAATCCTCCTTCGTAGGACCGGACAACTCGTTCAAGATACACTTGGATGCTACCATGACAGCGCACACATGGAACCCATCACCCGTAGGTAGGAGACAGAAGTCCAAAGCACCAGCAGACAGGGAGGTAGACTCCGCTTACTCTTTCTCCAAGTCCAACGAGTCATTCGTATCGTCTGCTAGCGTAGTCAAGTTCGATGCTCCTACGGACTCCGCCACGGGCAAACTCTACGTCACTGACGCCACCATATTCCCTGTTCCAGATACGAGCCCATCCACCTATCAGAACATAAGCACCGCTCTTAGGTACAGGCGTGTGTTCCTTCCTGATGGGTCTTGGGCCTTCTACAGCGCCGTCAACACAACTGACCACTATCTGACCATACCGCAGACCAAGTACGCTATCAGCAAGGAATTCGCTGCCAATGCAGAGCAGGGCACCGCTGTCATGCTGTCAGGCCCACTACCAACTGAGAGCATAGTTCCCATGTCCTCTGACTCCTTCACCCCGTCCTCTGACTTTGAGCAGAGGGGAGAGTACTACCATGACGCTGCTAGTGTCAAGACTCAAGGTGGGAATGTGGACTATGGCCTACGTCAGTACGTCAGTGCAGTCGAGTTCAAGGCTGGGCCTGAGAGCAACCCCCATGCTGCTAAGGTCAAGACCGGCAGGGCGAAGGGGGTGGTCAGGGAAGCAACCGTTCTCGGCTCCACCAACTACTTCACTGTCGTAGCGACTCTCAGTGATGAGGATTTCAAGAAGTTCCCTGACATAGGAATACGCAGCATGAACGACATCAGTAACGGTACCATGGGTGATTTGTTCTACGAGGTAGAATGGTTAGAGAGGACCGGAGCAGCCGAGACTCTTCGTAAGTTTCACTACTACGGTAGCGTCGAGCAAATCACCAACTACGATGACAACACAGACACTGACATTGCTAGCAACAGCGTGGTTCTAGTCTACTACCAGAACAACACGTTGCAGTCTGTGTTGAATGGCACTGAGGTCTACCCCACTTGGAGCAATATGGTGGGCAGCGAGATAACCCTCACTGGTAGGAAGAGGAGGATACACTTCGATGAGTTCACCAAGTATGCCAATTCCAACGATAACGGTTCTGTAACTAGGGTGACGGGTGAGAAGAACCCAGTCTACAATGAGATATACGCTAACGTGCATCACAGGATGGGAGCGTTGGGAACCAAGATAGCCATAGCAGCACAGGATGCTGCTGCTGGTACAATAACAATCACAGCACCCAGCACTGGAGTGGACGATACGTTCGACTTCAACCTCAGGAAGGGAGACCATGTATTCGTCTACTATGACAGCGGTAATCCTAGGTTCTCGTATCTGGGCACTCTGAAGGACATACCAATCTACGCATCCAGCATGGTGCTGACTCTAGACAATGCCTTCCCTGCTATGGACATGAGCGCTAGCCCCAAGATAGGCATAGCGAACAACGACTACGTGGATGCTGATGCCATCCTCAATTCCGAGTGGCTCAACCCGTTCGCTGCTGGAGGTCTGAGAAACGGCGACACCATCTGGGGCAACATGACCTACAACAACCCGCACGCAGTTGAGGGCCTCTTCTTCAAGAGTAGGGGAGTCTACAACGAGAGCATGGTGTGGTCTGAGTTCAATGGTGGTGAAGGCAGTCTGCACTCCACCAATCCTAGAGACAGCATACCCTTGGAGAACTTCCTAATCGGTGACGACTGCAAGGAGACGGCAATCAACTTCGCTCAGCATGTCAATCGCACCATCGAGGAGAATTACAAGTCTCTAGGCCTCACTGCTTCACAGGCTCCCACTGTCGCTTACGTAGACCCACACCTATCCGAGGAGGGACATGCTAGGGTTCTGCTGTATGATTTAGCACATGAGCGCGAGTTCATAGCCCTGCAAGACATACACATGCAAGTCCAGACCTCAGCAGAAGCAACTAGGATAGGTTGGAACAGATTCGTAGTGGATGACTCCGCTACAGTCAGAACTGATTTGGCTATCCTCAATGCTAGGGACAATGGCGCTGCACCCAGTGCTTACATGACGCAGATAGACGTGGCTAACGGCTACCCGTCCCAGAACCCCTTCGTGAGAAGCACCCAGCAATCCAAGTTCATCGAGAGTGCTTACGCTCACGACATACCCAACAGGCAGGCTGCCGGGTTGACTGAGAACGGTCTAGTAGGTGGCCCTAGACTAATCAAGAACGCACGTCTCTACGGTAAGGGACATGGTCATTTCGTTCACTCCGGTTACACTGTGAATGGCAACGCGGAGGGTTATACATTCTCACACAGCAGACCTCCCAGAACCGAGTTGGCTACTGTATCAACCAAGGTAGCAGACGAGTTGCATCCCTTCTCAAGAATGAAGAGCCTAGGTTTCACTGATGCTCTAGTAGCATTCAGGGAGACTAACCACACCTTCAGAGACCCCTCCACGTTATTCGATACTCCGGATGGGACCAGAGTCATACCCGCGTACCTATGTCTCAAGGGAATACGCAGCAGCACGTTGGACTTGTCCTCCCATGAGGAATCGAGACTCCAACACCTACCTCAGTGGAAGGACATGGACTTCGTCAGGAGGCTCACCATAGACGCAGGAGAGATAGCGCAGAAGGATGGTGTGGACAACGTGCAATCCGCTGCTGAGGAGATAGTGAGGACGATAAACCAGTACGCCGCTTTGAAAGGCAGACTGAGTGATGGTGGTTCCTCCCACGACCCTGCTGTGTGGTGGGACACGGACAAAGCGTTCTCCACTAATGACAGGGGGTCTCACATGGGTTACCTGAGAGCCCACATAGGCAGGGAGGTCCAAGACGTGAATGGCAACGTCGGTTTCACTGTAATCATACACAGCACGGTGCCCGGAGCGACTGGTAGGAACTTCTGCGTCTGGCTGGACAACAGCAAAGCGCAGACTCCGTACCAACCCAAGTTCCTCATAGGGCATGGTGGTAGATGGAGAAACTTCTGGGCACTACCTGAGGAGATTGACGGGGAGAACATGCACCCCGCTCCCATGCCCCTCAACAAGCACGGTAGGCCCTTCGCTCCCGTCACCACGTTACAGCAGTACATGCTCACCAGTGACATAGGCGAGGATGTGGTTGCGACCTCAGATTTCGGCAACCAAGAGCAGACCACTCTCTACGCTGCATCTGATACCCTCAGTGGTAAGAGCCACAACACGGTAGTCGGTGATTCGTTCGATGCACAGGGAAACAGTGCCACTCTAGTTAGGGGACTCAGAGTCGGCACTGGCGCAATAGGCAGAATCAACTTCGGTGGACTAGTAGCGACTGGAGTTCCCGGCTGGGCGCCCAGTGCAGGTAACTGGGGCTTCGGTAAGAACAACGACAAACACTACATGAATCGTTACAGGAAGTCGGTCAGCAACTTTTACACCGACCAAGTGCCTGTAGTGGACAAACTAGACGAGAACGTAGGCAAAGGNGATTTGTATGGTCTCCACTTCAAGGACCANAGGGGTGACGTGCATGGCGTTCGCTTCATCTACAAGAAGGTCAATGACAACTTCGCTAACGAGAACACAGTCCTACCCTCCACCCTTGAGAACGAGATAGGGATATTCTTCGATGACAGAGACGTGGGTGAGGGAGGATTCACCATTGGTAGTCACATGACAGGCAAGGGTGATGCGACTGGTAGAATGGACTTGACTGCACCGAGCAGCCCTCCTGCGGATAGCGACAAATACGTGTGGAAGGGCAATCGCTGGAGGGGTGTGCCAGCACCGAACGTAGCGGTGAAAGCAAGCGTTGATTTCGATGGGGATAAAATCACCATCACCCAACTAGCGCCTTTCGCTTCCCTATCCTTGACCACCGATGCCCTTGGTTACCTAGGATTCCCGAAGGAGAACGGATTGATACAACTCACTGATATGGACGGAGTGGGTCAAGCAGGAGTAGGGTCTACAGCCTCCTACGAGAGAAGACAGGGCAACACTTTCTACGGCGTCAAGAAAGACAGCAGTCTAAGCACTGACACCTTTTTCCTAATCAGCCCCGTTCTCAATTGGACTTGTCTAGTCACTGACGAACTGCTAGCCGCTGTCACTGAGTTCGCAGTCAACAACGATGGAGTCAACTCACCTGAAGGCGTGCCCTTCGATTGCAGACACATGTACGCTGCCGATGGTAGAACCTTCGGGGATTGGGGTGTCAAGGAAGATGCAATCGTAGTGAGAGCATTCAATGTCACTGCTGGAGTCAAGCCCCTGTCTACTTTCTTTGAGGCCTCCGTGCATCCAGACTTCGGCATACAAGCAGCACACCTTGAGTTCGGTGAGATAGAGAAGGCCACTGTGTCTGCTGCTGGTGTGTGGTCGTTCGGTAGCAGCAACCATATGGTCAGTGATGCCAATCTAGATGCTGGTAGACAGATAGACTGTGGTTACATACCGAAGACAGTGCTACAGATAAGAACAAAATCCAAGGGGGCCAATTCCAATACCGCTACTCCCGTGCTTGTAGATTCCAGCAACAAGGCCGTCAATGTCACCAAGTGGCGTGACAACCTGAGAGGCAAGTCCTTCACTAGGACTTCCGGCGACCATATACTACCGAAGATAGACAATCCCCTCGCTAGATTGGACTTGAGTGCTAGCAGTTCTTGGACGACTGAAGCACGTCTCACGACTGCCATGCATCACTTCATGATACCAGCAGGTAACGAGACCACCAACAATGAGATACCCTCCTTGGGTGAGAGGAGGAGAGTATGGCTCTCCGATGACATCAGCATAATGGCCGAGAGCAAGAGAGGAGCCAACAGCGAGACCACGTTGGTTTGGGACATAGCCCACACCAATGATGACAGAATCCCCACTTCCGTACCATTCGGCCCTTGGTCGAACACCGATGACGAACTCCTATCCCTATTCGGTTCCAAGGACAACGCTTGGAAGTTCGACGGTCTCCGTTCCATAGGCAGCGTATTCTCAGAACCACTAGTCTACTTCAAGGGAGGCAGGGACAGCCATGACCACAGCGTACCTCTGTTCTTCGGTGGTGGATTCAGCGGCGTAGTGTTAGATGTCAATGACGGCACACAGAATGACTACTCGTCATTCTATACCCATCCCTATGCCAATGGTCCTACGGGGACTGCTGGCATACAGAATGCCAATGAGATATCGACCAGTTTCGCTGCCCTTGATTGCAACGCCATGTTCGCATTCTTCCCCGGTGCAGCGCTATGCAACCAGCATAGGGGTAGCATGCTACCACCTGCCTTCAACAAGGACAACGTGCTGACTCCTGATTTGGACTTTGGTAGGACTGCTTACAGCAGTGGTGTGGTCAAGGCCAAGCCCATACCCCTAGTCCTACGCTTCGCTCATCCCACAGCCAGATACGAGGACCACAGGGACGGCACTGACAACAAGACCACCTATCTCATATTCGGACCCGGACAAGCATTCCCATTCACACAGGAGGTCACTAACACTGGCTCCAATCACAACAAATACGAACCGTTCTCAGGTAGAGTGGTGACTAGCAGCAGCACGTGGGCCAGAGTGCCTAGATTCACAGCAGGACAATGCTTCCACAATCACATAACCAATTCCAACGGCGATTACCTACCGGAGACCACGAAGTACTACCATGACAGAGCGCAGTACCATTGGAGAGTGCCAGTCAACTGGGAGAGCCCAGCAGGTTTTCCCCTAGGTGGTTTCTCAGGAGGACAGTACACTACCTACCAAAGACCAGCACACGGTAGAATGTGGGGTCAGATGTTCTGGAAACTAGAGAGCGTCGTAACGCAGGAGATGCAACCGCTCTCTCACACACCTATGATAGGATTCGGGATAACTATGGCAGCCGACACAGTCTGGCACATGGATGGCGGCTTCCATGCTGGTGGCTCTTGGATGGACAACCAACTGACTTTCAACCCTCCACACCCAAAGAAAACAACTAGGATAGATGGCAGCAATTCCTCCACATCATGGGAGAGAGACGACCAAATCAATCCCACAGCGTTCAGAGTTGCAGGCCCCTTGACTAGCAGGATACTGGACTACTTGGGTAGCAGCGAATCAGTCTCCGTGTCGGATGCCAAGACCGAGTACATAGTGATAGATGGTACTAGATGTCAGAACGGTGAGGAACTAGCCACTGTACTAGGAGCAGCGATAAACTCCTTCCCCGGTGCTGGAGCACTCAAAGCGCTAGGAGGCACGCACATGCCTTCGATGGGCAACGCAATGAGACAAGACAGGTATGGCTGGATAGACCTCGGTACGGTAGGCAGTTCCAACTTCGATGCCAACGATAACACCCCTAAGAACAACTACGTAGAATCCGCTGCTACTAGCGACAGGGACCTGCTTGAGAACCTACCCTCCTCCGGATGGCTGAGGTGTAGGATAGACGACACTGCTAGCACTAACAACACCACTCCTATCTGGGGATGCTATCACAGCAAGAGGGTAGTTCACGTTTCAGGCTCCGATTACAAAGTCAGGTTCTACATGGCTTACAACAAGAAGACCAGCAACAAACTCAACTTTGAGGGGCCTAACACTATCACTCCTGCTAACAAGTTGTTCGTATGGGCTAAGGCTGGTACAATCCGTTTCAACAACGAGAATGACAGCACACGTGACCACATGACGCAAGCACACTTCTCAGGTATAGTAGACGCCGTTGATAGAACTAAACCCATAGGGGCCGTCGGCTGGCATGGAGAGCGCTATTCATATTTAAACAGTGTAAAGATAACCACATCCGTAACGAAGAACGGAGTCACTACCACAAGCGATGGGTATGCTGCTGGTCTGGGTGCGTATCACCCCTCCCTAGCGTTCTCCCTGTATGGCAGCGCAGGCACTGCCATCACTACGTTGAGTCACATACCCCTCGCTGCACCTATGTGGAACAGCCCTGAGAGCCTATCACCAATCAACGAGGCTGGCAGCAACCTAGCGAACTACCTGAGTTCACCCTACACGAACTTCACCATGGACTCCAATAGCAGGACTCACGCATGGGCGAATGACTCGGAGGACAGTAGTTACTCACGATACAAACTGCCAACTCACTACGCCATACACACAGGCTTGAGTGGTTTGCAGAACGAGTATCTACCTGATGAACTAGCAAGACCACAGGGTCTCTACACCAGTGGCTTCCTAGTGGTGAGTTACGAATCAGAGACATCACTCATAGCGAAATACGACCGTGACGGTATCACATGCGTCGGTGACTGGCTGCAAATCAAAGGTGTCTCATCCGATGCCATAGAGTATGCTGGTACCACCCATTGGGACGAGAGGTTCCACAACCAAGACAGATTCGTAGCACCAGCGAACGCTGGTCCTAATGTAGAGGCTCTAGTAGTGAAAGGCACTTCCTTACCGAAAGCAGACGACCATCAGAGCAATGACGAATGGGCCACTGACTTGTACAAGTACCCTGTCTATACTACTGGCACCACTAACAGCAACAACACCATAAACAGCATAGCGAGCATGACTGGCATCACAGTAGGCATGGCTGTAGTAGGTACGGGTATACCCGCTGGTGCTTTCGTCAAGACTGTGAATAGTGGTACTAGTACTGTGACAATCTCACCCAACGCCACTGCTAGTGCCTCCAATGTGGTATTGAGTTTCTACAACCTAGTCTCCATCCACCCTGTGATTACGGACACCAACACTGGTGATGATGACGACATGGAACTTGAGAACGCCACACCTGACAGAGCGAAGACTGGTGACTTGTTCTTCGACCTAGACTACTCACCCGGTTCCTATCACCTAGAGCCCGATGCCACTGGACCTGCTTTGACTATCAGTCAAACCAACAATGGTACTGGATACAGCAGTGCCACTTACGAGACCACCAGCAGTGGTAATGGTGTAGGAGCATCAGTCTTCGTAACGGTGGATGGTAGCGGGACAGTCACCTCTGCGTCGCTCACCACTAGGGGTAATGGTTACGCAGTGAACGAAGTACTATCGCTGGTCGGAGGCGGGAACAATGCCACCGTCACAATAACAGCGTTGGACAACAGGGTACAGAGAAGCGTCGCTGCTGATAACTACAGCACGGGCTTCACCAGTAACAGCAACGTGAGTGACACGTATTGGATGGGTGACGTGAATGCCTACCAACTCTATGACCGTAGCGCTGCTAGGAACTTCTCCACCGAGCATGTGGTATGGAAGAGGATGGATGGTGGTAACCTCTCGCTTCCCGCTTTGAACGCCAGAGGTCTTGGCGCCGTACCTTGGATGACACGTGTCAAGGATGGTGCTGCTCACGTTACTGGTGAGAAGTTATTCGGTAACGTGAGGTTCTCCTTTGAGACCACCAACGCTACCATGATGCCAGTGCTACAAGCACAGGAACTGTCTCATCCCAAACTGCAAGAGGAGTATCCAGTACCCGTAACAGGAGCCTTGCAGATACCGAACGAGGAGTTGCAGTTCCAAAGCATGGAGGTAGTGGACGACTCAGGTCAAGTGCATAAGATAGAGGGTGGAAGCCCATTGGGGACTATCATACGTGGCTTCAGAACGCCACCCAACAGGGGTGTCGAAGGCATGGCACCTGCTCTCGCTAACAGCGGTAACGTACCCAATCTCAAGGTCATGCTGCCCAACCCTGATTCCATACCCGGTAACATAGTGGTACGCTCTGGCTTCGACCCCATACAGGCGTACCAGAACGAGACGTTCGGTAGTGGTGGNATGCAGCACCCAGACCTCGGCTCCAATGAACTAGGCATCTTCTTCGACAACACAGTCAAAGGGCCTAGAATGGCTCCCACCTATGAGAATCTGAATTGGGAGCACATAGACCCGCTGACTCTCGACAGCACTCTCGTAGGCTGGGATGACAAGGCGTTGCAAACATCGTACGAGTTGCACGACAGGACTCTTCTCTTCCACGTGACGAAGATGGGGCATTCTCACACTCACAGATTCCCCACGGTGTACACGCATGCTAGTGGCATTGAGAACGACGTGGTGTCAGTGACAGCGTGGGACAGTAGCAGCAGCGTCCTCACCATTGATACAGCACACGTAAGCAACATACTCAATGCGAACGTGTTTGCTGCTGGTTTCGGTAGCAAGGAAGTTTCCGATAACAGAAAATTCCTACGTGTGTACAACCCCACAACGGACGAGGGCGCCGTATGTTCCTATACCGCACAGAGCGACAACACACTGGATGTCGTCGGTGATGTTGACTTCACCACTTTCATGGCTGGACAGACAGTTACCGACCTGAAGGTCGTTCCCTCCTACTACATACCCGGAGGCAGCGCACGCTTCTTCGCAGCCAGAAGGCTACGTGACCACTCCGAGGTCAGCGGCAACTCACCTGACATGGCACACACCCTGTACACGACCAGTGGAAGGGAGAACAACCTATCCCACTACGCCGTTGCCTACAACAACTACTCCAGACCAACGATGACTCCAATGCCCTTCCCGCGTATGGGGCATCACTATGTCACACCCACGTTACCCATGCTACCCGGCCATTGGGCTCACCCTGCGTATCAAAACATATACACCCGTCACAGGGCTGAAACACAGAAAGCGATAGGCTTCCTAGATTCCAAGATAATCACGGACAACCACGACACGTATGACGTCAAGAGTTACAGCAGTCTAGTCAAGGACGAATTGAATCCTCTGGAGGCACAGGTGAATTTCAGTGGTGTAAACGCTGCTCCTTCGCCGCCCAGCGATATTCACGGAGGAGCGTTTACGTTGATGTTTGAAACGGGAATCAAATATGATGGTTACGGTGTACTAGCATCCACTGGTAACGCTGGCTTCATCAACAGGAAAAAGGGGCACACCATAGTCCTAGAGGCTGCTAAGAAGTACACTCTTGGCAGACACTTCCCAGACCCTGCTGAAGTGGGTGCCTATCAGATAGTGATACAGCCTCATCTGTATAACACGCAGTTGGGTGGTTATCAGTATAACTCCGACAGTCTGACCGCTCAGCAGGTGAATACCGTAGTGGGGATAAAGCACAACGAAGGGCAGAATGGAGGCATGTCACTGGTGTTGGCGTATGCTACTCAAGCAGACGTGAGGGGGTGCGAGGTGTTCATCAACGAGGCTATAATGGACGTCAATCCAGACTTCGGTAGCCAATTCACCAATATCCCTCCTTTGCTGCTATACAACTCGTTCGGCGTCAACCTAACTGAGACGCCCTCATTCAGTCGTAGAGGATTCCCCTACTCCCCGATGTTCAGCAATGCCACACCCGGTTATACAATCAACATACCTTGGTGGTCGTTATTGTTCAAACAAGTAGGCTCCGGTACAAATGTATTAGCAGATGTAAATAACTTCCTTGGTGTTTCCCAATATGCACCCCATAACTACTATCAAATGTCCAGAAGTACCTACGGTAGCATAGGAAATCAGTTGACATTGCAAGGATACCCAAGCGTAAGTCCCAACATATATTCTATGACGTTTGAAAATACATCCATAATAGCGAAAAGTACTGTAATATCATTCGATAAAGCACAAGGAATAATCACAGTAGACGATGGAAGTACCTTCCCTAATTATCCTAATTTCTCAGAACACATAGAATACACAGCGAAGAATGGGCAAGTGTACTCCATAGCCTACACAAAGCGCTCTGGTTTCTCAGCAGATGAGGTAAACTTGCCTAAAACAATACATACTGCTAGTTTTAGTGTAACCAACGGTTTCTACGACAATCTATTCGATGGTGCTATATTGAGAATAAAAATGCAATTTGGTATATTTTCTACTAATAGAATACTGAAAGATAAAAGCAAAAGTGTATTTTCTCATATATTACCAGATATAATTAATGGTAGTAAAGATACTAATTCCGGATACTTACCAGATGCATTCCTATGCAAGTGGCATCATAATCTAGGTAGGCCGTATACCTTCTTCTCCGACAATGATAGCAGGGCTTGGGATGGTGTTTCCGTAGACAAGAGCAGTTACAATTCCCTACCTGAGCACTTTGAGACGTTTCATTACCATGCTGCTACCTATGCCATAAGCAACGGTCCATTCTCATTCAAACTCAAGACGCCTGATACTGGTAACAACAAGGATGGGCAATTGACTCTGGCAGATAGCGGTAACGACGCAGGAGCACTATCGAGCAGCGAATACGGCTCTGCTATGTACAATAGGCTCTGGCCTTGTGGTAGTAGGGGAGGGCCACAAGCCAGCAGTTTGGACGAGTACGTAGTCGCTGTGGCTTCTTGGGACCAGTTAGGAGACTACGACCAATTGAACTTCAATCTAAGTGATTCGCAGGATGATGCCGATACTAGCAACTACTCCCATACTACGGGAATGAGCGGGGCTGATGCCAGAAACAGAGATACCACTTGGTCTGGTACAAAGAGGCGCTCGTATGGTATGAGGATAGCCTTGAGACAGCCTCTAAATCGCCCCAGATGGGGGATACACGCTTTGAGGGCAATGTATGAATTAACTGCTAACAATGGCGTTGGTGCCTACAACACTACTGATTACAGAGCAGGTCCGTTCGTGCAGAAGGATGTCAGGGCAGGACTCGATTACGGTTGGAAGTACGTNGGCGGCGGAACTGATACGACTCTGGGTGGGTCGATGCTCCAGCGTAGAATCGTAGGTACCATGGAGACTGCTACTAATTACACAGGGATGCTAGGAATAGACCAATTTGAGAACCAAGTCAGGTACAGCGACGGACGTAGAATGACTAGGCCGTTCGGCTCTCCTGTGCGCGTTCTACGCAATCCTAACGGCGTTGAGAGGGATTGGTGTGGGGATGGTGAAGGAAAGGGCATTACGAGGCTCTCTGAGGCCTCCGAGTACTATCTGGTAGATTGGTGGGGCAACGAGCGTGGAGAGGACGTAAGGCGTGCTCCAGTGCGTGGATTCGGTATCCGTCCTGCTTGGGACTGTGGTGATGCGTACGAGTATGACAGGACCAACAGCAGAAGCCCATACGAGAGAGTCTGGAACAACGACAAACCCATATTCAATCTCAAGGGGCTCACTATCATCTCCTTCAACACCGAAGCGGATACGGACAACGGTAGAATCAATACCGAAGCGAACATAGCAGCACTCAACACCACCATACCTAGGTTCCTAGGTTGCAAGAACACGGAGAACGGTCTAGGAACCTACACTCTAGCGGACGTCTTCGCTCCCACACACGCTCTGAGAGTAGGGGATATGGGTAATGGTAGGGGCGTGAGGTACCCCACTCACTTCAACGAGGATGTCCTGACTGACATATCCACCCCTGTGGAGAAGACCGGCGTGGTCTTGAGCGCTAACACGGCGGAACCTCTCTTCGGTAATGGTCTGTTACGCCCCCGTAACGCTGTACTGCAAGCCGATGAGGTACCTAGGGGAATCAGTGCCAGACTGGATGTTACGGAGGATGGATTGCTGAAACCAGAGGCTACCGTGAGTGAGAAGACTGAGACCATAGTGGGTGCTAGTGTACACAAGGACGCCATATCCAGAAGCAGTCCCAGAATAGGCATAGACGCAGAGATGATGGATGGTGTGGAGCAGAACAGCGTAGTCATCAACACGGAAGCACACAGCCTACACACAGACAGAAACGTAGGCCAGAGGGTCATATTTGAGGGCGCTTTACAGAACGACATAGGTGGCAACATGGCCCTGACCAACCTGAATCTAACTAGTGGGTTGAGTTTCGGTAGACAGACAGCAGGTTCCCCAGTAGGTGCAGCGCTCAGGTTCTCACACACCAACCCATTCAGACCGTATGGTGGCTCCTACATCATGGAGACCAAGGTGTTCGCAGGGTTGTTCGATGACACTGGTTGGGGTAAGGACAACCTAGGCTCAGGTAGCAAGACCAGCAACCCGTACCAAAGCGAGACCATGAACAGGACCAATCGAAGGAACAACCACAGTGCAACATCCGTGCAATTCCTACTCAGACCGATTAGAGTGCTGGACAACAAGCACGTGCAACTATTCAGGCTGAACGACGGCATGACCACCAACAGCCTACCACAACACGCTAAGAACTATCTACACAGCACGTCTGGTGGTAAGTACGGTTTGTTCTCCTACAACACACCCAATAGCGCCAACGATGCCACTTACATAGGTGGTCAATACAACAATCCCAATAGCAACGGTAAGTACTGGCCTGTGATGATAATGGATAGTGCCAACAACGCATTCGACGTGCCCATATCATTCGGTCCCCAAATCAAGGGCACTGAAGTCTCCGGGTTCGATAAGACATCGCTGTCATCACCTGTTACTAGACTGATAACCACCGAGAACACACTACAACACCACCGTTCCGATGCCGCTCGTAGGAAGCAGGAGCAGGAGAGCGATGAGGAAGAATTCAGATTGGACTACACCGTCAAGCCTAGGTTTAGCCAGTCCTTGCATAGCAAGGGACACAAGGGGGATGTAGACTTCAACGTGACAGACCATAGCGGAGATGGTGCTTGATGCCGGGATACATCACCACACCTTTCGGTGAGTTCGATGCCACCAACATTCCCTCTATAATGAGCGATGTCAGAAAACCAGTGTTCGTTGACAACGCAGTGCATTATGGAGAGTTGACCAGCCAAGTCGGTGCAAAGAGCAAAGTCACACTGACCCAAGACAGCAAGGAGGAATACAAACTCGCTACTGAAAAGTCCTACTCGTACTCAGAGAGCGAGTCGTCCATACTGCTCACCCACAAGGAAACTCCGGGCCACAGCATCAAGAGCACCATATGGTCGCCAGAAGGGAGAGACAGCATCTCCAAACTGCTGTATTCCACAGGCGAGACGGAGAAGAGGCTATTGCGAAGCACATTAGAGAGCACTACCTCAGGTCTGAGAGCAGAACTCAAGAACATGAAGAACAGGAACCTGCACTCCCTAGGCGTCACAAGCAACTCCGTGCATTCAGCGCAACCTTTGGATGTAGGATTCAGAAGCACTGACCTAGCAATCAAACTAGCCTCGGATGTGGACACCAACGTCACGTCTATCTCGATAGGCAATCCCCTCAACGTCGCTAACTCAGGCTCAGGCAGGAGGAAGCACAGCAATGTCTTCGTCGCGCATGACTTCAATCGCATGAACCTGCTCACGGCCATGAGGGTGGTATCCAGACATGACAACAGAGTGATGTTCCTAGACAACTTCGCCAACTTGCTATACGTTCCAATCAATCACACAGGTCGCGCCCATTTCCTAGACAACCTACTCAGGGAGGGCGCGGAGGAGAAGAACCCACTAGACTTCGCTGAGAACAGAGTATCCGTACAAGGCGTGCCGTTAGCACTGAACGAAGACGTAGTCGTGGTAGTAGACGATGCCTCAAGGCAACAAGGCAAGTTCGACTCAGACATCATAGAGAAAATCAACCCCGTGCTAGACGTCACAGTCAGAGACAAGCAGACTGCTAGAAAAGTCGCTAGGCAGATTCTCAAAGCCAATTCGATAAGGCAAGGCTCCATCACCACCGAAGGCCATCTCAACTCTTGGCACCTAAGACCCGGTGATGTGGTGGATTATGAGTTTGAGAAGTACATGGTAGTCGAGGCCACTCACAACGATGCTACAAGGCTGAGTGACTTCCTGCTGCTTTCCCTAGATAGGGGACTGGAGGGAGTGTTCCAAAGACTGTCAGAGGGCACGACCTTCACCTCCAACGTGCATGCCCCAGACACGGCTAGCCAAATCAAGGAGTTGGACTTCTCGTTCTTTGAGGAGATGGAAATCAGTATAATACCAGTAGTGTACTTAACAGGAGTATCTACAAACGGCGTCCTCATCGGACAGCACGCGAGTAGGGTAAGCATAGGTGGTAACGCACACAAGATAGGATTGAACAAGAGTTTGACAACAGCGATTAGAGGTGAAATGTAATGCCAGCGAATGACCATTTGAAGAGACTTATGATACAGACCATAGCCGATAACATCAACGAACTTACTGTCGGCTTCGATGGTACACCAGCGACTAGCGCTGATGGAGGGGCTGGTAGACCCGCTTTGACGTTAGCACCCACCGTCAAGGTTATTGACAATGCTACTCTCCTAGTGGAAGCAGACATACCTACGACGTATGCCTATGACGAGACGCTAAAGGAGATATACGTGCAAATGAGAACCACAACAGGATTCACGCCCATCACTCGGCACGTTTTCAGACCCATCAAGAAAACCACTACTAACGAGATGAAGATACAACTGATAATGGAGGTGAAGTAGGATGAGCAATATCTCAGGACACACGGCTAGGTTGGCAGATGGCAACTACATACTCTCACCCTCGCTGACCAACCTCTACGAATCCAGTCAGGGCAACGGTATCATTGCGCTAGAGAGCACCGCAACCACCTCTACCATCAGAAACACACCCGCATCCCTGTCAGGAGCCATATCCTCAGATGGCAACCACACGCTCACCATCAAGGGTGGGTTCGCGGTCTTGGATGGGGTAGTGACCAAGTTCGCTAATGGCTACAATGGCAACGCACCCGCTAGCAATTTCACCCTTGCTCTCAATAGCACCAATGTGAGTGGCACTACTGATGCTCTGGCTAACGGTGAGCAGACTCTCTTCGTAGTCTACGTAGTCAATTCCAATCACGCCTCTGACGGTAAGAAGGGCATAAGGGTCTTGCAGAGCACCAACACCAGTGGATTCCCCACTACCGCTAGCGGCTTCCTATCCAACCCAGATGCCAGCCTCGACGTTAAGCAATCCACTGTGCTAGCAGTGGTGAGAGCCACTTACCAAGCGTCCAACGGTGGAGACTTGAATGTGGACATACAGGATGTATATGATACCAGAACCTTTGTTAGGAATAATCCCGTTTTCTTCACACCACTACTCAAGAGCACAGTGGGAGGTACCATCAGTAACACTACCAGAGTCAATGCGTACGAAGACCTAGATGGGTTGTTCTCACAAACTGGAGACTTGGGTTCATCCTCGCTCGGCGCTCTGTGGATGGGTAACAACGAGGCTGGTGATGACATGCTCTTCTTCGCTGGTAAGCAGGGTGGTAACAAGAAGACATTCAGGATGGGACCTGATAAACTCGCACAATTGAGCACTTCCTCTCACCAATCCTTTGAGTTCGATGGAGCCAATTACTTCTTGATTACACCCGGCGCTGGAATCAATCTCACTGCATCTACCACTGGTGGTGCCTTCCCTCCCGGTCACACTGTTGTGGTCACCAATCTAGCGGCTAACACACACAGTATCAACTTCAAGAATCATGATGGCACGACCATCGCAGCGGTAGGGCCTCAGTCTTGGGCTATATTCTCTTACGGTAGTAGCGATTGGGTGCAGGTTCTCAGTACCTCCCTCTCTACCTCCACATCAGCAGGTTCCCAATACGAGGTGCAACTAGGTACGAGCACAGCGGCATTCGCTGCTAGCAGCAATCTGACGTTCAACACTAGCACCAACGTCCTCAGTGTAACCGGGGACTTGAATGTCAGCGAGTCAATCAACAACCCGAAGAACATAGTATTCACTCCCGTCAACGACAACCCAGAATCCACCAATGCCGCATATTCATTGTGGATAGACGACAATGATGGTGATGCATTGAAACTTGGTAGCACAAAGGTGCTCATGGACGGTCAGGGTAGCAATGACTTGAACGCACTCACAGCCGGTGCGGTAGATGTAGCAGCAGATTCCATAGCGTTCGTAGATGCTAATGACAGCAACGCTTCCAAGAAGGAAAGCATAGCAGACCTAGCAACCGCTATGGGGGGAACTGGTCTAAGTGGTAGCAGCGGTACTCTCAATGTAGATGCTACGCAGACTGGAATAACCGCAATCGGTCCAACCTCTGGTACTCTGACTGTGCAGGACGCGCTGGTGGTCTCTGGTGACATAACTGTGAAAGGTGGAACAACCACTCTACAAGCCCACAGCGTGACTATAGACGACAAGGAGATAACCCTCGGCTCTGTCACAAGCGGCACCTTCAATGCAAACTTCACTCAGAACAGCGCAGTGGTGACTATCACATCCACAGATGGCACATCTGGACTTGTACCCGGTATGACACTAACTCATGCTAACCTCTCAGGCCATACCATACAGAGCGTCGACAGTGCTAGTCAGATAACCATGAGCGCTAACTACACCAACACCACTGGTGCTCAGACTGGAGTAGCATTCGGTGCCGCTACCGATGTTACAGCCGACGGTGGTGGTATCACCCTACTCAGTAACAACACCAACAAGCAGATACACTGGTCGAATACCACCGATGGTTGGACCTTTAACCAACACATCTTCCCCTCCGCTGACAGCACCCTCAATCTAGGTTCAAGCACAATCAGGTTTGCCAGTGGCTACTTCGATGCATTTGAGATAGGGCCTCACACAGGTACCGTAATCACAGGTAATAGCGCTGGTCTAGTCATAGCCTCCGGTAAGAATCTGACAGTCGATACCAACACCCTGAAGGTGGATGGTAGCACCAACAAAGTCGGTATAGTGCAAGCAACCCCATTGGCACCCCTGCATATAGAAACAGTAGGGATGGGGACTGCTGGTTACGTCCAAAGCACTACCAATACTGGTGCTGACATAATAATCGACTTGTTTGACAAGACTCAGTTCAGGAGTGCTAGGGTTCTGATAGAGACCCACGGAGAGGACGGTAGCAGCAATGACGTAGTGGAAGTAGCAACGCTGCATATAACTCATGATGGTAGCAACATACGCGCTACTGCCTTCGGGATAACGCAATCAGATTCCAGTCAGACCAATCAGTACGCCAACAGCACTGGTTACAGCGCTTCCCTCAATGGAAACAATGTCGCTTTAAAACTGAGACCGGCAGTGAACGGCGTCAATTACAACATCAAGGCTCACTGGCAAGCGATGATAGCATGAGGAATCTAAATGACTGAGAGAGACTTCAAAGTAGCAAAAGGGCTTGAAGTGGGTGGTGGTAACCTCACGCTTGAGAGCGGGTTCGCTAAGATTGACAACGTCACTATCGACGGTAGCAGTATAACCACCACTGGAACCAACCAAGCCCTCACGATAAACCCGGATGGAACTGGTACGGTCACCTTCAACATCAACAGCAACGTCTTCTCGCTACCAACCACTAGCCCTAGCGCAAACCAGATTCTGAAAGTCAACCCTAGCGACACTTCCGCTTTGATATGGGATAACGTCGCTGGTGCTGGACTAGCGTTAGACGATATCACCGTCGGTGATGCCACGTCAGACTTGCACACGACCAGCGGTATAGTCAAGATAGCCAACAATGCTAACCAAGCAACTGCTGCTAGTGCCTCCACATATTCCATGATGCTAGGTCAGCATGATGACAATTACCACGCTCTTCTCGCTGGTGACAAAATCACGATTCACGGTAAAGGTACGCTGGACATCAACACCGCAGATGTTGGTGATGCTGGTAACTATGAGGCACCTATCGCCATCTCTGGTAACGCAATTGAATTTCGCGCAAGAAAAGGGCATGATGGTGCCGCTGGTACTTCCATGGACTTCTTCGCAGAAGCCAGTCATGGTACGGACAAAGCCGCTGGTTTCACCTTTAGGGGCGCTGCGAATGGTACGAACGCGAGAACAGTCTTTGCTGTGGGGAGTGATGCGCTTGGTGATACTGGCTTTGGTGCTGACCCTAATATAGGAATGAATCAGTTCTACGCCTACATAGGTGAGAACTCCCATGTTGGTGACTTCTTCAAGGTGAAGGCCAGAAACACCAGCGGTCTTGGCTCTTGGGTGGATGCTCTCAGCATTACAACCAGAGCGGGAAAACCCACAGTGGCCATTGATTCTAACACCTTGTCATTGACTGGAGATACCACTCTAACTGGTACTCTCAGCGTGTCCTCAAACCTCACCGTCACAGGTGATTTGACCATAGCGGGAAGCATGACCGAGGTGAAGGCCACTGAGGTCCTAATCAGGGACAAGGCGCTCAAGTTGGGCATCCCCAACCTAGTGACTGCTGATTACAGACAGGGTAACGCGGCTGATGACTCTAGCACAAGCGGGACTGTAGTCACGATAGACTCTACTGGTCACGGTTTTGTTACCAACGATTACGTGTATGTCACCACTGAGAATTCAAGCGGCAAGTTCAATGATGGGATACACCAAATCACCAGAATTGATGACGATACGTTCACCATCGTTGCACAGGTTGCAGGTACCCAAGCGGTAGTGACGGGCGGGCTGAAACACGCTGCTACTAAGGCCAATAACACCGATGCGGTCAATGCTGGTTTGTATCTCTACAACGCTAGAACGGTGCAAGACCCAGAAGAGCCGGGAAGTGGGCTTCTTGAGGATGGTGAAGTCAGATTTGGTGACTTCTTCAAGTTCACGGACAACGTGGATGGCTCCTCCGGTTTCGGTTGGGCCTTGAGCGGTGACTTGAGGATAGTCGGTGATTACAACGCCAATGCCGAGTTGTGGATGGAGGACTCTACCGGCACTCTAGCATCCGTGCTGAGTTACAACACTCTGGGTAGCACGGTGACCGCCTCCAGCCTGACTAGCGTCGGCACCCTGACTGCCTTGCAAGTAGACAACATCAACGTGAATGGTAACGCCATAACCTCCACTAACACTGATGGTAATATCACGCTGACCCCCAATGGTGCCGGACTAGTCAACATAGCCAAGGATGACTTCGCTATCGCTGGGACTGCCGTAACAACCACTGCTGCGGAGATAAACGTGCTAGATGGTGTCACGGCTGGTGAGGTCACAGCGAGCAAAGCGTTAGTAGTAGATGGTAGTAAAAACCTAACTGACTCTAGTAATCACATTAACAATCTCCTAGTGGAGAACATCGAGGTCAGCACTGAAATTGCTGTTGGCTCATATGTGCTTCTGGCCAACGGACATGGTATTAGGGAAAAGACATTGAGCAGTCAAACAGTCGCTGATAGCGGCACTCTGAACATCTACACTCACGCTTACAGCGCTGCTAGAAGAACTCTCAAATTCATAGTTGAGATATCCGATGGGACGGACTTCGACATCCATGAGGTGCTGATGACCTACAAGGGTGCGAGCGCTCCCGCTGACACGGCAGCGATATTCCTCACCACTTACGGTCAAGTGAGCACAGGTAGCGCCTTGGGCACGATAGACGCCATAAAGGACGGTAGCAACATACAACTCAGACTTACAAACAACACAGGCGCTCAGAAGGTCTACGCCACAAAGGTGATGGCCCTAGGGCAAATAGACCAAACTACGTGATGGAAAGTGAAATCATGGTGAAAATATGGCAACGAATAAGGATTTCAAGGTAAAGAACGGTCTAGTAGCGGGTTCCTCCATAACCGCTCCCTCCATAGCAATAGGCTCTGATGCATCTACCATAGCGGGTGATTTAACAATAGCAGAAGGAAAGCACATCTATTTCGACTCAACTGATACTTTCATCAAGACGAACACTGATAATCCAGAAGACCTATTCATAGCGGCAGATGAAGATATATTCCTAAGACCTGATGATGACCTTTACATTCAAGCAGGGACTACTACATATGCAACATTCGATGGGGCTAACCAAAGATTAGGAATAGGCACTACGAGTCCCGGTATTGCGCTCGATGTACGAACTGGCTCGCAATATACTAACACCTACAAAGCACACCTGAGCCTGATTGACACCCAAACTGCATACGATGGCTCAAACCCCGGTGGGGCAGTTATCTTCGGTGGTCTTTCTGATAGTAGTAGCACTACTTCTTGGTGGGCAAAGATAGCCGGAGAGAAGGCCAATAACACAGATAGCAATAGAAGCGGCATTCTTAATTTCTACACCCGTGAAGAGGGAGGGAACCCAACTCAAAGAATGAGGATAAAAGAGGATGGGCAAGTTCTCATCGGGAAGACAGCATCAGTAGCATCCATTGACAGGAAACTAGAGGTGGAGGGAAGCATAGCCGCCGCAAGTAGTGGTACAGGTGGAGTAGGATTCAACATGAAAAACTCCGAGGGGGAGTTCCTGATGTATACCGATGGTGGTGCGCTAATTGTCAAGGACTACGCAGGTTCAGACACATACCCATTCAAGATAGAGGGTGCGGCACAAAACGACACTCTCGTTGTTAACACTGGTGGGGATGTCACCGTCAAAGACGCACTTACAATAGGCTCTGAGATTATCCATTCTGGTGATACCAACAACAAGATTGGCTTTGGTACTGACACTCAGACTTTCACTACTGCTGGTTCTGCTAGGATGACCATTGAAGCAGATGGTGACATTGCTATGACGGAAGACCTTGATGTAGCAAAGCACTTCTCCTTCGACACACAACATGTTGGTGGCTCTGCGAGCGGAAGCACAGGAACGGAGAATGGTGCTAATACATGGTGCAAGATACTGAGTTGGGACCCCAGTACAACTCAATACAGGGACTTGAGCCTGACTCTAGGTATTACTGAGGTAGACGTAGGAAGTCAGAACCAAGCGATAATCACCGTCTATGGTAGGTCCAATGGAACTAACAGCGCACACACCATGGGTATCAAAGTCATATCCCTGATAAGCGCTTCTCATCTACAGGATGACTCTTTCAAATTGATTACCGAAGGATGGGGGCAACCGATAGAACTCTGGATGAAGAAGTACGGNANTTANGGGACTTTCAATTGGAACGAGGTAGCGAAGAAGGTGGCTAACAACAGCACCCTAACTTACTTTTCAAACTCAGCATGGCAATCTACAGAGCCAGTGAAGACTGGTGGAACACCAGCATCGGCTCGCTCTTTCGGCACGGTGATTGAGGGTAGACAGGCTGTATTGAATCTGTATCACAACGAGAACGTGAGTGGCTTGAGCGCAGGTGATGTCCTCTCCACGATTAGTTTCAGGAAGCATACGGGTCATGCTGGTAATGAGACAATCAGAATCTACAACGTGCAGGGCGACTCCGGTTCTAGCGGTGCATCCGATGACTACCACACTAGCGACCTGAGAATCTCAACTAGGAAGATAGGAACAAACGCCTACACAGACCGATTCACCATTCTAGGTCAGGAGGGCCATGTCGGCATAGGCACTATGAGTCCGACATTTGTATCAGGCAGTGGTCTCCACATATACGACTCCACTCAAGCCAACTTAAGACTGGAAGATGCGGCAGGTGAATTCTTCGATGTTGCTATGCAGAACGGAGATGCCTATCTGATAAATCGAGTCTCTGATGGATTCATGTCTTTCAGAACCAATTCGACTGAGAGAATCAGAATTGCCTCTGATGGTGATGTTGGAATAGGCACTGCGAGTCCTGACACTTCTCTACACGTCAAAGGCTCAGGGCTTCAATATCTCAAACTCGAATCGACTGATGACAACGCGGGCGTACAAATAATGTCAGACTCATTAGATAGTTGGTTAATCTACTCACCTGATGGGACCCCTGACTTGCGCTTCTTTACCGATACGGGTTACAGTGTTAGTGGAGATGCCGCTGACTTGGTGGAGGTGATGACACTAGACGGGACCAACCATCGGGTCGGTATAGGAGATACAAGCCCCAATGCTGTGCTTCACGTCTACAGGAACGAATCAGCCACAACAGTACCCTTGCTGAAACTGCATGAGGACAGCGTGTATGCAGACAACCCTACGCTCGAAGTAGTAACAGACAGGACAGACG
>FUFK010039219.1_pt1 | contig 35429 bp, 37 predicted proteins | sample 1021851 | NCBI WGS metagenome assembly FUFK01 (sample SAMEA51879418, study PRJEB19060) | metagenome | reverse complement strand
AGAATTTTTTCAGGTTGGTTAAAGTGGTTAATATTATCAGCGATTGCACTTGCAATGTTAATGCCAATTAATATATCCGCAGTAGCTCCAGTTGAGGTTATTGCTAAAAATCCGTCAGTTGTTACATCGCCAGTGAATGGTGTAGTTAAAAAAGTATTAGTTAACACAAATGATGCTGTTGATATTGGCATGGAGCTTGTAAAATTAGATGATCTTAATTTTAAATCTCAATACGAAATAAACTTACAAGAATTAGAAGTTGCTGAAGCAGAATTACTAAGGGCTAAACAATCCTCATTTACAAATGATGAGGCAAAAGCAAAACTCGTTGAACTATCAACTGAAGTTGCGTTGAANAAAAAGCAAGTTGCTTATGCNGAGGAACAATTAAAATATTCTGTCATAAAAGCGGAGGTTTCGGGCGTTGCTGTTGTTGAAGATTTTATTGATTGGCAAGGTCGTCCTGTAAATATAGGTGAAAAGATACTAACNATTGCNAATTCAGACGATATTGAGTTCTTAATTTACCTGCCGACAAAAGACTCACTTTTTATTGAAAAATCAGCAAGAGTTAAGGTTTTTTTAGACAGCAGCCCATTAAGCTCAATTGAAGGAAAAATATTAAGAACTTCTTACAAACCTGAATTAACAGCTGAGAATATTTTAGCTTATAAAATACACGCTAGTCTTGAGGATAATATTGAGCCGCCGCGTATTGGATTACGAGGATCAGCAAAAATTTACGGAGATCGGACATCTCTTTTTTATTATATCTTTAGAGTTCCAATCAATATCAGCAGACAGTTTTTAGGAATATAAATGATTGTACCGTCTATCCGACAAGATTTGAAACTTAGTGAGGGACCAAAGAAAGAAGACGGATCAGCATCGTGGCTTCTTTATGACTCATTAAGAAATAAATACTTTTCAATAAACAAAAAAGCATTTGATCTCCTTAAAAATTGGTCAAGTGGAATTGAGACGACAGAATTTATTGAAAAAATAAAAAAAAGTAATCTGTCTATTACACAAGAAGAAATTGAAGAATTTATCAGTTTTCTAAACCTCAATAATTTAACTATTAAAAAAACAGGTGATGAAGTTAAATCTTTAGTTGTTCAAAAAGAGAAACTTAACAAGCATTGGCTGTTAAAAATTATTCATAATTATTTGTTCTTTAAAATCCCTTTATTCAAACCAGGAAATGGNCTTGAAAACAGTTTACCTTTTGCATTGTTTCTTGGATCGCAAACCAGCAGACTTATAATTTATATTCTGGGGATNATTGGTATNTTTTTAACAATCCAAAACTATGAAACATTTTTAACAACATTTTCTTATTTCTTTAATGTTAATGGATTGATTTTGTTTGGTATAACGATTGTTTTTGTAAAAGCCTTGCACGAACTTGGGCACGCATATGTTGCCACTTATTATAAATGTAAAGTTTCTTCAATTGGTCTTGCAATGCTGGTTTTTTTCCCCTTCTTGTACACAGATACAACTGATGCATATAAATTAACTGATCATAGAAAACGCTTACTGATTAATTTTGCTGGCATGCTGACTGAATTGCATCTTGCCCTTCTTGCTACATTTGTTTGGGCTGTAAGCCCTGAAGGCGTTATCAAAAGTGCTTCATTTTTTATTGCAACTTCAAGCTGGATATCATCACTTCTTATTAATATCAGTCCGTTTATGCGATTTGACGGATACTATGTGCTTTCTGATTTTCTGAAAGCGGAAAATCTTCAACCGCGTTCCTTTGCGTTGGGTCGATGGCAGATTAGAGAATGGATCTTTGGATTTAAATTCCAACCACCTGAACAACTCATGAGTCAAAGACGGTGGACTTTTATCATTTATGCATGGATGACATGGATATATCGCTTCTTCATATTCATTGGAATTGCCTTATTGGTTTATTATTTAACATTCAAAATTCTTGGCATCATTCTGTTCATTATTGAGATTGTTTGGTTCATTTTACTACCAATTTGGAGAGAAATAAGACAGTGGTGGGGACTTAGAAGGTACATGCGTTTTAATTGGACTTTTTTAAGATCAATTTTTATTTTCTCAGTATTTTTGGCAGCAATGTTAGTACCATGGCGAAGTTCACTCAGTCTTCCTGCAGTGATTGATCGAGGCGAAGTGGTTGATATCTATCCAACAGAAGACTCAGAGATAAAAGAGATTTTTGTTATCTCGGATCAACAAGTCGAAAAGGGTGATTTATTAATAACAATGATGAGTCCATCTCTATCAAATAAAGTTGATAAGGCAATTGAGCGTGTAAAGATGATACAGCAAAAACTGGATCGTAGAATTGGATCAGAGGCTGATATGAGTAACCTCATGGTATTAGAAAACCAATTAAAAGTAGAATTTGAAATTCTTAAAAGTCTTANAGAGGAAAATGAAAANCTNTCAATTTNTGCACCAATGAGTGGGGTAATAAAAGACCTTAAGTATTTAAATAATGGACAGTGGGTAAATATAAAAGAAAAATTATTTTCTATTGTTCAATTCAATGACACTAAAGTTGTTGCATTTATAAGTGAGAACGATTTGGACAAACTGGAAGGTAATACAAGCGGCTATTTTGTTCCAAAAAATAATGAATTTGATGAAGCAGAAGTTGTCTTAGTTTCACAAAATAATACATCAACAGAAGAACTTCCTTACTTATCATTAGTATCTACTTTTGGTGGATCAATTGCATCACGTGAAGTTAAGGGAGATGGAAAAGTTATTTATCGACCAGAAGAAGCCTTATACCAGCTGAATTTTTCTACAATTACAGAAGTTGAAACTGTTCAGTGGCAAACTGCGGGTAATGTAAAAATTCAAAGTGAAAACTATAATATATTTCAAAATTTATTTAACTTGGTTTCATCAACATTAATCAGAGAAAGTGGATTTTAGTGGTGCCCCTAGCTGGTTACGCTCCAGCGGCTGATCATTACCAATGACCTGCTTTACTATTAAGCGATAGGGGCTCAATAGAAACTATTCTTTTGTGCCATAACCTTTTGTAATAGCAATTGCCACGCCAGCAATACAAATGCTTAAGAAAGCAACTAAAGAAATAACACTGACCCAAATATTAATATCAGATGCCCCGTAAAAGGACCATCTCATGCCATTCACAAGATATAAAACAGGGTTAAAATATGTTACGTTTTGCCAAAATTCCGGAAGCATTTCTACAGTATAGAGACTACCTCCTAAAAAAACTAAAGGGGTCACGATGATAAGTGGCACAACTTGTAATTGTTCAAAGTTTTCACTAAGTAGTCCTATTAGAAATCCAAAAAGACTAAATGTAAGACATGTTAATACCAAAAGAAAAAACATTAATAAGGGGTATTGAATTTGGAGTTCAACGAAAAAAGTTGCGGTAATGAGTATAATGACACCAACAATAAGTGATTTAGTTGCACTGGCGCCAACAAATCCTATGATAATTTCTAAAGAGGAAATAGGTGCCGCAAGGACTTCATAAATCGATCCAGTAAATTTAGGAAAAAATATTCCAAATGAAGAGTTTGAAATACTTTGAGTTAACAAAGTCAGCATTAATAAACCAGGTACAATAAATGACCCATAACTAACTCCCTCAATTTGAGGAATCATGCCTCCAATAACTGAACCGAATACAATGAAATATAAAGAAGTTGAAAGTACAGGCGAAAGCACNCTTTGAAANAGAGTTCTTCTCATTCGATCCATTTCATGAAAATAAATTGCTCTGATTGCGTAAAAATTCATTATTTTTCCTTTACCAATTCTACAAAGATCTTTTCAAGTGAACTTTGTTCTGTATTTAAATCTTTTAGTTTTAAGCCGGCCTCTTTCATATCTTGTAAGAGAGAAGTTATTCCAGTCTGTTTACTTTGTGTATCGTATTGGTAATCAATTGATAAACCTTCATTAACTATTGTNAGTTTATAATTTTTTAGNGNNTCAGGTAATGTCTTAACTGTTTCATGCAAATCAATTGTTAGAGTTTTNTGGCCCAAACTTTTTATTAAATTTGAAGTCTCATCAACTACTATCATCTCACCTTTATTAATAACGGCTACTCGGTCAGCAATCGCCTCTGCTTCTTCTATGTAATGAGTTGTTAAAATTATTGTAACACCTTTATTTCTTAAATTCTTAATGACTTCCCACATGTCTTTTCTTAATTCGACATCAACTCCGGCTGTTGGCTCATCAAGAAATAAGACTGAAGGCTCATGAGAAAGAGCCTTAGCAATTAAGACTCTTCTTTTCATTCCACCAGAAAGCTCGTTAATTTTGGAGTCTTTTTTATCCCACAAACTTAAATCTTTTAGTATTTTTTCAATATGTTGAGGATTAGGAGGTTTGCCATATAAGCCTCTCGTATAGGATACGTTATTATAAACAATTTCAAATTGTTCTAAGGTTAGCTCCTGAGGTACAAGTCCAATTTGTGACCTAGTTTTTCTATAATCTTTAATAATATCGTAATTACCAACCTCAACTGTCCCAATACTTGGTGTTACAATTCCACAGATAATACTAATCAAAGTTGTTTTACCTGCACCATTAGGTCCAAGAAGTGCAAATATTTCATTCTGTTTGATATCTAAATTAATATTATTGAGCGCCTGAAATTGATTACTGTAAGTTTTAGATAAATTTTTTACTGAGACGACATTTTGCATCGGTCCCTTATACCAGCAAATTTTTGAAAATAAACACTTCTATCTTGTTTTGAACATATTTTTATCAAAATTGAGCCTTGCTTTTTAGGTATATTTTTATCAAACATGAAAAAGTCAAAGATGAAACCTCAGTACATAAGAAGACAATCCTACAACGGTGAGTCGACTCTCGTGATTATTCCTTCAACCACAAAGCTTAAACTTTCTAGAACCCCTAAACTTTTATCAAGCTTTGTGATCGCGACAGGTTTTCTTGGCTTGATGTTTTTCTCCATTAGTGGCTAAAATCCTTTCGGTGCGTTTGTACTGGTACCGAAAAGATTAAAAATTTACTTCATATCAGATAATATTTGTTGTCTCGTATTCATCTTTTATCTAGAATTTTAGAGAATAAACAGGGGAAGAATTTATGTCAGTTTTAGATCGTTTCAGTGAAATCAGTTCCAAAATTTATATGGATGGTAAATTTTATAAAAGTCAATCAACGGAATCTATTGATGTTATTGACCCTGCAACTGAAAACAAAATTGGAGAAATTCCTGAGACTTCACAATCTGAAATTGATGAAGTTGTATCTATTGCAAACAAAGCTCAAAAGGCCTGGAATCAAAAATCACCACTTGATCGAAGTCATGTTTTGCATGAGGTTGCAAACAAGATGGGGGAAATGGCTCCACTATTCGCTGAAGCACTGACAAGAGAAATGGGGAAACCTTATAAAGAATCAATGGATGAAGTTCATTGGAGTATTCACAATATTCGTTTTTATGCAGAGATGGGCAGGGGTGAAACAGGAAAAGTTATAGGCTCTGCTGTTGAAGGACAGTTTCATTACACACTCAAACAACCTTTGGGTACATGTGTTTTAATCTTACCATTTAATTATCCAATGGTGTTACTTGCATGGGAAGCAAGCGCTGCTTTGGCTGCGGGAAATGCTGTCATTATTAAACCCTCGCAGTACACATCTCTAACTACACTTTTATTTGCTGAAGCTTTCAAGGCNTTACCAGATGGATTGTTTCAAGTTGTAACAGGTGAAGCTGCAGCTGGAAAATCATTGGTTGANCATAAAGATACGCACATGGTTGCATTTACAGGAAGCGTTCCAGTTGGGGTAAGCATTGCCTCTAAATGTGGTGAACTTATGAAAAGATCATTAATTGAAAATTCAGGAAATGATCCTTTTATTGTTATGCCGTCNGCTCCNNTGGATATTACTGCACGAGCGGCTGCATTTTCTGCTTATATGAACTGTGGACAAATATGTGTTTCAGCGGAACGTTTTTTCGTTCATGAAAAAATTCATGATGAGTTTGTTGAAAAATTAATTGAAGAAACAAAAAAAATTAGAGTTGGTAATGGTCTTGATAAAGTTGATATGGGNCCNATTGTTTCATCNAAAGANAGAGACCGATANGAGAATGTTTTACACAAAGCTTTAGATGAAGGNGCAAAAGCTGTTGAGGGTGGAGGGCGACTAAGTCAGTTTAATAAAGGCTGGTTTGTTGCACCAACTGTNCTGGTTGATTGCAATGATGAAATGAGCATATTTAACAATGAAAGCTTTGGTCCNGTTGCGCCAATTTGTAAAGTATCTAGTTTTGAAGAGGCTATGGAGAAAGCAAATAACTCTAGATATGGACTTGGTGCTAACATTTATACAAAAGATTTATCAGAGGGAATTCGTGCTTCAGAACAATTCCAGGCAGGAATGGTTTGGGTAAATGCNCCGTTGCTTGATAATGATGCNGGCCCTTTTGGTGGAACAAAACTCTCTGGTATGGGTCGACAATTAGGTGCGGAGGGATTAGAGACATTCAGAGANACNAAAACTGTNATGATCGATCCTGATTGTCAGCCACAAGATTTCTGGTGGTTTCCGTATTCTGACGAGGAAATGTATAAGAAATAAATTGAAAATTTAAAAAGAATTTTTATTTTACTTAATACATTTTTATGAGAACAGTTGTACTAATTATAGTTGCATTAATTATTGCTTTTTTTCTATATCAGGCCTTTAGCAATCAAACGATAGAANAAGAAGTTGCTCAAGCTCAAAAGCCAATTCATCCTGAAACTATAGCCGCNTATCAAAATAATTGTGCTTCNTGTCANGGGGTTAATTTACAAGGTCAAGAAGGTTGGCAAAATACTCTTGATGATGATGGACATCGGCTAGCNCCACCATTAAATGGTACTGGTCACACGTGGCACCATTCACCAGAATATTTATTTCAAGTTATTAAATATGGCTTTCCAAGTTTCGATCCAAATTATGAGGGAAAGATGCTTGGCAATGACAGCTTAAGTGAAGATGAGGTTTGGCAGCTGATCACTTACATCAGACAAGAATGGCCAGTACAAATACAAGATGTCTATAACAGTAGATATGAGTAAACGCTGTTACCAGTCAAAAAACCCATGAACACCAGTTTCTCCACGGTAATATTCAATATTACTTGCAGCCATCTCATAGCCGACAACTGCAAGGTCCTCGATATTTTGGGTTTCTATTTTCATTTTTCCAGTAACATAAACAGGTTCCCACCACGCTAAACCTTCCCATGGGTTTTCTGCTTCAACATAAACCAGTTGATTAGGTGCTGGAGGTGGAACATGAATGCATGCTCCAATATATGGAACCAACAGAAAGCTATTCACTCCCCGTCCAAATGTATCTAAAGGAAGAACATATCCTGGTATTTTAACTTCTTTATCAACCAAGCTTTTGTTGAATTTTACTTCTCCGGGACTAAAGACTGAAGTCCATGGAATCAAATCATCCCAGTCTATTTCTTTGGGAACAGCATATGCGGCGGTTGTGATAAATAATAAAAGTAATATTAAATATTTTAATTTACTCATCAGATTTTGATTGTCATCCCATCATTTATTGAAAACCAGTACGCCCTAATTGCAGGCAATAAGCTGACTAGTATAGATGCNAANATAAATGTCATAAAAACATACATATCTCGTAAAGATAACATTTCAACATTCACCAAGATACCATAATTATAATCGATCCAAGGTTGTAAGATAGATAATGAGAAGAATAATAAAATAACACTTAACAATATACTAAGCACTGAAATAAAAATTGCCTCAAGCATCAAGAGCCCAACAACAGTTCTAGGTGATGCTCCCATGGCCCTCCAAATTGCCATTTCTCGTCTTCTTTCACTTAAACTTGAAAACATGATAGCTGTCATGCCAATCAATGTTGTAAATATGACAACAATTGATATGCCNAATAATAAATTTTCAACCACACCAACAACACGCCAGAGTTCCTGTAGCGCTGCACCAGGTAGAATTGCTGTCATTGCCTCCTCAGGGTACTCATTGATCCATCGCTGAAGATTAAAGATTGTTAATTTTGATTTCACTCCAATGAGAGCGGCAGTAATATTTTTAGGAGTAAGGTCCATTTTTCGGATTTCTTCAATGGGTGTTTCTTGCCCAGGAATTTTTGCTCCAGTAGACCAATCAACATGTATTGCTTCAATTGCGGCCAAACTCACAATCACAGTATTGTCTACTGGCGTACCCGTTTTTTCTAATATTCCAGAAACTCTGAATGGTTGATCGTCATGCTCTGAAAATGATTGAAGGCCATGCGCTACGATTAGCGGCGTGTCTATGTCATATCCTAGTTTTTCAGCAACTCCAGCACCCAACACTACGTCATAAAGATCTTCAAATAAGTATCCTTTATCAATATTAATTGATTGACCACCTCTATACTTATAACGAGCAAAGAANTCTTTATTTGTTCCCATAACCCGAAAACCTTTATGGCTGTCACCAAGTGAAATTGGCACTGCCCAATCAACTTCTTCTTTATTCACAACATCCAAGTAGCTTTCCCAGGTGATGTTATTGGTAGCATTGCCAATCCTAAATACAGAGTAGAGCATCAATTGAACTGAGCTTGCTCTTGCACCAATAATTAAGTCTGTTTGAGAAATTGTATCTGTAAAACTTGTGTAAGCAGATGTTCTTAATTTTTCTACACTCATGTAAAGCATTAGAGAAAAAGAAATTGCAATAACGGTCATGCCTACAGTTACTAATCTTGCGTAGAGAGAGCTCAATGAAAGTTTTAACAACATATCTAATCTTCTCGGGTTAACACTTCATTGATATCTATTAATCGATCAAATCGTTCAGCAAGCGATCTATCATGAGATACCATAAGTAAAGTTGATTTGTTATTCGAAATCTGTTCAAACATGAGGTCTAAAAAAATTTGTTGTGCATCTGTATCTAGCGAAGATGTGGGTTCATCTGCAATAACTAAGGAAGGATTGCCTATCAATGCCCTTGCCACGGCTACTCTTTGTTGCTGCCCAACACTAAGACTACTTGCTTTATATTGATCAATATCATCAGGCAATCTCAATTGTTTGCAAAGATTTAAAGCCGACTCTCTTTGATTAGTTACATTAGCAGATCTTACTTTTGAGAAATAGAGAGGCAGAACAATATTATCTATAACATTTGCATATGGGAGCAGATTAAATTGCTGAAAAATAATACCTATATTATCTGCTCGATGTTCATCTTTAGTTTTAGAAGAAAGCTTATTTATCGCATTTCCATTAATTGATATGCTTCCAGATAAAGGGTTTAAAAACCCACAAATTAATGAAAGAAGAGTTGTCTTGCCTGAGCCACTCTCTCCCAATAAAAGAACCTTTTCACCTTTATTGATCTCGAAATTGGGGACAAATATTTTAAAGCTACTTTTTTTTGACCAATGAAATCTTACAGAATCAATTTTAATAATATTTTCATCCAATTAGATTTTTCCTTTTAAGTCTATGAAAGGCTTATCTCCTTCCACTTCAAAACTCGTGGATCCAACTTCAGATACAAATTGTATTTCAAGCTCTCCAGAGTTAGGAAAAGTAGTAAAATATGGAAAGTCTATTCTGTCAATTTCTTTTACATTACCGCANGTAAATGAATAGTGAGCAACAAACTCATTNTGAGCTTCTTCTTCATGNTCATCATGATCGTGCTCATCCTCGTGATCATGCTCATGCTCATCCTCATGCTCNTGCTCATCTTCATGATCGTGCTCATCTTCATGATCATCTCCCTGATTTATTTCAATTTCAGCATCGACTAAATTACAATTTCCACTGCTAGATAAAGTAAAGATGTTTTCAAAATCTTGAAACTTAGAAAGAGCTGTATTTACCAATGCTATATCACTATCACTTTTTGCTTCATACTCGAACCCAACAATATCTGCGCCAGGTATCATAAACTCTAGATTTATGGCACTGCCTTCTACAGCAATATTTAACTCACCGACCCCATGTTCATGCTTGTCAACTTGCCTTGTTTCTTCTGCGGCTGCAACTGACATCATCGCAGACATTAATAGTGAATAGTAAATACTTTTTTTCATTTTATCTCCTGAGAATTTTTTAAAAATCTTATTGAAAAAATATTTAGGTGTCTAGAAAAATGTTATTTTATAACATTTATATTTTAATGCTTCGTATTTTCAATTTGTTTATTTTTACAAGATTTACAAGTTCCAAAAAACTCTAAATTATATCCATCAAATACTGTTCCATCTTTATCTCTAAAATCTTTTAAATTTTTAAATAGTTTTGGATCATTGATTTCAGAGACAATTTCACAAGAATTACAAATAGAAAAAACAGTTTTATGGGGTGTGTCACAGTTTGAAATTTTACAAGCAACAAATGAATTTTGACTCTCAACTCGATGAATTTTTCCAATTTCAATTAATTTGTCTAATGCTCTGTAAACTTGGGGAGGTGCATTAATTCCTTTTTTTTGAACATTAGATAAGATTGAATATGCTTTAACAGGCTTTTTATTCTTCTGAATGAAGTCNAAAACAATTTTTTGATTTTTTGATAATGATTTACTCTTCTTATCCATAGTTTCTTTTTTTGATTCCTATTAATGATAAGATAAATAAAATTAGCGCAACTACAACTATTGTTGGTCCCGAAGATGTGTTAATTTCAAATGAAGTATATAATCCAATAAACACTGATAAAAGACCGCCAATAATTGATAAAATAACCATCTGTTTTGGATTATTAGATAAATTACGAGCCATTGTTGTAGGGATAATCAGCATTCCAGTAATTAGTAATAATCCNACCATTTTTATTGAAATCGCTATAAGTGCGGCTAGCAAAATCGTGAAAATTGCATTTACTCTCTCCGGATTCATGCCCTCGGCTTCAGCGAGCTCATAATTTACTGTTGAGGCAAACAACGGTTTCCAAATAAACCATAAAACTAAAAGAATAATGGCTCCACCAATCCAAATAGCAAGCAAGTCATTTACATTTACTGAGAGTATATCTCCAAATAGAACTCCCATAATATCNAATNGAATAAAAGATAAAAATCCCAGTATTACCAATCCCACTGCTAATGAGGAATGAGATAACAAACCTAACAGAGCATCGCTTGGTAAGTTAGTNGTTTTCTGTANTCTTAATAACAGAAGAGCAATTAGAGATGATACAGTAAAAATTGTAAGTGATATGTTTAGATCAAATGCAACAGACAACAAAACTCCCAACAAAGCTGAATGAGCTAACGTGTCACCAAAAAAAGATAAACGTCGCCATACAACAAAGCATCCTAGTGGACCAGTAACAAGAGCAATTCCAATTCCTGCTATTAAAGCTCTGAATAAGAAATCATCAAACATTTTCTTTTACTATGTCTCCATCAGCAGTGTGTACATGGTCGTGGTCATGTTCGTATATTGATAATAATTGTGATGATTTTTCACCAAATAATTCTTTGTAGTGTTTATCACGTGCCACATCTACAGGTGTACCCGAACAGCAAACATGACCATTTAGGCAAACAACATAATCAGTAGCCGACATAACTACATGTAAATCATGAGAAATCAGAAGAATACCACAATTTAATGTTTCAGATATCTTCTTAATGAGTCCATACAAAGCTACTTCACCAGCAAAATCAACTCCCTGTACCGGTTCATCTAAAACTAAAAGTTCAGGCTTTTTTGCAATAGCTCTAGCAAGTAGTACCCTTTGGAATTCACCGCCAGATAAGTCTCTGAGATTTCTCGATATTAAATGATCAACACCAGTTAAATTCAAAGCATCATTTATCTCTTGAGGTTTTAAATCTTCTGTTAAAACCATAAAATCCAAAACCCTAATGGGTAAAGTCCAATCTATTGATACTTTCTGGGGGACATATGAGATCTTTTTAGTGAACGTCTGAACATTTCCCTCAATTTTTTTATGAAGACCAAGGACAATTTTTGCTGTTGTTGATTTTCCTGAGCCGTTGGGACCAATAATTGTAACTATTTTACCCCTATGAATTTCTAAATTAACATCCTTTACAAGCCATTTGCCGCTCTTCTGAATCCCTGCGTTAGAGATTTTTACAAGGACGTTTGGATTATTGGTCATTAAAAACTTGCTATTAAAAATTTGTTATATTATAACACTATACTCAATTATTAATGAAAGCAATTATACTATGAAATTACAACATAAATTTGGCCTATTACTATCATCTCTATCTTTATTCTCCTTTATTTCTTCTGCTGAGGCTGAACCAAAAGTTGTAACATCAATAAAACCAATACATTCACTTGTAAGTTATGTTATGGATGGTGTTGGACGTCCTGATCTGCTTGTTGACGGAAGCTCTTCTCCTCACACATTCCAATTGAAACCCTCACACGCTACAATGCTACAAGAAGCAGATATCGTTTTTTGGATCGGAGAAGACTTAGAGTCGTTCTTGGAAACACCTCTTGACTCAATTGCTGCCAGTGCAAAAAGAGTAACACTCATGGATTCTGATCAGATTGAGCTTCTAAAATTTAGAGAAAAAAATGTATTTGATGATCATCACGATGATCACGATGACCATGATGAACACGAAGATCATGCTGATGGACACGATGATCATGACGAACACGACGAACACGATGAACANGACGAACACGATGAACANGACGAACACNATGAACACGAAGGTCACGACGATCATGAAGAACACGCTGACGGACATGACGATCATGATGAACACGAAGGACATGATGATCACGGTCACCATCACGGTGAGCACGATATACATTTTTGGCTAGATCCAGAAATCGCAAAAACAATTGTAAGTATTGCTTCAGAAGAATTATCTGAAATTGATCCTGCCAATAAATCAATTTATTCATCCAATGCTGCGAATGCTATTAATGACCTTGACCAGTTAATAGACAATACAAGATCAAAAATAAATAGTGATGCAACATACATTGTGTTTCATGATGCCTATCAATATTTTGAGCAGAGATTTGGTATTGAAGTAATTGGTGCTCTTACTGTAAATCCTGAGGTGTTGCCTGGTGCGAAGCAACTTGCAGAAATAAGAGAAGTTATTGAGCATGAGAGTGTTAATTGTTTATTTTCAGAGCCTCAATTTAACCCAAGTATTGCAGAAACAATTGCAAGTGATACTGGTATAAAGTCTGCCGTTTTAGATCCATTAGGAGCTGAATTGGAGCCAGGAAAAGATCTTTATTTTGATCTAATAGGTGACATGGCATCTTCATTTGAAAATTGCTAATTCTACAAAATATTTTTCATGAGCTTATTTAAAGCTGACAATCTAGAATCTTTAAAAGAATTCAAGGATACTGACTATAAATTAGGTATATTGGAGCGTGAACAACCTGAGGGTGCAGGTTCTTTCTTTCAAAAATTAATGAAAAATGACTTTGGAATTGAGGGCACTCTTAGTTCAATTAATTTGAAAGAAGATTTAAAAAATTTGGTCCAGGAAATAATTCCTAACCAGTTAAGTTCAACTGAGTTTTATAATTATTGGCTTGCAGATATGGAAACTGTTTGCAGAACATTCTTACTGATTGAAAAAACTGATACACTTTGCTTTTGGCTTGGGACAAAACGAGAGTGTAGACGTTATCATGTTGATAACGTACCAAGACGTCTTTTGGTCACTTATGCTGGACAAGGTACAGAATGGATACAAAATCAGGATGCTGACCGTCTAGCCTATGAGGCAGGTGAACCAAATGAAAAGATCGTTAGAGATAAAAGTAAATTACATTTCATTGATAAATGGAACATTGCAATATTTACCGGTGGTAGCAATGGTATACTTCATCGCACACCTGATTCTGCTCTAAATGGTCCTTCAATATTAATGAAACTTGATCATCCGGAGTATTTAAATTCTGTATATTCTTCAGAAGTTCTTAAATTAAATTAGATTAAATTAAATCAAACTTTTTTTTCTCAAAATCATACGTCTCTATAGATCCAGATCCAATATCATTCCAAACCCCATAAAGCATAATTTCACCTGACTTTACTTCAGTATTTATAAAGGGATATTTACTTAAGTTCTCTAATGATACGATAATGCTTTCTTTCTCCATGTACTTAACTTTCTCATCGTTTCCTTCGCCTGAAATGTTATCGTACACTGGTTTTAGTAACTTAAGCCAATTAGAAATTGATGAGTTATCATCAAAATTATTTTCATGACACATATGATACCCATTCTTTATACCTCCACATCCTGAGTGCCCAATTATAATAATATTTTTAATATTTAATGCCGTTACACCAAATTCGATAGCTGCAATTGTTCCGCTATGTTCCGTTAATTGACTATAGGGTGGCACTATATTAGCAATATTTCTATGAACTAGCATTTCACCAGCTTTTGATTTGAATATAGCATTCGGATCAACCCTTGAGTCTACGCACGATATGATCATGTATTTAGGTGACTGACCTTCTTTTGCAAGTCTTTCAAAGTGATCTTTTTCTTGCGCGAAAGAGCTTTCTTTCCAGTCTCTGTATTTATTGATGAGATCTTTTGGTAACATTCACTTATTTATTTTTTATCCAAATAGGTGAAGACCATGCCATCTCACGCGTAATTTTTGGATAATTTTTAGCAGGTTTTTCATCAATTCTAATACTATCATAAGTTGACCAACGACATGTAGGATTTTCGATAGCTCTTGCATAATAAAATGTATTTTGATCAGGTGTATACTCAGTATCAGTCCAAATTACTTCTAATCGATCAGATCCATAGTTTTCATCGAAAGAACAATTTTCAAAATTTACACTTGCTTTAGTTTCCTTACATTTGTTGTTTCTATTATTTATTTCTCTATCATCACTACAAATCACGTCGTAAACAACTTCATTTATTTTTCCATTCTCAGACCACCCTTTGATAATTTGAATTTTGTCTAAAGGTGCACTCAACGTGTCTCTCTCAGCAGTGATATAAAATTTAGGTTGCTGCATCGAACCATTCATTACTGTACTTCCCATTGGATGACCATTTTTATAAGACTCAGCTATTGGGTCTAATGAGTTTAGTAATTCTTCGGTACCATTGAAATTTAGAAAAAATCTTAATTTAATTCGCGTACCACTGGTCGCATACACTTCTTTTTTTTGCATTGCCTCAAACAATGTATCTCTATTATTTTCCTCAGCCCAAATTGCGGCTAGTCCGCCTGGATTATTTACTAGTTGAGTTAAAAGTAAACCATCCTTCACTCTCACTTTAGATGGTCCAACAAAACTAGTGCGACCTCTGTAATCCCATTCCTCAGTATCCCCAGGATTTGAATTATGTGAGTCAGAACTACCAATCATACCAAAATCAAGTGGATTAAAGCCTATTTCATCTTCGAGGGTCAGTCCAATTTTTAGACCATCGCGCGCCATAGAAGTTTCCTGAATACAAAGAGTATCATTTTCTTTTTTACACTTTGGATAAAACTGCTCAATATCGCATTCTTCATCTGTGCTTCCAAAAAATGTACTGCACTCAGAACTTCCTTTATCTTGAAAAATTTCAACTAACGGTTCGTTATCATTTCTGAGTTTCCAATCATCAATTGTATATTTATCATTGTCTATGGTGTGATTTGCAAACGCATATCCCCATGATCTATTACCGTTGTGCGGTATAGTCATAAATTCACATGGATGATTGCAGTTTTCTATNAATTTTTTCCACAAATCAATGGCNGTATGTGCATCAAACAGCGAATAAGCTTTTTCTGGAACTGTATTATTTTTAAATATNACGTTCCTGTGATTGTATCCACCATCAGGTAATGTAGGTGAATATTCGTATGCAACGAAAGTTGTAAATTTTCCAGGCTCATAATGAAGATCTGCAGCTTTTATAATTTTATCCCATGTTGATCTTACAAAACGCTTTTCTTTTTCCTTATCTCCTATTGCTTCGGACATGATACTGACCGGTGGTCGCGCAACNGAAGTATCACGCAGACCAATAAAAAAACGATAGCTAGGNGANTCNAGTCTTTCACATGTAAGTCGTGACTCATCAGTAATTTCTGGGTCAGCACAACTTTCTTGAAGGCCAAATGTTTCGGCGTGATCAGTAACAGCTGCAAAGTCAAGTGGTCTTGAAATTTGCATTGTTTCGCCAAACATATTCTGCATTGGTTCACCTTTTGCAAAATTATAAGTCTCTTCTAGGCCGTAACGATTTCCAAAAATATATGAGTCGAATGATAAACTGGAGTGAACATGAAGATCACCAAAGTATACATTTTTATTTTTACTTGGCTTTTTAAACTCAAATGGTTCAAAAACGGTTTGCTTAGTAATATTCTCTCTTTGCTCTTTTGCCTCTTCGGATAGTTTTTGAATATCTTCCTTTGATAAGACAGGTACATTGTATAAGTTGTATAAATAAAGAGAACCAATTAAAATCAAAAAACCTAATGTACTGAGTAGAATAATCCAATGAATTTTTCTCATAATATCTAGTCATAGACAATATAAGGGTATAAAATTTTTACAAGCATGTCAGAAGGATATATTTTAAAAAAAACTGAAAAATCTCTACCTTTAAATTGGTATTTCAATCAAAAGCAATTTGATAAAGAGATTTCAAAAGTTTTGTCTAAAGAGTGGTTATATGTTTGCCACGTGGATACTATTTCAAAACCTTTATCTTTTCACACAGTTGAAATTAGCAAATTTAATATACTTATTGTTCGTGATAAAGAAGGAGAAATAAATGCTTTTTATAATTCATGTAGTCATCGAGGTTCAATTTTAAAAAAAGAAAAAAGTGGCAAACTAAAATCAAATTTATTGATTTGCCCATATCATCAATGGTCATATAACGCCAGTAATGGAAATTTAGTACGAACTACATCTATTATTGATCCTAAAAATTTTAGAAAAGATGAAAATTGTCTAACAAAAGTAAAAATTAAAGTTTGGAATGGGTTAGTTTTTATTAACATGAATAAAAACGCTAAATGGAATGCAAAAAAAGTATTTCCAGATTACAGTGATGCTTTTTCTCAATTGAATGTCAGTGACTACCAAATTGGCCATACCTGGAAGAAAAAAATAAAGTGTAATTGGAAAATATTTTGGGAAAATTATAGTGAATGTTTACATTGTCCCAATCTTCATCCTGAACTATCTGACCTAGTCCCTATTTATGGAAGAAGGTTAGTAGATATTAAAGATGATCCAAACTGGAAACGTTTTACTCATCATGATGATCCAAAGTATAAAGGTGGAATGAAAAAAGGTACTGAAACTTGGTCAATGAATGGAAGCGCACAAGGTCATCGAGTAGAGTACTTGGAAAATCAAACCGATTTTCCTGGTTACATTTACATGACTACTTGGCCTTCTATGTTTTTAGCAATATTTACTGACCATATAAGAATGGTTCGTATTCTTCCTTTATCAGAGGAACTTACAGAAGTTACAGCAGAGTGGGTATTTAGAAAAGAAACTCTTAAAGATAAAAAATATTCAATGAAAAATGTTGTTGATTTTGCTGTATTAGTCATGAAACAAGATGCAGAAGCTTGCGAACTGAATCAAAAAGGCATACATAATCCAACAAGAAAAAATGGAACATTAATGCCTGAAGAGTATGAAATTAAAAGGTTTCACAGCTGGCTAAGAAAAAAACTATAAATTATTCCACATGAATTCAGTTACACAAAATTATGAGAAGGAAATGCTTGAGTGGCGTCATGATTTTCATGCGCATCCTGAGCTAAATTTTGACTTAGATATAACCTCATCAAAAGTTGCAGATATTTTAAAGAGTTTTGGACTGGAAGTACATGAAGGCATAGGTAAGACCGGAATTGTTGCTGTTCTCAAAAATGGAAACAGTAATAAAAGTATTGGTATTCGTGCAGATATGGATGCATTACCGGTAACAGAGGAAAATGACTGCACGTATAAGTCCAATCACGAAGGTAAAATGCATGCGTGTGGTCACGATGGTCATACAGCAATGGCTCTAGGTGCAGCTAAATATCTANGTAATACAAAAAATTTTAACGGAACTGTTTATTTTATTTTTCAACCTGATGAAGAAAAAACTCAGGGAGCTCAAGCAATGATAGATGATGGGCTGTTTGAAAAGTTCCCAATGGATGAGGTATATGCTTTTCATAATTTGCCNGGTATGGAACTTGGAACCTTTGCAACAAGAGCAGGAACTATCACTGCAAGCGAAAGTTTATTTAAAATTGAATTAAGAGGTCAGGGAGGTCATTCAGCCTTGCCACACATGGGCGTTGATACTATTACAGTAGGTACTCAAATAATAACAGCTCTTCAATCAATTGTTTCGAGAAAAATTAATCCAGCTATGAATGGTGTTGTTTCAGTCACAAAATTTGAATCTGATGGCAATGAAAATATACTACCCGGTCATTCTATCATTTCAGGTGATGCACGTGCGTTGTCACCAGAAGCCAATCAAATTATTGAACGCAGCATGAAAGATATTGTAGATGGAACGGCGAAAGCACATGGTGTCGATTATGATTTTAACTACCTCACAAGAACAAACATGACAATTAATTCTAGAGATCAAGCAGCTTTTGCAAGTAAGGTTGCAGCTGACCTATTTGGAGAGGATAAAGTAGATGGAAATTGTGATCCAAAATTATTTTCTGAGGATTTTGCCCAGATGCTAATGGTTAAGCCTGGATGCTATATTTTAATTGGAAATGGAACAGAAGGAACNCATGGACAATCTTTACATTCTTCAAATTATGATTTTAACGACAAGCTTCTTGTCATTGGTTCATCATTTTGGTCTAAACTTGTTGAAGAAAGACTTAATGATTAATGATATTTTCTAAAAGTGAGTATATTGAAAGACTAAATAAAGTAAAAAAATCAATGCAAGAAAAGGGTATTGATTTATTANTCTCTCAAGATACAGCAAACATAAATTACCTTACCGGTTATGATGCATGGTCTTTTTATTATGCTCAATGTGTAATTATACATATAGACTCAGAAGAACCTTTACTTTTCGTACGTGATCAAGATGCTGGAGGGGCATTCCTTCAAAACTGCTGGTCACAAGAAAATATAATTGTTTACGCTGAAAAATATATACATACATGGCCAAATCATCCTTATGATTATTTGATTGAAATAATTAAAAATAAAAATTGGGACAAACTTTCAATTGGACTTGAAATGGACAGTCATTATTTCACGGCATTTTGTTATAAAAAATTATTAGATGGGCTTCCTGATGCCACGCTGAAAGATTGTGAGCGCCTTGTGAATTGGGTACGATTTGTGAAATCAGATGCAGAAATTGATCTAATGAAAAACGCCGCTTTAATTACTGATAAATCAATGCAAACTGCAATTGATGTTATCAATCCAGGTGTTAGACAATGTGATGCNGTTGGAGAGATACAAAAAGCAATGTTTTATGGAACTCCAGAGTATGGAGGAGAATATTCAAGTATAGCAACTTTACTTCCAACTGGAGCTGGGACTTCTGCCTCACATCTAACGGCTACGCAGGAAAGATTTGTTAANGGCGAAGCAACAATAATTGAAATTGCCGGTGTTTATAAAAGGTATCATGCACCACTTGCAAGAACAGTTCTGCTTGGAAAAGCAGAACAAAAAAAAATTGACGCCATAAATGCAACTAATGAGGCGCTAAATGAGGGTATATCAGCCATAAAGCCAGGCAATACAGCAGATGATGTTGCGCAAAAATTTTGGGCAGTATTAGATAAATACGATATCAAAAAGGAATCTCGGACTGGATACTCCATTGGAATTGGTTATCCACCTGATTGGGGTGAGCACACAATAAACATATCAAAAGGTGATCCAACTATTTTACAACCAAATGTAACCTTTCATATGATTGCTGTTATGCAATTTGGTGATTGGGGAGTAGAGGCAAGTCACTCATTACGTGTTACAGAAAGTGGCTCAGAAAAGTTTTCAGATTTCTCAAGCGATTTATTCATAAAAGAGTAGCAGATAACTGGGAATGAGCGTCCCTTGTTTTTACTAGAGAATCCATTAAATATTGTATAAAGTAGCGCAATTCATGGAGTTAATTATGGGTATTCATCACGATTATAAATCAAAACGTGGGGAGAGAGCGATGGCCAAGCAGCAGAAACGTGAGGCTAAGTTTTCTGATAACACGGATAAAAAAGAAGAAGAAAAGCTCATCAAAGAATTAAAAAAAGCAGGGTTAAATAAAGATGAAATCAAACAATTCCTCGAAGGAAGAGCAAAAGGATAAAAAGCTCGACAGCACAGAAAGGCTTGCTGAGGCACTAAGGCAAAATTTAAGAAAAAGAAAAGAGTTTCAAAGAAGGCAAAAGAAAGAAGATTAATATGACAATCATGTCGGATAACTGGATAAAGAAAAAAGCCTTGGAAGAAGGAATGATTGAACCGTTCGTTGATGGACAAAAAAAAGAAGGCACAATTTCATTTGGTCTTTCATCATATGGATACGATGCAAGAGTTTCAGAAGAATTTAAAATTTTTACCAATGTAGATTCTGCTTTAGTCGATCCAAAAAACTTTGATGATAAAGGGTTTGTAGATCGGCCAGGTAAAGAATGCATAATTCCACCTAACTCATTTGCATTAGCAAGAACCGTTGAGTATTTTAGAATTCCTCGCGATGTTCTTGTAGTTTGTTTAGGAAAATCAACTTATGCAAGATGTGGCATTATCGTAAATGTTACTCCTCTTGAACCAGAGTGGGAGGGTCACGTAACTTTAGAATTTTCTAACACAACTCCATTACCTGCAAAAATTTATGCTAATGAGGGAGCGTGCCAGTTTTTATTCTATAAGGGAGAAGCGCCACCAGAAGTTTCATATAAAGATCGTAAAGGTAAATATATGATGCAAACAGGGGTTACTTTACCTAAGCTTTAAATCGTTCATGCAAAAGATATTGATAAATGGAGGAAACCTTCTCCAGGGTTCTGTTCCTGTCAGTGGATCAAAAAATGCATCTCTCCCAATAATGGCTGCAAGTATTCTTACTAATGAAAATTTAGAACTCGAAAACGTACCTGATTTAGTTGATGTAAATACAATGTCAGCAGTTTTATCATCGCTTGGTGTCAATGTTACAAAAAAAGATGTTAATACAAATCGTCTTACACTTCGTTATTCAGACTCTGAAAGTACAATAGCGGAGTACGATTTAGTTAGAAAGATGAGGGCTAGTATATTAGTTCTTGGGCCATTACTTGCACGTAAAAGGCACGCTAGCGTATCTCTTCCAGGGGGGTGCGCAATAGGTGCTCGACCAGTAGATTTGCACATAGATGCATTAACGAAACTTGGCGCAGCATTTGAATTAGATGGTGGATATATTAAATGTAGCGCTCCTAATGGCTTAAAAGGAAATAAAATTAATTTTTCAAAAGTATCAGTAGGAGCTACTGAAAACATAATTATGGCTGCATCGCTTGCTCGAGGAGAAAGTGAAATTAGAAATATCGCAGTTGAGCCTGAGGTTATGGATCTTATTGATTGTCTTAATAAGATGGGCGCTAAAATCGAATTAGGAGAAAACAGAAATGTTCACATTCAAGGCGTTGACCAGCTCCAAGGTGCTGTCCACTCAATTATCCCTGATCGCATAGAAGCAATCACATATATAATTGGAGGAACTATAATTGGTAACGATCTCAAGATTACAAATCTGAACCTTGAGCATATCAGCAATGTATTGGAATTATTGAATGAGCTATCTATTAATTACTCAATGGGTGAGAATAGCATTATTGTTAATCAATCCGAGATCTCTGATGGTATTGATATTAATACAATGGAATATCCAGGGTTCCCAACTGATGTACAAGCACAAATGATGGTTTTATTATCTCTTGGAAAATCTAAATCACAAATAACTGAAAACATTTTTGAAAACAGATTCATGCATGTTCCAGAACTAAACCGTATGGGCGCTAATATTGAAACCAAAGGGAAAACAGCAGTTATTAATCCATGCAAAGGGTTTATTTCAGCTCAAGTCATGGCAACTGATTTACGGGCCTCGGTAAGTTTAATTTTAGCTGGATTGGTTGCTAAAGGTGAAACAACATTGAACCGAATTTATCATCTTGATCGAGGTTATGAGAAAATAGAGAAAAAATTGCAAGCTTGTGGTGCAGATATTCGGAGAATAAATTAGGATAAATGAATCTTAATGCAATTGATACTGACGAGCTAAAAATTATCTCAACCATACTTCAAGACGGACTTATTGAAGTAAACGATATCAAATATTTGCCATCAATTAGGTCATTTTTTCTTATGATTACTAGATTTATGTGGGAGGAAAAAATAGTAAATAAAGTAGATCAAAGAATAAAAGCAGTACTAAGCTTTGAAGATGTTTTATCGGTTTACTCAAAAAATATAGATCAATTGAACAAAAATAAGACACTAGAACTCGTAACTTTTAATTATTATCCTAACAATTCTAAAAATATAGAAATTGAATTGCTTTTCAAAAATGATGCAATTATAAAGCTCGAAACTGAAATAATAAGATGCAAGTTAGAAGATCAGGGTGAACCCTGGAATATTGAAAAAATAGAGAATGACAAAAATAATTAATTCTGTAGATCAAAATTTTGAGAATGATTTTAATAATCTTCTCACAATGAACAGATCAAGTGACTCGGACGTTACTCAGACTGTGGCAGCGATCATTGACGATATTAGAAAAAACGGAGATGAAGCGCTTTTGAAATATACTCATCAATTTGATAAAAATAGCCTTGATATTAACAACATACTGCTTGAAGAAGATGAAATTGAAAGGCAATCACGTGACGTGCCGAGTGATCTTTGTGATGCGCTTAAAGTATCAATGGATCGTGTTCGCACTTATCATGAAAAGCAATTACCGAATGATTTAGTTTATGAAGACAATCTTAACTCAAAGTTAGGATATGTTTGGCGTCCAGTTGAGTCAGTGGGTGTTTATGTCCCAGGTGGTACTGCAAGTTATCCAAGTACAGTAATTATGAACACAATACCAGCGGTTGTAGCCGGTGTTGAAGATATCACCATGGTTACACCAATGACTAATACCGCTATAAGTTCTTCAGTGTTATATGCCGCAAAAATTTGTGGAATAAAAAAAATATACTGTATAGGAGGTGCCCAGGCTGTTGCTGCTCTGGCATATGGAACCAAGACCATAAAATCTGTTAATAAAATTGTTGGACCAGGCAATATTTATGTTGCTGAAGCAAAAAGACAAGTTTCAGGTTTCATAGGCATCGATATGTTTGCCGGCCCATCAGAGGTAGTCATTATTGCTGATGAAAAAAATGATCCAAAAATTGTTGCAGCCGACCTCATTGCTCAAGCTGAACATGACCAAAGCGCACAAAGTATACTTTTAACAACCGATCAGAAATTAGGAGATGCTGTAAATAAAGAAGTCGAGAACCAGATAGATTCCCTTCCTCGAAAGGATATAGCGGCTTCAAGCTGGGAAAATAATGGAAAGATAATTATCACTCAAAATCTTGAAGAAGCTGTTTTATTATCTAATAAATTAGCACCAGAACACTTGGAATTATTAGTTGATAATCCGGAAGATATTCTTAAAAGAATAAAAAATGCTGGAGCAGTTTTTATGGGCCGTAACACACCTGAGGCACTTGGAGACTATTTAGCAGGTCCAAGCCATGTACTTCCCACTTCTAGAAGTGCTAAATTTTCTTCTGGACTATCTGTTTTTGATTTTCTCAAAAAAATATCACTTGTTGAATTTTCAAAAGAAGGTATTGAACAAGTTGGAGATAGTGCTATTAAAATCGCAGATAATGAAGGTCTTGACGGGCATTCAAGATCAATAGAATATAGGCTTACAAAAAAATAATTTATGTCAAAAGAAGAAATACTAGAGTTCAAGGGTAAGGTTACAGATTTACTTCCCAACGCAATGTTTAAAGTAGAGTTAGAAAATGGCCATGAAGTATTAGCACATACAGCAGGAAGAATGAGAAAAAATAGAATCAGAGTACTTGCCGGGGATGAGGTTCTTGTTCAGGTTACACCTTACGATCTAACCAAAGGCAGAATAATATTTCGATATAAGTAGTTTGAGATTATTTTGAAGCTAATTCTAGGCAGCGCATCTCCACGAAGACTTGAGTTATTGGCAAAACTTAACATTAATCCAAGTGAGATAGTTTCCCCAAATATAGATGAGTCCATTAAAAGTAATGAGCTACCTCTTCAATATTGTAAACGTATAGCACATGAGAAACTAAAACATTTTCAAAATAAGTATAAAGACTCAGTAATTTTAACTGCTGATACGATTGCCTATACTGGTAGAAAACTCATAGATAAAACAGATGACGAAAATATTGCTTATAAAAACTTACTTCGACTATCGGGAAAAAGACATAGAGTCAGCACTTCCATTTGTATAAGAAATCTAGAAAATAGAATATTTAAAAAAACCGTTACGACAGTTGTTAGTTTTAAAGTATTAAGCGGTCAAGATATAGAAGATTATATGAAAACTAATGACTGGCAAGGTGTTGCAGGGTCATATAAAATTCAAGGGATGGCAGAGTCTTTTATCAAATCCCTAAATGGATCTTACTCAAATGTAGTCGGTTTACCCTTATTTGAAGTCAAAAATCTCCTTATTTCAGCTGGATATAAATGATTGAATTAATTTTTATTTATAATGCAAAAAGTGGTATCGGAAATGCCTTTATAGATTGGGCGCATAAAATAATATCGCCAAAAACTTATGACTGCAACTTATGCTCAATTACATACAATAATTTAGGTAAAGAAATAAAGTGGAAAGAATTTCTTAATAATATAAATGCACATAGCCGATTTTACTATATTGATCATCTAAAAGAACTTGATTTTGTTGATGAGAAAACAGAGCTACCATGTGTTTTTATTAATGAGAAGGATGAATTTAAATTAATAATTAATTCCCATGAGATGAATTCATTTGATAATGTTGACCAATTAATCAGTAGATTAAAGGTTTTTCTGGATTAACTGTATTCAGAATATTTTCTTTGCACGAATTAATGTTATAGAATAAAAGACTAGGATCACTAATTAAATGGCTCGATAGCTCAGTTGGTAGAGCAAAGGACTGAAAATCCTTGTGTCGGTGGTTCAATTCCACCTCGAGCCACCACTTATGCAGCTGTAGCTCAGTTGGTTAGAGCGCCTGGTTGTGGTTCAGGAGGTCGGTAGTTCGAATCTACCCAGCTGTACCAGTAATTACTTTTTTTACAGGTAGAGTTAATACAATCAGAAACATAATTATCATCACAAACCCAAAAGCTAAGTAGAGTACACCAAATTCACCCGTTAAATCATAGCTTCTCGAAATCATGATCAGTGCAATAGGACCAACTGTAAATGATACAATAAATTTAATACCGTAGACTAGGCTTTGATATTTTTCAGGTGAAAATTTTGCAAGTAATAAATTTTCTGCAGGCAGTATACTTGAATTAAAAGCAACGATTGCAAGACTTATTGCAATTAACCAGTAATTTGAAAGACTAACAATTAAGAGCAAGAGGAGTCCTTGGCCAACTATTCCAATTGAATAAATCAGCTTTTCAGAATATTTATCTGTTAAAATACCTCCAACATAATTCATTAAACCACTTACAATATATATCGCGGCAACTATGTAGCCGATATCTGAAGTAGATAAATCAAGACTATCAGTAAGTCTGATATCAATTGCCTTTGGAAGACTTGTCTGAAGAATTTGATAAACAAAGCTCAAACATGTAATACTTAACAGCATAATAATTGCAATTTTTAGCATCTGATTTTTTTCAGGATTATCTTTAAACTGCTCTGAAGATATATTCTTTAATGATATTTTTCCTGATTTAAGATGATAGGTTAGACTTAGTCCAACTACTAATGAGATCAATCCGGGCAGCATAAAGGCAGCTTGCCAATTAAATTGTTCAATTAATACACCCGCAAAAAAGGCACCTAATCCAATACCTACTCCCCCAAAAATATTATTAAAGCCAAGCGCTTTACCAGTTTCCTTTGAAGTGTTAACAACCCATGAAATTCCAGCGGGGTGATAGATAGCGCAAAACAATCCAAGCAATGATAAACTGATAAATAAAGAAACTTTATTTCCGCTCAAGCCACATAATAATGAACTAATTCCCAAGCCAATGAACATAATTGCAATCATTCCAGAACGACTCCATCTGTCACTGATCCATCCAGCAGGAAGGGCTCCCAAACCCACAAGTAAAGATCCTAAAAACCAAAGATTTAGTAATTCATCGTAGCTAAGCTTCCAGTCGTCTTCAATTGCTAGAACTATAACAAAATAGAATGCAGCAAACATATGCATTAGTAAGTGACCTAAGGCGGCATACGTGACTGTTAATTTGCTATCATTTTCCATAACTACTTTCGATAAAAATAGTGCAATTATTATAAACTTTAAGAAAAATTTAAAATTATTTGACTTTTATTAATAAATAAGGCATTTCAGCTTCATGTTTAAATTTAAACATCATCACTATCATATCTAAGTTCGCTGAAAAAAACAATCAGCGGGCAATAACCCCTTTTTATATTAAATAAACACACTTTGTAGTATCTTACTTACAGTGGGAGTAAAATGAGTAAAATTAAAAATAATCCAAAGGCAATTTTGCCGAAGGGTTTTAAAGACAGTGACATTGAAATTTTAAATCTTAGAAAAAAAGTTTCTAAGATAATAGAGAAGGAATGTCTAAAGTATGGATTTATTGAATTAGATACATCCACAATTGAATATACTGAGAGCATTGGCAAGTTTCTTCCTGATGTAGACAGGCCTAGTGGAGGTGTATTTTCATTTCAAGACGATGATGAGAAATGGCTATCACTGAGATATGACTTAACGGCCCCCTTAGCAAGATACGTAGCTCAAAATTATCAAGACCTCGTTAAGCCATTTAAACGTTATCAATCAGGACTAGTTTGGAGAAATGAAAAACCAGGACCAGGTAGATACAGAGAATTTTTTCAGTTTGATGCTGACGTGGTGGGAGTTGANTCAACACTAATTGATGCAGAGCTGTGTGTAATGGTATGTGATATTTTAATTGACCTTGGCCTAAATACTTCACAATTTGAAATAAAATTTTCAAATAGGGAAATTTGGACAGAACTTTTTTCGAACTTAGATGTTAAAGAGGACGATTTGCCAAAAATTCTTAGAGCAGTAGATAAAAAAGATCGATTAGGTATAGAGGGCGTTAATGAGTTGCTTCAAAAAGGAAGAAAAGATGTATCTGGTGACTTTATGGAGGGCGTGGGCTTAAGCGAGACAGATGCTGATAAAATTATTTCTTTTATAACCAATTCAAACCAATCAAACGCCCAGATGGAAGAATTCAACTCCTATATAAAAAATTTCCCAGATTATCCAATTCGTTTTGACTCATCAGTTGTTCGCGGTCTCGACTATTACACTGGAATGATTTTTGAAGCAGAGCTTCTTGTTGATATTAAAAATGAGAAAGGTGAAAAAATTGTATTTGGATCAGTTGCTGGCGGTGGAAGATATGACAGACTTATTTCAAGATTTGGGAAAGAGGATGTTCCAGCTACTGGTATATCTATAGGTGTTGATAGATTAATTGTGGCGTTAAATCAATTAGACCTTTTAGATAATAAGAAAAATCCATTAGTGGTAATTGCAAATTTAGATAATCAAAATATGCCGGATTATATTTCAATGGCTAAAGAAATTAGAAATGAAGGTATTNCATGTGAAATATCATTTGGATCTAAAAACCTTGGAAAGCAATTAAAGTATTGCGATCGCAAAGGTGCAGATATTGTGATCATTGCTGGTGATGAAGAGTTAAAAAAGGGTGAAATATCAATTAAGGATTTAAATAAAGGTAAAGAGGTTTCAAAAGATATTGTCGATAGAGACAAATGGAAAGAGGCAAAAGCTGGACAACAAACAATTAATCGCTCTGACCTGATGACAGCATTAAATGAAATTTTGAATTAAAATAAAATGTCACTTCAAGAATTAAATATCAATCTAAAGAATTATTTTATTAATTCTGGTTTTAATTATATTGAACTTCCATTGCTGTTTGATGCGGATATATTTTTTGAAACTTCAGGTGAAGAAATTAGAAGAAAGATGTATTCGTTTACTGATACTTCAGGAAAAGAAAAATGTTTGAGACCAGACATGACTGTACCAACATGTCAAAATTTTATTGCAAGTAATAGTAAATCCAGTGAGTCAAAGTTATGTTACAGCGGTCCTGTATTCAGATCATCCAATGAGTTATCAAATAATTCTATTGAATTAAATCAGTCAGGTATTGAGATCATTTTTTCTGAAAAAAATTTAAATAATATACATGAGATGGATGCTTACATTTTAAAGACAGCTGAAGATACAATGTGTCAATTAAATATTGATAACTATAAAATTAAAATTGGTAGCATTAAATTATTTAATCAGTTTATCAACAAATTAGAGCTGCCAATTAGATGGAAACAGAGATTAGTAAGACATTTTTTTAGAAGAAAATATTTCGGGAGTTTACTTGATAGATTAGGTGAAGGTGTAGGGTATGATAATGAAAAAAAGCATAGCATGCTTCAAGAGAAATTTAATATAGATGACGTATCTGACAAAGGCTTGACAGATTTAATTAATAAACAAAATGTTCGAGGTTTAGGTGCTCGAACTGTTGAGGAAATTGTTGATCGATTTCAATTAAAAAGCCTAAATGTAATAAGTCAGAAAGATGGAAAAAAAATTGTTGATTTAATTAATAATTTTTTAAAATTAAGTTGTAACCTTTCGGAATTTCCATCACTACTTCGCGAATTTACTAAATCAAATAATGTTTCTTCATTTGAGAGTGAAGTAGAGGAAATGGAGAATTTTGTGAATGCTGTATCAGAAAAAAGTAATATAGAAAAATATTATTTTGATAATGACTTTGGTCATTCAATTGAATTCTATGACGGCATGATGTTTGAAATTTATAATCCTGATAATCAAAGTGAATTAATCAGTGGAGGGCGGTATGATAAATTGCTTATAGATTTAGGCTCTAAATCGAACTTATCAGCAGTAGGATTTGCAACTAATAATAACAATATAATTGAGCTGATTTAGGAATGAATATACAAAATAAACTTCGGATTGCATTGCCAAGTAAAGGTAGATTGAGAACAGACATGGAGTCTTTGTTTGAAGAAAAAAAAATAATTTTTAGTAATCTTGAAAATGATAGAGAGTATATTGCAGCAATAGAGGGTCTTGATAATGCAATTGTTTATTTCTTAAGTGCTAAAGAAATTACAAATCGACTTGATGAAGGATCCATTCATGTTGGTTTAACTGGTGACGATTTAGTACAAGAAAAAATAACTAATTATAACCAGAAGGTTTCAAAAAAACTTAAGTTAAATTTTGGTAAAGCAAATTTAGTTGTTGCTATACCAGAAATATGGATTGACGTAATGACAATGGCCGACTTAGAAGAAATCTGCCATTTGCACAGAACCAAATTCTCTAAAAGACTTAGAGTTGCAACAAAGTATAAGAATTTAACAAATGAATATTTTTCAAATTGTGGGGTTGTTGATTATAGGACTGTAGAAAGTGATGGATCAACCGAGAGTGCTCCATTCAATGGCTTTGCAGAAATAATTACTGACATCACATCATCAGGAGAAACATTAAGAGCTAATAATCTAAGAGTACTTGATGATGGACTAATACTAGAGTCGTCTGCAAACATTTTTACTTCAAATGTAGCTGAGTGGAATACGAATTTAGAAAATACACTCAATTCTTTTATAGATAGAATTTCATAAAAAAACCCGGCTGGGCCGGGTTTTTTTAGATTAGCTTTAATGAGCTCAACTTACATCATGCCGCCCATGCCACCCATTCCACCCATGTCAGGCATTGCAGGAGCCGCTGCAGCTTTGTCTTCAGGTGCATCAGCTACCATTGCTTCGGTAGTGATTAAAACACCAGCTATCGATGCTGCATTTTGTAAGCTAGTTCTTACAACTTTAGTAGGGTCGATAATTCCTGCTTTAAACATGTCCACAAACTTATCGGTTTGCGCATCATAACCTTCTGAAGCAGATTTACCTTCCTTAATTTTTCCAACAATTACCGAACCATCAACACCAGCGTTATTTGCAATAGTTCTAATTGGTGTTTCTAAAGCACGACGCACTATATCAACGCCTGCTTTTTGGTCGGCATTTGCTGTTTTAACTTTATCAAGAGCACTTGCAGCTTTTATCAATGCAAGTCCACCACCGGCTACGATACCTTCTTCAACAGCAGCTCTGGTTGCATTTAATGCATCGTCAACTCTGTCTTTTCTTTCTTTAACTTCAACCTCGGTTGCACCGCCAACTTTGATGACAGCTACACCACCAGCAAGTTTAGCTAGACGCTCTTGAAGTTTTTCTCTGTCATAATCAGAAGTAGTCTCTTCAATTTGTTTTCTGATCTGAGAACATCTGCCTTGAATGTCAGCTTTTGTACCAGCACCGTTAACAATTGTTGTATTTTCCTTGTCAATGCTAATTCTTTTTGCAGTGCCAAGGTCATTAACAGTTACATTTTCTAATTTAATTCCAAGGTCTTCAGAGATGACTTGACCGCCAGTTAAAATTGAAATGTCTTCCATCATTGCTTTTCTTCTATCACCGAAACCAGGTGCTTTAACAGCAGCAATCTTCAAACCGCCTCTTAATTTATTAACAACTAATGTAGCTAGAGCTTCGCCCTCTACATCCTCTGCAATAATTAAAAGTGGTCTTCCTGCTTGCACTACCGCTTCTAGAAGAGGAAGCATTGGCTGTAAATTTGTTAGTTTTTTCTCATGCAAAAGAATATATGCATTTTCTAAATCAGCAGTCATTTTTTCCGCATTAGTTACAAAGTATGGAGATAGATAACCTCTATCNAANTGCATACCNTCAACNACNTCTAATTCAGTNTCTAAANNNTTTGCTTCTTCTACCGTAATNACGCCTTCGTTACCAACTTTGTCCATTGCTTTAGCAATCATATCTCCGACCTCTGCTTCGCCATTTGCTGAAATAGAGCCAACCTGAGCAACTTCCGCGCTTGTTTTAACTTTTTTAGAAGAGTCTTTAATTGCATCGCTTGCAGCTTCAATTGCAGAGTCAACACCTCTTCTTAAATCCATAGGATTCATACCAGCAGCAACAAATTTTAAACCTTCAGTGACAATTGCTCTTGTAAGTACGGTTGCTGTTGTCGTACCATCACCTGCAACATCATTGGTTTTACTTGCAGCTTCTCGTACCATTTGAGCACCCATATTTTCAAATTTGTCTTTGAGTTCAACTTCTTTAGCAACAGAAACACCATCCTTTGTACTTTTTGGTGCACCAAAAGATTTGTCCATAACCACGTTTCTACCTTTTGGGCCTAAAGTAACAGCCACTGCATCTGCTAATACATTGACACCTTTGAGCATTTTATTTCTAGCCTCTGTGCCAAAATGAATATCTTTACCCGCCATTTTTTTTCTCCTTAGTTAATATTTATTTTTTCTTTTTTGATTTAGATTTTGTATCTATAACGCCCATGATGTCTGACTCTTTCATAATACAGAGTTCTTCACCATCAACCTTTACTTCTGTTCCAGACCACTTACCAAAAAGAACGATATCGCCAACCTTTAGATCAAGTGGGGTTACCTTACCATCTTCACTTTTAGTTCCATTTCCGACAGCTACAATTTGGCCTTCTTGAGGTTTTTCCTGAGCTGTGTCTGGTATGATAATACCACCAGCTGTTTTTTCTTCAGTATCTAGTCTCCTAACGAGTACACGATCGTGTAAAGGTCTAAAATTCATGTCTTAATCTCCTAAATATTTTTGCAAAAAGCTTAATTACCTAGGCATATAGTGATCTAGGGCAAGTGTGTCAAGGGGTGGAGAAAATTTTGGAATTAGCAAAAAAACAAGTATTTTCAATAATTTGCTATTGTTCTGACTCACCGCCATCAATTACGATGTTTTGACCAGTCATAAAAGATCCCGCTTCAGAAGCTAAATACACTGCAGCGCCTGCAATTTCGTCAGGCATTCCTATCCTTTTTAAAGCTGCTTTGGCAGTCATAGATTTTAAGATGCTCTCATTCTCCCATAATGCTCTGGCAAAATCAGTTTTTATTAAACCAGGCGAGATACAATTTGCACGAATATTATCTCTTCCATATTCCACTGATATATTTCTTGCCAACTGGGAATCCGCAGCTTTTGATATAGCATAAGCACCCAACATGCTGTTGCCGCGCAAACCTGCGATCGAGGAAATAATTATAATTGAACCATTTTTCATTTTGATCATATCTGGGAGCACCTCATTACAGAGCCAAAAATTACTTTGCACGTTTGACTTCATTATTTTTTCAAACGCCTCGTCAGGTATATTATTTGATGGTCCAAAATATGGATTGATTGCAGCATTACATACAAGAGTGGAAATATTGCCACAGAAGTCTAACGATTTTTTGTAAAGATTTTTTAATTGCTCTTTGTCCGAAATATTACATGAAATTGCCGTTGCATGTCCCTCTCCAAATGTATCATTTATCTCTTTAGCGACTGCTTCACATGCATCAAGCTTTCGACTTGTGATAATGACTTTTGCACCATGCTCTGCCATTCTGTAGGCTATAGCTTTGCCTATTCCTCTCGAAGATCCTGTGATTATAGCATTTTTATNTTTTAAGTTAAAAAGTGTCATTTAATAAAATATCATAATAATTTATAAGAAGATTATAAATTTATAGGATAATTTCAATATAATTATGGAAATTAAAAAAATCGTAAGCGCTACTGAATTTTCACTTTCTTATAGAATCATACTTTGTGATCTTTGGGGCGTTATTCATAATGGTGTTGAAGTATTNTCTAATGCAAAATCCTATCTTGAGGCAATGAAGGAAAATAATATTGATGTTTATTTGATTTCTAATGCTCCGAGACCTGAAGCAGTAGTAAGAAATGGATTAATAAATAAACTTAATCTCAATCCCGAATTATTTAAAAAAATTTATACTTCAGGCGATACAGGCACACAGTACATAAATTCTAAAGTTCATGGACAATCATATTATCATTTGGGACCAGAAAAAGATTATGATTTGTTAGAAAATATAAATATTCAAAAAACTAATGACATAGAGTCCTCAGAATTTGTTGTCTGCACAGGCTTATATAATGACAACGATGAACNCCCAGAGGACTATAAAAATATTTTTGAGGATTTTCTAAAACAAAATTTAGAAATAGTATGTGTTAATCCAGATGAAATAGTCTACCGAGGTCAGGCACGCATATATTGTGCAGGTGCTCTTGGAAAATATTACGAAAAACTAGGAGGTAAAGTAACTTACTACGGAAAACCTTATCCAGAAATATATGATTTTGTAATGACTGATTTATTGTCTAAAGATACAACAATTAAAAAAGAAATATTAGCTATAGGCGATAGCCTAAAAACAGATTGCTTAGGGGCACACAACTCGGATTTAGATTTTTTATTTATAAAAAATGGTATTCATAAAACTGAAATTGCAAATGATGACGATTTAGTGAGAATATCAAAAGCTAATTTACCTGAAACTTGCAAAACTCTAATGTATACTGAAATTTTAAATTAATTAAAAAATGAAAGTTTTTAAAAGTTTAAATAGAAGATCATTAAATTATACAAAGAATTCTGTATTAATTATTGGAAATCTTGATGGAGTTCATAAAGGGCACCAATCAATAATTAATTCAGCAAAAAAAATTGCAAATAAACAAAAAACAAAAATAGGTGTGTTACTTTTTGATCCGCATCCACGGAAATATTTTAACAAAAATATTAAAAGTTTCTTATTAACAGAGTTGAACGAACGTCTCGAAATCTTAAAATCTTACGGTATCGATTATGCAATAATAATAAAATTTAATAAAAGAATATCCTCTATGACACCTAATGACTTTTGTAAAAAAATATTACTTAGAGGAATATCAATGAAATATATTTTAGTTGGTAAAAATTTTAAATTTGGTAATAAACGATCAGGCGACTATAAGTTTCTTCTGAATTTTGGTAAAGAAAATCAATTTTACGTAAACCCAGTGAAATTATTAAAAACACCAAATCATCTTTTTAATAAAACAAAGATGAAAATATATTCGTCTACAAATATTAGAAAACTTATTTCAAACGGTAATGTAAAATTGGCAAAAAATTTTTTGGGAAACAATTTTAGTATAACGTCAAAAGTTATAAAAGGAGATCAACGAGGCCGAAAAATTGGCGTTCCAACTGCTAATCTAAATATAAATGAATACGTGGCACCAAAATATGGAGTATATGCTATTGAAGCNTCATTCCTTAAAAATTCAAAGAAAAGAACTCTTAAAGGAATTGCGAATTTTGGTATCAGACCAACATTNCATAAGAANNCTGAAATTTTGGAAGTTCATCTATTTAGATTTAAATTGAATATTTATAATTCTTTGCTAAAAGTCGACTTTGTTGAATTTATAAGGCATGAAAAGAAATTTTCAGGAGTAGAGGCCTTAAAAAAACAACTAAAATCAGATATATCTAAAGCACAAAAAATTCTAAATTAAGCAAAATGAACACTAAAAATGATAAAATAGACTTTAGTGAAACTCTATTTTTACCAAAGACATCCTTTGCGATGCGTGCTGGCCTACCCGAGCAAGAGCCAAAAATTCTAGATGGCTGGTCAAAGGATAATATTTATGAAAAATTAAGGGAAAAATCAAAAAGTAGAAAAAAATTCGTATTACATGATGGCCCCCCTTACGCCAATGGTCATTTACACATGGGGCACGCCCTGAATAAAATACTAAAAGACTTTGTTGTAAGATCACAACAAATGCTTGGAAATGATAGTTCTTACATTCCTGGCTGGGATTGTCATGGCTTGCCAATTGAGTGGAAAATAGAAGAGCAATATAGAGAACAGGGAAAGAATAAAGATGATGTCGATATTATAAAATTTAGAAAAGAATGTAGAGAATTTGCTGAAAAATGGATTGATATACAAAGAGAAGAATTTATTCGCTTAGGAATAAATGGAGATTGGTACTCTCCCTATACTACAATGTCATATGAGGCAGAGTCTATAATTGTAAGAGAATTTTTTAAGTTTCTTGAGAACGAAAGTTTATATCGTGGGTCAAAGCCTGTTATGTGGTCAACTGTTGAAAAGACTGCATTAGCTGAAGCTGA
>FUFK010039208.1_pt1 | contig 35447 bp, 28 predicted proteins | sample 1021851 | NCBI WGS metagenome assembly FUFK01 (sample SAMEA51879418, study PRJEB19060) | metagenome | reverse complement strand
TAAGGAAGAGGCAGTGATTGCGATACATAATACNGCAATGAAGATTCTCGAGGANATCGGCGTCCTATTTNTAAATCCAGAAGCATGCAANATNCTTCAAAAAGCAGGATGTAAAGTAGANCTTANTGACTCAAAGGTNAAAATGGATCGCCNATGGGTTATGGACATGTTGAAAACAGTTCCACAACATTTTTCTATCACACCAAGAAATCNCAANAATAAAATTAANATTGGAGATCGGCATATTGTATTTGGAAATGTTTCTTCTCCTCCAAACGTGTTAGATCTAGATAGAGGAAAGAGGCCTGGGGATTTTGATAGCTTTAAAGATTTGACAAAGTTAACTCAATTTTTCAATTGCATTCATTTCTCAGGAGGATATCCAGTAGAGCCAGTAGATATTCATCCCTCAATTCGACACTTACATTGTTTATATGAACAACTCACCCTTACCGACAAAGTGGTTCACGCTTATTCACTNGGTCCAGAAAGAGTTGAAGANGCNATNGAAATGGCAAAGATTGCTTCTGGTTTAGATGAAAAAGAATTCTTTTCAAAACCAAGAATTTTTACAAACATNAANTCTACTTCCCCACTGAAGCATGATTGGCCAATGCTTGACGGTGCTATGNGATTNGCNAAAAAAAATCAGCCTGTGGTAGTTACACCTTTTACNTTAGCCGGAGCGATGTCTCCTGTCACGATAGCTGGATCAGTTGCACAGGCACTGGCTGAAGCATTAGCAGCAATTGCACTACTTCAATACATAAGCCCTGGAAGCCCTTGCGTTTTGGGGACTTTTACATCAAATGTCGACATGAAAAGTGGAGCGCCTGCCTTTGGAACACCTGAGTATATCAGAGCAACGCAGATTACAGGTCAAATGGCTCGCTTTTACAAAATCCCTTTACGTGCGTCAAATGCGTGNGCATCAAATGCTCCAGACGCTCAGGCTACATGGGAAAGCTCCAACAGTTTGTGGTCAGCTATTTCTGGGGGAATAAATATGGTTTATCACGGAGCAGGTTGGTTAGAAGGTGGATTAATAGCTAGCTATGAGAAATTTATTATTGATTGCGAGATTATTCAGCAACTTCAAAAATATCTTGACCCTGAAATTACTAATGCTAGTGAGGAAAAGTTGGCTTTCTCAGCTATANAAGAGGTGGGTCATAATGGGCACTTCTTCGGCGCNACACATACCCAAGAAAGGTACAAGGATGCTTTTTATGCACCAATCTTATCAGACTGGCGCAACTATGAGGCTTGGGAAGCAGATGGGAAACTATCGACGGAGAAAAGGGCAAACAATCTTTGGAAGCAGATACTAGAGGAGTTTGAACCCCCAATGATTGATTCAAAAATAGCGTCAGAATTATACAATTTTGTTCAACGAAGAAAAAAAGACGGTGGAGNCAAAACTGATTTTTAAAAAGTCAGCTAATTTTTGTTAATAGCTCGTCGACCGACTTTTTTGCGTCTCCATACAACATTCTACTATTTTCTTTGTAAAACAGAGGATTTTCGATACCCGAATAACCTGTACCCTTNCCGCGTTTCGAGATTATGACGTCCCTAGATTTCCATACCTCCAGTACGGGCATCCCAGCAATAGGACTATTTGGATCATCTTGAGCAGCGGGATTTACAATATCATTAGAACCAATAACTATAACTACATCTGTTTCTGGGAAATCTTGATTTATTTCATCCATTTCGAGAACTATGTCGTATGGTACCTTTGCTTCAGCAAGTAGTACATTCATATGTCCAGGTAATCTTCCTGCAACGGGATGNATTGCGAATCTAACATTTTTGCCTCTATTACGAAGGCGTTTGGTAAGCTCAGAAATAGACGATTGAGCTTGAGCAACAGCCATTCCGTAACCTGGGACAATAATAATCTCTTTTGCNTTTTCGAGCATACTGGCAACGGAGTCATTGTCAGTTGCAACCATCTCTCCCTCTATATCAGCNAATGGTTCTCCACTTCCTCCCCATCCTCCTAATATAACAGATACAAAGTTTCTATTCATTGCTTTACACATAATATAAGAAAGGATGGCTCCAGAGGACCCAACAAGCGCGCCGGTAACAATTAACAGGTCGTTGCCTAACATAAAACCTGTAGCTGCAGCTGCCCATCCTGAGTAACTATTTAGCATTGATACCACAACGGGCATATCAGCACCACCAATGGCCAAAACCAAATGCGCACCGATAACGAAAGCAATTATAGTCATAGCTACTAGCGTCCATATCCCCGTTTGGTTNAGATATGTCGCTAAGACTGTGTCGTTAAGGTACATCCAACCAAGCACTAAACAAACAACAACCATCAATATGTTTAAGAGATGTCGACCGGGTAAAATAACTGCTTTCCCAGTTATACTCCCAGCAAGCTTCCCATACGCTACTACGGATCCTGTGAAAGTAATAGCACCAATAAAAATACCAAGAAAAACTTCTGTATCATGTATCACTTTATCGGCTCCAAAATACATTTTGGTAGGGTTGATTTCCTGATTTAAACCAATAAAAACTGCTGCTAAACCAACAAAAGAATGTAGGGCTGCTACCAATTCAGGCATCCCCGTCATTTGAACTCTTTGGGCAACAAACAATCCAATTANTGAACCTACAATNAGGCTCGGAATTAAATANTTAGATACACTCATTTCNGGNCCTAATACAGTTGCCAAAATGGCAATAGCCATACCNACAATACCAAACCAAACACCTCTTTTGGCTTTTTCTTGGTTNCTNANNCCACCTAGAGANAGGATAAATAATACGCTTGAACCGATATACGCCGCTGTTACTAACTCTGTACTTAGCATAAGANAACCTCTTAACTTTTCTGAAACATGGCGAGCATTCTTTTNGTAACAAGAAATCCTCCCACGATGTTTATTGTTGCGATCAAAACGGAAATACTAGCAAGTATTTCCACGACGAAATTAGGCGACCCAACCTGCAAAAGTGCGCCTACGACGATAATACCGGATATCGCATTGGTCACCGCCATNAATGGTGTGTGCAATGCATGATTTACATTCCAAATAACCTGAAAGCCGACGAAGCAAGACAAAACAAATACTATGAAATGTTGCATAAATGCTGGAGGAGCATATTGGCCTAAAAGAGCCATGACCAAACCTCCCAGAATTAACATTCCTACTTGAAAGGCACCAGCCTTTCTAGTAGCAGCAGCTTCTTCTATTTTCAATTGCTCGGGTGTTTTTTCTACCACTTCTGAATTTTTTGTAGTTGGCACCGCTTTCACCTTTGGCGCAGGTGGTGGNTACATTACTTTTCCACCATGAGTTACAAGCGACCCCCTGATAATATCATCGTCTAGGTTTACAGCTANTTTTCCATTCTTTTCAGGTGTTAGATCATCAAAAAGATGTCTTACATTATTGGCGTAGAGAGATGATGACTGTTTTGCCATCCTACTTGGGAAATCTGTGTAGCCTATAATCGTAACGCCATTTTTTGTAACAACTTTTTTATCTGCCTTGGTTAAATCACAATTTCCACCTTTTTCAGCAGCGAGGTCAACGATTACTGAGCCTGGCTTCATCTTAGCTACCATATCTTTCAGCCATAATTTTGGTGCATCTCTTCCTGGAATTAGCGCTGTTGTAATCAATATATCTATATCTGGAGCTTGCTCTCGGAAACATTCCAATTGCTTTTTCCTAAATTCGGGACTCGAAGGTGCTGCGTAACCTCCATCGGTTGAGCTACTTTCATCAAAATCAAGAAATAAAAATTCGCCTCCCATAGACTCAATTTGTTCAGCAACTTCAGGCCTCACGTCGAATGCTCTTACTACAGCACCTAGGCCTTGGGCTGCGCCAATTGCAGCGAGACCAGCAACCCCTGCTCCTATTACAAGGACCTTAGCAGGTGGAACTCGGCCAGCAGCTGTTATTTGTCCAGTAAAAAATCGACCNAAATTATTTGCGGCCTCTATCACNGCTCTGTAGCCGGCAATATTTGCCATCGATGAGAGAGCATCCATCTTCTGAGCTCTACTAATTCTAGGGATCATATCCATAGAAAGAGAGGTTATCTTTTTCTTATTTAAGTCTTTTACAAGCTGAGGGTTTTGAGCTGGCCATATGAAAGTAATTAAAATCTGTCCGACTTTAAATCTTTTTATTTCAGCAGTGGTAGGTTGATTAACTTTTATAAGCGCTTCACTGTTTTTAATGAGATCGCTTGAAGACGCCATAACTTTTACCCCAGCTGCTTTGTATTCAGCGTCAGCAAAACCTGCACTAGTACCAGCACCTTTTTCGATCAGACACTTATGACCTAACTTTGACAAAAGTTGAGCGCTTTCTGGTGTTAGTGCTACTCTATTCTCGTCTTTCTTATTTTCTTTTAACGCTCCAATAATCATACTGTTCTCTTGAGTTTCTTTTTATTATCAATTCTTTCCCGAAGTTTCTCTTTGGGATAGGTTGTTTTAGACAAAAAATAATAAGAAAGTCAAATGCAAAAAGCCATTATCTGTCTAACTAGCCTTCATAATAAAAAAGTTGTCTGTGAAGCACTTTGGAGCGGGCGATGAGATTCGAACTCACGACATTTACCTTGGCAAGGTAACGCTCTACCCCTGAGCTACGCCCGCAACAAATTTTTTATACATGGAAAATTGTGAAAAACAAATAAAATAATTGGCATATTCTTTAGGAAGCTAAATTATTAAACTTTCATTTGATAAAGTAATTTAGGGTTGTTAATTACAATAGCATGAAAGACATTTCATATTTAGGCGATCTCAACAGTGAGCAAGAGAAGGCGGTGCGTCAGACCGATGGGCCAGTTCTAGTATTGGCAGGAGCGGGCACTGGGAAAACAAAGGCTTTGACTGCACGAGTTGCCTATTTGATAAAAAGTCTTAATGTAAGATCACANAACATTCTAGCCGTTACGTTCACGAACAAAGCAGCGAATGAGATGAAATTCAGAATAGAGGAACATATTGGACATCTTTCTGAGGGCTTAAAGTGGATAGGCACTTTTCATTCAATATGTGTAAAGATTCTTCGGAGACATGCTGAAAAAGTAAACTTAAACTCCAATTTCACTATTATTAATACTGATGATCAAATTCGTTTATTAAGGCAGGTGATAAAGCTTGAGTCAATTGATGAGAAAAAATGGCCCCCTCGATTGCTGGCTTACATCATCGATCAATGGAAGAATAAAGCTTTAACATATCAAAACATTCCAGAAGACGACCTTCAATTTGATGGGAAAGCAAAAAAACTCTACGAAATTTATCAATCCCGCTTACGTACGCTCAATGCTGTTGACTTTGGTGACTTGATTCTTCATGTCATAGAAATATTAAAAACAGATACCTCTCTCCTCTTTAATTATCAGAACTTGTTTAAGTATATCCTCGTTGATGAGTATCAGGACACGAACATGGCGCAATACCTATTGCTAAGATTATTAGCACAAGGAAGCAAAAATATTTGTTGTGTAGGCGACGATGATCAGTCCATTTATGGATGGAGAGGGGCAGAGATAGGAAACATTCTGAAATTTGAAAAAGACTTCCCCGGCGCCACAGTTATACGATTGGAACAAAACTACCGATCAACTTCAAATATCTTAGGCGCAGCAAGTGGTCTAATAGAAAGCAACCAGGGAAGACTCGGGAAAACACTATGGACTGAGTCAAATGTGGGAGACAAAGTCCAAATAATCAAACATATCGATGGGAAGGATGAAGTATCTTGGATTTGTGATGATATTTACAATAAAATAAAGTCGGAAAAAATAAAATTTTCTGATATTGCGATATTGTTCAGAGCAACATGGCAGTTTAGAGATTTTGAAGATCTCCTACTAAGAAGAGATATTCCACATATCATAATAGGCGGCACTCGTTTTTTTGATCGACAAGAAATTAAGGATGCCGTGGCTTATCTTCGGATAATAAATTCTGACGCAGACAGCTTAGCTTTAGAAAGAATAATAAATGTACCAAAANGAGGNATAGGAGAGAAATCACTACAACAACTACATAATATTGCGAGAGAAAANAATTTTAGGTTGATAGATGCTGTACGTCATGCGGTCAAGACTGGCTTAGTAGGTAAAAAGATACAAGAGAACCTTGGGCGGTTTATTGATATGTTAGATATATGGCGTGATGTGGGTTCATCCGATAAGAAAAATCATATTGATCTTGTCGAGCAGGTTCTGGACGAATCGGGGTATACAGATATGCTGCAAAATGAACAAACACCAGAGTCAGAGGGCAGGTTAGAAAACCTAAAAGAATTGGTATCGAGCTTGAATGATTTCTCTGATCTTCAAGCGTTTCTTGATCATGTCTCACTTGTCATGGAAAACCAAGTTGACAGAAATCCAGATAAAGTATCCCTAATGACCTTACATGCCTCTAAGGGACTTGAATTCAAACAAGTATACCTTCCAGGCTGGGAGGAAGAAACTTTTCCTAACAAAAAATCTTTGGATGATAACGGTCAAAACGGTTTAGAAGAAGAACGTAGACTAGCTTATGTAGGAATTACTCGAGCAAAACTATTATGTACAATTAGCTCTGCAGAGAGCAGATATAAGTTTGGCGATTTCAACTTCAATCTAGAAAGTAGGTTTATAAAGGAATTACCCAATAACTATGTTGAAGACTTGACACCTTCAGGGTTCCAATCTTCCAACGCATTGAACCAGTCAAATTTTCTCGAACAAGAACCGTCATTTTACAGATCGCCTGGCTGGAGCAGACTTCAAAACAACATGGCTAATAATTCCTCTCCATTTTTCAATAGTGCATCAAACGTAAATAAAATATTTAATGTTGGTGATCGAGTATTCCACGAAAAATTTGGCTATGGAATTATAACGGAACTAGAGGCCGATAAGGCATTAGTCGATTTTGAAAAGGCAGATAGAAAGAATATAAAAACAGCATTCCTTACTTCTGAAAAAGATCTGTAAGCCTGAACTCTGAATAAAGTAAAAACCTAATCAAGCTACAACACGTGAAAGTGCGCACTGGCTCCAAAGCTCGTTCATAGCATTAACTAAAAAGTCAATATCGGAAAAAGAGTGAACAGGAGATGGAGTTATCCTTAACCTTTCAGTTCCTTTAGGAACAGTTGGGTAGTTTATGGGTTGTACATAAATCCCATAATTTTCCATTAAAATATCGCTTATCATTTTACATTTAATGGGATCCTTGATCATTACAGGCACTATATGACTAGGATTAGATAAGTGAGGTATATTATGCTGATCAAGCTTTTCTCTGAGATATTTTACTTTTCGTTTTTGATCTGCTCTCTCAATTTCAGAAGATTTTAAATGTCTGATTGAGGCAAGTGCACCCGCAGCAATTGCCGGGGGTAGTGCAGTTGTGAATATAAAGCCGCTTGAGAAAGATCTTACAAAATCACATACTTCTTTTGAACCACTGATGTAACCACCAAGAACCCCAAAAGCTTTCCCGAGTGTTCCTTCTATTATCGAAATTCGGTCAGCAACTCCATCTCTTTCGGAGACTCCCCCTCCTCGTTTGCCATAAAGACCTACAGCGTGCACCTCGTCCAAATACGTTAGCGCTCCGAATTCATCTGCAACATCGCATATATCTGAGATAGGTGATATATCACCATCCATTGAATACACAGACTCAAACGCAATGATTTTTGGGACATTAGGGTCAAGGCTGCTGAGATGATTTCTTAGATCATTTACATCATTATGCTTCCAAATAATTTTTTTTGCTCGCGAATGCCGAACTCCCTCTATCATTGATGCGTGGTTTAGTTCATCAGACAAAATTACACAATTTTCTAAATTTGCACCTAAGACCGAAAGCGACGCCCAGTTAGAGACATAACCAGAGGTAAAAAGCAAAGCTGAGTCTTTCCCATGAAGGTCTGCCAATTCCTGTTCAAGCAAAACGTGATAATGATTTGTCCCTGAGATATTTCTTGTTCCGCCAGCTCCTGCACCACACTTTTCCAATGCATCACTCATCGCTGCAATTACATCTTTATTCTGACCCATTCCCAGATAGTCGTTTGAGCACCACACGGTGACATCACGTTCCTTGTTTCCAATATAATTTTTTGCTCGAGGAAAAGATCCTTTGTATCTTTCAAGATCAGCGAAAACCCGATAATTTCCTTCTTGTTTTAACTTTTCAAGTCTTTCCTGAAAAATTTTATCGTAGTTCATTTTTACTCTCCTTAGGAAAATTTGAATTTGTTTCTGCCAGCGTAATTGTGTCTGATGACTTTTTTAAGTTTGGTAATACCCAATTCCAAAGCATGGCATCTTTTACAGGTAAGGCCATAAATAGATGTTCAAGTACCGCCAATCCCGCGAGGGTACTCAACAACAAATATCCAAACTGGATATCTGACATGGGCTCAGCAGCAAACGTAAATCCCACTAAGAATAGAAACATTAGACACAACATAACAGTAGAAGCGATAAAGAAAAAACCGATAGGTGCAACTCTACAAAATGTCGCGATATGCTTTAGTGGGACCGTCAAAAAATGTAAATTTATATATGGCACTCCAAAGAAAAGATTGAGCTTTGCTGAAACTCTAGCCACATAAAGTATTAAAAATGTAGTTAATCCAAAATTATTTTCTGAACCAATTGACATAACAGCCATAATAAACAAACAGGAAAGCAGAAAACATTCATTCAGTGCTATTGATCGGAAACCATTTACAAAACGCTCACGTTCTGTATCTCCGTCTATTTCTTGCTTTTCTAAAAGAGGAATGCCCGCAACAACACCTGTTAGAAATGTTAATTCAACCCATCCCCAGATAAATAAGCTTGCCAAGAAAGAACAGAAGATTTCTGCATAGCTCATGCCATCCAAACAATAAAAATAAAAGTACCATGCGCAAAAAAACAGAGGCAAAGTAACTAAAACTACTGTGAACCGTGTCTTGCTATCACCTAAATCTAATCGCTTTGCTGTATATAGAATTACGCCCGTTAAGAACCACCATAAAAATAAAACAAAAAATATACTGACTATTGAGCTCATGAACTTCCTTCTTCTTTTAATAACTCGGCTGGAGTCTGCTAGTCTCAGGTACAGAGTTTCTCTTTGCAGGAATAGCATATAATCTCACAAATGCTATGCCGAGATTCAATGCTGCTATAGGTCGCTTAAGTAATCCAGTTACACCCTTTGACTGCTTAGCTTTTCCATAGGCTAACATAGCTTTTTTGACTCTTTTTAATCCAATCATCCACTTGGGGTTATCGTGATCTATTTCGATAGGAAACACTTGTCTTGAAATTTCAGTAGTCATCCTTAAAACCTGGTCATCATACCAATCAATGTCTACTCCCAGCGCTTTGTGGAACTCAGGTCTAGCATGATCTCTTACATACATCGTTGCATAAACGGCAACTAAAAAGAATTTTATCCAGTAAATATTCAAACCTGATGTTAGCTTCGGATCGGATCGCATCAGCAATGCGAAGGCTTCCCCGTGCCTAAATTCGTCATTACACCATTTTTCAAACCATTTAAATATTGGATGAAATCTAGAACTCGGGTTCTTTTCCAAATGACGATAAATCGTAATGTATCTAGCGTAGCCTATTTTTTCTGACAGATAAGTCGCGTAGTAAATAAACTTTGGAGCAAAGTATGTATACTTCTTTTTTCTCGTTAAAAAGCCCAAGTTAACAGCAATATTTGCTTCTCTTAAAGCATCATTAATGAAACCGGCATGCCGAGCCTCATCTCTAGCCATCATGGCAAATAGTTCACAGATATCTGCGTTACTTCCCTGACGTTTCATCTCTTTATAAAGAACACAGCCGGAAAACTCCGAGGTGAGAGAGCTAACCAAAAAGTCAATGAACTCTTTCCTTAATCCTGGCTCTAAATCCTTAAAATCAAAATCGTCCCACTCAGACGTTTTCTGAAAATGTCTTTTGTTTGGGTCTGAGCGCATTTCCTTAATTAATGGATCCCATTCATCTCTTATTGATGAAACATCAATTTTATCCAATTCTTTATAATTTGTTGTATAAAACCTTGGGCTAATAAGTGTTTCCTCCATAGCCATATCGGTTGTATTGTCATCAATAATAGTACTCATAGAGAAACCTCCTCTGAAAACGAAAACTCACAGATTTCCATAAATTCTAATTTGCCAACTACCCTAGTCCAAAGTCTCTCAATGGGAGTCGCTCTAAGAATTGTAGCCTCTCTATCTTCCGTAATTACTTCTCCGTAGGGTGCTTTTACAGGATCACCATGGACAATAACCTCATCGCCTGGATATACGATCGCTCCATTATTAAATCTTACATGTGCATGCAAAGACTCAAAGGTATTAGATACTTCGATGGTACACGGCGCACTATCTCTTCTTTTTCTAAAAAAACTCATTTTTCCCCCCTTTAAAAAATTGATAAAAATAGCTCACTATTTTTACTACCAAAACTCGTTACATTTAAACTCCAACTTGCTTTGCTATCCTCTAGAGATATCCTACCAGAGGCAAACCTTTTGATTTCGATCTGGTAAGAATCTAACAACTCAAGTCCTACCTTTTTCCTATTATACTCTAATCCAGTCATAATCACCGATAAAAATCCACTCTTACCATCGTTTGAATTTAGTAGTTCTTCATTTTGTAAATTTGCTATTGACACTGACCCATCGGTTAGCTTTGCCAATATCAAATTTTCTTTCTCCAAAATTTCTATCTTATCAGGCACATCAAATTTATTTCCAGGAAATAAAGATGCTGAGAATACAACCAACAAGGACAACACAACCATAATAGATATGGCATATAGAAACCCTTTTGGCACCAAATCATCCTTTCTGTGCTTTGTTGTATCTCGCATTTATACGCCTTGCTCTATTTGAGACTTGAAATCTGGATCGCTTGTGGGCGTCTGAAGACTTATCGTCCTTGCCATTACCGACTTTCTTAAAATGGTAGCAACCTCGTCTACATCTTCTATACAAGAAAAAGCAGGCTCAGTGTTTTTGAGTTTCCAAGGCCGCACGCTTGGCCAACATGAAATATAGGGAACCCTCTTTCCAGAACTTAACTCAAAGGAAATTGTTCCTAAAGACCCCTTACGTTTCTGCAAATTTACTGCTTTTATTTTTTTAAATGGTATAGAAATTAAAAAAGATAAGGCGGCACCACTTTTTATTATTACTCTATTTTCGGTGATAATATATACAGAACTTTGAGATTGTATTCCAGCGAGAGCCATGAGTATAAACGAAGCTAAAATACCGCTTGAAAGAAAGGGTAGGAAGTCAACTGCAAAAGCTGTATAGAAATCAGTAACCGTCAATCTCGCGGCGAATACGACTGAGAGTATTATCAAATAAAAGGCTAAAAGCTTTAATCCAAAAAAATACCAAGAAAACCCCCAAAAAGAGGGTTTTCCTTTCCACAGAATACTCTCGCCTTCTGGAATTGCATCCAAAATATTTTTATGCGCTTCTAATTTAGATTTATATTCCATTTCTTCTCCCTAAAATGCAGATACCAATCTGTCATAAGAGGCATAGAGTTGGCCACCACTGTAATAAGCAGAGATCTTATCCTCTTCTAACATCGTAACTTTAGTCTGAGCTTTTGTTCTTGGCACTTTTGGGAAATGTTTCCCATAAAGAGTGTTTACATGAACTCCATCGCTCCGAATTAGTGCTAGCGGCATGGGTAACAAGCATGACGTTTTATCTTTCAACTCTATTTCAAGATATCTTACAAGCTGTTCTGGAGCATCCACCCAAAGATCTGAAATTTTACCGACAATTTTTTTGTCAGCTGATATAACGTTCATACCTCGTGGATCTTTTCCTGCTGATACTTCGTATTTTTTCAATGTTCGCATGGGCACTATCTTGGGCTTACCATGTCCATCCAGTTCAGGAACATCTCTTCGCTCAGCCCAAGCTGCGGCNCCTATGCCATCCGTCATAGGATTTCCAGTAGGCGAAAATGGTGCTCCACCTGCAATGTTTTCCCTCTTAATAGACAATTTTCTTTTTTCTTTTCCATTTTCTGGAACAGTAATGCTNCCCCTNCCGTGTGGCAGNTTAAATGTCTTTGTCTCTGACGGACCTCCATAGGGTCCTTGATTAGCACTAAGATCACCCTCCTCATTCTCTAAGGGATACCCTTCTCTCATATTCTCTCTTTGCAAATATATAACTAAGCCTGCAAAAAATAACCAAAATGCATAGAGGGAAATTTGTGCCAAATCCACATTCCCAAAAAATATTACGTTATAAGGTTCCATTTGATATTCTCCTGANTTTCATGGTTAAGTTGGCATTTCTGAAAAACCAAATTTTCCCAATTTTTTACCATCATGCCTAAGGCTAGACAGNTATTGAGAAAGAGGCCCCAAAAAAGCTAATGTTAAAAATAGAAGGAAGATTTCTAAATGATACACAACTAAATACGAAAATGCTGCGTTAGAAGAGACAACTAAATTCAAGCCCTCCGAACCAACAACTGACCTAGAAATGTCATTTAAAATTCCACCTAAACCTATGCCCAAGCCAGCGGCCGTTGCCTGAGCTGCCCCCCATGAACCGAGAACAAGACCACGTCCCGTCCCCTTTGAAATAGGTATGGTCATTGCAATTATCAAAGTCGACACTGCAAATAAACCAGTACCCAAACCAATTAAAAATGATCCAAAAAAATAAAGTGAAGCTAATTTCATTGGATCAGACATAATTACGAAACATAGCCCACCAATAGCTGTAAAGAGTGCAAAAACTATTGATTTAATTGGCCCTCCTTTTTTTCTTTTTAGGGACCTAGAGGCTAAAAACAATCCAAATAGAGCTCCAAAAACCCATACTGCAGTAAGATTTGTGGTAGCTGCGACACTCAATCCCAATATTTCCCCACCATATGGTTCTAGTAAGATATCTTGCATAGAGAGACCTAAAGTTCCGAAGAATACAACTAATAGCAAACCTCGCCCTCCCTGAGATTTAAGGAATAATCCCATTATGGGAATAAATCCAGCCTCAGTCTTATAGATATTTTTCTTTTCTACTGGTATAAGTTTTTCTTGTCTCCAGATCGCAACTAAATTCAGCAAAAGGGTTACAACGGCTGCTCCCTGGACAACTTGAATTAGTTTGAACTTTGTAAAATCTGCTAACAAGAGTCCAAAAGTCAAGGCAGCTAGACCCATCCCTAGAAGAAACATAACATAAAGAAGTGCAACAACCTGCGACCTTGTTTTATCCGTTGCCCTGTCAGCTGCTAAAGCTAATCCCGCCGTTTGAGTCAGATGTGCGCCCATACCTGTAGCCAAAAATGAAAAAGCTACTAAAATATGTCCAGCCCACCATGGACCCACTGTTTGATCACCTGATAGAACAATTATCGAAAATGGCATAACTGCCAGCCCCCCAAACTGCCACATTGTTCCATACCAAATATAAGGCATTCTCTTCCATCCAATAAGCGATTTATGATTATCAGACTTAAACCCCAAAACAGCTCTCAAAGGAGCCAATAATATAGGAATAGCTACCATGGTTGCTACCAATGAAGCTACGACACCTAACTCCACAATCATTACTCGATTAAGGGTGCCAACTAATAAGACAGTAGCTATTCCCACAGATACTTGAAATAATGAAAGTCTTAGCAAACTCGACATTGGTAGCTCGCTCGACACAGCATCAGAAAATGGTAATAATGAACTACTTAGCTCTTTTATCATTTTTTTTGACATAATCATCTGTTTGCCAACTCCCATGCTTCTGACACATAAAAAAAGCTCTTTATTCTTTTGATTTTTGTAAGAGAAGCATTTATCTTCAGGGCTTCTAATTGCTCTAACTGACCCCACTCAATTGGAACGACTTCTGGCGATCTTTCAGACTTTGGAAAAAATTTTCCTAAAAGCAACTTTGAATTAAGAAAAAAGGTGCTCGGTATAACAGTAAAAAGAACTGAATTATTTGCTCTACTAGAAAAATCGGCTATCGAGGATATGACATCTTCGGTGGAATAGTGAATCAAACTATCCATTGCAATTATATAATCAAAGTTACCAAAGCTTTGTTCTTTCATATCTCCTGCGAAATATTCAATATTTTTATTTAAACTACTTCTGTTTTTAGCTACCTCTATCAATTTTTCAGAGATATCGACGCCAACAACTTCTGCTCCTTTTTCATCTAGCATCCGTGAAAGTACCCCGGTACCACATCCGGCATCCAATATTCTTGTACCTCTTAAATCCTTGGGAAGCTTTTCGATTATTGCTGCTTGCATTTTTTCACGCCCTTCTCTAACTAATTGGCGTACAAAGGAAACAGGTTCATTCGACGTAAGCTTATCCCAAGCATCACTGGATACTTCATTGAAATAATTCTCTAGTCTTGCTCGTTTAGCAAGATAAGTATTCTGCATCAATCAAATCCTAAAAGTTCAAAAATATCTCTATCTTCCATTGTTGAAGGGGCTAAACCTTCGGTTCCATTCCATAGAAGATCTGCTAGTCTTATATACTCTTTTTGTACGGCTAAAATATCCTCATCATCACCCATCTCGAATAAGGTCTTCTTTTTAAGACGTGACCGCCTTATCGCATCTAGATCTGGAAGATGTGCAACTCTATTGAAACCCACCTCTTTGCAATATTTGTCTATCTCATCTGTATCTTTTGACCTGTTCGCGACACAACCGGCTAGCCGTACATTGTAATTTTTTGATTTTGCGTGCACAGCTGCGATTATTCGGTTCATAGCGTAGATCGAGTCAAAATCATTTGCTGTCACTATCAATGCTCTATCTGCGTGCTGTAATGGCGCTGCGAAACCACCGCATACAACATCTCCCAAAACATCAAAAATTACGACATCGGTATTGTCAAGCATATGGTTTTGTTTGAGTAATTTTACTGTTTGCCCTACAACATAACCTCCGCACCCCGTTCCTGCAGGCGGACCTCCCGCTTCAACGCATTTAACTCCATTATAGCCCTCATAAACAAAGTCTTCAGGCCTAAGTTCCTCCGCATGAAAGTCTACCTCTTTAAGAATGTCAATGACAGTCGGCACCAACCTTCCAGTCAATGTAAAAGTGCTGTCATGCTTAGGGTCACATCCAATTTGCAAAACATTCTTTCCTAGCTTTGAAAAAGCAGCAGATAAATTCGATGAGGTTGTAGACTTGCCAATGCCCCCTTTACCGTAGACTGCAAAAACCTTAGCACCCTCTATCTTCATATTAGGATCCATTTTAACTTGAACTGACCCTTCTCCATCCTCTTTAAGATTAGGCACTTCTTTTCTTTGGTCTAGTGGACTCATACTTACCTCCCTTTTTTATTCTGCTGCAAGGCCTACACCTTCAACTTTATCTTCCAATTCATCAGCACCTTTTCTTAACGCATCAAGCGTATCTTGATCTGGTTGCCAATACTCTCTTTCATGCGCTTCAAGCAGTCTATTTGCCACCCTAAGACTGGCCTTAGGATTTAGTTCCGAAAGCTTTCTTCTCATCTCCTCATCTAAAACAAATGTTTCTGAAAGTTGATCATAGAGATCAGGATCAACTTGCCCGGTGGTCGCAGACCAACCTAATGTGTTGGTAATTTGAGCTTCAATTTGTCTAACACCTTCATGACCATGTTGAAGAAGAGGCTCAAACCATTTTGGGTTCAATGACCTAGTTCTAGTCTCTAAATTAATTTGCTCAGATAAGGTCCTTACTGCTGCATCACCTCTGGTTTGATCTCCTATATAAACCGGGATTGCATCTCCTCCATTTGCTTTTTTTACAGCTCTGCTTATTCCACCAAGTGTATCAAAATAGTGATCTATAGTTGTTACACCCAATTCGACACTTTCTAAGTTTTGATAAGCAAAATCGACTTTTTTCAAAGCAGATGAAAGTAGTTCAGACTGTTTAGTACATTTCCCATCCAAGCCATAGGCAAATCCTTTTCTATTGTTAAAAGTATCGGCCAGCTCTTCCTCATCATCCCACGAAGAAGTATCAATGAGGTGACTCACATTTGAGCCATATGCACCCTCCGCATTTGAAAAAACTCTGAGTGCAGCTGACTTAATATCAATGTTCATCTCTTTTTGATGTTTTAAAGTATTTGCTCTGATAAAATTCATATCCAAGGGTTCTTCTACAAGAGAAGCCTTATAAGCAGCACTAGCAAGCATTCTGACCTGTAATGGCAATAGGTCTCTAAAAATGCCAGAGAGAGTCATTAAGACATCTATCCGCGGCCTTCCAAGATCAGATAGTGGAATAAGCTCTGCGCCACACAATCTTCCGTAATCATCAAACTTTGGCATAGCGCCCATTAGAGCCATTGCCTGTGCTATAGATAGTCCGTCAGATTTTATATTGTCTGAACCCCACAAAACCATTGCGACCGAATTAGGATAGGTTTCGTGCTTCGACAATAATAGTTCTGCTTGCTGCTCTCCCTCTTTCATGGCAAAAAGAGAAGGCATTCTGAATGGATCAAAGGCATGTACATTTCGTCCGGTTGGAACAATATCGGGCGACCTAATCAAGTCACCCCCCGGAACCGGCCTAATAAATTGGCCATTTAAGGCATTAATTATTCCTTCGACTTCTGTTTGCTTTTTTAACTTCTCTAAAAGCTTGCCCACTTCTTGATGATTATGACTTTCTCTTAAATATCCATCATACTCTTTTAGCTTTTCTTCGCTTAACTCTCGGCCCACAATATGTAACCCATCGGGAATTAAAGCATCCTCGCTTTCTATTATTTTTAGCCATAAATTCTCGATGGTATCGAAATCTTTAAAATTAACGAGTTTAGCCTGATCAATTATAAGATTTTCTAGTTTTTTCTTATTACCATCATCATCAGCCAGTTCTCGATATTGAATAACACTCTCTTTTAGTTCAATAAGACCTTTATAGAGACCTGCTTTTGCAAGAGGTGGAGTAAGATGGGATATTACAACGGCATTTGTTCTTCTCTTAGCTAGTGAAGCCTCAGAAGGATTATTTGCTGCATATAGGTAAATATTAGGAATATCACCTATTAATCGATCGGGCCAACACTTTGAGCTAGACCCAACTTTTTTTCCTGGCATAAATTCCAAAGCACCATGCATCCCAAAATGCAAAAACGCATCAACTTTAAAGCCATTTCGCATCCATCTATAAAACGTAGAAAAAGCATGAGTAGGAGCAAAGCCTTTTTCAAATAATAATCTCATTGGGTCTCCTTCGTACCCAAAGGTCGGCTGAATACCCACTACTATGTTACCAAGCTTTTTCCCAAGAATGAAAACACCTGTGCCATCTGATTGAATCTTTCCCGGAGCTGGTCCCCATACTTCCTCTATTTCCTTCAAATATGGTTCATTTTCAACTATTTCAGCACCGTCAACACGCTCAATTACATTTGCTTCTTGACCGTACTTGCATGAATTTCCATCCAAGACGGCTTCTCTTAAATCGTTGGTAGAATTAGGAAGTTCAATTTCGTAACCTTCGCTTTTCATTGACTTTAGTACATTGTATAAGCTCTCGAATACACTCAAGTAAGCAGCAGTTCCAATAGAACCAGCATTAGGAGGGAATCCATATAAAATAATTCCTACTTTCTTTTCCGAATTTTCTTTTCTCTTAAGTTTAACTAGTCTGCGAGTCTTTTCGGATAAGCTTTTTATCCTTTCATAACAAGGAACCATATCGAATGCTTTCTCGTTACCAGTTCTTAATTGCACGCAACAACTACAGCCTCCTTCTTCACCCAATCTTCCTCCAAAAACTGTTGGGTTAGTTGCTCCGTCTAACTCTGGTAAAGACACTAAAATAGTCGTCTCTATTGGATTAAGTCCACCATCACTTTTATCCCACTGATTAAGGTTCTGGAACTCAATAGCATGCGCTGCAATATAGGGTACATCTAACTCAGCTAAAGCTTCCTCCGCAGCTTTACTACTATTGTATGCCGGTCCACCAACCAAACTAAACCCTGTCAAAGATAGAAATGTGTCGATTGATGCCTTAGCATTTTGCACAAAATATTTATTTATTGCTGGCCTAGCATCTAAACCTGCGGCAAACGCTGGAATAACCTTTAAACCCTGTGCTTCTAAACTTCTTATAACTTGATCATAATGTGCGGTGTCTCCAGAGAGAACATAGGATCTCATCAAAAGAAGACCTACGGTACCTATTGAGTGTTTTGCAAAAGGGATTTCTGAAATATTTTCAGTAATTTTCTTCGGTATATCGGGATGATAGAGGCCTGTTTCAGGGTATTCAACAGGTGATTTAATCTCGACCTTTGAACTATTATGAAGTGAGCTATATCTCGACAATAAATAGCAAAAAAGACTCTCAATGTTTTCTTCAGATCCTGCCAACCAATATTGCATGGATAGGAAATAGGCTCTCAAATCCTGGGCTTTTCCAGGTATAAATTTCAAGACTTTCGGGATCTGGCGAAGAATAGCCATTTGTTTTTCCCCACCAGTAACTTTATTTTTATCTCCTCTTAGTTTTTTCAAGAACTTTAGCACTCCTGAGGAGGGTTTAGACATATCTAAGCCACCCATTTTTGTAAGATTCACAATTTCTTTTGATGAGACTAGTCCAAGCATAAGATCACACTTTTCCCTGGCTTTTTTCAAATCTGGAAGGATTGCTGAAATATGGTCCTCCAAAAAAACTAAAGTGATAAGAACCATATTTGCCCTTGCAAGATCCTCCTTTGTTTTAAGCAAACTACTTGGATCTTCTTCCCAGGATGCTGCTGCGTGCACAATTATCTCTAGCTCAGGATAAATTTTGCTAAACCTGCTCTTTATTCGTTCTACTGAACCAATAGAATGCGCATCTAAGGTTAGCATTACTAGTGTATACGGATCTTTTTTATATGATCTATCTAGCATAATGCGCCTTCGCCTCATATAGTAAATCTTTTGTAATTGCACTGTGTCCATTCTCAAATGCAAATTTCTCTGTATTTCTTTTAGCTTTTCCTCTCACGAAAAATGGAATTTTCTTTAGCTCTTTTGTTGCTTCGGGAGCCCATCTAATTTCATTGTCTGCTCCTGTTTCCTTTTCTTCATTTAATTTGCTCTTTGAATTAGATAGGTGGCTGGGACCAGCTGTATCGTTAAATTCGAAGTCTTCTCTAAACATTCCCAACAAATGCTCTTCAAGCCCCATGACCAGTGGATGAACCCACGTATCAAAGATAACATTCGCACCCTCCCAACCGACTTGAGGAGAAAAACGAGCGGGGTGATCTTGTACATGAAAGGGAGCAGAGATAACCGCGCATGGTATTCCCAGTCTTTTACCAATGTGGCGCTCCATTTGAGACCCTAAGATAAGCTCAGGTTGCAAATCAGCGATGCGTCTCTCTACCTCTAAATAATCGTCACTAATCAACGCGTCTACAGAAAGATCTTTCGCTAGGCTTCTTATCTTTCTTGCATACTCTCTGTTATAGCATCCAATACCTACTATCGAAAATGCCATCTCTTCCTTGGCAATTCTTGATGCAGTAGCAACATGAGTTGCATCTCCAAAAATGAAAACACGCTTCCCGGTAAAATAATTTGAGTCGACAGATTTCGACCACCAGTCGAAATTCAGACGTGAGGTGTCAGAAAAGCTATCCTTTACTCCCCTGATTTTGTTTAGTTCTTCGATAAAGTCCTTAGTCGAGTTTATACCTATAGGTGTATGTTCAGTATAAGGCATTCCAAAATTTTCTTTAAGCCACCTACAGGCTAACTCACTGCTTTCTGGATAAAGCATTACATTAGCATGTGCTTTTGTTAAANTTTTAATACTTGATGGCGATGCTCCCAGAGGGGCAACAGTATTTAAGTCAATATTAAGATCATCTAAAATAGTTTTTAATTCCCTTACATCATCTTTATGCCTAAAACCGAGAGCGGTTGGACCTAATATATTTACACTAAATTTTTTGGTCTTTTCCTGAGTACAAGAAAGTGCTTTCACTATTTGGTAAAACGTCTCGTCTGTGCCAAAGTTTTCTTTTCTTTGATATGAAGGAAGTTCTAGTGGTATCACTGGAATTTCTAAGTTAAGGGCATCTGCTAGGCCACCTGGATCATCCTGAATAAGTTCAGCGGTGCATGATGCGCCTACCAACAACGCCTCTGGCTTAAATCTTTCAACCGCCTCTTTGCATGCTTTCTTGAATAGATCAGCCGTATCTGCTCCTAGATCTCTTGCTTGAAAAGTAGTGTAGGTGACAGGTGGCCTTTTGTTACCCCTTTCAATCATTGTAAACAATAAGTCTGCATAGGTGTCCCCCTGTGGAGCGTGCAAAACAAAATGAAGCTTTTCCATAGCGGTGGCCACTCTCATCGCTCCTACATGAGGTGGGCCTTCGTATGTCCAAATACTTAGCTTCATATTAAAAGCGCCTCTTTTCTTTTTAAGGGTCTTACAAACAACTCTGCTAAATCCTGTGCTTGCTCATAGCCATGAATTGGGGTAAAGACCAATTCAATTGCCCATTTTGTTGTAAGTCCTTCTGCTTCAAGGGGATTTGCCAAACCTAAGCCACAAACAGTTATATCGGGATTACTTTCTCGACATCTATCCAATTGAAGGTCAACATCCTGTCCTTCTGAAATTACAGGCATGTCTTCTATTAGTTCGAGATCCTTATCAACTAGTGAGCGGTTGATATATGGTGATCCCACTTCAATCAACTTCATTCCACATTCTCTAGATAAAAACCGAGCTAATGGGATTTCCAGTTGACTATCAGGAAAGAAAAAAATTGTTTTACCTTGCAAACTAGTTCTAAGTTTTTTTAGCCCTAACTGGGCTCGTTTTCTTGGAGCTGAAGTTACAATTTCAAATTTATCATCACTTATACCGTAGTTTTCTTTTATTGATCTTAGCCAAAGAGTTGTTCCTTCCTCACCAAACGGAAATGGTGCATTTATTCTTGAGGCACCTCTTTTTTCTAGAGCCTCGGTTGTATCTGTAAGGAAGGGCTGCACTAAGATAAATTTTGATTTTTTACCAATTGAAGGCATTGTTTCCCTATCTCGCCCAGGCAACACAGCAACTTCTTTAATCCCTAACTCTTTAATAAGCTCTACTAATTGATCTTCCACAATATCAGGCAGACTACCAACTAAAATTAGATTTTCTTCATCTGTTTCTTTTAAAGTTGGAACTAATGATGCAAGACAGGCGTCTTCGCCTTGAGTAAATGTGGTTTCAATCCCGGAACCCGAAAAGTTTAACACTTTTACTTTTGGGAAATATATTTTGGAAAGTCTTTCAGCAGCATTAGATAAGTCAAGCTTAATTACCTCTGAGGGACAGGAGCCAACCAGAAAAAGCTGTTTTATATCCGGGCGCCTCTCTAATAAATTTGCAACTTCTCTATCTAACTCTTCATGGGCATCAGCCATTCCCGCAAGGTCTTTTTCTTCTAATATTGCTGTTCCAAACCTTGGTTCAGCAAAAATCATTACTCCTGCAGCTGATTGCAAGAGGTGAGCACAGGTTCGTGACCCTACTACTAGAAAAAAAGCATCCTGGATTTTTCTGTGAAGCCAGATGATACCGGTAAGACCACAAAAAACTTCTCTTTGACCACGCTCTTTCAGTACAGGTATCTCCGAACACCCTCCCATATTTTCAATTTTTGAGTGCTCGTTCACTTACTTACCTCATATTCTAGCAAGGCAGTTTTTTGGTCAGTTTGCCTCGCCAATCTTAGCTTCCTCAGGAACTGAAAGGCGTTTATGAAATATAGAAAGTAAGCGAATAGAGCTACAAACATTTGAGTCGTTGGCAAGAAATCACCTGTTAATAAGACATAAAGATACAGACCATGGAAGAAGATAACAAAAAAGCTTACGACATCTTCCCAAAAGAAAGCTTCTGCAAATAAAAATTGTCCAAACACTACTTTTTCCCAAATTGCACCTGTAATCATGATTAAAAATAGGAGAAAACTTTTTATAATTATTGAAACCGTAGCGACGTAATATCCTTCACCTGTTGAAAGATATCTCACCACCAAAAATAACGAAATAATACATACTGCAAATTGCAACGGCGCCAATACTCCCTGAACTTTTGTCCAGACCGTCCTGTCTCTTATGATTCTTTGAGAAGGAGTGTAAAGATTCCACCCATCTACCTGTGGGCTCGATTGTTTATGCATACTTACGAGACCTCTGAAATAAAGCTTTACGTACTAAAAAATGGTAGCGAACCTATCCAAAGTGTCAACAAAAAGTTACATATTTTAAATAAATCTTTTTATTTGTTGAAAAAAGATTACACGAGAGGNAAAACAAGCGCATTCACTGCTCTACAAAATAAAAATCGAAAGAACCGAGGTGTGTGTAAATAATAAATTACATAGAAATCTTGACTATTATCTCTTAAGGCCTCAAACTATGTGATATGAATAACGATATACACAGTAGATTAAGTTATTCTGGGCAAGGGGGTTTAGGTATACACCCTGAGAGTCTGGCAAAAATAGCTCTTAGCGAAATTGCTAACGGAAACATAGACCAAAAATTTTATAGTGCCGACCTCACTTCATCATTTTTTAACTCTCTTGTGACTGATGAACCCGAACACACAATTAAGTTGATCAGAAAAGAGCTAGATAATGGACTGGCTGTACAATTTTTCTTTGAAGGAATAGCGCCAATTATTGCAGAAAAATTGGGTGATTCATGGAAACAAGACACAATGACATTTTCCGAAGTTACTATAGCTGTAAGCAAGTTGAGACTACTTTGCCAAGAACTGGAGTCGCTATATCTTGAGCCTGAAGATACTCTTAAATCGGCACCAAAAATTTTACTTTTTACCTTAGAAGGCGAAAATCATACTTTTGGTTCTTACTTAGCTGCATTAAAATTGAAAAAAGAAAACTTTAATGCCCAAATAGCTATTGGATATAGCGAATCAGATCTATTTAAACTCCTAGAATTTGGCAATTTTCAGCTAATTGGTGTCTCAATTGGCAGTGAAAACATGGTCAATCAAAGTAACATAATTACCGATCGAATTAGAAAGAATTTCGCATTACCCATCGCGGCAGGAGGATCTTTTGTAACCCATCACAAAACGCTATCCAAGACATGCCTTGACGTCGACTTATTCCAACCGAGCCCTAAAGAAATAAAATATTTACTGAAAGTTAATTGAAGCTCAGTGGTTAAATAACTTTTTAAGATAAATATGTCTAAATTTGTTTACAATATGTCAAATTTAGCTTACACTTTTTATTAAATTTGATACTAAGTCAGAGATCCCTTCATTGACCAAGAGAGAGAGTAAAGTAAGAGCTGCTGATCAGATAGTCAGACTAAACCCCGACATTTTCGGTGATGTAATTTTGCGAGCATCAGATATATCACTCTTAATTGACACAGCTGGCCTCATTTTAGAAGTTATTTACAATACTGAAAATAAAAACTTAGGTGACATAGAGCACTGGCGAACAAGAAATATTCGAGATTTTATAACAAAAGAAAGCGGGATTAAACTTGAAGAAATTTTAAATTTATCTTCCACCGAAAATGAGAAAATTGAGAAAGACATTATTCAGCTAAACCATATTAAAAATGGTGGCGATGACTTTCCAATTCAATACTCTATCCATCCCACTGGAGTAAATAACCAAATTCTACTTTTTGGCCGTGATCTGACCCAGATAGCACAGGCTCAACAAGAACTCATGAAAACTCAATTAAAATTTGAGAGAGAATATGACCGGTATAGATCATTTGACACTAAATATCGAGTAATACTAGAACAGTGTGGCAGCGCTTTCATTATTGTTGATGAAGCAGGCCAGCTTATTGATTTTAATCAAAAAGCTGTGGCAATTTTAGAAAAAGCCGATTTAAACCAAATGATGTTAAAGGATTTATTTTATCAAGGAATAAGCATAGACATTCTAAGCGAACTTGAGACATTAAATAAAAACACGCCCTCAACAGCATTAAATCTAAACGTTAAAGAAACTAATAAAGAAGTACAATTGAAGGGTACGTTTTTTCGTTCGAATGACGGTGTCCATTCTTTGATAAGGTTATCCAGTTCATCAAGTCAGAGAACAAGCCATTCCAAAGAAAAAATTTATCTATCTGATCTATATCAAAAAACTTCAGATGCATTTGTCTTTATTAATGAAGCAGGAAAAATAGTTGATACTAATGAGAGCTTTTTAATTCTTACAGAGAATCCAAATATTGATGAGGTTGTCGGCAAGTCATTTTCCGACTTTCTCAAAAATGCCACTACTGACTTAAAAATTCTAACTGATAATTCAAAAAGACTTGGGAAAATTAGAAACTATGCAACTGACTTTATTACAACTTTCGGATCAAAAATTCCTGTCACAATTTCATCGACTTGGGTATCAAATGAAGATGACGATTTTTATGGGTTCATTTTAAGAGACTCTTCAAACATTGAGCTTGAGAAACAAAACGATAATGAGAAACATAGCTGGGAGGCAACCACAAAATTGGTAGGGAGTGCTCCGTTGAAAGAGTTAGTAGCCCAAACCGGAGATATTGCGGAAAGAATATGCTTAGAAACCGCGCTTAATTTAACAAATAACAATAAAGTAGCAGCTGCAGAGCTACTTAGTCTGTCGCGTCAAAGCCTATATGTGAAACTCAGAAAACATAATCTTTTGGATATTAAGGACTAAAATCAGTGATTAAAAGCTATCAAACTCATTTTACCAGTACGCCTAGCTTGATATCGCTTCTTGAACTTATAAAACCTGTTACCTGGTTTCCACCTATGTGGGCTTTTTTATGCGGTGTGGTGTCAGTTGGCGCCTTGAACAGCAATAATACTATACTCATATTATCCGGTCTTCTACTTGCCGGACCATTGGTATGTGGAATGAGCCAGGCTGTAAACGATTGGTGTGACCGTCATGTCGATGCAATAAATCAACCAGAGAGACCCATTCCGTCTGGACGAGTGAGTGCTGGATGGGGGTTTTTTACCGGCATTATAATGAGTGCCACAAGTATCATTTTTGCATACTATCTCGGAAGTCTTATCTTTTTTGCAACAATTATAGGTGTCTTAGCCGCTTGGCTTTATTCATTAGAACCAATAAGACTGAAACGATCGGCAATTTTTGGGCCAGGGGTCGTGGCAATTTGTTATGAAGGGCTTCCATGGTTTACTGGCGCTGCTATTTTCACAATCTCATTGCCCAATAAAGAGGTTCTAATAGTGCTCTCATTGTATGCTTTGGGAGCGCACGGGATAATGACTATGAATGACTTCAAAGCGACCAAGGGAGATAAACTTTTAGGCATCAATTCTTTACCTGTGATTTTAGGCAGAAAGCCCGCTACTTTAGTAGCTTGCCTTATAATGCTTTTCCCACAGCTAATAGTAATATCTCTTTTTTACTTCTGGGGATCTTTAATTCTAGCCATAACGCTGGCAGTTTGCGTTCTACTGCAGTCCTTATCAATGATTTTTCTCATTCGGGATCCAGAAAAAAACACACCATTCTTTAACATGACCGGAGTACTTTTATATATTGCTGGGATGATGTTATCTGCAAATGGATTGTATTTAATGAATTAAATTAGGGGGTAGTAATGAATTGGTTTTCGATTTTAAGGTTAGGGTTAATTCAACTTTGCATTGGTTCAAGTGTCGTTATTCCTTTATCTACACTGAATCGCTTAATGAAGGTAGAATTAGCTTTACCAGCAACGATTGCAGGTTTTTTGATTGCTCTTCATTATGCAGTTCAGTTAACGAGAGTCAATTGGGGTTACTTATCTGATAAAACTCAAAACAGGAGTCAGTGGATAATATTTGGAATGCTAATTTTAGGGATAGGTGGAGTACTAGCGTCTGCTTCTATACCTCTAATTGAAAGTAATTTCGCATATGGAATAATGCTTGCTTTATTTTCATATACTCTAATTGGGTTTGGGGTAGGTGCAGCAGGCACCCCTCTTCTCGCTCTTCTTGCCTCTTACAGTTCTAAATCCCAGAAGGGCTTTGCCGCCTCGATCACCTTTCTTATGATGATATTAGGACTGGCAATAACTGGTATAACGGCTGGCATAATATTAGACCCCTACTCTCATCAAAAGCTCATAAAAATCACGGCCTCTCTTGCTATAATTACCAATATTTTATCCTATCTTAGCTTGAAAAACTTAGAAAAATCGCTGCGAAATAATGCAGATGCTCGCACACCGAATGCTATTAACTATGATGTACCATTTCTTGAAGGTATCAAAAAAGTATGGATGGAAAGAGAAGCAAGGCTTTTCACAATTTTCATTTTTATCTCTATGGGCGCTTTTTCAATGCAAGATCCAATATTGGAACCTTTCGCTGGAGAAGTCTTCGGCTTTGCGGTNGGAGAGTCTACAAAACTTGATGGATTNCATAAGATTGGGACATTAATTGGAATTATTTTNATNATCNTNTGCCTTTCAAAGTTTAGAATTGGATTTGNTTCTTTATCGATTNTTAAAAATGAACGCCTAGGATCAGAAAAATTTTGGCTGATCANTGGATGCNTCTTTTCTGCATTTTCACTATTTATGATTTCTCTTCTTGGACTTACATATAGAGATCCAGGTATATTAAACTCAGTTGTTTTTCTTTTCGGAATATCTAATGGTGTGTTCACTGCGGGAATATTGGGAACTATGCTGCATTTAGCCAGTAGGGGTTCGGATGATAACAACACGGGTACTCGTATGGGGATATGGGGGGCAGCACAAGCTTATGCAACTATGATTGCTGTTTTTTTTAGCACAGTCTTGGTCGATATACTTGGACTTATGATGAATTCCCTCCCAAATGTATATGGAATAGTGTTTCTAACTGCTGCAAGTTTTTTTATAGCTGCAGCATTTTTGGGTTCATTAATTATTAAAAAGGATGAACTCGATCAAAATCAAAACATACTACAATCGGTGAGTTAANATGATCTATGATATAACAGTTATAGGAGGAGGACCCTCCGGCGCAACAGCTGCAGAGCAACTGGCGAAAAAAGGTTTCAAAGTCGCATTAATAGATAGAGCAGGAAGAATAAAGCCTTGTGGAGGTGCTATCCCTCCAAGATTAATTGAAGACTTTGAAATACCTCAGTCTCAATTAGTTGCAAAAATCAANACAGCAAGGATGATATCACCAACGAATAGGAAAGTAGACATNCCAATAGAAAATGGTTACGTAGGGATGGTAGATAGAGAATTCTTTGATGAATATCTTCGGGAAAGAGCAGCAAAATGTGGGGCAAAACGGTTTACCGGCACATTTGTAAAATTATCTAAAAATTCACAATATACTAAGGTTGATTTTAATAATCACTCAACAAAAAAAATTTCCACACTCCTCACAAGATATGTAATAGGCGCAGATGGTGCTAAATCCAATGTTGCAAGAAATACAATCAAAGACGCACATAAAATCCCCTATGTTATAGCGTATCATGAGATAATAGAGGCCCCGAAAACAACTAGTGAATATAATCCAGATAGATGTGATGTTATTTATAATGGAGATATATCGCCTGATTTTTATGGATGGGTTTTTCCTCATGGAAAATCGGCGAGTGTAGGAATGGGAACAGGGATAAATAGCGTTAACCTGAAGAAGGCTACCAGCGATCTCAGGACTCAAGCAGGACTAGACAAATGTTCAACCATAAGAAAAGAAGGAGCTCCGATCCCGCTTAAGCCCTTGGAGAGATGGGATAATGGAGATAACGTTGTACTTGCGGGTGATGCTGCTGGGGTAGTAGCACCTTCATCAGGAGAGGGCATCTACTATGCAATGATAGGAGGTAAGTATGCAGCGGAAGCGGTTGAAAAAAGTTTACTTAAAGGACATTCGAAATATTTAAGTTTAGCAAGAAAGAATTTTATGAGAGAACATAAAGCGGTTTTTCAAGTTCTTGGTGCTATGCAAAACGCATATTATAGATCTGATGACCGAAGAGAGCGCTTTGTAACTTTATGCAAAGACATAGACGTTCAAAGAATAACTTTTGAATCTTATATGCATAAAAAACTATCTCGATCGAGGCCAATAGCACACCTAAAAATAATGTTCAAAAATATTGCCCACCTGACCGGTATGGTTAAAGCAACATGAATATTAATTTTATTCCTGCATGGGATCAAGGGGTCCTAAAACCATTGGAAAAGCTGGAAGTTCATAAAAGAGGTCTAAGGCATAAAGCGGTCTCGGTATTCTTAATTTCAGATAATAATGTACTTATTCAAAAAAGAGCATCAATGAAATACCATACGCCAGGTTTATGGGCTAATACCTGCTGCACACACCCCCTGTGGTCAGAAGATCCCAAGGAATGCGCTCACAGAAGACTAAAAGAAGAGTTGGGAATAGAGGTACCAGAGTTAGCCTATAAAAACAAAATCGACTATAAAGCGGATGTTGGCAATGGCTTAATCGAAAATGAGAATGTTGATGTCTTTGTTGGCTCAATAAAAGAAAAAGATAATTTAAAAATACTTCTTAATAACGAGGAAGTAGCAGAGGTGAGGTGGATTTGTTTTGACAGGTTAAAAGAAGAAATATCACTATCGCCTGATAAGTTTACACCTTGGTTGAGGATATACGTCCAAGATCATTTTGAACAAATTATAAACTGACCAGCTTATTTTATAATCTTAATTTTATTGCTTCGTATATCAGCTATACCCAAAACATCAAGAATTGTTGTTGTAATTCCTGTGACATCGAGGCCAGCTTCCTTATACATTACGTTTGGTGAAGCTTGATCTATAAATTTATCCGGTAAAAATAAACTTCTTACCTTTAGATTGTTATTTATCATGTTATTTTTGAGTAGCCAGTCAACCACATGAGATCCGAACCCCCCAATGGATCCCTCTTCTAGGGTAATTAACAACTCATGGTTTTCTGAAAGCACTTTTATTAAATCTACATCTAATGGTTTAGCAAATCTAGCATCTGCAACAGTCACTGAAATGCCTAACTGTTCCAACTCCTCGGACGCGTCTAGTGCTTCTTTGAGATGTGCTCCAAAACTTAATATTGCAACCCTATTGCCCTCTTTACAAATTCTTCCTTTCCCTAGCTCAAGAACTTCACCTCTTTCAGGAAGTTCTACACCTATCCCCTCACCTCTTGGATACCTAAATGATATGGGACCCTCATTATACTCTGCTGACGTTCTGATCATATGCATTAGCTCTAACTCGTCTGATGCTGCCATTACCACAAAACCTGGCAAATTAGAAAGGTAAGCTACGTCAAAAGAACCTGCATGAGTAGCTCCATCAGCACCAACCAACCCAGCTCTATCAATTGCAAATCTTACTGGCAATTTTTGGAGAGCCACATCATGAACAATCTGATCATATCCTCTTTGGAGAAAAGTTGAATATATTGCGCAGAAGGGTTTCAAACCTCCAGCTGCCATACCGGCACAGAAAGTGACAGCGTGTTGTTCTGCGATTCCAACATCAAAAGTTCTACCAGGGAAACTATCTTGAAAAATATTTAATCCTGTTCCTGAGGGCATTGCTGCCGTAACAGCAACAATCTTTTCGTCAAGAGCTGCTTCTTTTACAAGTGTTTGACCAAAGATTGATGTGTATGATGGAGCGTTTGATTTGCCTTTGTGCTGCTTTCCCGATGCAACATCAAATTTCGACACACCATGATATTTATCCGCAGACGTTTCTGCTGGTGCATACCCAGCTCCTTTTTTTGTAACACAATGTATTAGAACTGGTCCCTCAGATCTGGTTTTGACTGTTCTTAAAACTGGTAGTAGTTGGTCTAAATCATGTCCATCTATTGGACCGACGTATGAAAAACCCAAGTCTTCGAAAAAAGTATTTCCCGTTCCACCAGCTAGTCCTGTTATCAAACCTCTAGCACGTTTTGCCCCTTCTCTAAGTGGCCCTGGTAGTGACTTCGCAAAATTCTCTGCTAATTCCTTAAGAGTATAAAATTGTTGGTTTGCNTANAGGCTGGATAAATATTTCGACATAGCGCCAACCGGTGGGGCGATAGACATTTCATTGTCATTCAAGATAACAAAAAATCTTCTCCCTTCAGCACCCGCATTATTTAGTGCTTCGTAAGCCATTCCAGCACTTATAGATCCATCACCAATAACTGCAACAGCATCTCCCGTAGCCATTCCCATATCTCTAGCTACCGTAAATCCTAAGCCTGCAGATATCGAGGTAGATGAATGCGCTGCTCCGAAGGGATCATAATCACTTTCACTTCTCTTTGTGAAACCTGACAGTCCTCCCTCTTGTCTAAGAGAACTCATTTTTTCTCTGCGACCAGTAATTATTTTATGTGGATAACATTGATGTCCAACATCCCATATCAACTTATCGTGCGGTGTATTAAACACTGAATGTATTGCAACAGTTAGCTCTACAACGCCTAGGCTTGATCCTAAATGTCCTCCTGTCTCAGAAACCGCTCTAATTGTTTCATTGCGCAATTCTATAGCAAGTTTTTTGAGATCTAAATCTGAAAGATGCCGAAGATCAGCAGGGTAATTTATTTTATCAAGAAGTGTAGGTTTCATAACTGAGATGTGTAACTTATTTTTCACGTGGAGGAAACATTTCCCCCACGTGAATATAGAATAATCTAACTGGGCCCGTTATACAAGCCGCCTTCGACAGCAAAACCGTGAAGAACTGCCCAACTAAACCAGTCGTCGACAACCGTTCCAGTTAGTAATATGCCTATTCCACCGGTGATAGGACAAAGAATTGCAAACCACCAAGCCCATCTATGAATTCCTTCCATAGAAGCGTTAAAGCCCATGGTCCATCTCCAGAACAGAGCAGCACGCTCAGAGGCTGTGCCACGATCATAGATTTGTTCGAGTTCCCTGTCTCCTCCCATTCTAGAGGTAGCTAATATCGTTGCTCCATGCATTGCGAAAAGTAGAGCAGAGCCATATAGAAAGACGATACTCAGCGCGTGAAAGGGATTATAGAATAAATTGCCATGATTTAAAGAAAGGTAATTTGTCCAATCTAGATGTGGAAAAATCCCATAAGGAACCATTTCCGACCAAGTGCCCATAGCCACGGGTCTAAAAAGACCAATTACGAGAAATAGCCATATTGCTGCAGCAAAAGCCCAACAAACATGTTTTCCCATTCCCAATTCATTGGCCCGCAGGTATGATCTAATCCACCAACTTAAAACCGCTATTAAGAGACAAGTACTTGCAATTAAGTATAATCCACCTTCCCAAATGGGTGGAAAGCCAAGGCCATATTCCTCACCAGGAGGATCAAGAGAAATCCACCATAAATCCCTCCATAAGGCTTGCCATGACCAATCAACTGATTGGAGCATGCCTACTCCTGTCAGAAAGAACCACGCCGTTCCCAAGAACAACGCTATCGTTCCAAACATGCCCAGATGAATCGGACCCAGCTGGGCATTTCCAATATACCCCAGTAATGAGGAGAATCGTGGCTCGACACCTCTCTCTTTTGCCACTATTCCTCTTTCGTCAAGACCCATTTCTGCCGGGCCACGAACCTGAACCTGTGTTAAAATATTATGGTACTCTGCCATCTTAACCTCCTATACTTGCGAATGTGAAGAAATTTGGCCACCAATCCCACCATTCAATCCAGCTTTCACCATCTGGCATTAGCCAAGAAGGTCCAGATATAATGATACAAATTCCAGACCACCAGCCGGCACTAAGGGCAACGAATAATCCAATTCTATGAATACCCAATGTACCAATAGAGTAGCCAATAAAATCTCTGAAGTACGTATCTTCATGGTCGGGTGTTTTTGCATCTTCTCCTTTTTCAGGGTTAGCAGCCGACAAGATTAATGAACCGTGTAATGCAAGCAACATAGTAGTAGTGAAGAAACACGCAATTGCAAGCATATGAATTGGATTGTAATGGAAATTACCATATTGATATCCGGTGTAAGACACCCAGTCCAAATGGGAAAAAATACCATATGGAAATCCATGAGCCCATGCACCCATTAATACTGGTCTGATAACAACCAAAGAAACATAGGCAAAAATTGCAAAAGAAAAGGCAAATGGAATATGATAGTCCATTCCTAACTTTCTCGTGATTTCTACCTGTCTTAACATCCAACTACCGAATGCTCCAATGGCGCACAAAGTTATAACTTGCCATAAACCACCATCATTCATAGGAGCCATTTTTAGCCCATATTCAAGAGGCGGTGGCTCTATGCTTATTAACCAGGGGTTCCAGACCCCCTGTTGAGCAGCGCCCCAAAAAATCATAATACTACCAAGGGCAGCAAAGAAAATTGTCGAGACTCCAAAGAAGCCCACATAAAACGGCCCGACCCAAAAGTCAAATAAGTCCCGACCTATAAGAGTACCGCCTGGAACACGATACTTTTTTTCAAAACTGAGTAATGCCATCCTATGACCTCCATTCAAATTACTCTGCTGACTGACAAACGGTCAGTCAGAATGCCACGGGCGAGATCCTAAGGGGGGACTGGTTCTCGCCCACAGCGACTCGTAGGTTTTTAGCCAGCTGCTCTTGCTGCGGCCTCAAACCAATTGAAGTGATCGGTGCTGAGCAACACTAAATGAATCATTGCTGCTAGCAAGAAGAGAAAGACGCCCTGTGCGACAAACACTCGTCTAGGATCAAATATCAGCCATATTTTATAAAAGTGACTCATTTCTNTCTCCTCAACCGAAATAGAACCAAGGACGCCAGATCCATGTCGCNATNTGAGCCAATATGCACATTATAGTAAATGTCCATAGTCCACTCATATANACGCTATGTAATTCTTGCGCCTGTTCATCTGTTANACCTGATAAAGACAGGTCATTATTTCCAGCCATTATACATCCTCCGGATTAAGTGACTGTTGCGCTGCAAGCACCTTATGCGCNAGCAACGATCCTTCCGCCAAAAGACGGTAAGAATTCTTTAAAACCCTCATGAAAAAATCATGGGCGTTATTGTTTTGGCATTTGCCCATGCCTTACTAAACATATCTTTTTCAATTTTTCCTTTTACAAGACTTTTCATACAGGTGAGCAGTGCTCCTGGTAATGAAAATATAAAAATCACTGAGAAATAAATTCTATACTCCCAAATTGGCTTTTTTCTTGTTCTTCTCATCGCAGTCCCTCCTTATGCAACCTTATTACTTTTGTTAATTTCTTCACCCTCTGGATTAAGCATTTTTAAAATCTCTTTCGCTACTTTCTTATCTCCATTTTCAAGCGCTATTTTTTCGGCTTGATCACGAAGCGTTTTAGTGGCAGANATTCTNGTTAGCGGTGAATGCTTGGCCACAATTTCTTCCAAAATATCTTTAGCTTCCTGATCCCACGGTAGCTCTTTTCTCAATTTGGTTAATGTCGCATCTGTTTTGTCCAAATCAGATCCAAGAGGCAATATGTGAAAGAGAGCATCAAATAATCCATTACAAATTTCTTGCAATAAATAAGTTGATCCCGAGTACCCCATCATCGGCGTGCCAACAGCACGTCTAATTGCTGCTCCCGGAAAACTAGCGGGAATGAATGATGCTTTTGGTCCGAAACCTTGGCCTGCCTCCGCAAGATACATTTTTTCATTTATGGATCCCATCAACACTAAAGGTCTAGTTTGCTTTATGAGATTTCTAATTTTTTCATTATCGGTCTTCTTCCCAGCTACTCTTGCCACCGCAAATTTACAGGGAAGACCTAATTCATTCTCCAAAAAGTTCCTTATACCTCTTGTATATGTTTCATTAGCGACAATCCCGAAACTAGCCGTTGCGAAAAAATCCTGCGTCACAGATCGCCAAAGATCCCATACTGGTTTAATAGTTGAATGCTTCTCTTTTTCGATNAAGCCTTCAACATCAATATTCAGTATCTCACCCAATTTCCTTAAGAATTTAGTTGTACTATCGATACCAATTGGGGCCTGCAAATAAGGCTTACCCAATAACTCAGCTAAACCTCTACCGAACTCTCTATACATCACAATATTTGCATCAGCATTCACAAGCTTCGACATCTCTGCTATATGAGCACCCATAGGCATAACCATGTTCACTTCTGCACCAATACCTTCTACAAGTCTTCGAATCTCTGCTAAATCGGAGGGCATATTGAAAGTGCCGTACATAGGACCCAAAATATTTACCCTGGGTTTAGAATTTTCATCCCTTTTTGCTTCTTTTGGCATTCTTCCCTTGGTCATTCCAAAGTTAGTGAAAAGCCATGTCATAGATCTATCTGCAGCCTGCCATTGGTCTTCATCAATAGTCCTTGGTAAGAACCTTTGTATATTAGTGCCTTGAGGTGTCACACCTCCTCCGATCATTTCTGCAATTGACCCTGTTACTACAACAGCTGGCAATACAGGATCTAAGGTATCCCAGGCACGTTTCATAGCTCCTTCTGTTCCTTCCCTTCCTAACTCCTCCTCACCTAAGCCAGTAACCACAATTGGTAACTCATGTGGAGGCAAAGCATCTGTGTAGTGAAGAACTGATGTCACTGGAAGGTTTTCACACCCTACTGGACCGTCTACAACAACTTGAAGGCCTTTTACGCCACAAAAAGCATAAACTGACCCCCAATATCCTCCCGCTCTATCGTGATCCTGAATTAACACTAAATCATCTCCTCNGCCTTTGCNGCGATCTTTCTTTTCTCTATTTTNTTTGCTTGATGGGCTCGGAACTGGGGATTAAGGTTTGGCTTACCCTCCCAAACTCCTGCTGTATCACCTTCCCCGACACCCTCGAAGAAACTCTTCATTTTTTCCATTCTTGAACCATTGCTTATAGCCTGCAATATTACNTCGGCTAAGCTTCCNGCNCCAGCAACACCCATNATTGGCCGAGCTGAAATTAAATTTGTGTAATAAAGAGAGGGAATACCTAACTCTTTAGCTTTTTGCACTACCGGGGTCGTTCCAATAGCCAAATCAGGATTAACGCTCTTCACTGCTGAGATATCATCCTCCAAACTCGCCCTAAATTTTACAAAAACGCCTTTACTCTCCAACCAATCTTTGTCTTCAGTAGACCATTTAGTCTTGGGACAGGCAGTTCCNACATAAGGGACTTCAGCGCCGGCCTCTATTAGCGTTCTTGCTACTATAAGTTCCGAGCCCTCATAGCCCGATACCGTAATTTTGTTATTAATTTTTTTGTCATCAAGAGATTTTTGTATTTGCGGCAGAATCTTCTTTTTTGCTTCCCNNATNATCTTTTTNGCAATGTTAAAAGTATCNCCTACACTATCNATCCAAGAATTAGTACCCTCAACACCCACTGGGGCCGATCCAATAATTGGCTTACCAGCTTCTTCAAACT
>FUFK010038616.1_pt1 | contig 35458 bp, 33 predicted proteins | sample 1021851 | NCBI WGS metagenome assembly FUFK01 (sample SAMEA51879418, study PRJEB19060) | metagenome | reverse complement strand
TGGTGTTTCAGTGATTGCAGCAATATCTTCATAGCTCTTTCCCTCTGATTCTCTTAGTACAAATGCAGTCTTAAGTGGTTCAGGCAATGAATCTATAAAATAACTTATCTCCTCGAGTGATTCATTATGAATTACAGCAGATTCAATATCATCAAAAGAACTAATGTCTATTTCTGCATCATCAATCGAAGTATTTATTTTTTGTTTTTTAAATCCTGAGCTAGTAACGAAGTTTTTGGCTAGATTTATGGCAATTCTGTAAACCCATGTGAAAAAAGCACTATCTCCTCTAAATGTGTCGAGTTGTTGCCAAACTTTGATGAAAGTTTGTTGTGACAAATCTTCAGAGTCCTCTTTTGATTTTATAAAAGAAAAAATAGAAGCATAAACTCTTGGATAATACTTGTTCATCAGAATATTAAATGCTCCATGATTGCCTTTTTTTGCCTTTTTTATTAATTCGGAATCAATATCACGTGAATTTTCTTTCATATAAATATGTTTCCTATTTTTCTGACAAGTAAATTGCCTAAAAGTTTCCTTGTTCCGTGAAAGTTTTTAAATTTTTAATAATAAAACTTTCGTGATCTTTATTGCCTATGGGTTGATTCTTAAAAATAAAGTCATATAGTTTTTGATCATCATAATCTAATATTTCATCAAATAGAGATAAATCGTTATTACTAAGATTTTTTATAGAATTTTTTGAAAACTCTCTTAAAAGCAGGTCGATTTCTCTCATTCCTCTTCTACATTTCCACTTAATTCTGTTTATTTCGTTACTCATTGGTTAAAATAAAGTTTTACTTCATAATTTTACTTGAAAATAGACACTGATAATAANCTTATAATNCCNGGATCACTTGAAATAAGNGACTTNAAAGCTATNAAAGTTNTNGGNGAACNCAATAANGTTGAAGATTTCCTTCAAGGACAGCTTACATCTGACATAAGCTTACTAAATAATGGCGCGTCTCAATTGTCTTGCATATGTGATCACAAGGGTCAGGTTATGGCTGATTTTATTGTTTTAAAGCAAGATAATGAGTTTTTTATAATAATTCAAAAAGATTTCATTAGTATTTTTACAAGTGAGTTAGAGATCTTTGCAAAATTTGGATCTGTGAGCTTTGATATTTGTGATCATAAGATTATTGGTGAAATTCATAATAAAGGCGATTCAAATAATTTTTACTACTCAAATGATGAGTTTGAATTAAGCTTATGCCTAAAAAAGTCAAACTATAAGAACAAAAATTCTACTAATTTAGATATGTGGAATGCTGCCAACAAAATATTAGGTATTTTACATCTTGATAAATCTGATTCTGGTAAGTTTAGACCGCTTGAAATAAATTTTGACAAGCAGAGGGTCTCTTTTGAAAAAGGATGCTTCAGAGGGCAGGAGATTGTCGCTAGGATGAAATATTTAGGTATTGATAGGAGAAAATTTTGTACTTTTATAGTTAACAATGATTTTGTTGAAAATAATCTTATTAAATCTATTGGAGAAATTATTAATTTAGATGATAAAAAAGTCTTCAATGGAATTNTAAAAAAAGATGANATTGAAGAAGTGAAGAAAATTTCNGGAATTATTTCAATTTTATAAAATNACCAAATAATTTTATCNAAATTATGTTTTTCTAAATATTTATTACATTNTGAAAAATGTTTTGANCCAAAAAAACCCCTNTATGCAGATAATGGTGATGGATGTGCAGACATTAAAATTAAATTATGTTTNCNATCAATAAATTTTAAATATTTTTTNGCATGATTNCCCCATAAAATAAAAACNATATTTCTTTTGTTTTGCAAAACTTTTAAAGTTTNTCTAATAAAAATTTCCCAACCAATATTAGAATGTGANCCAGGTTTTGATTCCTCAACAGTCAAAGATGANTTNAGTAAAAGTACGCCTTGTCTNGCCCAGCTTTTTAAACAACCATCACGATTTTTAGATTTACCAACATCATTTTCAATTTCTTTATAAATATTTTTCAAAGAAGAAGGTATTGGTTTATTTGGNCTTACNGAAAAAGCTAAGCCATTTGCAACACCTTTTTGAAAGTATGGATCTTGCCCAAATATCACCACTTTTGTTTTTAAAAAAGGACAATATTTGAATGCATTAAAGATTTCATTGTTAGGCGGACAAATGGTTTTATTTTTTTCAATTTCTTTAGTTATAAATTTAATTGGAGCATCAATAAGTGAAGAAAATGTAGCCTTCTCAAATAAATTTTTCCAATGTTCTGGTATATTTGAGTCAATGTTTTTTTTGTTCATTTTTGCTATAAATTTTATCCACAGAAACTGTGGATAAAGTTATGGATAACTTTATTTATACCATATTAAGTGGCTTAAAATAAGGGTTTTTTCTAAGTTGTATAAATTTTGTACAAAAAACATAAATATAACCCTATATCAGTAGTTTACGCTTTTTTTATCGATTATATGTTCAAAATTTATATTAAAATATAATGTCTCTTTTACCACTCTTTTTTTCTGTTGACAAGTATATTTTTAATAAAGTTATAAAATTTAAATATTAAGACAAATGTTTTTATAAAATTTGGGCTTTTTTTAGCATATTCTTACACTAAAAACTCTTTTCATTTTTTTTATAGTATCTATTAGCTTCTTTGATGGCTCTAGCTGAAGATCAATCAAAGTTATAGCAATTTCATTTCTACTTTTGTTAATCATGTCAGCAATATTAAGATTTTCTGAAGCAATTTCTCCAGTTATACGACCTATTACTCCAGGCTCATCTTTGTGAACTATAACTAGCCTATTTTCTGTTGTCCTTCCAAGTTTAACTCTAGGAAAATTAACAGAATTTATTATTTCTCCATCTTTTAAGAATCTATTTGCTTGTTCTGCTGCCATGATTGCACAATTAACTTCTGCCTCTTGAGTGCTTGCACCAAGATGAGGCATTAAAATAACATCTTCATGTTCATTTGATCTTTTTATCATTTCTGGTGTTGGGAAATCAGTCACAAAACAACTGATATCTTTATTTGTGAGAGCTTCTAAAACATCTTCGTTATTTACGATAGCTCCCCTTGATAGGTTAATTAACTTTGCTCCTTTTTTCATATGCTGAAGGTTATCTTTTGCAATTAAGTTTTTTGTTTCATCCACCAAAGGAACATGAATTGAAATGTAATCAGAATTAGATAATAAATATTTTAAATCGTCTGCTTTCTCAACTTCTTTTGGTAATTGCCAAGCAGAATCGATAGAGATATTTGGATCGTATCCAATAATTTTCATTCCCATGCTCTCAACTGATTGGGCTAAAAGAGATCCAATTGACCCTAATCCAATTATTCCAATCGTTTTACCTTTTAACTCACTTCCTTTAAACGTTTTTTTATTTGACTCAACCAAGTTATTTACATCATTACTGTTTTTTTCTTTAATATTTTGTGTAAATTTGTGGCCTTGAATAATACCTCTTGAAGATAACAACAACCCACAGATAACAAGTTCTTTGACTGCATTAGCATTTCCTCCTGGAGTATTAAATACTACAACACCCTTTTCGGTAGCCATACTTAAAGGAATATGGTTGACACCTGCCCCAGCTCGACATACACATTTTAGTGATGGATTAAAGTCTTTCTCAATAAGATTATGACTTCTTATAATAAGTGCATCTGGATCATTCTCATTTTCTATAAACCCATTGTCTTTTAGACAATTAATTCCTTGCAGAGCAATATTATTAAAGATTTTATATGTATACATTTCGATTAGATTAATAAAAACAATAGTAGAAAAACAGAAGCATTATATACAAAATTGACATATATTAACTGTACATATGAGTATTCACATTAATAATTTAACTTTCTCTCATGATGATTCATCGCTATTGCATGATTTATCTTTCTCAGTTGAAAAAAACCAAATAGGTTTCGTATCAGGAACTAGTGGGATTGGTAAAAGCACCCTCTTTAATATAATTGCAGGACTTATTCTGCCTGAAAAAGGCAAAATAATGCTTGATGATATGCTTCTCAATGATAAAAATTTCTCACTAGAGACTGAAAAAAGGAAGGTTGGTTATGTTTTTCAAGATTTTGCATTATTCCCTCACATAAATGTTAAAAGAAATATTCAATATGCGATTTCTTCCGAAGTAAGTGAGCTCTTTGATGAATTAATATCAAAACTGGGTCTATTAGAGCTTTTAGATAAAATGCCCCATGAATTATCTGGCGGTCAACAACAAAGAGTGGCTCTGCTAAGAGCTATTTTTATGAAACCAAAAATTCTTCTTTTGGATGAGCCGTTTTCGAACCTTGATAAAGAAAATATTATTGCTGCTCAAAAAATAATAAGTCAAATCATAAGCTTATATAATATACCTTGCCTACTCATATCTCATGAAATTCAATCAACAGAAAATTTTCGAATAGATAAAGAAATTATAATCAGTTAGATGATAGCGATTTTTCAACATATGATCTCCAATCATTAAAGGTTCTATCATAAGTTTCTGTTAATTCAGTATTTGGTGTAAAAACATTCACATCATCGTTTTTTGTACTATAAATACTTAATCCAGAAGCAAGCATGCAAACTTTACACGCGCCAATAGCAGTTGATTCCACATTTTTTGGTTGAATGATTTTTTTATTAAGAGTATCAGCAAGTAGTTGACAAAATGCGTTATTTTTCACCATGCCGCCATCTACTGACAGATTCGTTATTTGAATATCATACTCTTGCAAAATAGAAGTAATTTCTTTTGTTTGAAAAGAAATTGAATGAAATGCTGCAGTTACCATATCTTCTATCGAGGAATCCTGAGTAAGACCATAAAAACCCCCTCTGATATCTGAATTCCAATGAGGAGCACCTAAACCATTAAAAGCTGGTAAGAAAAGAACATTATTGCTATTTCCTTTCTTGTTAAGATATTTCTCGCTATCTTCTGCGCTTTCAAAAAATTTCATTTTATCTCGGAGCCATTTGATTATGGTTCCTGATGAATAAATACTGCCTTCAATAGCATAATGAACTTTATCGCCTAATTGATATGCCACCGTTGTAAGCAATCCTTCATCGATATTTAAGGGCTTTTCTTCTGTATTTACCATTAAGAAGCAACCCGTTCCATATGTAGATTTCATATCGCCATTATTAAAGCAACCTTGCCCAACAAGAGCTGCTTGCTGGTCTCCAATAACACCTCTAATAGGAATCTCACAATCATTTATTTTTAAATTACCAAAATCGCCATCACAACTTAATACTTTAGGCATCATGGTTTTGGGTATTTCAAATAATTCCAATAGCTCATCATCCCATTCCATACTTTTTATATTAAAAAGCAATGTTCTTGACGCGTTTGTAACATCTGTGAAATGATTTTTTTCTTTAGAAAGCATATAAATAAGATATGAATCAACAGTTCCAAACAATAATTCACCTCTACTTGCTTTTTCTCTTGCGCCGTCAACATTATCTAGAATCCATTTAATCTTTGTTGCTGAAAAATATGGATCAAGAANTAGTCCTGTTTTTTCTTTTATGACTGGTTCNTGNCCNTTTGATTTNAGATATGAGCAATATTCATGTGTTCTTCTATCTTGCCAAACAATTCCNGGATAGATNGCTTCACCAGTTGATTTTGACCAGACTATTGTCGTTTCTCTTTGGTTTGTAATACCGCACGCCTGAAGACCTATATCAGCGCTTACAACTTTATTAAGTGTATTTGTAACTGTTTCTATTATTTTCTTTGGATCGAGCTCAACCCAGCCATCCTCTGGATAAGTAAGATCATATTCTTCTTGCGCATCTGTCACTATATTTAAATTTGCATCAAAAATTATTGATCTTGAACTTGTGGTTCCTTGATCTATTGATAAAAAGTTTTTCATATCATCACTCCAATGCTAATTATCCACAATTTATACACTTATTTCCAACAGTATAAAAACACCTTTTATACACTATATTGTGCAAAAAAATGAAATTGTCACAATATATTGTGTTTTTTTACTTGATTCTTTATCCACAATAAGTATAGTTAGTCGGTAGGAGATAAAATTTACGTTACTGCAGAATTACTTAAATTTTTCCAAAAAAAGAAAAAATAAAACTTTTGATAAAAGAAGATTAATAGCGGATAAAGAAAAAATGGAAGTTCAACAACAAAATCAGAAAGAAAATATTAATCAATCTATTAGCGAAATAGAAACAACAGCACCGGGAAAGCTAAGAGTAATAAAAAGAAATGGGAAAGTCGTTCCTTTTGAGGACGACAAAATAAAAGTGGCTATAACCAAAGCATTTTTAGCTATTGAATCTGGAAATGCAGCTGCAAGTGAAAGAATACATAAAAAGGTTGGTGAACTTACTGATGCTGTTGTAGAGGTTTTTAAGAGACGAATGCCCTCAGGAGGAACTCTTCATATAGAAGAGATACAAGATCAAGTAGAACTTCAGCTCATGAGGTCAGAGGAGCTTGATGTTGCAAAAAGTTACATACTATATAGAGCAGAAAGAACACAAGAACGAAAAAAGGAAAAGGTTGACATAGATCTACCTGATGTTCCAAGTATAAACATTACAAAAAGCGACGGAAGCTTGGTGCCTCTTGATGTGGAGAAAGTTGCAGGATTGATAAGTGATGCATGTGAAGACTTGGAAGAAGTATCAGTTAATGAGGTTTTAGATGAAGCTTTAAAAAATTTATATGATGGGGTGTCAATTTCAGACATGAGAACAAGTCTTGTTATGTCAGCAAGAACAAAAGTTGAGAAAGAGCCTAATTATTCTTTTGTAACAGCAAGAATACTCATGGATCAAATAAGAAGTGAGGCATTAAATTTTCTTGGTGTTGCTGAAGAATCAACATATCAAGAAATGGAATCAAACTATCCAAAAGCATTCAAGGCGTACATAGATAAAGGAATAGAGCTTGAAGTATTAAATCCCGAACTTAAAACCTTTGATCTTGAGAAGCTTGGAAAAGCAATAGATTTTACTAGAGATAATCAATTTACATATTTAGGCCTACAAACCCTTTATGACAGATATTTTATTCATTGTGATGACGTAAGATATGAGCTACCTCAAGTATTTTTCATGAGAGTTTCAATGGGACTTGCTATAGAAGAAGAAAACAGAGAAGAAAGAGCAATAGAGTTCTACAAGCTTCTTTCTAGCTTTGATTACATGAGTTCTACACCAACTTTATTCAACTCTGGAACAAAAAGACCACAATTATCTTCATGCTATCTAACAACAATACCCGACGACCTAGATGGTATTTTCTCAGCAATGAAAGATAATGCATTATTGTCAAAATGGGCTGGAGGCTTAGGTAATGATTGGACTCCAGTAAGGGCCATGAATTCTTACATCAAAGGAACAAATGGAAAAAGTCAGGGTGTGGTTCCCTTCTTAAAAGTTGCAAATGATACTGCTGTTGCAGTAAATCAAGGCGGTAAAAGAAAAGGCGCTATGTGTGGTTATTTAGAGACTTGGCATTTAGATATTGAAGAGTTTTTAGAGCTTAGAAAAAATACTGGCGACGAAAGAAGAAGAACACATGATATGAACACTGCAAACTGGGTACCTGATTTATTTATGAAAAGAGTGGAAAAAGACGAAAACTGGACACTTTTTTCACCTGGAGAAACACCAGAACTGCATGATCTAATTGGAAAAGCTTTTGAAGAAAAGTACGAAGAATATGAAGAAAAGGCAAAAAATGGTGAAATGGATCAATTCAAATCTGTTCCTGCAAAAGAGCTATGGAGAAAAATGCTTACAATGTTATTCGAAACAGGCCATCCCTGGATTACATTTAAAGACTCTTGCAATCTAAGATCACCACAACAGCACTCAGGAGTTGTTCATTCATCAAACCTATGTACTGAGATCACCCTAAATACAAGCGCTGATGATGAAATTGCTGTTTGTAATTTAGGCTCCGTTAATCTTGCAAATCATATGAAAGATGGAAAACTTGATGAAGAAAAAATTAAACAAACTATTTCTACAGCTATAAGAATGTTAGATAACGTCATAAACATTAATTATTATTCTGTTGATACTGCTAAAAATTCAAACTTAAAACACAGGCCAATAGGACTTGGTCTTATGGGTTTCCAAGATGCACTTTATTTACAAAATATACCTTACTGCAGCGACGAGGCTGTAGAGTTTGCAGATAGAAGCATGGAACTAATAAGTTATAACGCAATATATGCCTCAACAGAGCTGGCAAAAGAAAGAGGCGCTTATGAGAGCTTTGACGGATCCTTATGGAGCAAGGGGATACTTCCAAAGGATTCATTAAATATTCTTGAGGAAAACAGAGGAAGTGAGTATCTAAATGTTGACAGATCTGAAACATTAGATTGGGAGACGCTAAGAAAGAAAGTTAAAAAAGATGGAATGAGAAATTCAAATGTTATGGCAATTGCNCCAACAGCTACTATNTCTAACATAACCGGAATAACACAATCAATTGAACCTACATANCAAAACTTGTATGTAAAATCTAACTTGTCAGGTGAGTTTACGATTGTAAANCCTCATCTTGTAAGAAAATTAAAAGAATTGGATTTATGGGATGATGTAATGATTAANGANCTTAAGTATTTTGAAGGAAGCTTGTCAGAGATTTCAAGAATACCTGAAGACATTAAGAAGCTTTTTTCGACTGCATTTGAGGTTGAGCCAAGGTATATCGTTGAATCTGCAAGCAGAAGACAAAAATGGATAGATCAAGCTCAATCACTAAATTTATATATTGGAAATGCTGATGGTAAAAAGCTAGATATTACTTATAGAATGGCATGGTATTCTGGTCTAAAAACAACCTATTATCTAAGATCGATAGCAGCTACATCAACAGAAAAATCAACCGTACAACAGGGAAAATTAAATGCAGTGAGCTCTGAAGTTTCACAGCCAGCTGCGCAAGAATTAGGAGCACCTGCTCCAGTTCCAACAGCCTGCTCTCTGGATGATCCAGATTGCGAGGCATGTCAATAAACTAAGGAGAAATAATATGTTAAATTGGGACGACTATGGAAAAGAGGACAATACAACTCCTCAATCATCACCTCAGATAGACAATGAAGTTGTTAAGAAAACAGCTGAAGCAGTAGCTGAGGAAAAATCAGTGACTCAACAAGCTGTAAAAGAAGAAACACCACAAGCCAATACGAACATTGGCGAGGGATCTAGAGCAGAAGCAGCGAGAAAAGCTGTGAATGCGTTAGATGAAACAGCTGGCAATGAAGAGCTTGATGAAATGATGGCTAATGCTGGCAGAGTTCAGGTTGATCAAAAAATGATGATTAATTGCAAAGCTGACCTTAATCAGCTTGTACCATTCAAATACGACTGGGCATGGCAAAAATATTTAGACGGTAGTGCTAACCATTGGATGCCGCAAGAAATTAATATGACAAACGATATTGTCTTATGGAAATCTGAAGATGGGCTTACAGAAGATGAAAGAGTTATTGTTAAAAGAAATCTTGGATTTTTCTCTACAGCTGACTCTCTTGTTGCTAATAATTTAGTTCTTGCTTTATATAGATTAATTACTAACCCAGAATGTAGGCAATATATATTAAGACAAAGTCTTGAAGAAGCTATTCATACNCATGCGTATCAATACTGTATAGAGTCTCTGGGAATGGATGAAGGTGAAATCTTTAACATGTATAGAGAAGTGCCTTGCGTTGCTAGAAAAGCCTCCTGGGGGCTTAAATATACACAGGAAATTTCTGATCCAGATTTTAAGACAGGAACAGTTGAATCAGACAAGCAACTTCTTAAAAATCTAATTGCTTTTTACTGTGTTCTTGAAGGAATATTCTTTTATTGTGGATTTACTCAAATACTTTCTATGGGAAGAAGGAATAAAATGACCGGAACAGCAGAACAGTTTCAATATATTTTAAGAGATGAGTCTATGCACGTTAACTTTGGCATTGACGTTATCAACCAGATCAAAATAGAAAATCCTCATCTATGGGATGATCAAATGAAATCTGATGCAGCACAAATGATCCTTGAGGGTACTGAATTAGAAATACAGTACGCAAGGGATACAATGCCAAGAGGTGTTCTTGGAATGAACGCTGCAATGATGGAAGAATATCTTAAATTCATTGCCAATAGAAGATTAACTCAATTAGGTCTTGATGAAGAGTTTACAGGTGTTACAAACCCGTTTCCTTGGATGTCTGAAATTATAGATTTACGAAAAGAGAAGAACTTCTTTGAAACAAGAGTAACCGAATATCAAGTTGGTGGCGCACTAAACTGGGAATAAATCTTGAAGCTATATTCAAGCCCAGTTGCTCCAAGTCCAAGAAAGGTTCTTATCTTCATAGCTGAAAAAGGCATTGAAAATATTGAAGTTGAGAACCTTGATATTGGAAAAATGGAGCATAAAACTCCTGAATACAAAGAAATTGCGCCCAATTCTCGTATTCCTGCTCTAGTTCTTGACGATGGAGAGGTAATACTTGAAACAACTGCAATATGTAGGTATTTAGAGTGCCTAAATCCCGAGCCAAATCTTTTTGGAACTAATCCTGATGAAATAGCTCAGATTGAAATGTGGTACTCACGTATCTCATTTGAGCTTATGATGCCTCTAATGCATGGTTTTAGGCATACCCACCCTCACATGAGCGCTCTTGAAGATCAAAATAATGAATTTGGTCTGGCACAAAGAGAGTTAGCTCTTAAATCAATGAAATATTATGACAGTGTTATGGATGGCAAAGACTTTATAGCATGCAACAAGTTCTCATACGCGGACATACAAGCAGTTACATCTTTACAGTTTCTGGTTAGATTAAACAAAATTAATATTGAAGATTATGAAAATCTATCAAGATATACAAATGATATTGGTTCTAGACCAAGCTTTTCAGCATAAATTTACTTATTTATAAGTTCAAAGAATTTTAGAGTCTGCTCGCCTCCGTTTTGAAGAGCACGAGCGTCTTCCATATCAGATATTTTATCCCAACTGGCCTGTATATTTTCTGGAGTCATATCTTCTCCCATACCAAGAGAAATACCCATTGTTTCATGAATAAATATCCTTGAAAAAACACCAGCACCTGCAGCCATTATTACTCCATTTGGAGCATTCTCACTTGCTAAATATATTACTGCAGGTGTAACAAATTCTGGTTGAAGGTTTTTACCAAAGTCTTCAGGAATTAAGCCTTCTGTCATTCTGGTATAGGCAACAGGCGTAATTGAATTAGTAAAGACATTCTTATTTTGTCCTTCTAATTTTAAAGTATTCATAAGCCCTATCATTGCCATTTTTGCTGAACCATAATTTGTTTGGCCAAAATTACCAAATACGCCACTTGATGAACTAGTAAAAACAATTCTTCCATATTCTTGCTCACGCATAATTGGAAATACAGTATGGGTGCAATTTAAACTTCCTTGAAAGTGCACATCCATTACAAGATTAAAATCTTCTAAAGTAACTTTATGGAAGCTTTTATCTCTTAAAATACCAGCATTATTAACTAATATATCTATTCTCCCCCATTCATCCATAGCTTGATTCACCATTGCTTTTACAGCATCTAAGTCTGTGACACTTGCACCATTAGCAATTGCTTCACCACCCTCAGATTTTATTAGATCAACAACTTCATTTGCAGCGTCACTTGCACCACTTCCATCTACCGTTCCGCCAAGATCGTTAACAACAACTTTGGCTCCACGTCTTGCAAGCTCAAGAGCATGTTCTTTACCAATACCGCCTCCAGCACCTGTAACGATTGCAACCTTGTCATCGAATCTAATTGTCATAGTTTTCTCCAAAATATTTTTCTAACATTGAATAAGAATTGAAGTTATTTTAATCAAAAAAAAACTCATTTACTACGTTATAAAATTGAGGATTACAAATCAATTTAAGAATATAATGTACTATCATTTTTTTTGAGGATAATTAATGAGCAAATCTATAAAAGTTGTTGTTACCGGAGCAGCTGGTCAAATCGCATATTCTTTAATACCAAGACTTGTAGATGGTAAGACATTTGGAGATAAGATTGTCAATCTTGCATTGGTTGAAATTCCTCAAGTAGTTGATAAGTTAGAAGGTTTAGTAATGGAGCTAGAAGACTCATATTTTCCAAACATGGGTGAGGTTACTTATACAGATAACTTTGAAGAAGCCTCTAAAGACGCCGATTGGTTTTTATTAGTAGGGAGTATTCCGAGAGGAATTGTTTATAACGGTAAAAAGATTGAAGAAAGATCGGATCTTTTAAGTATTAACGGTGGTATTTTTGTTGACCAAGGTATAGCGATTGGAAGATATGGGAAGAAGAATGCTAAGATTTTAGTAGTTGGTAATCCTGCCAATACAAATGCATTTATTGGAAAACATGCAGCAAATAATGATAGCCAACTTTGGATGGCTATGACGATGCTTGATGCTAATAGAGCAAAATCAATTCTTGCAAAGAAAACAAATAATAATGTTTCTGATATTAAAAATATGATAATTTGGGGGAATCATAGTCCTACGATGTATCCAGATTCAGAAAATGTTCAAATATTAGGAGAATTAGGCAGTTTAGTAATAAATGATATCAATTGGGTGGAATCTGATTTCATTCCAAAAGTTCAACAAAGAGGAAAGGCAGTAATTGATGCAAGAGGCGCCTCCTCTGCTACATCTGCTGCAAAAGCAGCAATTGATACTGTAATTGCTTGTGAGAATCCAACAGACCCTGGCGATTGCTTTAGTGCAGCTATAGCAAGTGATGGTTCGTATAATGTGCCTAAAGGAATCATATGCGGCTATCCTTTAATGACCTTAGAAGATGGTTCAATAGAAATAAAAAGAGATATCTCTTTATCAGAATTTGCAAAAAATAAATTTCAAATATCTATAGATGAGCTTCTTTCAGAAAGAGAAGCTGTGAAACATCTTATGCAATGATAAAAAAAGAAAAAATTCTATACAGTTACCTAAGTAATATTATTGAGGATGAAAATCCNAATACTATTTTTATAAATACCACACGAGATATTTCAAAACTTATTAAAAGAATTGAAAAATTAAATATTCAATCTCTGCAAATTGGGCCAGATATAGAGCAGATATCAAATGAAAATTTTGATCTATTCATAATTCTAGACGATATTCAGACATCAGAACCCTACATTGGGATGATTAAAAATTTAATAAGTCACAAAATTGCTATCTTTACAAATTTTAAAAATAACAATTTAATTAATGAAACTATGTTAAAACTTGGATTTGAGACTGAATTGCTTGATAAGAGTAATGGATTAAAATGTTTTTCATATAATCTCAAAACTTACAATAATAAAAGAACTTGGAATAATCCTAAGGGTTGGGCAAATCCTGAAAATTTTGATAAATTTAGATGGTAATAATTTCCTTACGATTTGAGTTGAGGAAATAATAAAACGTCTCTTATTGACGATTGATTTGTGAGTAGCATCACCAATCTATCAACTCCCATCCCAACTCCAACTGCTGGAGGCATTCCATGTTCCAGAGCAGTTATATAGTCATGGTCATAATCCATTGCTTCTTTATCACCGGAGTCTTTTGCAGCAACCTGATCTTCAAATCTAGATGCCTGATCATCAGGATCATTTAGTTCACAGAAACCATTAGCAAATTCTTTTCCTCCAATGAATAATTCAAACCTATCAGCATAATCTGGATTAGTTTCATTGCGTCTTGATAATGGAGAGACTTCTACTGGATACTCTGTTACAAATGTTGGATCAATTAATTGGTCTTCTACTGTCTCTTCAAAAACCTCAAGAAGAATCCTTCCAATGCCCCAATTTTTTTCAATTTTTACTTTTTTATCTTTTAGAATTTTTTCAAGCTTTTTCTGATTACTCAAGTCATCTTTTGATAGATCAGAATTAAAATCTAATATTAAATCTGAAAGAGTGGATTGTTTGAAATTATCTAAATTTATTTCTAAATCTCCCCATTGTATTTTTGATTTGCATCCAGCAGCATCTGCAGCATTTGTGATAATTTCTTTAGTTAAATCCATTTGGTCTTGCATGCTCGCATATGCTTGATACCACTCCATCATTGTAAATTCTGGATTGTGTTTAGTTGATAAGCCTTCATTTCTAAAACTTCTATTAATTTCAAATACTCTATCAAAACCGCCTACTAAAAGTCTTTTTAAATATAGTTCTGGAGCTATTCTTAAATACAAATCTTGTCCTAGTGCATTGTGTTGAGTCACAAATGGTCTAGCTACTGCGCCGCCAGCTAAAGGATGCATCATTGGTGTTTCTACTTCTAAGTAACCACACTCATTCATTTTTTTTCTCATCGAATCAATAATTTTGGTTCTTTTAACAAAAACTTCTTTCGTTTCATTGTTAGTCATTAAATCAAGATACCTTTGCCTATATCTNGCCTCTATGTCAGTTAGGCCTTTAAACTTCTCAGGCATAGGCCGTAATGATTTTGTAATCATTTCTAGATCCCATACATCTATGGTTAACTCATCTGTTTTTGTTCTAAACAGAGAACCTGATACACCAACAATATCTCCTAGATCCCAAGTCTTAAAATCCTCATACACTGACTCATCAACATTGTTTTTAGTTACATATATTTGAATATCTCCTGAAGAATCTCTAAGCGTTGCAAAGCTTGCATTACCCATTACCCTTTTAAGCACAATTCGACCAGCTACTGAAATATTTTTAATGTCTTTTTTTTCTAGATCTTCCTTTGAAAAAACTCCATATTCCTCATGAAGTTTGCTTGCATTGTTTTTAGGTTTAAAAGAATTACCATAAGCATCTCCCTTATCTCTAAGTTGCTCAAGCTTTTTTCTTCTCTCTTCTATGAGAGCTTTTTCTCCACTTAAATTTTCTTTATCCATTTATATGCCTGCTTTAAGAGATGATTTCATAAAATCATCTAAATCTCCATTTAGAACGGCCTGAGTGTTACCTGTTTCATGATTAGTTCTTAAATCTTTTATTCTAGATTGATCTAATACATAGGATCTGATTTGGCTACCCCATCCTATATCTGACTTACTATCTTCAAGCATTTGTTGTTCTTCATTTTGTTTCTGTAATTCTAACTCGTAAAGCTTAGATTTTAATTGTTTTAAAGCATTTTCTTTATTTTTGTGCTGAGATCTATCACTTTGCGATTGAGCTACAAGACCCGTTGGAATATGAGTAAGCCTCACAGCAGAATCTGTTTTATTTACATGTTGACCTCCAGCACCTGAAGCTCTATAAGTATCTGTTCTAATATCTGCTTTATTAATATTAATCTCTATTGAGTCATCAACTTCAGGAGATATAAAAACTGATGCAAACGAAGTATGTCTTCTATTTCCAGAATCAAATGGTGATTTTCTCACCAATCTATGAATTCCAGTTTCAGTTCTTAGCCATCCGTAAGCATGATCTCCATCAACATAGATAGAGGCAGACTTTATCCCAGCCACATCTCCGTGAGATATTTCTACCACTTTAATATTAAACCCTCTGCTTTCAGCCCATTTTGAATACATTCTCATAAGCATTTCAGCCCAATCTTGAGCCTCTGTTCCACCAGAACCAGCTTGAATTTCTATAAAGGCTGAAGAACCATCCATTTTTTTATTAAACATTCTACTAAACTCAAAATCCTCTACTAACTCATAAATTTCAAGCACTTCCTGATTAACCTCCTTAATGGCTGAATCATCTTTCTCTTCAATTGAAATATCAATTAAAACCTCTGAATCAGAAACTTTTTGATCAACTGTTTCGTATTTACTTATAATTTTTTGTAAATTAGTTTTCTCTTTACTTAATTTTTGCGATAACTCCAAATCAGACCAAACCTTTTCCTGTGAAAGTTCATTTTCAATTTCTTCAAGTCTTCTCTTCTTATCTTCAATCTGAAAAACATTAACTTTTATATCTTCAAGTCTTGATTTTAAATCTAAGAGAGTAGCTTTTAATTCTTGAGCGTCCATTGCTAATTATGCTTAATAATATATTCAAAGATTAATTTATCGGATGATGGAATATTCACAGCAACTTCTTTCTTGTTTTTAACTTCATCAAGTCTTTTAGGAATATTTTTAAGCTTTAAATCAGCATTTCTTAAAATATTTGGAAATTTAGCTGGATGTGCTGTAGATAAAATAACGGTTTCATTCATTAATTCTTCTTCAAGCCTATTCACAGCATGCGCAGCTACAGCTGTATGAGGATCAATTATAAATCCATGTTGTTCATAGAAAGATTTCATACATTGGATAGTAGCATCATCATCGACACTATGACTTAAAAATAGTTCAGATGATTTTTTCCAAATACTATCTTCCAATTTGATGCTTATCTNAGGAAANTTATTGTATAGCTTGTTACATAATTCACTATTACTGTTAAGAAAAAAATCNTANATCAATCTTTCAAAATTNCTAGCAACACTTATATCCATGCTNGGAGATATAGTTTCACTGACAGTTTTTTTTGAATAATCATTATTTTTGAAAAACCTATACAGGATGTCATTTGAATTAACTGCAACTATTATTTTAGACAAAGGCATGCCCATTTTTGAGGCTGCATAACAAGCAAAGACGTTTCCAAAATTTCCAGTAGGCACAGAAAAGTTTAATGGCTTAGAAAGTTTATTGATTTTAATAGCTGAATAAAAATAATAACAAATTTGGCCAATAATCCTTACCCAATTAATTGAATTCACTGCTAAAAGATATTGATTTTTTTTAAGAAACGATCTTTGTTTGAATCCATTTTTAACAATATCCTGACAATCATCAAATGTTCCATCAACAATAATTGGATGAACATTTGGACTCTGAACTGTTGTCATTTGTTTTCTTTGTATTTCAGACATATTTCCATGAGGTATTAATATAAAACTTTTAATGACTTCGAAATCTTTACAAGCATCGATGGCTGCTGAGCCTGTATCTCCTGATGTTGCTCCAAAAACAATAGCTGTTTTATTTTGTGTTTGAAGAGTTTTGTTAAAAAATGCTGCAGCAAGNTGTAAGCCAAAATCTTTAAATGCGGCTGTAGGCCCATGGTATAACTCAAGTATTGAGGTTGATTGTTTAATTTGAGTTATTTTTATTAAATCCTGCTCTTCAAAGTTATGCCAAGTATTGTTTAAAAGCTCGATCACATCTTCTTTTTTAAATGAAGATCCTGTGTATAGAGGCACAATATACTTTGCAACATCTATAAAACTCTCAAGATTCTTAAGATACTCAATATCCACTTGAGGCCAATAATCAGGCATAAAAAGCCCGCCATCATCTGCAAGACCCTGCATTAGGATTTGTTCAAAAGTCTTGTCTTTATCTTGACCTCTAGTGCTGTGGAATAACATATTTAATCTTGTTCAATTCTAATAGTTCTCACACTTTTAATTGAATCTAATTTTTCTAGATTTTCTATCAAATTACTGTGATCTTGCTCTTTAAAAGGATCAGTAATGATGACAATTGGTACAAAATTTTCGTCTAAATTCTCTTTTTGAACAATTGTCTCTAGGCCAACTGATTTATCTGCAAATACTGATGTTATTGATGCCATTACACCTGGAATATCCTCAGCTTCAATATAAAAATAATATTGAAACGTAAGATTAAGGAATTCACTTAATATAACTTTCTCATTTGAGGCAGCTTTTAAATGCTCTTCTGAAGAATTAGCCAGGTGAACAAGATCAGAGATTATTCCAGATGCTGTTGATTCTTGTCCAGCTCCAGATCCAGCTAGATGAAGAGTACCCAATAAATCAGTTTCTACTTCTATGCCATTTCTAACACTTTTTAAATTTGCAAGATATGAGTCCTTTGCGATAAGAACAGGATGTGCTCTTAAAACAACTTCTTTACTGTTTTGTTCTGCCACTGCTAGATGTTTAATGGTATATCCCATTTCATCAGCATATTTGAAATCTATCTTTTTAATATTTGTTATGCCTTGTACGTAAAAATCATCAGGTGGTAAAGGGGTTCCTAGGGCTAAAGAAGATAAAATACCTATTTTATGAGCTGCATCCATGCCTTCAATATCGAATGAAGGGTCTGGCTCTGCATATCCCTCTTTTTGAGCAAGTTCTAATGTTGATTGAAACTCTGCACCATCTTCCATGTTTGATAATATAAAATTTGATGTGCCATTAAGCATTCCAGAAATTTTTGAAATTTTATTTGCAGATAGCTCTTCGGTTAGTAATTTTATTATTGGTGTGCCTGCGCATACAGATGATTCAAATAAGACTTTTACACCATTCTCTTTTGCGCATGCGAAAATTTCATCGCCGTGATTATAGATAACTGCTTTATTTGCAGTTACAACATGTTTCTTTTTCTTTAGAGCTTTCAGAATTAAATCTTTAGCAACATCAACTCCTCCAATCAATTCAACCATCACGTCAATATCATGATTAACTACATTGAAAATGTCTCTTTCAATGATTACATTTTCTGGTTTACAGTTGGGATTATCCCTCCTGGCTCCAATAACAACAATTTCTATATCCAAATTACCCTGTTTTTTTATAGATTCGATATTATTTTTTGCTATCTTGTAGAGTCCAGTTGCAACATTGCCCCATCCACAGATTCCTATTTTTAGAGTGCTCATATTATCCTCTTAACCTTTCATATAATTCATCCGGAGATATATATCCAGGCAAAAGCTCGCCACTTGATGTAATTATGGCTGGTGTTCCAGAAATTCCAATTTTTTTTCCTATCGTATAATGTTTGGCAATTGGTTGATTCTCACAAAACTTAACGTTTATTTCTTTTCCTTTTTTGAGATCGGTTAAAGCTTTATGTGGATTTACAGAACACCATGCGCTTACCATTTTCGTGAAGGCATTAGTGCCAATTCCAGATCTTGGATACGCAGCGTAATCTATTGATATTCCTAATTTATTATACTCACCTATCTGGTCATGCAATTTTCTGCAATATCCACAATCGACATCAGTAAATACTGTTATTCGATGAGACTCTCTATCTGAAAGAAAAGATATGAGGGTATTTTGATCCAGCTCTTTAAGAATTTCATTCCTTTTATAAGCAATTTCTTTATCAGTAATATTTAAGATTTCATTTTCTGAAATCTGAAACATATCTCCATATATAAATAATTTACCATCCTCAGATACATACAATGGTTGAAGATCTCCATAAAAAACTTTGTAAATTCCAGGAAAAATTGATTTTTCGATAGACTCAATCTTGGCTTCAGGTGGAAGAATTTTTTCAATGTTTTCTTTTATATCTTTCTCATTTGATAATAAATTCAAAGAAAATAATATTGTTAATAAATAATATGATTTTAACTTCATTTTATCCCCTAGGATGATGTTTTTTTAGTACCTCACCTAATCTGTGTTTTGCAATGTGAGTATATATTTGAGTCGTTGATAAGTCACTATGTCCCAGAAGTAACTGAACAGATCGAAGATCAGCTCCCCTATTCAATAAATGTGTTGCAAAAGCGTGACGCAAAGTGTGTGGTGAGATAGAGTTTTTTAATCCAGATCTTGATAAATAAATTTTTATTCTCTGCCAAAAACCAGATCTTGTCATTTTTGTACCTCTATTGGATAGAAAAACTTCTTTGGATAAAGATTTTTTTCTTTCTGAAAGATAGGAATTTAATGAATCACTAGCTTTTTCTCCAAATGGAACTAATCTTTCTTTTGATCCTTTACCAAATACCTTTAAAACAGACCTCTCATTATCAATATCAGTAATTTTAAGATTTACTAGCTCAGATATTCTCATACCAGTTGCATAAAGCATTTCTATCATAGCCTTATCTCTATTTTCTATGTGAATAGAGGTGTCTGGGCTATTAAGTAACTTTTCAACCTCATCTTCAGACATTGATACTGGTAGATGCTGTTCTTTCTTTGGCGTGATAATTTCAGATAATGGAGTAGTTTGAATTTTTTTCTTTCTAACTAAAAATAAATAAAAAGCTTTTAAAGAAGAGATTTTTCTATTTACAGAAGTGCTTTTTAAATTTTTTTTGAAAAGACTTGCTATGAAATCATTTATCTGAGGTTCTGTAATTAACTTATAGTCACTAATCTGTTGGAGATTTATCCACTTAAGATACTCATTTAGATCATTTCTATAAGCTTCTACTGTGTTTTTTGAGAGCCCCTTTTCAACAAATAAATAATTAAAAAAAGATCTGAGATCAGAATCTTCATTTGTTGGATTTAACATTATGTTAGTCTAGTCTTTCTTTTATTCTAGCAGACTTACCAGACCTCTCTCTTAGATAGAAAAGCTTAGCTTGACGAACATCACCTTTTCTTTTTACTTTTATAGAATCAATCATTGGGCTGTGAGTTTGAAATGTCCTTTCAACTCCAATGCCACTTGAAATTTTTCGAACTATGAATGAAGAGTTTAAACCTGCTTTCTTTACACCCATGACTACGCCCTCAAATGCTTGAAGTCTGGTTCTTTCACCTTCTTTAACTTTTACAGATACAACCAAAGTATCTCCAGGCCTAAAATCTGGTATATCTGTTTTCATTTGTTGCGACTCAAAAGAACTTATTATTTGTGAAGGGGACTTCTCGTTCAGTGAGATCTGTTTTTCTTGTTCAGATGATTTCTCTTCTTCTAGAGTAGTTTCTTCTTCGACTNGAGCAGCTTCTTCTTCGACTGGNGCAGCTTCTTCCTCTACTGGAGCTTCTTCTTCGACTGGAGCAGCTTCTTCTTCGACTGGTGCTTNCTCATTTGAAACAATTTCATCAGTGGTGTCAGCAAAATGTTCGTCCCATGCCTTCAATAAGTTTGGTTTAGTTAAACCAATATCTAATTCGAGTCCATTATCTATAGCTAAGGCTACAATATCTGCCTTTTTCATTTTATTTAAAGCAGATTTTGTAGGCAATTCAATTGATTCTACAGGATTCTCTGCTGCAACTTCAGTATCTTTAGACGCAGTTGAGCCACCAAATAATCTGGAAAAAAAACCTTTTTTTTCGTTCTCTTTATTTTCACTCATAATAATCGCCTAAAAAGGGCTATAGGATATCCTTAGATGCCCATTCTTCCAAGAGTTTTTTTTGTTTTTTTGTTAATTTTACATCATTTAACAATTCTGGTCTTTTTATGAAAGTTTTAAGTAATGAATTGTACTCTCTCCAAGAATCAATTTCTTTATGATTCCCTGAAAGCAAAACATCTGGAACTTTCATAGATTCAAAACTTTCAGGCTTTGCATAAACATCTCCTTTCAAAAGCCCATTTGAGAATGTATCTTTTAAGTAGGAGTCTTTATTTCCAAGTGTACCTGGAATGTGTCTTGTTATTGCATCAATTAAACAAACTGCAGCATACTCTCCCCCACTTAAAATAAAATCTCCTATTGAAATTTCTTCATCTACATATTTATCAATAACTCTTTGATCAATACCTTCGTACCTTCCACATATGATTGTTATGTTTTTTAATTTTGAAAAAGATTTAACCTTTTTNTGATCTAGTTTTTCACCCTGAGGTGACATAAAAATAACTTGACCACGCTCTTTCTTTTTAATTTGTTTAAGAGTTTTTACAATTGGTTCTGCCATCATAACCATACCTTCACCACCTCCATATGGCTTCGAATCAATATTGTTATGTTTATTAGTGGCATTTTTTCTAAGATCACGAACATCTAATTTAATAATTTTATTTTTTAATGATTTAGATATTACGCCAACATTCAAAATATCAAATATCTCNGGAAAAATTGTAATTACGTTTATTCGCATCTAATAATCGCTNCTCCAATCNACTTTTATTATGTTCTNTTTTATATCAACTGATTTTATAAAAATTTCATTTATATANGGAATAAGTNTTGTTTTGTTATCAATTGAATCATTAAAAGGNTNAACNACCAAACAATCATTGGCTCCATAATTTTCTAGAGCTTTAACTATCCCCAATATTTTTTTTTCATTTTCATCTTCTACTTTCATACCAATCAACTCATTCCAATAGAATTCATTCATTGGTAATTTCGGAAGAGAGCTCATGTTCAGATATAGTTTTTGATTAGTGTATTCTTTAACACTGTCTACATCATTTATATTTTTTATTTTTGAAAAAAGCTTGTTAGCACTTTTCTTTATATATTCAATTTCTAGTTTGCTATCAGAAAGAAATACTATGTCTTTTATATAATCAATAATATTCTCTTTAGGATTACAAAACGAATTTAAATAAAATTCACCGTTGAGTCCTTTAGACCTTCCAACAGATCCTATACAGGTGTGATTATTTTTCTTCATTTTCTGAAGAACTCTCTTCATCGACTTGATCAGACGATTTTTGATCTTCAGTTTCAGGAACCTCTTCTTCTGCTGGAGCTTCTTCCTCTGCTGGAGCTTCTTCTTCTGCTGGGGCTTCTTCTTCTGCTGGAGCTTCTTCCTCTGCTGGAGCTGCTTCTTCGGCTGGGGCTGCTTCCTCTGCTGGAGCTGCTTCCTCTGCTGGAGCTGCTTCNTCNGCNGGNGCTGCTTCCTCTGCTGGAGCTTCTTCTTCTGCTGGAGCTGCTTCCTCTGCTGGGGCTTCTTCAGCTGGGGCTTCTTCTTCTGCTGGAGCTTCCTCTGCTTTCTCTTCAGCTTCTTTAGCTAATTTTTCTGCAATCGCTGCCTTTTTAGCTTCTGCTCTTGCTTTTTTTGCAGCAATTTTTGCCTCAAGCTCTTCAGGAGTCAGTTTTGACTCTTTTACTAGAGCTTTAACTCTATCGCTTACTTGAGCTCCTTTTGAAATCCATTCATTAAGCTTATCTAAATCTAATCTTAACCTTTCTTCTTGGCCTCTAGCCATAGGATTAAAAAACCCTAATCTTTCAATAAAAGCACCATCTCTCGGGCGTCTCTCGTCTGCTACAGTTATAAAATAGTATGGGTTCTTCTTTGCCCCACTTCTTGCTAATCTAATAATTACCATATAAAAAATATTTAAATACGTTAAAAAGATGTGTATTTTAGGTTAACCTTGCTAATATTCATAGTATTATTATGCAAAGTTTTAACTAATCTTTATTAATTAATGAGTTTTATTGCACAAGTAACTATAAGTATAGTTATTTATTTTCTTGTTAGATTTTTTTATAAAAATGAAAAATCGTTAAATATTGCTGTTGCAATAGGATGTCTATCATACATTTTAATATATCTTTTAACATATGAGTTCATTTCGATTTTGCCTACTATTCATTTTATGGTAACAGGCCTAAGTCTCCTTTTTATATTTGTTGCTTACAATGAAATAATTTTTCTTGAAAGAAAAGTTAAAAAAATTAAAGAAGGTGAATTATTAAGCCTAGAATCTTTTTCTGTTGAGAAATATTACAANGTTGTTTTTAAATTATTAGGAATTGGTCTTTTCTTCTTGTCACTAGCATTATTATCTGGACTAAGCCTTCAAACTGTATTTTCTTCAAACCTAATACTTAAAGCAATCTTTACTTTCCTTGCTTGGATAATATATTTAGTAGTAGTAGTTGGTATTAAATATTTTAACTTCCCAATAAAGTATGCAACTAGAAGTTTATTTATATCAATGTGGGCTGTTTTAGGTGCGTATTATATGAATACTTATTTGGTTGATTCATAATGCAAGAAGACCCCTCGTTAATAATTCTGCTTTCTACACTAATTTTTCTTCTAATTCTTAGTGGATTTTTCTCAGGCTCTGAAACGGGGATGATGGCAGCTAATAAAATTAAACTAAAGAATCTCTCAAAGAAATCTAAAACTAGTGCAAAGAGAGCTTTAAATCTNCTGAAAAGGCCTGATCAGCTTTTGTCAGCTATCTTGGTTGGGAATAATTTTGCGAATATTTTAGCTTCTGCAATTGTAACAATTATTATGCTTAACTATTTTGGTGGCAATGTTTTACTAGGATCAATCATTTTGACTATAGTAATTTTAATATTTTCAGAAATTACGCCTAAAACTATGGCTGCCATCAAGCCTGAGAGCTTTGCAACAAGATCATCATTTATCTTGAATATTCTCGTTTATGTTTTTAAACCTCTTATCTTTTTGACTAATTTTTTAAGCAGGCTGATTCTTAAAATATTTAAACTAGATGCTAAAGATGCAACCCTAAATGATAATCTTAATACTGAAGAACTGAGAACTTTACTTGATGAATCTGGTGATTTAATTCCAAAACAATACAGAAAAATGCTCTCTTCCGTTCTCGGTATGGAAGAATTAATAGTAGAAGATATCATGATACCGACAGCAGAAATAATTGGGATTGATATTGATCAAGATTATGAAAATGCGACAAAAATAATTGAATCAACACACTATACAAGACTGCCAGTGTTTAAGGGGTCTATAGATAATATGATTGGTATTCTTCATCTTAAAAATTCTCATTCTTTTTTAGAAAAATATAATCAAATGGACGAAGATGAAATAAAAAATACTCTCCAAAAGACTTACTTTGTATCTCAATCAACACTATTAATGAAGCAACTAAGAGAATTCTTGTCTCAAAATCAGAGTATTGCTCTTGTGGTGGATGAGTATGGTGAAATTGAAGGCTTAATATCAGTCGAAGATATATTTAAGGAAATAACTGGTAAATTTGGTGGAGATAAAGATGAACTTGAAAGAGAGTTTATTAAATTAAAAGATGGATCAATTCTCACAGATGGAAATTCAAGAATCAGAGATTTAAACAACTATCTTAATTGGGAAATTAATGAGGACAATTCAAAAACTATTAATGGTTTAATTACTGAATATCTAGATCAAATTCCTCAAGCTAATTTATGCATTGAAATAGATAATTATAGATTTGAGATTTTAGAAATTGACAAAAATTTAATATCAAAAATTAAAATAAAAAAAGGGAGTGGTTAACTCCCAGTTTAATTTATAAAGTATCTGTAATAATTTTAAATATTATTGCCAATACAAATGATGATGTAATTACAGCTCTTACGCTTGCAATGGCTGGTAACATTTTTCCCCATATTGCATTTGCTTCTATTGCAAAAATAATTATTAATCCAACNATAAGGCTTGTGCTNCTCCAATCATCAAGAACTAGATATGAGCCTTGGGCGTGTGCTGAGTAAACCATGTACATAAGCATTGGTACAGAAAAAAGAGTATTTGTTCTTGAAGCTAATCCAGCTTTTGCAGCAGCTGCAGCAACATCACCTTCCTTCATTCCAAGAACAATTTTTTGATTTCTCCAGATAATTCCCCAAACATTTAACATCATCAATGTTCCCATTGTTGCGCCNAGTATTATTTCAGTCCCAATCCTTGCAGTTATTTGATAGAAGAGTATTAAGCCNGTAAGGAAAGTAAAAAATGCTGCCCATCTAAACCACCATAAAGCATTTGGAGCCAATTTCTTCATTACATCTGCTTTNGCATCAGGATCTGCAACTTTTACGTACTCAGTTTGAACNAAATTAAAATAATATAATAGACCAATCCAGGCTATTCCAAATAGAATGTGAAAAGCTCTAAAAAAAGCTTGATCTGTAAATAAATCCATAATTACCCCTCTAAAGTGTGTAGTTATATATTAATGGATATTATTAATGAAATCTAATAAAAAACGGGGATTAATCCCCGTTTATTTTAATANTCACCGGTTAGGTTACATCATGCCACCCATACCGCCCATACCACCCATATCTGGCATTGGTGGCATAGGAGTATCATCCTTTGGAACATCCGTAACCATTGCTTCAGTAGTAATCATCATACCTGCAACAGAGCCTGCAGCTTGAAGTGCAGTTCTTGTTACTTTTGCAGGNTCAAGAATACCCATCTCTATCATGTCACCAAATTCACTTGTGGCAGCATTAAAGCCAAAAGAACCTTTTCCATCAATAACCTTGTTTACAATCACAGATGGCTCTTCGCCTGCGTTAGATACAATTTGTCTTAATGGAGCTTCAAATGCTTTTCTAGCTATATTGATTCCAACATTTTGATCATCATTATCGCCCTTTAATTTTGCGACAGCTTCTAAACATCTTATCAGTGCAGAACCTCCACCAGGAACTACTCCTTCTTCTACAGCAGCTCTTGTAGAGTGAAGTGCGTCCTCAACTCTTGCTTTTTTCTCTTTCATTTCGACCTCTGAACCAGCGCCTACTTTGATAACGGCAACACCGCCAGCTAATTTTGCAACTCTTTCTTGGAGTTTTTCTTTGTCNTAATCTGAAGTAGTCTCTTCAACTTGAGCTCTAATCTGATTAACTCTAGTTGCAATTGCATTTTCATCACCAGCNCCATCAATTATTGTTGCATTATCTTTATTCAAAACTACACGTTTTGATGTTCCAAGGTCTTCAACAGAAGCACCTTCAAGAGATAAACCAACTTCTTCAGAAATAACTGTGCCACCAGTTAGAATTGCTATATCTTCTAACATAGCCTTTCTTCTGTCACCAAAACCTGGTGCCTTACAAGCTGCAGCTTTCACAATACCTCGAAGATTATTTACAACTAAAGTTGCTAACGCTTCTCCTTCAATATCCTCAGCAATTATTAAAAGAGGTTTACCAGCTTTAGCTACTGATTCAAGAAGTGGTAACAAATCTCTAATATTTGAAATCTTTTTATCAAATAAGAGTATATAAGGTGAATCAAGTTCAACTGTCATGTTATCTTGATTGGTTATGAAATATGGAGATAGATAACCTCTATCAAATTGCATTCCTTCAACAACATCTAGTTCGTTTTCGATGCCACTACCTTCTTCAACAGTAATAACACCTTCTTTTCCAACTTTTTCCATTGCCTCTGCAATAATTTCACCTACAGCAATATCACCATTAGCTGATATCGTACCAACTTGTGCAATTGCCTTATCGTCAGTACAGGGAACACTTAAGCCTTTAACATGCTCAACTGCAGCAGAAACAGCTTTATCAATGCCGCGTTTTAAGTCCATTGGGTTCATACCTGCAGCAACTGATTTATTACCTTCGTTAACTATTGATTGAGCAAGTACTGTAGCTGTTGTAGTTCCATCACCAGCTTCATCAGAAGTTTGAGATGCTACTTGTTTAAGCATTTGAGCACCCATATTTTCAAACTTATTTTCAAGTTCAATTTCCTTAGCAACCGATACACCATCTTTAGTGACGGTTGGTGCTCCAAAAGACTTATCTAAAACTACATTCCTACCTTTTGGTCCAAGAGTTACTTTAACCGCATTTGCAAGAGTATTAACACCATCAAGCATCTGTGTTCTTGCACTATCTCCAAATTTTACATCTTTAGCTGACATATTTTATCTCCCTTCAAAATTTATATTTATTCAACAACTCCAAAAATATCTTTTTCACTTAAAATAAGATATTCCTCGCCGTCTAATTTAATTTCATTACCTCCATACTGGCCAAATATCACTGTATCTCCAACAGACACATTCATTTTAGTAGCTTCACCTGAATCAGATAATTTACCAGGACCAACAGCTACAACCTCACCTTGAGAAGGCTTTTCTTTTGCAGAACCAGAAAGAATTATCCCTCCTGATGATGTTTCTTCTTCTTCAGTTCTTTTAACAAGAACATTGTCATGTAAAGGTCTTAAATTCATTTATCTCTCCATATAAACTTTTATATAANCTTAACCANTAATTATGGGCNAATTAGCATAAATCAATAGGTTAATTTATTTTTTANCCTAAAAANTAAAAACGCAATTGTAACTCCAATTAAGTTTGCAAGTAAGTCAAAAAATTCAAAAAGTCTATATGGATGATAATAATGAATTAATTCAATAAATGCGCCAAATAAAAAGATAAGTGCAACCACCTTTAAATCATTAAAACGGAATTTTGACAAAATTCCCAAAATAGCTAAATAAAAATAAATAAGAGAATGAACAAATTTGTCTGATATGAAAGACATGGACTCAAAATACGGAATTTCTGAAGCATTTACCAAGCTCAAGTATGAAACAAGTAATAGTGATACATAGAATAAGATCCTAATAAGATTAATCACTATTTACAAAAAATCCTTTCTTACTCATGATTAATAATATTGCTGGTAATGCTAAACAAGATGTAAAAATATAAAAACTCATCCATCCATAATTAAAGCCGTAAAGTGATTGAAAACTTTCAACAATTACACCTGAAAATCCTTTAAAAATTGTACCTGTAAATGTCATTACTGANGTCAACAAAGCATACTGGAAACCGGTGTATTTTTGTGAGACAAGACTTGTTAGAAAAGTAATATTTACCGTCCCAACTATACCAGCAGCAAGGCTGTCAGAAGCAACAATAGATGCTAAAAGAGTTAAATTTTTATCAGTAATTGCAGTGTATGAGAACAATAGATTTGTAATCATCACTAAAAAAGCTCCTATTAATAGGGATTTATATAATCCATATTTTTTAATAAGAATGCCTCCAACAAAAACTCCAACTATAGTAGAAATCAGTGCGACAACTTTTACTATATAACCTATCTCAGACAAGGTATAACCCATATCGATATAAAATGGGTTTGCCATTGGTCCCATAACAATGTCAGTTAACCTATAGCTTGCAATAATCAATAACAGGATAGCAGCCATCTTAAGACCAAATCTTTCAAAAAAATCTTTAAGCGGTTCAATCATGGTATCAATATGATTAAGTTTTTTCAGGGTCAGGTTTTTGTTTTCTGTGGAAATAATCATTGTAATTATGATATTTAATCCAGTTATCAAAGCCATAAGTTTATAAGCAAATGTCCAAGAAAAATTTGAAGCAATGATTAAAGCCAAAGAAGAAGCAACAAGTATGGCAATTCTGTAACCAAACTGATATCCAGCTGCTAAATTACCTTGATCTTCTATTTCAGCACTTTCGATTCTTAGTGCATCAATAGCTATATCTTGAATTGATCCGGCTAAAGCTATGATAAAAGCTACAAATGCAAAATACTTAATGTTTGCTTGCGGATCGATTTCAGAAATAATTAACAAAAATATGAATATTATGATTTGCATTGATAATATCCAGCTTCGCCTTGCACCAAATCTATTGAAAATTGGAATTGAAAATCTATCAACAAATGGTGCCCACAGAAATTTCAATGAATATGTAAGACTAACCCATGTTATAAAGCCAATTAAGCTTAAATCAATCCCAATGTCTCTTAGCCACGCTGTAAGAGTAATTACTATCAGAACGTAAGGTAACCCTGAAGCAAATCCATAGCCTGTAAAAGCAATTATTTTTAAAATATTCTGATTTATCATAAGTTGCTCAAATATCTCTTCCAATCAAAGCTTTTTCCAGGATCCGTTTTTCTATCTGGAGCTATATCAGAGTGTCCAACTATATTTTGAGAGTTAACCTTAGGATAAAAATTTATCAACTCTCTAGTTACTTTTATAAGTGAAATATATTGTTCATCTGTATATGGATCTATTTCATTTCCTTCAAGTTCAATACCAATTGAATAGTCATTACAATTTACTTCTCCTTTATAAGCTGATTCACCTGCATGCCATGCCCTTTTGTCAAATGGAACAAATTGCAATAATTCTCCAGTTCTGTTTATAAACAAATGGCATGAAACTTTGAGATCCTTAATACCCTCAAAATATTCATCTTCTGAGTGCTCTAATTTATTTAGAAAAAAATCCTTTACATAATCTCCCCCATAGTTATTTGGTGGCAGGCTTATGCAATGTATTACGATAAGCCGGATGTCAGAACTATTTGGTCTATTATTAAAATTTGGAGATTTAACATAGTTNGATTCTTTGAAAATATGATTTTCAATTTCCATCTATCTTAATCCTGGAGGAAGTTTGAAGAAGATATCTTCATTATCTTCTCCATACTCTGAGATTTCTGCACCTATGTATGATTCTAATGATTGAGCAATTTCCATGACTTTTGACTCTGGTGCAGATGCTCCTGCAGTAATAGAAATCCTAGAAAATTTTTTTATCACATCTAAATCTAAATCATTAAACTCATCAATTAGCACTGATTTGCAACCACAATTTTCACCTAATTCCTTTAATCGATTTGAATTTGAACTATTTTTAGACCCTACAACAATCATAAAATCTGATTCGAGTGCTAATTGCTTTACAGCATCTTGTCTATTTTGTGTCGCGTAACAGATATCGTCTTTTTTAGGAGTTATAATTTTTGGAAAACGATCACGCAAAATAGAAATTATTGATTTTGTTTCATCGACACTTAATGTGGTCTGGGTAACCACAGCAAGTTCATTTTTTTTATTTAACTTGATTGAGTTTGCATCATTCTCATTCTGAACTAAATAAATTGAACTATTGNCATTATTAATATGTCTTCCCATCGTTCCCTCGACTTCTGGATGACCTTCATGACCAATTAGAATTATATCTCTACCAGCTTTAGCATGCTTTATTACTTCCATATGAACTTTGGTAACTAGAGGACATGTTGCATCAAAAAAATTTAAATTCCGAGATTTTGTCTCTTCTTCGACTTTGCTAGAAACGCCATGAGCACTAAAAATGACTAACGAATCATCAGGAATTTCATTTATTTCTTCCACGAAAATAGCTCCGCGACTTTTTAAATCTTCAACAACAACCTTATTGTGAACTACTTCATGTTTGACATAAACAGGCGCACCATAAATATCTAATGCCTTATTGACTATGTCAATTGCCCTATCAACACCAGCACAAAACCCTCTGGGATTAGCTAATTTAATTTGCTTTGTCATAACTGCTACTAGATTTTAACTCAAAAAAAATAATTATAATCGCCCCAATTGATATAAAAGCATCAGCTAAATTAAAAATAAAGAAAGAAAAATCATTAATCTTTAGATGAAGGAAATCTGTTACATAGCCATCCATTCCTCTGTCAATTATGTTGCCTATTGCTCCAGCAACTATAGTAATTAGCGCAAGCTTCTTAAAACGATCCTCTTCATGCAATGATAGATATAGTAAATATATGACGATTGAAATACCTATTAATAGCAAAATTATTGAAGTCATATAATCATTATTATCTAAAATTCCAAAAGCGATTCCGGAGTTAAATATCAACAAAAGATCAATAAAAGGCAAAATAAAGTCTTGAGTTTCACCTATTCTTAAATTACTAACAGCTAATTGTTTCGTCCAAATATCAAGCAGAACACAAAATATTATGAATACAAAGGATTTAAGATTAAACAAATTGTCTTTTTTCTCCATCTTCTTCAATATTTTCAATGCATCTATTGCAAATTTCATTATGTTTTTTGCTAGTGCCAACCGATACGTCTTTATGCCAACATCTAATACATTTTTCATGCTCAGAAGAAGTTATCTCAATTTCAAGTTTCTTACCTTTAATGGTTTCTGCCTCAGAAGTTATAAAAAGAAAATGCAATTCATCGCCAAATTTATCCAGAGTTTTCTTATCCTCATCCATCGCGGTTATTTTTACAATTGCATCCAATGAACCTTTTAATTTATTTTCATTTCTGAGAGTTTCAATAGCTTGATTGACTTGTTCTTTTATTTCAAAAATTCTTGTCCATTCTTCTTTTGAGATCTGTGAATCAATTTCGTCATAGTTCTCATTAAAAGTTGATAGGAAAACTGAGGTTACTTCGGAGTTTAAAATATTCGTGCTTTGCCAAATTTCTTCCGCTGTATAAGATAGTACTGGAGCGACCAGTCTTACTAATTTATTTAAAACAAAACATAAACTCGTCTGACAAGATTTTCTAGCATGAGATTCTTTTTTAGATGTATACAGTCTGTCTTTAGTTATATCAAGATAAGTTCCGCCTAGTTCATTAACACAAAAATTATGAATTAATTGAACTGCTTTATGATAAGAATACGAATCGTAATAATCCAAGACCTTTCTTTCTAAATCTCTAACAGAATTAATAATCCATTTATCAAGTTCAACTAATTTATCAATTTCTATAGCATCTTTCTCTGAGAAATCATTCAAGTTCCCCAATATAAATCTAAAAGTGTTTCTAATTCTTCTATACTGATCTGAAGTTCTTTTTAAAATTTCATCTGATGCTACCATCTCACTTCTAAAGTCAGTTGATGCAACCCAAAGCCTTAGAATATCTGCACCAAGGTTATCCCAGACTTTTTGAGGAGAAACAACGTTTCCTAAAGACTTAGATTGCTTTTTTCCATCTTCATCAACAACAAATCCGTGAGTTAGCACAGATTTGTAAGGCGCATTTCCTGACATTGCAATACTTGTTAAAAGAGAGGATTGGAACCAACCTCGATGTTGATCAGAGCCTTCCAGATAAAGATCTGCAATAATATCTTTAGAAAATCTTTTTGCAGAGACAGCCGCATGTGTCACTCCTGAATCAAACCATACATCTAAGGAATCAGTTATTTTTATATAATCATTTGCATCATCTATATAATCATTTAAATCGACTTTATCCCACGCAGAAATACCATCTTTCTCAATTAGATCTGCAAAAATACCAAAGAGATTTGATTGATCAGGATGAATCTCTCCACTATCTTTATTTACAACAAGCGTAATAGGTACTCCCCAATTTCTTTGTCGAGATATACACCAATCAGGTCTATCATCTAACATAGATTCGATTCTTTGAAGTCCCCAACCAGGTTCCCAATTTACCTTATTAACAAAATTTTGAGCTTTTTTTAATAAGTCATTCTTATTCATTGAAATAAACCATTGAGGTGTGGATGTAAAAATCAAAGGAAATTTATGTCGCCAACAATGAGGATATGAATGATCGTAATCCTCAACATTTATAAGCATGTTCTCTTTTTGCAATTTTTCAATTATTTTTTCATCNGCTTTTATAGGCGGTAATCCAGCAATGAAATCGAANTCNTCTTTAAATAGTCCTCTNTTNTTTAGNGCCTTGAATGTTTCAACATTATATTTCTTACATATAAAATGATCGTCTAATCCGTGAGCTGGGGCCGTGTGAACACACCCCGTTCCGCTTTCTGTCGTTACATGATCACCAAGCAAAACAATTGAATCTCTATCAATGAAAGGATGCTGAAGTGATAACATTTCTAAGTCTTTTCCCTGACACTCTGCAATTCTGTTACCTGTTTTACTCCATCGACTCATACATTCATCAAACATATCTGAAGCGATAACAAAAAAATTATTGTCAACTTCAATCAATGAATATTTTAGTGACTCATTAACACAAACTGCTACATTAGAAGGTATTGTCCATGGCGTTGTGGTCCAAATCACAAATGCAACATCATTTATTTCATTTAAATTAAAAATCTTTTTAAGTGCTTCCATAGATTCGTCTTTCACATAAAAAGCTACATCGATAGACTTAGATATTTTGTTCATGTATTCAACTTCAGCTTCAGCTAAAGCAGAAGAGCAAACTTGACACCAATGAACAGGTTTTTCACCTTTTTCAAGATGCCCAGCATCATAAATTGTCCCCAGAGATCGTATAATTTCCGCCTCAAATGATGAATCTAAACTCTTATATGAATTTTCCCAATCTCCAAAAACACCCAGCCTTTTAAAATCATCCATTTGATTGTTTATTTGTGTTTCAGCATATTCTTTACATGCTTTTTGAAAAGATTCTTTGTCTTGAACTAACTCACTATTTTTTCCATGTTTTTTTTCAACATTTAGTTCAATTGGAAGTCCATGACAATCCCAGCCAGGAATAAATGGTGCATTAAAGCCCTTAAGAGTTTTATATTTTATTGTGATATCTTTTAAAATTTTATTAACTGAATGGCCTAAATGTATAGCTCCATTAGCATATGGCGGTCCATCATGCAGAAGAAATAACTCACTATCTGAATATTTTTCTCTAATCTTCTTATAGATATCATTTTGATNCCAAAAGTTTAATATCTCAGGCTCTTTTTGGGGCAAGCCTGCCTTCATTGAAAATTGAGTTTCTGGAAGATTTAAAGTATCCCGATAGTTAGTGGTCATTTTATTTATATAAGATCTCTTTTGCTTTTGAAATATCTGTCTGAATTTGAGATTTTAGCATGTCTAAATTATCAAATTTCTTTTCATCTCTTATTTTTTTGATGAATTTTACATCTAATCTCTCTGAATATATATCTTTGTCAAATTCAAAAAGATGAACTTCTAGGACCGGAGTATTTCCACCAACTGTAGGACGTATTCCCATGTTTGCAATGCCATATATTTTATTACCAAGATGCTTGCATTCAACAGCGTATACGCCACTAATAGGTAGTTTTTGTTTAGGCAACCAAATATTCGCAGTTGGAATACCAATAGTTCTTCCAAGTTGTTGTCCAAAAACTACTTTACCTGAGATTACATATGGACGACCCAACATCTTCTCAGCATCAGAAAATTGGTTTTCTAAAAGTAATTTTCTAATTCTGGTACTACTCACTCTCTCAGACTTAAACAAAACTGTATCTGTATTCTCTATTAATATTTTTTTCTCATTTCCCCAATCTCTTAAAAGATTAGTATCACCTTTTCTGTCGGCTCCAAATCTAAAGTCATCTCCAACAGTAAAACTAACCAAATTGATTGATTCCAATATTTCAGTTATAAATTCATCAGGAGTCATTGTTCTAAGCGAATTGTTNAACTTTAAAAAGAATGCATAATTAATACCAAAATCTTTTAAAAGCATTACTTTCTTTCGCCAAGGAAAAATTCTTGGCGGTGCTTCCATATTATTTTTCTTTACTGTTGCAAAATACTCAGCGGCATGAGGTTCGGTAAAAAAAACTATTGTTTTAGCATCGAATTTCTCTGCATTCAGTTTAATTTTTTTTAAGATGGCTTGATGTCCAAGATGGAGCCCATCAAAGTTTCCAATAGTTCCACATAATTTCTCATTTGGAAACTTTTTATTAAAAAGCTCTAGATTATGTTGGCCTCGAATTAAATACATTCTAATTGAATTGTTTTATTAAAGATTTACCACTAACCAAACGGGCAACTATAAAATAAATAGAGATCGCTATTATGATTTCAAAGCCTAAATATATAAGTCGTTCAATTTGGGTCATAGATATAAGCTCAGTCTTGTTTGTAAAATTATATAAAAACAAAATAAGAAATGAGCTTGCCATCATGATTGCAAAATTAAATCTATTCAAAGGATTTTTAATCTCAATAAATCCATCCCTCAATAGAATTATTTCTAAAATTAATACGCTTAACAAGGCTGCAACAGAGCTGCCTATTGCTATTCCCACATGTCCATAATCAAAAATAAAAGCTAAAACATAATTAAGAGTTGCATTTATTAAAAGTGATAGTAATGCGACATACATTGGGGTTTTAGTGTCTTTTCTGGCAAAAAAAGCAGGAGTTAGAACCTTCATCAACATAAAAAAAGGTAATCCAAAAGAAAA
>FUFK010048422.1_pt1 | contig 35465 bp, 30 predicted proteins | sample 1021851 | NCBI WGS metagenome assembly FUFK01 (sample SAMEA51879418, study PRJEB19060) | metagenome | reverse complement strand
TGAGATAAACTATTTCGCCAGTGAGGTTGTCTACCAGAGTAAGATCAATATGCTCTGGAAGGTTATCCAGGTTCCAGCTCATGGATACCTCTGAGGTACCAGTTACATAGTTCTCTTCTTCTAAACTCAGGGACATCACATCTAGGGGAATAGATATCGTACCTTCATACTCAAATGGTACATTATTAATATCCAGTGAGTTTTCTCCATTATGGGTTAAGGATACCAAGCGACTGCTGGCCATAAGAGGCATTAGCTTACTAGCATCTCGATCATCTGGTCCTACCTCTCCATCCTGCCGGAAGGAAAACCAGCTCTTGCTGTANCCACCATCTGCAGTGGTAAACTCCAGATAACTGCTACCATCACTCGCACCATCTAGTGTACGGTAAAACGTGCCGACTGAACTAGATTTATCTGCTTCTTGTATGTTAATGTATCCAGCACCACCACTGGCTTTAATAACAAAACCTTGAAAAGGTGCGATGAGTCCATTAGTGACATCTCCAGAAGATCCATTCCAGCTAATGTACCCTGCTCCTCCGCTCTTAGCATCATCATGAATATATACTGTAGCACTTACATCGGTCTTGGTCACATCATCCCAGTCAATAGTCTGATAGTAAGGGTTGCCTGCAAAACCGTATCGACCATTCTCAATGGTTCCAGATGCAGGATATCGAATATTACCACTGCCTTCTATACCACTAACCGATAAGGTTACAGGAAGATCATTCGAGCCATCAAAATTATTATCAGCAAAAACATAGACTAGGATGCCTACACCTAAGGTCATAGTATTACCTAAATCACTTACCACAGACCAGGAACCTGCGCCTCCAGAACCCACGGTCCAGGTCCATACATTGTCCCCACTGGCCTCTGGCGCATCACTGCCAGTCATGCCCTGAGTCCAAAGCTCATTGAGTAAATCTGCATACGTATTATTGGATACAGGAGAGGATAACATCCTAAAACCTGCGTTACCAGAAATTTTCACACCAAATGCATTGTAGACTCGTACATGACCTGAGTTACCATCATTTAAATATGCTCCAATAGCGACTCGATCCCCATCAGAATCTAGGGACACAGAAATACCAAAGCGATCACCTGCAGCTTCCCCATCAGTATCAGAGCCAAGCTGATTCCAGCTGCTTCCATCCCAGGAGTAGATACGTACATGACCTGCATCAGATCCGTTACCATCATTTTTAAGTGCTCCGATAGCGACTCGGTCCCCATCAGAATCTAGGGACACGGAAACACCAGAATTATCGCCTGCAGCTTCGCCGTCAATGTCTGACCCGAGTTGATTCCAGCTGCTTCCATCCCAGGAGTAGATACGTACATGACCTGCATCAGATCCGTTACCATCATTTAAATATGCTCCAATAGCGACTCGGTCCCCATCAAAATCTAGGGACACAGAATTACCAGATTGATCCCCTCCAACTTCCCCATTAATGTCAGAGCCAAGCTGATTCCAGCTGCTTCCATCCCAGGAGTAGATCCGTGCATGACCTGCATCAGATCCGTTACCATCATTTAAAAATGCTCCAATAGCAATTCGGTCCCCATCAGAATCTAGGGACACAGAAATACCAGATTGATCCCCTGCAGCTTCCCCATCAATGTCAGAGCCAAGCTGACTCCAGCTGCTTCCATCCCAGGAGTAGATCCGTGCATGACCTGCATCAGATCCGTTACCATCATTTTTAAGTGCTCCAATAGCGACTCGGTCCCCATCAGAATCTAGGGACACATCATAACCGGAAATGTCCTCTGCAGCTTCCCCATCAATGTCAGAGCCAAGCTGTTCCTGAGACATGGTTAGAGAAGCAAACAGGTTTAGCATCACTACTTTTCTAAGGTACATTTTTATCCATTTTGCTTTATTATTTTTTTTAACTAGTAAACTTTTTTAAATAAAGACTGTCCGCAGAATACTTCCCTGGTCCAGCTACTAGCATGAGAACACAAAAAATGAGATACAGAATTGCCATCTCAGGAAGGTCTCCATCGAGAACATGACGAAGTGTTGCAATAAACATGGTGAATCCAAGCAAGGATGATGAGATCCTAGTAAGTAGACCCACTATAATAAATAAGGAAAATATAGATTCAGATAAAGAAGCCATGAGGCCAAAAAAGGTTCGCAGAGATTCGAGCCCAATTAGATTGGTGAGTGCACCTCCAAGACCATACCATCGATCTACTCCACCCAACAGTTTACTTTGTCCGTGATTGAGATACATGAGCCCACCAAACGTGATCCTCATGATCAAGAGACCAACATCCGTATTGTTTAAGTTTCCCAAGAGAAATTTAAGATAATTCACGAANTAACTTACAAAGTCTANGGTGTAATTTCACCANGCCAAAACCTCTTATTTAAAAGAGAGTAANCACCCCTTNNGCCATTAAATANATTGCAATGAAAGAACGAGTAAAAAGAGAAACGGGTCAAATTAGATCCTCGCTAANAACCTCAACNATNGAGGGCTCATGGTGGGCAGTCATGTATGGTATGGTAGAAACGTACTTTGGTGCTTTTTTTGAATATTTAAAATATTCTAGTTACGAGATTTCGATTCTATCTACTTTTCCGATTTTTTTTGGTGCATTATTTCAAAATATNACTGGATGGCTTTACGATGTTTTTCGTTCTAGAAAAACATTGTTAGTGGTTTTGAAAATAACTCAGACCCTAACCATACCCTTGCTGTTATATGTGGGGTACATNTCAGGTAACTATTTTTTACTTCTTGGAATCGTTTGCATCTACTATGCATTAGCTATTTCCCAGATGTCTCCCTGGACNTCATGGATGGGATATCTTGTTCCTGGCAGACTTAGAGGAAGATATTTTGGAAATCGATCTCAGATCGTGCGAGTATTCATGTTGATCTCATCCTTGACCGCAGGAGCTATCTTAAATGCATACAAAGAGACCGATGCCTTTTATGGATTTGTTGTCATTTTCGGACTAGGTATTCTTGCAAATTTTGGAAGTGCATTTTATTTAAAAAGACAATACGAACCTGAGGATACTTCTGATGANGAAAAAAGCNAGGAAGATGACCCCAAAGGAACTATGCGNAANGCGCTTAANAGGTTTATTACTTATGATGCANTATCAGAATTTGCATTTCATGTTTCAGGACCACTNATGATGGTTTANTGGCTAAGGGATCTGAATTTTGATTACATCGAGCTTGCAATTCTTATTAATGTCAGTCAATTAGCAGGACTTTTCAGCCTTCGATATTGGGGAGCCAAAATNGATGAGCACGGCACCTATTCTACGATTCGCCTTTCGAGTTTTACCATTGCTATTCTTCCACTGCTCTGGGTAGGTCTTTTTTATGTACCTGATGAGCTCATACTTCCAGGCGCTATTGTAATTGCATCGATGGCATCACTCATGTTCAGCGGGAGAGCGCTTGCTCTGGACAATCGTCTCTATGAACACATGAGAAGTAAGAATATGATTAAGGTCACCTCCAATAGAATTTTCTATAGAGGCCTTTCCATATTCTTAGGTGGCCTNATAGGCGGTATCATTACACGAGATGAGCTCGGATTGTCTGAACTTCAATTCCTGGGGACTACTCTGCATGCGGTAATGATATTCTCAACTCTCCTAAGACTAGTAGTATGGCTCGCTTTTCTTCGATCAAAAAAAGCGCAGATATAATCGGAAGACTATCCTTCTNTATTAAGAAGCGAGTGTTTTNCCAACAGAACCAAGNTCNTGAAAAGCCTCATCAAGNCGCTCAACCATNGACACNTCACCAGCTCTTAGCCACGCTCTAGGNTCATACTTCTTTTTGTAAGGGGTTCCATCGTCTGGATCAATTTGNTATTTNAAAGCCTTTGAGTTTTCCTCAACATATGCACCCACTGCTTTTGAAACAGCAAACTGTGTATCTGTATCAATATTCATTTTGAATACACCGTAGGATAAAGCTTCTGCAATTTTCGCCTTATCTGATCCAGATCCTCCATGGAAAACAAGATCTAGTGGTTTATCTCCAGTCCCGCAGGTTTCTTTTACCAAGTCCTGTGANTTCTTCAAAATCTCTGGACGTAGTTTTACATTACCAGGCTTGTACACACCGTGAACATTTCCAAAGGATGCAGCAAGGCTGAAGTGTCCAATTGGAGATAATAACTGATAAGCTCTTAAACAGTCTTCTGGCTGAGTATACAGTTTTGGATTATCGGCTCCAATGTCATCGTCAGACCCAACACCATCTTCTTCACCTCCTGTTACTCCGAGTTCTATCTCTAAGCTCATTCCGATGGGAGCCATTCGTTTAAGCATTCTCTCACACTCAGAGAGATTAAAGTCAATTTCTTCTCCAGAAAGATCAAGCATGTGTGATGAAAATAAAGGACTACCAGTTTTTTCATAGTGTTCTTCACTATAGCCGACCAACGCCTCGACCCAAGGTATCAGTGCTTTGTTTGCATGGTCCGTATGGATGATCACACATATTCCATATTTCTCAGCCAGCATGTGTATGTGCCGCGCAGCTGATACAGAACCTAGGACCTTTGCCTCAAAGGCATCTTCCAAACTTTTCCCTGCAAAGAACTGCCCACCACTGTTTGAGAATTGCACGATAACGTCAGACCTGTTTTTTGCAGCTGCCTCCATAACAGCATTCACAGAATTGGTTCCAACAGCATTCACTGCAGGAAGNGCNTATCCACCTTCCTTAGCAGCCTTTAATAACGTTTTATAATCTTCGCCAGTTACGACGCCTGGTTTAAGTGAGTATCCCATTTTATCTCTTTATCCCTTTGTTTGTCCTATTTCAGTNAGCATGGATTGATACCAATCCAGTTCTGTATTAAAGGGTTTCCCACCCTTTATCCTTTTAAAATCTATTAAATCCAATTCTCCGTTCNNGTCATCATCCAATCCTGCGAGTCCACTCTTTCTTTCAANAGCCTGATCTGCTCCATAAAACGCCGACCTCTTGATAAGCTCCAGGTCTCGGTCATTTGCTTTTGCGGATCTTGCAAAATAACCACTTTTTTGAACGAGAGTCTTTTCGGCTTTGAGCTTTTTTGAAAACTGTTTTGCAAACCACTGCCCTGGGTTTATCTCATCAAGACGAACGTGGCCAAACGCATCTCTAGGTACATCCTGGCCGCTGGCCTCCATTTCTTTTACAATTGCATCTTGGCCGGCGCCCTCGCTAAGGAAAATATTTACACCATCTTTTTCATCCATCACCTTTTTTAAGCGTTCTACCTCAGCGTCCAGGTCCATACTTTGTTCAGGAACAAAAATGGCATCAATATCCCACCTATCTTTGGACACCAGTAGCTCAGGCAAAAATTGCCTCTGTGCCAATCGTGCTCGGTAATCTCTAGCAGTCTGGGCAGTAAGCCAGCCACAGTGCCTTCCCATCACCTCATGAATAATTAACTGCCTAGTGCTCGTTGTATTTTCATTGGCAACATTCTCAAAGAAAATAGCTCCCTGCTCAGCAGCTGTCCACGCACCAAGGGTCTGAGACACTGGAAACACATCGTTNTCAACGGTTTTTGGNAGNCCCACAACCGTTAGGTCGTAACCATTTTCCTTNAGATAAAATGATAGCTGGGCTGCCATGGTATTGGTGTCATCTCCNCCAATAGTATGAAGGATATCTATTCCATCTTTTGTCAATTGATCAGCGGCAACTTTTAANGGGTTCTCACCATCTTGAACGTAACCTCTTTTTANGCAGTCCTCTACATTGGTTAGCTTTACTCTGCTGTTACCTATGGGTGATCCACCAAAATCGTATAAAGTAGAATACTGTTCTCTAACAGTACTTGGGAATGTTATAGACTCTCCAATAAGAAGGCCTCTGTANCCATTNAGATAGCCAATCAATTCCGCATCAGGAGCGGTCTCATTGTATCGTTGAATCAGTGCGCCAATAGAAGCGGACAGACACGGGGCAATGCCACCTGCTGTTAAAAATGCAATTTTCATAAATGATATGATTTATTCATATTTTTAGGATNGAAAGTTAAAAAAAAAGNATCGCTCATGTAGGAACCAATTCACGTTTAGGTTAAAATATATCTATCAATTATGGAGTCAATTGATGGCATTGGGATTTAGAGCTACTACCATGATTATCGTAGGTGATTATTATGCCCACATCAAATGAATTAGAATTTATTCAAAAGATTCATGGAAAACTGCTTAACTATCTAGAAAAGGGTAAAGACCGTTTTGTTCATCCTAGGAATAAGGCTGAAAATCTTCTAAAGGAATTTGACCTTGATATAAATGCCCCTAGCAGTCTATCGGAGATGGAGTCCCATATTGACCGGTATCTTGAGTCCTCAGTAAATACCNCCAGCACTCGTTTTTACAACCAATTGTTTTCTGGATTTTCATCTATGGGATACCTGGGAGATGTTATTACAGGTTTAACCAACCAATCAATGTATACGTTTGAGATGAGTCCATTAGCTACTCTGATGGAACGAAAGCTTATTGAAAAAATGGCCTCTTTAATCGGATACGATGATGGATTTGGAACATTTGTTCCAGGAGGAAGTAACGCCAATCTAATTGCAATGCTATGCGCCAGAGAAAAAGCTTGCCCAAATTCCAAGACCGAGGGTCTCTTTAATTCCCAGCCACTAGTTGGCTTTGTCTCTGAAGAGTCACACTATTCATTCATGAANGCTGGNCTNCAATCTGGAATNGGNCTNAATAATATTAGAATGATTCCTTGTGATGGCCATGGTAAAATGAATCTTAAGAANCTAGTGTCTTCAATANAATCNTCTATCAAAAATGGCGAAAGACCATTCTTCATTGGTGCTACTGCAGGAACTACCGTGAGAGGCGTATTTGACCCGATTGAAGAGATCGCACTCATCTGTAAGCAATATAATCTATGGTTCCATATTGATGGCTCGTGGGGGGGATCAGCTTTACTATCAGAAAAGCACCGGAGCCTTATAAAAGGATCTGAATGCTCAGATTCATTTACCTGGTGCGCACANAAGATGATGGGAATCCCGCTTATGTGCACNTCGNTNGTCNTAAAAGATAGAACCCTNCTNAAANAGATCAATTCGGTTCCNNGGACAGACTACCTGTTCCATGGAGACGATGATGAATTAGACCTTGGTCTTCACTCGCTACAATGCGGAAGAAGGGTCGACTCATTAAAACTATGGTTGGCCTGGAAGTATATTGGAGATGAGGGGTATGAGAANCGAATTGACCATCTTTTTTCTTTGGCCAAACTAGCTGAATCAAAAGTCAAACAGTTGAAATTTTTAAAACTATTGTCGCCGGTTGAGTCTCTTAATATCTGTTTTAGAGTTGAGGCACCATTGGTAGGTGAAAGCAGGTTAAATGAGCTAACCATTGAGGTTAGAGAGAGACTAATAGCTGAGACTGACACCCTGGTAAATCATGCTTCCATTAATGATGAAAATTGTATCCGGCTTATTATCGCTAACTTCGATTTGACTTCAGAAGATATTGATAAATTCATGAACAACGTTGAGACAATTAGCCAAAAAGTAATCCATGAACTAGATTCATGAATGACGTTTATTTNAGCAAAAAAAAATCCGTNGTTTTTCTNTTTATTAATGGCCCACACCATGTTTATCACCTCATTTACCCTGCTCTCAAATTTGTAAAACTTAACAATTCTTATGAAGTAAAAATCATATCAGGAAATCCATGGAATACTAAAATTATTAACCAAGCATCTAGCGAAATGGGGATCTCAGATTTTAAGTTAATTGATATTCCTCTGCCCTTTAGATATAAAATCAAAAACTACAAGGGCAAGTTATATCCCCCGGTCTATTCAAGAATTAAAAGTGTTATTAACCACCTCTCTGATGCATCAGCCATTATTTCAACCAGCCATGAGTTACCAGTATATTTGAATGAACAAAAGATTAATGACCCAATTCTATTTTATCTCTACCATGGAACTGGAACAAGAGCATATGGATTTGAAAATAAATTGGATGGGTATGACTATATCTTTGTTCCAGGAAATTATCATTTAAATAGACTGTTGAATGAATCCTGTATCTCAAAAGAAAAAATGATTCTTACAGGCATGCCCAAGCTAGACTGGTTGAAGACCAAATTAGATATTAAAAGATTTTTATTTAAAAACAACAACCCTACCTTTTACTACAATCCACATTGGGAAATGAAATTTTCAAGTTATCTCAAATGGAAAAATCATATCCTGAATCTCTTTACAGAGAGGCAAGAACTAAACTTGATATTTTCTCCTCACCCTTTGGTAAAACATATGTCAAAGAGAGAAGGATATACTATCGAAGAAGGGAAAAAATATACAGAAAACATTATCGTTGACTATGGCAGTGATTATTGCATGGATGGAACCTATAATTTCACATCTGATGTTTATATTGGTGATGTAAGTAGCATGGTAACAGAATTCATAATGCACAAACCTAGGCCCTGCTTATTTATTAATGCTCATGACATAGATTGGGTTGGTAACGAAGACTACCACTTTTGGAAAATGGGTAACGTGGTAAATGATGCTAACGATTTTCCAAAACACATATTCCAGTCTCTTGAATCAAACCATCATGAAGAAAAGCAATTGAAAATGAAAAACGACTTTGTCCATCAGAGTAGCATAGATAGCTCTAAGATCTGTGCAAAATCAATCCAGAATATTTTGAGAGAAACCAATACTTGAATAACAGGACAAACATCTACTTCATTGGAAGAAAACAAGGTGTAGGCCTTAGGCACTTTAGGATGTCGCATTTAGAAAATAGAAGAAAATATGAGTCTGAGGGACTAAAAGATGCAAAAGAGTCCATTGTTCAAACTCGCTGGATCAAGAAGGCAGATGTTATATGGGTAAGAGTAAGGCCTGAGCACACAACCGACAAAGAGAGAGTTGCTGTAGAAAAACACCTGCTACACCTTAGAAATAAAATTCCAATCATTAATGACATCGCTATTTTTGATCACTACGACTGCAAAGATCAATCGTTCCAATTATGGAAAAAACATGGCATCCCATGTCCAGATTTTATTACGATCAATGAGAATAGTATTTCAGAGAATCCTGAAGAAAATATTTTACTCGTATCAAATTTCATTGAAAAACATGGTAAGATTTTTCTGAGAACCAATAATGAAACCGCAAGTCTAGGGATGCATACGTTAACCTCTGAATCTGGAANAGNCGATNTAGAGCATGCCTTGCTTTTGCTAAAGGACAGAGTGGAGAATCAGAAAACAACCAGATCCTCGACAAAGATCATGGGAACAGAATTCATTCAATCTAACAAGGACTCTGATTACCAGGATCTTTATAGGGTACATACTCTTTTTGGAAATATCCTTTCTTTCTATGCTGTGACCAGTAAAAAGGAAATTTTCCATAATGTGGATATGGATGAGAGAGATATGAATCGCTTCATTGATTTAAATGAGGATCTATGCAATAAAATTGATTCTTTAAAAGAAATAGTATTAAATGCTGTCAAAGCACTTAACTGTAATCTTGGTGCAATCGAGTTTTTTTTGGTTAATGAAAAACCTATTTTTATTGAGCTGAATCCAATGTGGGGAGGCCACGCAAGCATTCACGGGTTTGGAAATGAAAAAATGCGAACATATCTCATTGAAAATAGAAAAGTTTTAGAGAAACGAATACCAAACATTTATAATTTTATGGATAAAAGACAATATTATAAAAAGTTATATGAATTCATACACAAACATATCAGCAGACTAAAGGATTAGACGATTNATGAAAAANATATTGTGGANGCCAGATNCTNNAAAGAAAACTAAAATGGCCGAACTAACCGATATCATAAATTGTAATCATGGCCAAAGAATTAATGACTACGAACAGCTTCATAATTGGTCGGTAAATCATATCCCTGAGTTTTGGGAAGAGGTCTGGAACTATTGCGACATTGTACACAGTGAACCATACACCGAAGTAGTTGATAATATTCAAACCATGCCTGGAGCAAAATGGTTTAGGGGTGCAAAATTAAATTTCGCAGAAAACCTTCTTAGATTTCGAGATGATCGGGTTGCAATAAAGTTCAAGTCTGAGGACAAATCGGTCAGGGAATTAACGTATCTTGAACTTTTTCAGGAAGTAGAAAAAATCTCACACTATCTAAGAGAGTTGGGAGTTCAAAAAGGTGACCGAGTCGCAGGTTTCCTACCAAATGTTCCAGAAGCGGTTGTGGCCATGCTGGCAACCAGCTCCATAGGCGCAGTGTGGAGCTCATGCTCTCCTGACTTTGGTACCAATGGAGTANTGGANAGGTTTTCACAAATAAAACCAAAGGTAATATTCTCTGCTGATGGCTACCAATACAATGGAAAGTATCATGACTCTTTGAAAAAGCTAAACGGCATACTAAAAGAATTACCAACGGTTCAAAAAGTAATCCTTATCAATGATCTTAAGATGATTGACATGAATTTCAAGGCTGAATTTATTTCTTATCAAGAGATCTTAGAGTGTACTCCTAACCCGTTGCAATTTGAGCAACTTCCTTTTGATCACCCTCTTTATATCATGTATTCATCTGGCACAACGGGACTTCCAAAATCAATCGTTCATTCTTCAGGCGGAACTCTTTTACAACATATGAAAGAATTACATTTTCATTGTGACCTAAAAAGAGAGGATACCATATTTTATTTCACTACCTGTGGCTGGATGATGTGGAATTGGCTGGTCTCCGCGCTATCCATTGGTTCAACAGTCGTCCTATTTGATGGGTCACCATTTTACCCTGACGGAAAAGAGATGTGGAAGCTAGCTGAAGAACTAGAATTTTCAGTTTTTGGAACAAGTGCTAAGTACATTGATGCCTGTAGGGAGAATAATATATTCCCATCAACATTTTCAAATCTTCCAAAGTTGAGATCAATTCTTTCAACAGGATCACCTCTTATTGAAGAAAGTTTTGAATACATTTATGAACATGTAAAAAAAGATGTTCATCTTGCATCTATTTCAGGGGGAACAGATATCATATCTTGTTTTGCTCTGGGTAGCCCTACTCTTGAAGTCGCCAAAGGGGAGCTTCANTGCCGTGGTCTTGGAATGGACGTTCATTCATATGATGAGAATGGAAAACCAATTATTGGGAAGAAAGGAGAACTCGTATGCACATCAGCATTCCCCTCAATGCCTGTGTACTTTTNNAATGATTCGAATGATTTAAAATATAAAGATGCNTATTTTTCAACCTTTTCTGGTGTTTGGCATCACGGTGATTTTATACGCATATCTGAATCGGGAAGTCTTAAAATTTATGGTAGAAGTGATTCAACGCTTAATCCTGGAGGAGTGCGAATAGGAACATCGGAGATATATAGAGTTGTCAATTCCATAGATATAATTGAAGACAGTCTTGTTATTGGACAAGAGTGGGAGGGCGATCAGAGAGTCATTCTTTTTGTTTTAATGGTAAATGATTTTCCATTAGAAAAAGACATGATAGACCAAATAAAATTCCAGATTAAGAACAGCTGTAGTCCAAGACACATCCCAAGCAAGATTATCAAGGTAAAAGGGATTCCTTACACGATAAATGGTAAGAAGGTTGAAGTTGCTGTAAAGAAAATTATTGAAGGAAAGACAGTGACCAACCAAGAGTCTCTTAGCAACCCAGAGACTCTTGATCAGTTCAGAAATATTCCTGAGCTATTGAATTAATCTAAAGAGTGTAAAACACTCAATAGGTCTGCAACTCTGTTTGAGTATCCCCATTCATTATCATACCAGTTAAGTGTTTTTACAAAATTTCCCTCAACCACTCTGGTAAAAGGAGCATCAAATATTGAAGAGTGAGGGTTTCCAATAATATCCGTTGACACAACTGGCAGTGTTGAATANTGCAANACATTTTGCAGTGGTCCTGAATCAGCAGCAGCTTTGACCGCATCATTGACCTCATCCAGGGTAACATCTTTTTCTAGTCTTACATTAAGATCAACAACAGAACCATCAGGTACTGGTACTCTCATAGCAATTCCATCTAATTTTCCATCAAGCTCAGGTAGCACCTTTCCTACTGCCCTAGCGGCACCAGTTGTAGTAGGTATTACGTTCTCTGCTGCAGCACGACTTCTTCTCCAATCAGAGTGTGGCACATCTGCTAATCTCTGATCGTTGGTGTAAGCGTGGATTGTATTAATCACACCCATTTCAATTCCAAAGGAATCGTTTAAAACTTTTGCCATTGGAGCTAGGCAATTTGTTGTGCAGGAGGCATTGGAAACAATTTTATGCTCTGGAAGGAGACCATCGTCATTGACTCCTAAGACTACAGTGTAGTCAATCTCGTCTTTAGATGGAACCGTTAACACTACACGTTTAGCTCCTGCTTTAAGATGATTTTCTAATTGTTCACGTTGTCGAAATATNCCTGTAGACTCAATAACAATATCCACGCCAAGCTCTCCCCAGGGCAAACTCAAGGGATCTCTTTCTGCAATTAGTTTTACAGATTGGCTTCCAGTTTTTAGCATATCACCTTCAAGAGTAACCTTGTCNGGAAATCGACCCATTACAGTGTCATATTTAAGAAGATATGTTAACGCACCTTTATCAAATATATCATTTATGGCAACAATATTAACGTCCTCTTTAGCGTTTAAAATCCTAAAGACAGAACGACCGATTCTTCCAAAACCATTTATTGCAACTTTCACTATTTGTCCTCCAATGTNGCNTATGCNTCCACTACNTCTAAAATTCTACTCGCAAATCCCCAACCATTATCGTACCAACAAAGTGTCTTAAGAAGCTCGTCATTAGTCATCATGGTTGCCTTTTGGTCAAACACCATTGTTTCTTCCCTGCCAATTACGTCACTTGAAACAATAGGATCTTCAGTATAACCAACAATACCTTCTAGGGATCCTTTTGAAAAATTCTTAATAGCATCATTGGCNTCATCAACTGATGGAGTGTTCTCCAACTCAGTGGTCAGATCGACACAAGACCCATTAGGAACAGGAACATTAAACGCAATTCCATCTAGTTTGCCAGAAAATTGCGGCATTAGGCTCTCAACAATTGAGGGAGCTAGAGTGGTATTTGGTATAATATTTTCAACTGCAGATCGACTTCTACGAAGGTCAACGCCAGCAGCATCTGCCAGAGGCTGGTCTGCTGTGTAAGCATGCACTGTAGTCATCATTGCTCGATTAAGACCAAAACTCTCATCGAGCATTTTTACCATTAGCGCCAATACTTGAGTAGTAGATGATGTGGTAGAGATAATCTTGTCAGAAGATTTAATGCTAGATTCGTTTATGCCAGGTATGACATACCTATCAATAGTATCCTTAGCATTCCTACTGATGAATACTCTTTTTGCTCCTGAATCAAGGTGGGCAGATAGCTCATCTCTGTTCAAAAAACGACCCGTGGCATCGATAACTACATCAACATCATATGCATCCCAAGGTATAGTACCCGGTTCTCCACCGCTAATCACTCTGGTTTTTTGATCTCTTACAACAAAATGGTTGCCATCAAGTGCAACCTCCTCCTTCATNGNACCATGAATNGAGTCTCGTACTAGTAGATAATGAAGTGCTTCAGCAGATCCAAAGTCACTTACGGCAACAAAATTATAGTTTGGATTATCGTATCCTAACCGAAAAAGATTACGTCCGATTCGACCAAAGCCGAAAAGAGCTATGTTTATTTTTTTTGACATGATTTATTTTGTTTTCTTATGTTTATCNCGAAGAAGTTTAGCAAAAACNAGATGTAAAATATATTATAAAATAGATTAACACACCGTCTAATACCCGAACCTAACTTAAAATCTTATCTATCTGCAAATAAATTTTATTAAGGTGCAATTATTTTTCACCTCTGAAATTAAATAATAANATNCTCATTTATNGTTTTTCAGTTTTTCACGNTTCTTAATGAATGCAAANAAAATCAAAATAACAAAAATTATNCCTATCTTCATTTTTTACCTGTTCTNGTATACCCTANTGCTCCATATCGATCATTTAATACAATAACTCCATCCATATCTCTATTCGATCCAATGTATGCGGTAGGTTCCTCGAATTTGTTATAGGTTTGGACGTAGCCATTTTCATCTTTACCTGTTCCCAGATACAAGGTCCTTTTTTGATCTTGATTNTAGGCGGTAATGAAACCTCCGTGTCCATCATCTCTGATTGTGATTGAGTTAACTACGATATCTCCCAAATTNCCNTCCCTGTTTTCCAATTNATCAGCACCAATCANTACAAATGTTAANGTGGTTCCNAANNCTCCAANTAGNAANCTTCTTATATCAATCTTCTTCATAACAACTCCTTGTTATTGTTTCTTTTAAATGCTCAATTGAGTTTTAATTATTTATTTTAATAGTGGTAGTAAATACTACAAGTGATACGCAAAATTTACTTGTGTGTTTCTTCTACCAAATTATCATCTTCGATTAGCTTGCTTTTATAGTCACTCATTTTTTCAACCTTGGAATCTTTGGCAATATCATCAGTGCTAAACTCTCTGTGCCAATTCTCTTTTGCATAAAGAATTCTTAAAATCAAAATAGCAGTATATGATAGAAGCAAAACAATATACCCTACCTGATGAACTACCTTATCTCTATCAACCATGAAGAGTAAAAAAAGTAGGATGAGTGGCATCCAACGAATTAGCCGCTGTATCAATTGGTTCATCTCGCTAATCCAAATTACTTTCTACAAATGATAACATTTTCTTCTGCTGTGTAAGATATCCTAGCCTAGTTTCAATATTGAGATATCTAACTCCTCTTCTTAGGGCCTCCCAAGAAAGCGATCCATCATCATGATCAGGAAAAATATTTTGTAGAACTATATTAAAAGGTCCATCCGAAAGAGAATCATAATCATTACTGTCTGTACATATAATAAAATCACGAGGATTCTGATCTGGTTTGATGGAAACCCTCTGACTTTTGTCCTTTTCCATGTGCACATTATATCCTCTAAAATTATTATGAACTGATATTAGAACACCGCTTTTACTAGGCATTAATATGTCAAGAAATGCATCTCTCTCAACATCAATAATATCTAGTGCTTTTTTAAGAGTTCCAGGCTGCCAATCTGGTTTGAATTTGCGTAATGCATGATATGTACCTTTTCTTGAAAATATTCTGTTCGGATCAATCATAGTAGATTCGTAAGGTATTTCTCTTGTTCTACTCTCAATGAAAAATGCAATGCCTCCATAACGATCAATATGATATTCAAGTGCCATTCTTGCAGTCTGTTCATCTCCGTGCAGCCATATGTATCTATTTGGAGTATCTCCATTTTGAATGATGTTAAACCTTGTGCCAATAAATGTAATATTAGATTTTTGAATATCTGACTCATAACTATCTGCAGCGCTTGTAAGAGAAAATAAAAGGATAAAAGAAAAAAAGGAGATATCTGTATTATATTTCCTAAAAAAATAGATAACAGGTTTAGCCATATTAATAAGGATGCAATCCCTATTCATTATCTTCGTTCATTCTATACCACAAGGCAAGCGCCAATGAACCTATGATAAAAATCATTGAAATAATGTAGATGATAACTTTCATATTCTTTAAGTAGTTAATGTATAATCTTTCTTTAAGCCAATTTTAAGTCTGTGCTTAAGGCTAAAATTATTATTTATAATTTTAATTTAATATTCATTCCGACATTACTTCCAAATTAGAATTTTATCTCTAGAAATAAATTTAGTTAAAACATTCTGGATCTTATTCAATGCCTCTACCCTTTCCTTGNGCTCTACAACCACTGCGCCTTCTTCAATTGAATATTTTGAAAAGTAAATGTCAGACCTTGTGTCTCGTTTCCGTATCTTATTAAAATAATCTTTGTTCATTCGAAATACCCCAAGAGTAACATCTTGAATTTGATTACAATCTAGTTCAAGAAATAAGTCTTTGAAAAATTTTGAATAAGTTTCAAACCAATTATGTACTAAAATAATTGGATCAAAACAGAGCCTTACTCTCCAGCCATTGGCCAGTGCATTTTTTACTGAGTTAACCCTTCTTTTTAGTGGAGGCGCTGCCGCTTCATATTGACGACAAATACTTTCAGGTGATAAAGTCCAAGACAATATGACATTATCAATGGGGTTCATGTCGCTGATTGTATTAAACAGCGCACTCTTGGTACGAATCTCAATAATAGTGTCTTTCTTCCCTTTTACGTAATTGATCCACCTACGACAAAGTGGAAGTATGTTCTCCATTGCTAACAGATCGGTATTATAAGAAATAGATATAACCGTAGGCTTAGATGGATCTAGAGGATTAGATACTCTTTCGTCTATTGCACCCATCATTTCTTGATCATTTACAAAAACTACTAAATTCCCTGAGTCATACATACCCTGCAAAAAACAATAATCACAGTTGTAGAGACAATTTAAGATCGGCGTATTATAGTAGACGTTTGGAGTCATATAATCCTGAATCATGCTAGAGCCGTCATATAAAAGAGGCTCTCTTTTTATCGCCAATATTAATTTCATAGATTTTTTTTGCAATTGGAAGTTCTGCCCCTTCCGATTAAATATATCCTTATAATGATCTATTTGAACAATGGTTGATTCAGAAAATTTTGAAAGTGCTAATTCTGATAGTGGATACCCAATAGCATCCTTCTCTAAATAAATATGGGAAAAATTAGGTTTTAAGTTTTTCACAAATGAGTTTAAACGTATCCTTTTGATTGTTTTTGGTTTTGGGAATTTGAATATCTAATTCTGGAAGTGCATTATCGTGATTACGCAATCTATAGCCCTTAGCATAGTTGATTAATTGATCTGCCTGCGAAGCTGTTAATAAATACTTCCCCTTAGTATTTTTAATCCACACCATATCTTTTTCAAATAGAATTGGCGTGACCATTTTGTCAATTAGTTTGAACTGGTTAATGAAATAGATAATCTCATCCATTTTTTCTTTAAATAATTCTGAAATGATACTTAGCTGAGAAAAAAATTCCTTCCCATCCATGTGATCGGAGACTATCTTAATTATCGAAATATCATGAACTGGAACAAACTTTGAACAAATAGAAAATATTTCATGGGCCTCCATATCTACAAGCGTGTCATATTTTTTACCACCATCAAGAACNGGGGTTCCNACTGTAGTAATTGAACTCTCATTCAATCCGTGATCTATTATTATCTCAGGGTAATATTTTTTATCAGAACTATCGTCAAGTATTTTATTAATCATGAATAGCTCACCAATGTTTGTCCTACTCTTTTTTCCACCAGCNATACCAACATTGATAAATTGGACTTCTTTATGATTAATCAATTTTAAAAAATCGTTAATTCGTGATTTTATATTCTTTTTGCCTACTCCAACTCCTATTAACCCAACATTTAATTTTTGATTGACAAAATAAGGAAAGTCAAGAGCATTGTCCTTCTTTAGTCTGAAATGTTGAATAAAGGGATCAGATTCAGCTTTTAGAGCGGTAATAAGGCACTGCAATTTTTGAATCAAAAGAAAGAAAAGCGAATGATCTTTCTTTTAGGCTTATATTTTGACTTCCACGGTTTCTTGCCCTCCCAAGAAAATTTTAGTCCNTTTTTACGTCCTTCGGGTCCATACATAAACTCACTTTGCTTTTCCTTTTTTTGCATATCAAGACTTATAGACTCAAGGATTAGATTCTTAGTGGATCGATCTAAGCGATCGAAATCTTCGTAGATGATATCGCTCCCAAAACGAGCACCAATTAATTTCAACAATTTCCCAATTAGATATAAAGATATACCTCCTCCTACACCCAGCATTAATTCTTGTTCAGAAACATAGGATTCTTCAAGGTGGCCAGCAGCACCAAGACCAGCCGTAGCNGCAAGCATCAAGGTACCAAGGAAAACACAAGGAGTTCCAACATAGGAGTATGATTTCTCAGAATAACGTACCTCTACGAGGTTCTTTACAGGAACAGTCATTAGCACAAGATCATCCTCCCAAAAAACCACCTTTCTATTTTTAATAGTAAAATGATTAGCNGATGTAAAAATATCATCTGTTCTTGTGAACAACTGTATACGCTGAGCCTGAACAATTGAGAAAAGAATTTGTAAAGTAATTAGATATTTAATCATGTTCTTCACTCAAATTTAAAAAATAGATCCCAATACACTCATTAAAGAATCTAAATCCTTTTTTTCATTATAAACCTGAAATGAAGAACGTATGTAATAATCTCCATTCCATTCAAAAATAGGAATTTCAATCTTATGTTCGTTCCAAAGAATTTCTTTTATATCAGATGGAGTATCTTTTGGGAGAGGGTGAGATACCATTTGNCCAATCCAATCAGATCCTGGTGAAATAGCATTTGTACCAAGAATTGATTTGAAACGTGAAAATGCCTCCAAAATTATTTTGCGACAGTGAACCTGGTTTGGCTGTATGTATTCAAGAAAAAAATCAATCGCTTTTGGGATAGTTAAAAATGAAGACATATCTCTTGTACCCTGCCATTGAAAATCTTGAAGGAATTCTGAAGGCCCAGGGTCGTCACCATTTTTCCCCCAGCTATAGATAATAGGCTTTACCCAATTCTGATGAGATTTTTTTACATATAAGAAGGAACTACCTTTTGGCCCACAAAGCCATTTATGTATAGCTCCCGTAAAAAAGTCACATCCTAATTCATGTATGTTAATATCAATATGCCCTGGAACGTGAGCACCATCTACAATTGTCAAGATTCCTTTCTCTTTTGCCATTTTAATTATCTCCTCTATTGGGAAAATAATTGCAGTAGGACTAGTAATTTGAGAAATGAATATGACTTTAGTTTTTTTGGTGACCCCTCTCCAAAATTTTTCTGCAAACTCTTTTTTTGAGGTAACTGGAACCGGAATTTTTTGTTGAATAATATTAACTTTATTTTTCTCTCCCCATAAATTCCACTGTCTTACCAAAGCACCATACTCATGATCTGTCATTAACACCTCGTCACCTTCATTCAATTGTAAACTGTTAATAACGTTAGCAATTGCAGATGTGGGATTATGGAAAAACAATATTTCGTCCTCATTACAACCAACAAATTCGCTTAAACTTAATCTTGAATTTCTAANAGCATTCCAAATGTCTGTTTTTAAAAATTTAACAGGCTGTTGCTCTAATTTCCTTTGCCAGGTTTGATAATCTTCAAATATGGGCACCGGACATGCTCCGTAGGACCCATGGTTTAAAAAGGTTACAGTCTTATCAAGNAGAAATTTGTGCTTCAAATCATTCATACAATGGTTGCAGGCTAGAAAAAGATTTAAGGATTATGTACTAGTAAGGAAGCGGTCTCATTTTTCTATATCCATAATAAAAAATCAAAATATGAACAAGACCAAGGATTTCAAATCCAAGTATATACCATGGCCACTCTCCTACAACCATTGGATTATTTACCAATGGTTTCTCTGCCAAATACATATAATTAGATCCGATGAAATAGTTTGTAAGCCCAATAATTATCAGTAACACCTGACAAAGTAGTAGGACCCTATACCATGATGATCGCTTGATACGATACCCTAGCACTATGGCAAGAAAAAGTGGGACAAGGATAATACCAGCATGACTAACATAGTACTTAAAAATAAGAAAAGGTATTGTCCCATGATTTAACTGAGGTGTTAAGAGTGCATGTAAAGCACCAGGTGATCCAATAAGTGCTAAAAATTCAAATCCATAGTGGCTAGATCTCAACATCATGATGCCTGCGAGAATTCCCGATATTCCACAAAGATGAATTGGGAGAGAGGTTTTGAGGCTCCATAGGCCTAAATGATTTAGGTAAAATTGCTGCATTAATTCAATGCTGATTAGAGTAAAGCCCATTATCATCATAAGGATCTTCCTTTTATCCGGAGGGATCCTAATTGCAATTTGAATAATACCAAAAGAAACCAATATCGATAAGGACATACCTATCCACCAAGTCAGGGATAAGGGTTCAATAATTGTTGGAGAACTCATCGCTTTTTCAGAATCGCCTTATCCTTTTAGATAAAAGGATTGCTTGATCAACTAAATTAGATAAAATTGAATTATCTAATGTTCTAGAAAATAAAGCACCAGAAATTTTTTGAATCTCCTCTTGATTTGTCTTATAATANTCTATGGCGGGCTGCTGGATTGAGATTTTGATATTTTCTCTGTCCCCTTCCTCCCAGTCAACCTCAAAATTATCAAATATGTGTTGGATCAAAGATATTTGATCCTTTTGAGTCATACCAATCTTTTTTAGAAATACAAAAAACTTTCCCATCGAAACCTGTAGACCAGTTAGGTAGCCTGCGCGATTTAATCTTTTTCTNNATTCATGCTCTTGAGNTANACTTTTTCTGACTAGGTTNANTATTATTTTTACCTGCCCCATTCCCTTGTGNTTGACATTNGGATCTGTTGAGTGTTNTGGAGAGCCAATTTCCTGATCATCAAGGATTAATTCAACCCTGGTTAATTGATTCTTAACAACATCTGAATAATATGCACGCATTCTNTGNGTNACTAGTGTCCTGTCTTTNTTTGNTAACATCATAAAATAAAGAGCATCTTTGAGCANTGATGAAGCNTCCTCAATNAAATCATCTTTNTTTTGGTNAGATTCAAGAAACGATATTTGATGATTTGAACTATATTTTNTTAGTGGGCTATCANGTTGAGAAAGAATAGATNAAAGTTTATCTAAATTTTTTTTATNGTGCGACTCAATCCCTTTTAATATAGAATCAGGATCATACTTTTTTCTTAGCTGCTGCGTAGTTAAAATATTTTTCATTCTATTCTAAATGTAGGGGTTGTTTATCATGTAAAGCAACTTGGCAAAGGTAATTACTTCATTAGAATAATTTTTTGTGTTTTCACAAAGGGTCCTAGCCTAAGCCTAGCAAANTAAACGCCAGAGGAGTGCTTGGTAGCATTCCATTTAAACTTATAAGAACCAGGAGGCTTATTACCATTTATTAACATATCNATTTCNCTGCCCATTAAGTCAAATATAGATAAAGATACTTTTTCAGTATTTTCTAAATNAGGTATGTCAAATTGTAAAGTAGTGANTGGATTAAATGGATTCGGATATGCTGGATAAAGATCTAAAGTGGTTGGAATTGTGCTATATTCAAAAGAANTATGCCCTCTNTGGATTTCTTTTTTATCTCGCCCGTAAAACTTATAGTAAATNTTTAATTTTGANTCTTCATNAGCGGNAACNNGAATTGTGTCTTTTGCCATANTTTTTGGTCTNGCAAATTCCAATATTGAATAGCCTTTCTCTGGGTTTTGGTGACTAAGATACATGGCTCCATCATAAGATTTTGTTGAAAAACGTAATCTTGAATCGATATGATTATTACTAAACTGAATCTGACCTGATGCAATACTGTCCTCAATAAAGATAGACAATTCATTTCNAAGTTGGGNGATATTTAGAGGTTTTCCTATCATTACTGTGTCCTCTACTATTTGTCCATATTCTTTTTGATACCATGACCAAATTTGAACGAATGCCATCCCATCCTCGATNTCAAACTTACTATCNGGGATGGAAATAAAATGTGGTACTTGCCCAGAAACGGGTCCCAGCTCGTAGTTAAAATTTTTCATTTCCCAGTTTTCTACAAGATCCCATAGGTCATTGTAAGTGATTTTAGAATCAAAATCGTAGTCACCTAGTATAGGAGTAGTATAAGTATATGCTATATCAACCGTGCTAAGACCAGCTTCATCTTCTAAATATGAAAAGTTTACGGTGATACTATCATGACTTGCGAATGGTGGCTGAAGCATGACAGATAGTGACGAGTCTCCCCTAATAAAATCAAATTTGACTGAATCAAGCGCCTTTGATGTAACCACAAAATCTAATGAGTCTACCTTTTCATTAAAACCAAATGTAATTGGCGTACTCTCCATTAAAACGATAAAGGAATCAATGGGGATAGATATTGAATCTATGCTTGGGGGGAGAATGTCATATAGCATAGTTGTATCCATGTATGCAATTTCTGAATACTGATTTCCTGATTCATCGTAAATAGATACTCCACTGGAAGATTCAAGGACAATGAATTCATTTCCATTGGGAGTATTATTGTATTCTAGATTTACTCTGATGTTCAATTCTCCACCGGTTAAGAAATTACTATCTGTTCTAGTCAAACTTGTCACGGNGCAAGAATCCATTTGACTACCGTTTGGAATAATTTTAACTAAAATATCATCAACATTCATGGTACCTGTCACATCATCATTACCATAAATCTGATCATCAAACTCGAGGTCAATGTATGAATTATCTGATGCAAGTATAAATGAATCAACTTTTGGAGGTATNTAATCTTGAATTGTAAAAGTTGCTGAAAAATTAAAATCAATCGCGTTACCATTTTCATCTGCTAGTGTTGCTGAGAAATCGAAATTGACAACACCATCACTTGCGTAATCGCTTTGAGGAACTACAAGTAAAGTGGGAGGACTTCCCTCCATAATTAGATCAAAAGGTATTTCTGTATTGGCACTATCTGCGTACTCAAGAGTAACAAAATTTTTCAATTCAGAAATTGTTATTAATTCTCCAGTTTCTGGATCGTAAAGATTATCTGTAAATGTCATTGACAAGGTGTCATTTTGACTAACATTTATTTCACCATCTTCTGCATCCGTATTCCCAGANGGAGGTAGTTGATCATAAAGCAGAATGGTACCTGTATTTTCAGACTGAGGAACTAAAACTCCAGAGGAATTGAAAATTTTATCTTCACCTGATGGACTGATTAGAATTGTTTCAACTCCTGAAGGTAGCTCATCAAATTCTAAGATAAATCTTATGATGTTCTCGCCACCGCTCAAACTATTTCCAGAATTATTGACCAGATTAGAAATATTTACTACGGATGCATTCCCACCATTTGAGTTCATAGAAATTTGGAAATCATTTAATTGAATTGTTTGTAATTGTTGTGGATCACTATANATACCATTTGAGAAAATGATATCTAAATATTCATTGTTCGGATCCAAAAAGAGTGAGTCTATAATTGCAGATGCGTTAAATGTCATCGCTCCCGTAATACTAGATGGGTGCATTGGATTTCCAGCTTGATCAAATATTGATGAACCATCTGCAGGNGCAAATATGATTGTTTCTGAACCTGATGGCGAACTATTCAGCTGAACATATGCATATACTAATGTTTCTCCTCCAGATAAAAGGGCCCCAGTATAGTTCTTTATTTCAAGAATATTAACNGAACTACAATTACCTCCATTNGGNTCGAATGTATATTCAAGGTCATNTAACTCTATACCACCNTCTCCTGAATTACTTGAAAAAACACCCTCACTAAAATCTATGTAACAATACTGATTTGTGCTAGCTAGACCACTAGCAGATATTATTGGCGGTGATTCATCTGCCGTTCGAAACTGAATTGTATCATTAGTTAGTAAGTTTCCATTTGTGTCTTGTATGTTTGATAANATAACNACCATATTTGAAAATTCTGGNAGGTCATTTTCTGGATCNAGTGTNAAGCTTTGGTNATTAATTGTGCTTACTGAATAAGAGATATTTTCGCCAGTATCATTATTAATTAGGGCTATGGAATTACTTGCATTTGAATCATCTAAGTTAGATCCTTCATTATTTCGTATTTGCTCAGAAAAGTTAATAACAACATCTGAGTTTGTTGCAATATCAATTGATCCGTTCTCAGGAACCGTTGACTGCAAAAACGGTGGAAACTGGTCTGAAAGTTGCTGAGTCTGATCTGCTGACCTTAAGAGTCCAATACCAAACGAATTGAAGATTGAAGCATTCGTCAGAGGTCGAACCGTTATTAGCTCTTGACCAGTTGATTCTCCTTGAATATTTATCATAAAACGAACGGTGTCTTCTCCCCCTTCTAAAGGCCCTCCTAAAGTATTAGAAAGGTAGTCAATATTTACTCCAGTTGCAGTACCTCCATTTGGGTTAAGGGTAATCTCAAAATCAGATTCAACGAGAGCACCNCTAGTTGTTGCCTCTGTGTACATNCCNTCNCTNAANTAAATATCNANATANCTNTCATCNGNTGCNATATCAGANCCNATAATCTCGGGCAATGTTCCTATTGCAATCTTATAGTTGCCAGTTGCACCTTCCCATCCATCAACTACAATATAATATGTTCCAGCAGACAGAGTGATGCTATCAATAATACTAGCAAAATATGGTGGATCTACACTCGCCTCTGGGCAAAAGTCTTCAGTCCCATCATCAAACTCTGTTAATGAGACTTCATTACCGCATTCATCTTTTATGGATAAAATAGTATCAAAATCTGTAATCGGATCGCAGGTATCTACATAAAGATTCTTTTGAGTTGGTAGGGTAATCTGGTAGGCATAGTCTGCTCCATGAGGATAATTTTGGAAAGACCAATCATCTCCCATAGACTGATCTAATGTAGAACTATGAAAGAATGGTAAAGATACGATTACCGAATCAACGCACTCGCCAGTTCCAAGACAAAGAGGATTATTGTCGAAAGCGTCTATGCCCCAATCCCCAGTACCTAAATTAGATAGTGCACCATTGTTACCATTTCCAGTTAAATCTTCAATTATGGCATCACTCCCATCGTTAAAATTCCAATATCCAATTAATCCCTCTCCTCCTAAAGGAGANGTACAAATGCCACTNTGCAATTCTGTTGCATCTAATGCTCTNTTCCATAAGCGTACTTCGTCGATTCCACCATTGAAAAAAGTATCTCCAGTCCCAGGATTCATTTCACTTTTACCAATCTTCATATCTATTGTCTCAATAAAATCCCAATTTAGATTACCACCTTCGGTAGCAAAACTTGCCTGTTCTACGCCATTTTTAAATATTTTTGCCTGACCTGTTGTAACATCATAGGTTCCAGCAATATGTGTCCATATTCCTTGGTCAAGTGTGGTCCCTGGCCATAGCCCTAATCCGTCACCTACGATATCATAGTTCCCGTCTCCAACGCTAATCATAAATCGTAACTCACCATCAAAATATTGAAGTGTAAACCCAGACTCTTCAGTGGGACCACCTAACCTGAAGTAATGTACCAGAGGTGCATAATCCGTATATGTATCCGATTCAGGGTTGACCCAACATTCAATGGTCATACCCGTTTCTGCTCGAAGAGACGCATCACTGGTAATATTTACAAAATCATTTGAACTAAAAGTAAAGCTAGCATCTTGAGCCAATATTGGAATATTTATATAGACAANAAGATGAATTAGGTAATATTTATTCAACGTTTATATACCCTGAACCATATTCATTAATCGTTANCNGTTCATTATTTGCATCCCGAANAGTAGTATTNGGTCCAAACAATAANTCAGACTCTCCCNTAGAAATCGTTGAAAAATANACCGTTGCTATNGACCATGTGCCGCTTTGACTCNGGTCAGAGTTNANATCAGGNANAAAGTAAATAAATACGTCTAGGATGCCTTGTTCGTCTACTATTATCTCCATTGGATCATTTAATCCAGTGAAAAATGGACCTGGAACTACTGAATCAACAGTTACACTTCCCCAGTCGTACCTTATATCAAAATGTGCCCCCGCTGAAGAATCCAATTTTAATCCATATACTTCGACTGAAATTGATTCACCTAAATTTGTACTAACCTCAGGCGGATGAAAAAATAATGCTGGCGGATCCAAATCCATATTAGTGGGATCATATGGATTATCTAAATCATAGTCAGCATCTTCGCATGAAAAAGCCAAAACTATAAGACAAAGGCCAAATAACTTTATTTTATTAAAAGTTAAAATTGAATTGTAACTGGTTAACATTTGGATTGTACTCTAAATCAAAAAAATATTCNCCATCAAAGTAATCGTCGCTCGGAGCAACAAGATATGCGTGGACCATATTAACAATCCAGATGGACGCCGCNACACCACGAATACTTTTCATAAAGGAATTATATCTTCTAGACTCTTGAGCATATTGNATNACTTTTGGTCTTAGTTCTTCTAGNATNTGTGGATCGGTACCNTTTTGATANGAAGAATAATTTTCTTCAAAACCGCCCCATGCCTTGTTGTAATTGTAGTAAGAAATTAGGGCAGCCATTCCTAGGGTCGCTTCTGTGCCCAAAAATCCATAGCCTGGGTATTTTCTTTGAACCCAAATCTGACCGCTTCCTGGAATGGCAGTAGACATCATAAGTGCCTTAATTTTTGTGGGTATTGGAGGTAGCTTAAACCATTGTCTCTTTAATTTTATATCACCAGTAGTTGCAACCTCAGATGTATCAGTGCCTACAGAAAGGGTGTCGGGAACTGGAAGCCCACTAATATTATAGGCCATTTTTTTCATTTCTAGTAGTAGGCTATCCGTAATGCCACTACTGTTCATGGTAAATTCATCTATCAATGTTTCCATATCAATTGAAAAGAGACGTCCACTTATAAGAAACTCANNAAGATCTTTTTTCTGAATATTTCCTGCAATCACATAGTTCACTTTCAGTCTTTTNCCAAGGTCAATGGCACAATCCTCGCTCCAACAAGCCCAATAATTTTTCTTTCTTGGATAAAAGATGCTGATTTCATTTGTAAGACCTTGGTCCTGTACCTGGAATATCTCAAGCTCGCGAATCGTCTCTCTGAATTCCTCTGTTAAGAATTTGGTAAGTGGCTCAGAGATAGACCATCCCTCAAACTCGAGCACAGCAAGTTGATTACCTGTTTTCATTGAAACAGATCTTGTGGTTTCTGTTGCCAGGCAGAAACTCACAAGATGTAATATGATTATTCCTCGGATCACTAACATCTTTGTCACAGAGGGTCTGTTATTTTCACCTCTGCACTAAAAGTTACATTCAGACAATGAAATTATCAAAGAAAGACGTTACTGGTAAAATTTCTCTAAAATTGTTTAAGAGGGTTGTCTCTGTACCATTGGTCGAGGTAGGTAGATAAAATTTTATTGATACTTCTTTCCACATCTTTGTGAATTTTGTTTGAACTTGTTTGGCCGATTAATTCCTGTGAAAATACTTTACTAGTCATCAGTTTTCTTGTAATTATTGTATCCGCCATTGATCGGTAGTATTCTTCTTCAGATATTCCATAGTTGTAGACACTACACATTACTAAATAGGTTGAGGTCTCTTCGACTTTTGAATCCAAAATATTTACATCAATAATCATTTTGGGCATTTGATTTTCTACGAATTCAATCCCATGTTCTAAGAGTCTTAATTCTATAAAGGTGAAAACTCTTTTTTCCCAAACTCCATCATCAATTCCTTTAATATTAAGACTAAAAAACACATCCTCTATCCCCTTCAAGTTTCCATCATGCCACTTACCTTGAGAAAAAGGAATTGAACAGACTAGTTAAAAAGATGAAAAGTGTTGACTTTATGTTCAAGATATGAACTTAAAGGCCCAGATTTGCAAATTTATTCACCTTGGTCGATTCCAACCCATACAAAGTTATCTTCGACTTTTGTGAGGAAGGTTTCAACTGGCTTTGGCTCCATTGACATCATCTTTTTTGCATCAGCATCAAATTTTGAAAATAACCACATCATAAATTTTTCAAACCCTTTTACATTCAGCCAAGCTTTAACCTCGCCAGTATCATAAGAAAAATCACTTGAATGAAATTTACAGTGGATGGTTTTANTTTTNAAATCGCANCCTCCTANATTCAAAGCCAAACCCAAGTGAGGACAACGATTGTTGATTGCATGGAATCCATCATCATCTTTTACTATTAGAATATCATCTCGCTTTACCTTGTGCAATTGTTCAGAATTATTTTCAAAACTTTTTTCTTCTGCTAACTTTGTCCATTCAATATTTTGTTCACTCATTTTTTTCTCCTAAAATTAATTGTTTTTAATCTTNTTCTAAACCAACCCAAACAAATCCATCTTNTATTTTAGTTTTATACACATCAACAGGTATTTTTTCCATTTGAGCTATTTCCTGCGCTTCTGCATTCAAACCAATCTTACCAAGCATCTTTTGAAAATTACTGATTTTCATCCATTCTTTGACTTCGCCTGTTTTATAGCAAAAAGAACTCTTATGCCAGCGGCATGCTATGGACTCATTTTTGATGTCGATGTCACTACCTTGTAAGCTTAGGTATGCGTGGGGACATTTATCATTGAGAGCAAAAAANCTTTCTTCAATCTTTACAACAAGTATATCCTCTCTCTTAATTTTAAATACCTGTTGNTCTTCTTCTTGAAAAGTTTCAACCTCAGAACATTTGCTCCAAGTAATATTGTCCTCAATCTGTTCCTTTTCCCTTTCGTCATCTGTTGAATAATTGATGTCTTCTATTTCATAGAGCGTTACTCTTCCATCAATACCTGGTAAATTTGTTCGCATGAAATCTTTNATAACNAGGGAGTCTTTAATTTCTTCGTGGGTCTCTTCAGAAATAAGTACACGCGATTGAAATTGCTTGTTTGCTGATTCAACACGACTGGCAAAATTCATAGCATCTCCAATTGCTGTCAACCGTTTAGACTTACCTGCACCAATATCACCNACAACAGCTTCTCCCCAGTGGATTCCAACACCGATATCAAAATCTTGTCCATACATCGTCTTGAGGTAGGGCTTCATATCATCCATTTCTGAACACATTTCTAGTGCGCTCTTAACCGCATGATGGGCTGGATCTTTTTCATCATGCAAACCAAAAATGGCAACCATTCCATCACCTATATAGTTATCAACCGTTCCTCTATTATCTTCAACCACCCTTACCATCCTGTTGAAATATCTATTTAAAATAAAAACGACATCGTAGGGAGTTAATTTCTCAGAGAAGGGTGTAAACCCCCTTATATCACTAAATAAGATCGCAATTTTTTTTGTTTCACCAAGTCTGCCAGAGACTCCTTTTTCAGATACAGACTCTATATCTTCTTTGTTTAAAACCAGTCTGCGNACNACNATATCACCATTAACNGTTGTCTGACAAGCCAATCTAAATTCTTCAGTTGTGTGTGCCTTTTCCTTGAGAGATACTTCTGNATCNGTTTCNGGNGAACANTTATCNATACCATCAAGAATTAATAGTCTGCAGGTTGTACATTTGCCCTCTCCTCCGCATGCAGCTACATGGGGTATCCCNTTNCTTGATGCTGTCTGAAGTATNGTCTCACCTGGCTCAGACTCATAAATTTTATTATCTGGTAGAAAGTCTATTTTTGCCATAACTACTTCATGCTTTTGAAAATATTTTCATCATTCTTAAATGTTTTAAACTCTAGATTATTACCACTTGGGTCAGTAATGAAAAAGGTTTCTTGTTCCCCAGAAGTGTCCTTAAACCTCACTCTAGGTTCAATTAACCAGCTCACATCTTTATCTATTAGAATTTTGACAAGTTGATCCCATTTATTCCACGGTAATATAACTCCAAAATGCTTTGCTGGAACATGATCTCCATCNACCTCATTTTTTTTTGTTGNACTACAGTCTTGAGGCGATAAATGAGCCACGATTTGATGTCCATATAGATTAAAATCTATCCACTTATCGGAATATCTTCCAACCTCACATCCTAAAATTTCTTCGTAAAATAATCTTGCTTTTTCTAGATCATGGACTGGAAAAGCAAGATGGAATCTTGGTATCTGCGTGCTAAATGAATTTTTCAACTAATAACCTGCTTCAAAGTATCGATCGCAATATTTCCCCCGCATATAACAACGCCTATTTTTTTCCCTTTGAGCTTATCTTTCATTTTGATAAGTGCTGCAACTGCGGTTCCAGCAGCTCCTTCTAGAAGCTGATGCTCATTTTCAATGTAAAACACCATGGCATCCTTAATTTCTTTTTCACTTATTAGNATTGTTTCATCAACTAGTTTNCAACAAAGTGGAAATGTAATGGATTCTTTTTCCAAACCACCTGCAGTACCATCACTCAGTGTAGGTAGTGATTCGAGATCCAAAATTTTTCCCTCTTCCATAGAATGGATCATAATGGCAGAATTAGATGGTGAACAACCAATGACTTTTATATCTGGCCATACAGATCTTAANAAAGATGCTGTTCCAGCCATTAACCCACCTCCTCCTATGGATATAATTATAGCATCTAATTCATTAGCCTGAGATTTGATTTCTGCTCCCATAGTTCCTTGTCCGGCCACAATGTGAAAATCATTGTAGGGAGAAACATATGGAACTTGATTTTTTTCAGATACTTCTCTGGCTTTTGCCTCTGCTTCAACGCAATCACTTCCAAAAATGTTAATAGTGGCACCATAATTTTTCATATTNGATAGCTTTGCTTTTGATGATCCTTCAGGTACATAAATATTACATTCGATTTTTGCCTGCCTGGCAGCGTATGCTACAGCTGCTCCGTGATTTCCAGTTGAGGCTGAAATAACACTACTTATACTTTTACCCGATTCATTTAGTGTGAGGATCTTATTTAATGCGCCTCTTGCCTTAAACGAACCAGTAAACTGTTGGTTTTCTAATTTAAAGTAAACCTCCCCATCTATTAATTTTGAAAAAACCTCAGAATAGGAAAAAGTAGTTTTTCTGATAAAAGGCTTTATCCTNGAGGATGCATCTAAAATTAATTGATTTATATCCATGNAAATTGTTCTATGACTATCATTAAAATGTTTGACGAAGACAGAATTCAGGCATCTCTAAAATGTGTTTTCCCTNCTAGTGCTTTTTCGTATTCATTTTTNCTTAAAATATTCTCATCCANAACCATATCTGTTTTCAAAAATGANTCTAAAAAATCGTTTAACCTNTTCTGATTGTTCCGCACTTNCTGATCTAGATAATNATAATCTACATTTATGCATATGGCTCCCACTAGGCCATANCCATCCCTATAAATGGGCATAGTGGTACATTTGAATTTCCTAGAGCCAATATTTAGTTCATAATTAAGCTTGTCTTGATTTTGCATACCTCGCATTTTTAAATCATGGACTAGGTTAGTTGCAGGCGCCTCTATATCTCTGCCTGTAACGTTATTCTTGATGTGATAAAGCGCTTTGGAGGGATTGCTAAGATTATGTAAAAGAATTTCCATACCAGTATCTGGAAAACTGTCGCCAATGAGCCGAACGATCCTTTTATAATTTTCAAGATATTTAACAGTGTCGTCAATTATTTTGTCACCATCATACTTTTTATATAGTTTTTTATANCTAGTATTTTCAGGACCCTTTATATTTCCNTCAACATTATTTTGTTCACCAATCAGGATCAATTGCCTTGCTGCAGTATTGTCTCTTTTACTGATAAAATACGTAACAGCGGCATTGAATTTTTTTACATCGAAAAATAAATTTTTCTTTTCATCTAGGTCAAATGGATAAAATTCATAGTCATCCANATTTTTGCCTCCTTGCATTTTCCTTTCTCTAAATTTGCCAAATAAGAATCCGAAAAAGAGCAGGATCGCTGATGCTGCTATATTCACTATAAGTTCTGTAAAGATCATAAGTTATTTTTTTATTTATTTACATAATCTACTTATTATGACAGAAACAAAAAAACCAACGAAGTTGGCTAATATTTTTGAATTATAATCTAGTTGCAGATAGAGATCTCCATTGCTACTCTTTCAATTGGGTTATCTCTAAAATCAACCGAGACCTTCATGATATTGTCTACAACATCCATACCATCTAATACTTTTCCGAAAACAGTGTAGTTGCCATCAAGATTTGGTAAATCTGTTACACAGATAAAAAATTGACTTCCTGCACTATTTATATTTGATCCGCGAGCCATGGACACAACTCCTCTTTCATGCATTATTTCATTCAATTCAGCAGGTAATCTCCATGANGAAGAGTCTCTCTTTNCGCCAATACCATAGAATGATGCAGCCGCGCCTCCTTTACCATGGATTTTGCGATTACTAAGCCTAGTATTAGGATCTCCACCCTGTATGACAAAATCTGGCACAACCCTGTGGAAGATCGTACCATCATAATATCTAGAACGGACATGATCTTTAAAGCTTTCTACATGAGCTGGTGCATGGTCTTCGAAAAAATCCAAGATAATTTCACCAAATCTTGTCTTGATACATGCGTACTCAATTAATCTCCCTTTATCATCCCAATACTCCCATGAACCTAATTTTTCCCCTTCCTTGTACTTTCCTTTAAAATGTAAAGTCCCATTTTCATGCCACTCACTTGAANAACCGTCATANACACCANTNTTAAAGCTATTTTCAGTNAAAATATTTCCATTATTATGATACTCGACCCACCTCCCATGACGCTTTCCTTTTTTATATCTACCGTGTGTCTTTTTTTTACCATNATGCCACCATTCANTATGGNGACCATGTAGCTGACCATTAAGGTATTTACTTTCTATTATTTTTTTTCCAGAAGTATCTGATAAAACATATCCAATTCCAGTAAAAGGTTTCTTCGATCCTTTTAGATACCAGATACCTCCCGACTTAGAGATCATGTTCATATCGTATTTTGATTGTCCAACTAAGATTGAAACNAAAATTGANAATAAAAAACTATACCGCAATATGAACAAAAAATTATATGTGGCTGTTTTGAAGATTAAATAAATAAAAAATCTTTGGCCTCTNAGNTCAGGATTAAAATTCAGTCTTTATGATTATTTGAAGATTTACCATCGGTCATCCATCCAAACTCACCCGTTCTGTCATAGAGCATAATGACACCGTCTCCCCTATATGTTTCCTGTTCAAAGGATGCACCCAGGGACCCTACTTTGATGCCATATTCATTGTTGATTTCTAGNGATCCAGCTTCATGCATAGAAGTTCCTAAATAGGATGTCATTTCACCTTTCATGTTAAAAGTTTGCAAATGACCACCTCTGCTATCTTTCCCTTCTCCTANGTAGGATGTCATTTCACCNTTAGAATTATTGGTTCTAAAAAATCCACCACCCTGCTCACCTGTTCCCATGTAGGTTATTTGTTCTCCTTCGGCGTTGTGGACACCAATTACACCAACTCCATCATCTGCAGTCCCAAGGTATGAAGTCTGTTTACCATTGGGGTTAAATGTCTGTAAGATCCCACCATCTTGACCTCCACTTCCCAAATACAAGGTTCTCATTCCAGCTTGATTATAGGTATTTAAGAAGCCTGACCCATATGCACCAGCACCTAAATATGCTACCTGAGATCCAACTGAATTATGTACACCAATCAGACCTACGCCATTTTCTCCTGTTCCAAAATAGGCGGTTTGATGACCTTGGTCATTGTATGTTTTAATATATCCCCCCCCTCTCTTACCGGGATAAATAGAAATACTGCTTACCGTTATGTCACCAAGGTTTTTATTTTTACTGCCCATGAAAATAAAAATACTAGATGTCAGGCAAATTGCTGTAAAAAATCCTGTGAAATATTGCTTCATTTGATCTCCAATATGACTTGTGAACATGAATAATCTAGTAATATAAAAAAACAAAAAACCAAGGTTGATTGATTCAATCTGATACAAGATATGTGTATCAAATTGATACTCATTAATATGAAATCTATCAATCTTTGTATTTATACAGATTGGCACAATTTTTGCGGTGTTATTTTTAATCATGATTAATAATCTATTAAAACATCGTAAAACCGATGTGAATGGAGCATCTATTGCTGAGTTTGCAGTTACAACTGCATTAATGGCCACATTAGCTGCCACTGCTGCACCTAAGATGTCATCATTAACNGAGGAAACTAAAGGCAAGAAGACTAGAGAGAATATTGATAAGATCCTCTTCGCTTCAAAAAAGTTTTACGAGGAAACTGCAAAATTGGAGGGTCGCGGTAGATTCCCAGGTCAGGAAAAGAGCCACTTTAAAGTTGGTAAATACGAGGATGAAATCAGACTAATATCTGATATAAAACAATATACATCATACAACAGTGGTAAGAGAAGAGGGTGGTGGCGTTCAGTTTTTGGAAGGAGAAACCCAGATGCAACTAGACCTGAAGGTTCTCTTGTTGGTAATGATCGCATAGAGCAATGCGATGATTGTCCAAAAAATATAAGAGGCCATGATCGCTTTTTAGAAATCTTTGGAGATCCACTTAAAAGTCCTTTCCAAGATGGGCATTACATTTATGTTGTGATACCAGGTGGTGGAACAGGAGTGAANTTTTATCCTCCTGTTATCTACGTAGCTGATATGGAAAATCCTAGCCAATTTAATAATTTATTGGTCCCCTAATTATAAATTATAAATCTTCTTATTAAAGTTTTTGTCCTAGCATTATCTTTTGATACCTATTTTTTGATTCCTCAATGAACTGTAATAAATCAATCCTTTTTTTTATTGTATCAAAGAGGATTTTTCTTTTTTTATAAAAGAAAGATAAAAACTTTAAATGCTGTCTATATTTCTTCAAACTTTTACTGTAGTATAGAGCAAAATTCCCGGAGGGTATTAAGCTTATTAGAAATAGTATTGTAAAAGTTACATGCCCTGTTATATTCCAGATTATCAGTACACTTAATCCATAGTATATTATAAAAAGAATGAATCCATATGCTAGTTTCCAGCTGGCCATTTCTGATAAGTGCGTTCTGCCTATGTCGACTAGCATACGTGGAACTTTATATGGTATGTAGTTCGTAATCAAACCCCAAATAAAAAGCGGTGAACCTATAAGTAAAAATATGATTGTTTTTGTTTTCCCCCAATTCTGAGCTTCTTGCCTTACAGGATCAAGAAACTCATCTCTAATATCTAATTGTCTCAGCAGACCAAGATATGCATTGAGCTTTTTTCTAAACTCTTGAACCAATGGTGGGTCATTTTCATTGTACCATTGAACAGCATCAGTTAATAGCTTTGAAGTCAAAAAATCATCATTCTTATCANCAAGCTCCATACCCATTTCGGTCATTAATTCCATTTTATATACNNGTTCTAGCCCATCAACAATATCCTCGACCTCTTCACTTTGAACATANTTTGTTAGTTCATTAAGGGCATCCTCAATTTTCCCTGTTAANCNTTTAACGGTTTGTTTCTCATTTGAGTGATATTCNTTTTNAAAGTTTTTAAGAAAAATAGGTTCACCAAANCNTACCATNATGTCACTCCTGAATCGGACTAAATCTGAATAACTTATTCCGATCGGAATGATGCAGCAGTTCAGACTAAATTCATTTCTAGCCTCTGCCTGTAGGCCAATTCTTGCTGCTCCTGTTTTTATTTTTTCCAATACTCTTCTCCCCATTGAAATGCCCTCTGGGAAAATTAAAAAGGCACCATTTTTTTCAAGTATCTCATACCCTCTTATAAAGCTATCAACATTTTTTCCCATGTTTGCCTCA
>FUFK010065672.1_pt1 | contig 35466 bp, 40 predicted proteins | sample 1021851 | NCBI WGS metagenome assembly FUFK01 (sample SAMEA51879418, study PRJEB19060) | metagenome | reverse complement strand
TTTATTAGACGCTTCGATAAAAACTTCTGGAGCGAGAGCCGCAACCCCTGTTGTTGCAGCCGCGCCCTTGAGCATGTTTCTCCGGCCCATGTCTTCAACCGTATCAACAGCCACCTCTGCGGCTGATTTGGGAGTCGAAACAGGAAAAAATGATTCAACAATAGCACGAGAAAGAGGTTGGCCTGCCATTCTGCCTGCAAAAGGTAATATAGCTTGTATTCCTGTTTCTATCGCCGCTTCGCCGCCCTTCCTAATGCGCTCGTCCATAGGCAAACTTGGGTCCAAAGCATCGCGTGTTTTTCTTCCTGTACCGGCAACAAGATGATACGGAAGATTAACGCTTCGTAAAAGAGAATTTATATTTTCAAAACCGGGAAGGTTTATCGGTCCTTTTTCTGCCATTATCGCCTCACAAGAGAAGCAATTCCGCCACGTGCAAAGTCTTCAACAGGTCTTATTTTTGGTCTCAAGCTTTCAACGATGTTTTGATCAAAGAAGTCTAAAGGACGTTCTCTCAACGGACCCTCTTGTCGTGTAGTAATAGGAACTGCGGCATCCACGGCCTCCGCCGTTAACTCAGCACCTCGCTCCATATTTGGATTTACCTGTTGTAGTCTATTGGGCTGACCACCACGCAACAGGTTGCCTACAAAACCACCTCCTGTTGCATAGTCAACAAGACCACTGGTTCCTATATTTGTTCCGGGTATTCCGGTATTTTTTAGAAGATCTCTTTCACTTGGGAAGGAACCTAACGGTCTAAAACCAAGAGCATTGCTTACCGATGGGATACCTCCCATAGTCGAGGTTTTAAACTGGTCTGGAAAGTTTGTTTCTGCCGCAACATATTCCCGCTCTGAAATATAACCATCATTATCTGTATCAAAATTAGAAACATCACCACGGCTAAACCTCGCTCCCGACATGCCCATGCCNCCACCGTCNNCAANATCTCTCATACTTTTATATCCGGGNGCCGTGGACGGCGAAAAGTTTCCTACNTCGGCTTGAGTAACGCCTCTTTTATCCATGTATCTCATGGCATTGGAGCTTTGGTTTACGNTATCAAATCCTTCATTNCGAGCGATTGTTTGAGCAGTTCGAGCTTCAAAGTCTTTTGTTTTAGGTTTGAACCCAAAACCCATTGCTAAATCTTCTGCTAGGCTTTTAAAAAAACTCATTTTCTACTCCAATAAACTTGCTAATCCGCCCCTGCGGAAAGATCTTGTTGGTTGCTGTATCATACTTGAAATGGGGTCGTTTGGAAACAAAGAAGCATACTGAGTCCGGACATTCGGGTTCGGGGAATTTGAACCTGATGTAACCGGACCCAGTGGTCGTTGCGCCTGAGTGGTGGGAACTACCTCAGACTGCAAGTTTGGTTGAGGTCGCGTGAGCGAAGCGCCTACATTGCTTGGAGGCATTTGATTCGGGCCTCGTGGATCGAAGTCCCCGTCTGGTTGGGCAGATGGACGCGTTGCCGTAAAGGTTTTCATTGGCAAGGTAACGAAACCCTTATTTTCAACGTAGTTTTTTAAACTATTTATCATACCCATCTGGTTCTTCGGGTCTGCTTTATAGGTTCTAAGCATCTTTGCCAGTAAGATGGGATCTTGTAAAAGCTCTGCAGTAAACATTAATCTTTTACTTTCAGGTATTCTAAGCGCAATATTTCTGAGAGCTTCTGCACCTTTTCCGGCTGCAATAATTGAACCGGGTCCACCTGTGCCACCTGTTAACATTGCTTGCGACTTTGTACCTATTGCAGAGCCGGTCACGCCTAAAGCAAAATCTAACAAAGGTTTAGCTTTTTCTAAATCCACATTAAGTTGTGAAATTGCTTCAGGAGACTGAGCCTTTGCTAACTCTTTCAAACCTGTTTTCGCGTTGTCAACATCTTCTGCGGAAAAGATCCCTCTACTTTGTAAATATTCCGCTACACTCATTTCCCGTTTGCCTGTACGAGCGGCTCTACGTTTATCTGTGACTGTTGCAAATTTTCTACCAAAAAGATTGTAATCAATAACATCCGCATTTAAAAGTTTGGTTGGTCTTACATCTGTAGCACCACTCTTTGCCCCACCCATTATAAAATATTCAAAAATAGACGATTTTAATCCTTCAATCGCCATTTCTCTGTTTACCTCAATAGTTTTTTGACTTTGTGTAAAATCAGGCCCCATCCTTTTCGCATATTCTCTTGCTTTTTTTTGACTTACAAAACGGCTTGTTAATCCCGATACGTTATCAGTAACGGTGTAAATAGTTTTTTTAACAGTCTCTCCTTTTTTTGGAATCACTTTTAAAAGTGAATTTAATCTTGCAAATTGGTCTGCACCCGGACTAAAGGCTTCTTGAACAGCCGTTGTCGGGTCTGTACGAACCTGTCCCTTGGCGTCTCTTAGAAGAGAAGTAAAGTTTGTTTGCTTGTTTATTTCTCTTTGCGTAACAGTATCAACTTTTCCAATTCCCTCTAACAAAGATTGCGCCGTTTCCACGTTTCTGAGATCATTAAATATGGATGGAAACGTTTCTTCTATACGAGCATTCTTTTTCATCCACTCGTTTAATTTATCAATATTAATTCTTTTTGTTTCTGGATCATACGCCTCTACCCTAGCCGATCTTATAATCCGATCCATAACGCCGTGAACTGAATCAACCCCGGCTTGAGCGCTTTCCAGATTATTGTCTAAAGCAAATTGACCTGCGGCTTTAATGTCAGCAATCCTTACGGCGTTAAGGTCTGGTCTCGTTGTGTTAAAATTTCCTATGGTTTCCAAGGCTAATCTGTAAACACCTTGACGCGTCTGTTGAAGGGCATCCCCCACAAAACTCCTTGCATATACATCGTAAAAAGCCCTTGAAAATGCGTTAGCAGATCTTAATGCCTGAAGCTGTCGAGCGTTCATCTCATCTGCACCAAAGTCTTCCATTAGTTGAATATCGTCTTGGATCGCCTCCGCAAACATACCTGCAATTCGCCGTGTTTCTGAATTTTTTGTGCCATCTCGTGCTATTGCTAAAGCTTCTTTTCTACGTGTAGTTAAAACAGACAAAGGAATGGTACTGGTTGTTTCCTCTGTTGGTTCTAAATTTTGAGTGAAGCCCTCCGCATCTAAAGTAACCTTAACGGGGTCTCGTAAGCCCCCCTCTGGGGTCATTCTAGCTTTTACTAGATTAGCGTAGTCTAATAAATTTTTAAGATCGTCGGCTACATCGCTTTTATCAAGAATTCCCTCTGACTCAAGCATTCTTATAAACTTAGGATACTGTTCAAAGCCCCCGTCCTCGTTGAAAAACGCTATATCCATTTGACCAACTTGATTGTATAATTGGTTTTGTTGACCTCTTGCTATTTGTTTTTGAGCAACGACAAGATCTTGTAAACGATTTGTCAAACTAATTAAATCTTCTTCATCTAAATCTTGCAAACCCGCCGCTGTAACGACAGGACGGCCCTGTATGTCTACTTCAATATCAGAAACGTTTCGCTCTTTAGATTTAGCTAATTGGTTAACACTTTTTAAAAGCTTGTTTTCAGCATTAGATAAGCGCATAGAAAGTTTTCTATTATAAAGAGCTTCCTCAACTTCAGCCGCCGCAATTAAAGCGTCTCTACCTATTCTTGTGTTTGCATTAGCATATAAGGCATTTAACAATCTTGTTGCACTATCTAATTCAGCTTGCGCTGCGTTAAGTTGTTGGTTATCTAAAAACTCAAATTGTCTCTTTAGAGTTTCTTCTATCTGCATAAGAACAGGGTTTTTGGAGGCCCCACCGGCAGTTGGGTTAACTCTTACTACTTTAGTCCCATCTGGTGTTTGAATCTCTTGTTCAATTAAGGCAAAATTTTCAAGTTTCTCTATCAACTCATCAAGTTTTTCCGGAGTATCTACTTGTCCGAAATCATCCAACTGTTTCAAAATTTGTTGAAAACCTGCAGATGCCTTTTTCTCTGAACCTAATCTTGAAAGTTCATCTCCGGCTCCTCTGAAACCTTCGTCTCTAAAACCTCGAATGACTGCTCCAACTGGTCTACCTATTTTGGACAAAATAAGGCGGGTTAGTTCCCCTCCCGCCATAGGACCTGCAATAGAACCTGTTAATTCCGCTCCGGTTTCCGTACCGCTCATAGGAGCGGCTTCTGATGCTATTTTCATAGCTCCGGCGGCTCCGGCAGCGGCTAATGTTTCGTAAAAAGCAAAAAGAAAGGGGTTATTTCTAGCATCTTTTGCTGATTTTTTTAAGATTTGCTCTAGTCCATGTAATCTTAAAAGCATTCCGGGAGCCGTTTTTCCCTCTAAAACTGCGGCTACTCCTCTTTCAAAAAAATCATTCACAATGGGAGGACCCTCAAAAGTTTCTCCTTGTCGTTTATACATCTTGTCAGAGGTTGCGCCGGATTTTCTAACGGCGTTATTGTACTGTTTTCTAAGACTTTCTTTCATTGTTCCGGAAAAATCAAAATCTCTACCGGCGTTCTTAAAATCTTTCGAAAGTTGGTTTGTTAAGTAGTCACGAAGACTATCTGTCAAAACAGAATCCGCTTTAAATAAAAGAGGCGAGAAGGTGATTACGTCTGCAGCCGCCTCTCCGGCTCGCATTGTTGAATATGTACTTGGAGTGGGTAAAGTTTCTTCGCCAATAACATAATCCCCTAATTCTTGACCAAGTGGACTCGAAAAAACGCTTGTAACTACACCTCCTACAATAGGTGCCACAGACTTACCGCCCTCGTAAACAGCCCCTAACATATCTATAGGACGAATCCCTGTTCTCTTATAGGTGGGCAACCTCTTAATAACTTCGGAAGAGGCTTTCGCACCCGCAGCAAAAGCCGCAACGGAGGGTAAATTTTCTACAGAACGTCGCCCAAGAGCCTCTAAAAACCCTTTTTCTTCCATTGTGGTTAAGGCTTTAATTATTTCATCGTCTGTTAATTTTTTTCCCGGAGCAAGTTTCGAGGTTCCCTCTCTTAATTCTTTGTAACCCCCTGCGCCGGGATACATGGCTCCAAATTGATCTCCGGCCTCTAACGCAAAAAGTCTTTCTGGAGTTAGAAGAATACCATCTTGAACTTGTTTTCGTGATTTTTTGAATTGCCCCATAACATATTCAAAAAATTCTGGAGTGAAATCAATTGGAGTAAAATCTGTAAAATCAAAATCGGAGGGGGGAAGATCCTTCGAAGTAGCAATAGCTATATTACTCTCTTCTTTCGAGGGTGGAGGAATTATAACATCGTTTTCTTCAGCCATTAATTGCCCTCCACTGCTATGTTTTGAGTACCTTCAATTCGTCCTAATCTCCTCATTACATCGCTCATGTAATCGTCGTCTCCCGCACCCTCGTCTTCTGACCGAATTCTACCAACCGCGTTTATCTGTGCAAGAAGAAGATAACCGGACCGTAATTCTTGAATTTTCTTAATAGTTCCTGTTTTTTCGGTGACATCGGCTGCGTCTAAAAGAAGGTTTGGATTGTTAAGTTCGTTAAAAATTCGATCCTCTTCTTGTTTTAGTCTTGCCGCTAATTTGCTTGCTTGACTTGCTGCCGTATCATCACCTGTCCAAAAAGCAGTTGGGTTGGGCGTCAACTTTTCTAATTTTTGTCCTTGGAAGACACTATCTCTAATTTCAGCCGCTTTCATAAAGAACTTTTCAAAAGAGTCATTAAGGTTTGCTACAGCCGCTGCGGCATCCTTAACTCCGGGCCAAACAGACCCATATTTACCTAGCGATAGAGCTTCAACCCCTACATTTACAAGATTTTTAAGAAATGAGTCTGAACCGAAAGCTTGTTCAATTTCTGCATCGGTTAAACCGTCAAATAAAATGTTTCTTGTTAATTCGTCATCACCCCTTACTAAAGTTTCAAGAGGCTTTCCGGTTACCTTGACGTAAAGATCTGGTCTCTTTTTCAACTTGTTGTTAAAAGATTCGCTCATTCTCAGGCCGGGGGTTGGAGTAAATGTTTTAGTGGACTCGTTGAAGCTACTTGATGGAGTCGTATAAAGAAGTAGCCTTGTTTCAAACAAGTTGGCCTCCTCTTCAGACATTTCGTCATTAATAAATTTATCAATTAAAAGTTTACCGTCGTCGGCTTTTGAATTCAAATATTCACCAAGCTGATATTTATTTTTTATTTCAGTATTTTTAATTTTAGCCGCTGCTTCATCGATAGCCAACGAGCGTGCTTTGTACTGTTTATCCACAAGATCTCTAGCTTCTTGCATATTAAGCTGTCGGTCCGTTTGTAAGATCTGATCTTGCTTAAATGCATTATCGATCATCATCTGCGCTCGTCTAAGCTCTCTGTCTTTATCGGCTTGAGTGTATTGTGCAGTTAATTTTTTATTTTCAATCTCAAGTCGAACAGACCGTTCAAGCTCTGCAAGCTCAAAACGCTCCATACTTTCTAGGTTTTTCAAAAGCAGTTGATGGGCTTGTTGATCTTCTCTTGACGCTGTTTCAAGACCGTCTTTAAACGTAGCAATCTCTTTAGTTTGCGCCGTTCCGGCTTCCATCATATCTAAATCATAGGCGTTCTTTACGCCCAATATTTCTAGTTGATTTTCTAAATCAGTCATGGCCTTCAGGTTAAATAAAGTAACCTGAAATTTTTCGGCTTGCGTTTGAAGTTCTCTTTGCAGATCTGCGTTTTGTGTTGCTAAAGCTGCCCTTGCAGCGTTATTCGCTTTGTTCAAAGCCTCTTCAGCGTCTAATCTAGCTTTTTGTAAGGCTTCCTGATACCCAAACTGAGTTTTTGCATTTTTAACCGCCAAGTTATTTGCTTCTATGACGTTTTGATCCTCTAAAAGATCATTATATGCCATTTTTGCAAATTCAAATTTACGGGCAAGTGCCGCTTCTTGCGCTTTTTCAGCCGACTCCAACGCACTTAACCTCATTGAGACATCTTGCTGTTCCTGTGCAAGTCTAGCGTCTTCAACGTCTTTTCCTGCTTGTTGAAACCCTTGAACTACACCCGACTTACGGGCAGCATTAGCAAGGCGTTCTGCTACAGAACCTCCTTCTGTTTCCCCTGCAAAAGCTAAACCAAAATTAGCTAGGTTAAACATGGCGTCTGATTTTGCTCTTTGTTGCGCTCTAGCAAGCTGCGCTGCCCGCTCTTCTGGTGTGCCAAGAATATTCTCACGAGCCGCCATAGCTTGCTTCATAAAGGGATCGAACTCCAATGTGGGAATTGTAGGCACCGCTNTATTACCTTCAGGAGGTGTTCCATCCTGAAAGTGGCGGACCATCACAGGTCCACCCTGATTAAAATTTTCGGGTGGAGTGTTGCCCGCCCCCTGCATCATGAGAGCGCCAACGCCCTGATCCATACCGCCAGACATATCTGTATCGCCCGCAACGCTTTGCATTAACTCACCGATACCGCTATCCATTGCCCCCTGCTCAGTCATCATAATAGCAGGTTGCGTCAAAGCCAAAACAGACTCAGGTGTCTGCATCGCGTCTCTCTCACCTACAAACCCTGCAAGTTCTTGGTATCTTGCTTCAAGCGGAGCAGAATTGCCGCGGAGCGCGTCAATCGCACCTTTGACATCTGTGGCTGAATCAATGTTCATCATTGTCTGTGCAGCGATCTGTTCTCCAACACGTTCGCCTGCCATTTCAGCCTCTTGAACCATCTCTTGAGGAGAAGACGGTGCTTGCATCATATCTTGTGGCATGGGCTGCGCCGGTCCACCCATTTGTCGAAACAAGGGTCTTTGCATCACCCCGCCACCCATAGCAAACTTTTCTGCCATTTCGGGATCAATCTTTCTCTGCACATACTCAGGAAGTGCTTTAAAACCTTCGTTCATTAAAATAACCCCGCTTGTTGTGCGCCTGTTGCAGCGCCGTAGGCTCCGATTCCAAGACCCACCGCCGTTTGATACGGATTTGTTTGGGGCATCGAGGCAACTTGCATTGTTGAAGATCCAGTCGGAACTCCACTATAAATATCTGATTGGAAACCATAAAGTTGGAATGGTTGTGAGTAGTTTTGAAGATCTGTTAAACGTACAGCATCAAGACCTTTTTGGTCGGTCAACCTTTGTAAACCACCCGTAGTCAACAGTTTATCAATATCTGCAGCACTTAATTGAGTTTGCATACCGCCTAATTGACCGAAGTTCATCCCGACGTTTGCTAATTGACCACCCAAGGCTCCAATGCCTTGATTTGCCGCAAGGTCTGTTTTTGCAGCGCTTAAACCTAGTTGACCAATGCCCATACCGGCAGCTTGTCCACGACGTTGTTCGTCTTCAAAAGCTTGTTGAGCGCGTCTAGCGGCACTTTCATAACCGGCTTGTCTCATTGCTGCGGCTGTACGACCCTGCTCTTTTAGGATGTTTTCGTCAAGCATACCTTCACGAAGTTGTCTTCTTGACCCAAACGCACCCGCTGCCGCTGCATCAGCCCCAATTTGAGAACGCTTTCTCTCACCGGCTTCACTAATATCTGCTAAAGCTTGTTGTACCGCTGCATCTTCAAACTGGTTCATAAAAGACCCGATACCAGAAGGGTCGAAACCTTCTGTTGTACCCGCAAATTGTCCAATGCCTGCTTGAGCCGCGTCAAACGCTTTTTGTCCGGCTTCTCCTATCCCAGTAGCAGCGCCAGATATCATGGTACTTGCGTCTTTTAAAGTCTCTTGCCCCGAATCTATAAAATCTTGGTAACTCCCAANACCTTCTTCTGCTAAACTTATTGCCTTTTTCTCACCTTCGGAAAGGTCGGCAACTTGATAGTCGGGCGGACTAAAAACTTGATCCGCAGTAATGGCCCCTACATCTTCAACCGGCCTTCCAAGCTGCTCTGCAATCTGTTCGTCACTTAATCCCTGCTCTCTAAGTTTCTGAACATTTCCACCAAAGATAGTGTCTCTAACAAGACCTTGAGTATCTTCAAGTAATCCAAGACGATAAGCTTCAATCTCAGGATCTTGCTTGTTAATTACGGTTTGTGTCGCCATTACGCTACCGCCCCTCCTTCAAATGCTCTCATCATATCATACATTTTCTTTACACCTTTTTTACGGCTTCCGTTTCCTGCGCCACGAACAGCTTTAGCCGTCATTACAAATTCTCCGTCAGAAAGCATGGCAGGAATATCGTCTGAGGTCCCTGTGCCGGGACCCGCGATTGCTCCTGTTTTACGCGGAAACATTTCACCGCCTTCTGCGGCATAGGCGAATATGTCCCGACTTCTTCTCCTTTGCATGACATCGTCCAGATTTGTTCTAATTGGAGGTAAAATAGGACCGGTTGTATACCTTTCAGGGTACATTTCTAACAATTCTCTAGATGTATTCTCGTAAGGATCTTCAAGCGGATCTTCTTCAATAGGGTCAAAAGCACCTGTTACAGCCATTATACCAAGACCTGCGGGTATTGCTCTGCCGAGATTTATTCCGCCGGAAGCACCTACCTGTCGTAATACTTCTGCTTGAGCGGAATCACCTAAAGCGTCAAAAGCTGCCTGACTTCCGGCAATGTCAGCGACAGTTTTTTCCGGATTCATAAAGAAACCTTTAGTTGCACCCGCCGCCTCAGATAATCTACCGCTTAAACTTGGACCAGACCCATCGCCAAATTTTCTAATTCCCAGTGGTCCCGTCTCTATGGAAGGATCACTTCTAAATCCCGCTCGCATGTTCCCAGACGTTACACCTTTTATTAATGCAGAACTAACGCCCCCAATAGCCGCGTTTTTAAGTGCATCTTTGAGATCTCCTCCTGCCAGTAAGGAGCCAACACCCCCTGTGATTGCACCGGTTGCGAACGCAGGTAGCGTCGGAAATAAAAAGCTTACCGCGGCGGGTAACAGTATAGGAGCCGCTTTCTTGAATATATTCTTTATGCCTTTGATAAGATCAAAAGCCTCTTCGTAACCCGTAAAAGGGTTCACATTCATCTGACCGCTACCGACAGTATACTCTGCCATGTCGCGTCCTGTACGCTCAAAAGCTTGCCTTATAGTCTCGCGAATCTGTGGATCTTCCATCATACCCTTTGGCATAATGACCTCTTCACGAGTGGCGTGAATCATCTCTGTGTCGCCGTTGCGGCCAAACTCATCTATGTTCGACGCAAGAAAAGAGCCGAGGCCCGCGGACATTGGGGAGTTCATCACCTCACCGCCGTCTTTCATTCCAAAAGCTTTTCCTATTATATAACGGTTTAATTTGCCCGCACTTTTGAGAGGGTCCGGTGAGCCTGCAAACGGTTGTGTACTATTTAAACTACCACCCCCATAACCCTCTAATATCTCCCGCCGCATATCTTGATTACCTCTAAACGCAGTTTGACCGGCTGATGGATAACCAACTGCCATAGACGGAGCGCCAACTTGGTTGAAACCTATTTGCGGTCTATCTCCTGTAAATTGACCGCCTCCAGACATACCGTTCCCTAAATCAAATCGCTCTTGAGCCATTTGCTTTACCTCTTCAACAAAAGGTTCAACTTGTTCTTGAGCAATGCTGTTTGCTAACATTTGTTTTAAGGGATTAAAGGCACTATCTAAGCCTCCTCCTAATCCACCTATGCCACCTTGCATAAACCGTCTTTGAAACATTCTAAAACCCTCTGTTCTTCCTAGTGTAACAGAACTTTTGCAAGGTTTCTATCAGAAATACTATTACGTTGAAACTGCCGCACGAGTATCACACCTTAACCAGTTAGATCCATCACCAAAAGCAACTACAGGACTTCCTGCAGCGCCGTCTGAAACGTATATCAAAGTGCCTGTCTCTACCGTAGGCAGCGAAGCGACTGTGTATGTCGGCAACGGAATCCCAACCGTGTTATTTGCGGCTGTGGACGATTTGATTCTTAAAATTGTATTTGTTTCGTATACTGTACCTACCTCATCACCAGAAAGCGACGACGTTGGTATTTCAATTAATATCGGTTTTGCAATCGCAGGATTAGTTATTTGCGTTGCAAATACAGAAAAAGCACGAACAACTTCGGCCATATATTGTTGAGTATATTGTTCAGGTGGTACAGGAAAAAATGGGACTGGAGAAATTGACATTATCTTCTCCCATCCGGACGAATATCAACACGAGGAATTCCTAAACGCCATAAGACGTTAAGATCTGTTGATTGAATTTTAAAGGTAAAACTTCTTCCTCTTAGTCTTGTTTGATATTGATCTGTATATTGATCTACAGGAACATTTGAAGATTTAGTAATTGTCTTTGTTGTCGTAGTCTGTGCAGTTTGACCGGGTGCGTTTTTGGCATTCAGTATAAAATTTACCGTGGTATCATCAACGTTTGTTTCTCTAAAATTAAGATCTGGTAAAACACGACTAACAAAAGAAAATTGATTACCATCAGAAATACCAAGGTCTCCTGATTCAATGAAAGAAGTCATTGCCGAACCATCGGCTTTTGCACCAGTTTCATGATTAAACAAATAATTATCTGTTCCGGTAGCCACAGGCAGTGAAGATATTCCGCGATCTAGCCATGCTGTTCTATTCAAAGTTCCTACAAACCAAAGGTTTTCTGAGTAATTAAACACAACATATCTATCGTTTTCATCTGAGCTTGAAGAAGGATAAAACCACCATACTTCTGAAAATGAAATATTTGCTCCTGCTACAACCTTGTCCGATTGTGCCGAATTAAAATCATCAAAAACATGGTCTCGAACTGTACAAGGTATGCGTTGAACAGCACCTGAATAACCATAAAACTCTGCCGATCCCATCCAATAAACAGCGTCGTCTATACCAACAGCGGCTTTAGGACTTGCAATGCTAATATTACTTGAAATTAGATTTATACCGAAAGTAAAAGGAGGTCCAATAAACTGCATTGCATAAATAGCTGTATCTGTAAAAACCAGTATTTGCTGTCTTGTTTCAATGGCTTGCATAATTTTTGAACCAGAATCAATCCTTAGATCACCGGCAGTGTTTGTAGTTGTTGGAAACCAATCAATAGGGTTTTCTTGGCTTGAAAATCTTATAAGCATAGGATCTTGAACACCATCACCTTGCGTATCCGAAGAAGCTCCTAATCCATCAGCCCCAAAAGCAATAACGTGGCGATCTCTATCTGATAGTAAGACTTGCGCTGCTTTTTGCGGGACAGAGCGAGGAGTGCCAGTTAGAGTAGATAGTTCTATGCCACGAGTAGAAACGCCATTAGTTTTGTCCCAATAAAATATCTGACCATTTCGTTCGTTAAAAATTAAATCTTCTCCAAAATTATCATGAGACCATATACGAAGATTTGTGGTGGTAGTAGCTGTTCCGGTAGCGATGCTTAACCCCCATCCGTTAAAGTCATTCGCAGAATCCGCGTTACCGGAAGCTAATCTAACCACAGAGCCGTCCGCATGAGAGGTAGCCGTTGTTCCTAAATGCCCCCTTGTAGAATTTACTAAAGTATTTGCACCAGTATTAATAACACTTACCGATACAAGCTCTGTCCCACCAATAAGCACTACGTCGTTGGGCGCAATACCTGTAACAGAGGTAAGCGTAATACTTGTGTCACTATCACTTAAAGTTCCACCCTCGTTAAGAGTTGTTTGTAAAGCACCGTTGTTCGTACCACCCCAGAGACCCGCACCCCAACCAGTGCCATCAACTGAAGAATTAAGACCTGTTCCTATCTGATACGTGCCAACCGTACTTCCACCACCATTACCTGTGTCACTACTATTTGCGGTTACCGCTGTTGCGTTTAAACCACCTGTGATTGTAATACTCTCAATGGTGCTAACAGTACGCGCAGATATTTTATAGGAGTTACCATTTATAATTTCAGTGATTTGATATTCTTGGTTTAAAACATTGGCCGTAATGTTCCCGCCTAAAGAAGCTGCCCCCGAAAAGGTTACAAAATCGTTTTCAACACAACCATGATTGACATCTGTTACAGTGATAACGGCAGAACCGTTTGTTGCAGAAAAAGTTACATCTCCCGCTGACGTTGTTAGTCTAATAGGTGTTACATCTTTGAAATCTGTACCTTGTTTAATGTAATACTTCTGCTCTGTACCAACACCTAAAAACTTTTCACCGTTCAAAGCAACCCATTCATGAAGTCCACGACAAAGACCTAAAAAAGCTTTGGTAGAGTTTTTTTCCCAACCATTAAGCTTTTCCGGATAACCAAAACGAAACCTAATTTTATCACAATCAACCCAACCATTTTCTTCTGAATATGGTGTAATCTCTTTGTTTATTCCGGGCTTAAATCGTAGGTCTGTGTAAGGCATAATTTATTTCCAATGTGCCCCCGCTAGTTTCATAATTGTTGAATTAGATTCTTGGTTAGAAGCAGGATTATTTTGATCGGCTCTGTAATTTGTAGTGCCAGAAGAAGCTCCTTGATCTCTCCAAGAAAAGTGATTTGTAGCACTTTCTAAATCTTCTTGATATAAAAGATCGGAGTTATCTACTGTCACACTATCGGCAGGGCTAGTATCTTCAGTTAGTCCTGCACCAATAGTAACACCATTGTATTGAGTAGAAAGAGAAAGAGTTGCTTCATAACTGCTTGCACTATTATTTTGAACTGTTCCTGTTGAATAAGGGGTAGCACTGTTATAACCAGTTATTTCCCATGCATATAAACGTGACCTGCCGCTCCCACCATTACCTTGCACGTTTCTTGTGCCAGACAAAGTTGTTTCTAAATAATATATTGCTACTGTTCCTTGGTTTTGCCACACATTAGAGTTAGTGCTTGGCCCATCAAGATGTGGTCCTTGTGTTAAGTTAGTACCACCAACACTAACATATGTATTATTCGGCCCTGCTAATGATAGCGCAATAACAATTATTTTATTTCCAGTACTAAAATTTAACCACCCATCAGGAAAACCATTACCTGTTGTTTGAAGATGTCCAATGTATGTAGCTGTGGGTGCGCTTGCAGCTACACCATAATAAGCATTAAAGGCATTAGTTGCTCCAGAGGATAAACCAATTAAACCACGGATATCTGCATCATTTAGAGAAGCTGAAGTGCCAGAAGAACCGCCTGCCTCAATATGAATTTGATTTAAACTAATTGCGCCACTACTTGGAAGCGTCATTTTTAAGTTCCTCAACTTGGGTTTTTAAATCTTTTATAGCTTCAACCAAAACGCCAACTAAGTTTCCATACGCAACAGACAAATATTCGCCACCTTCAAAGACTGCTTCAGGAATAACTTTTTGCAACTCTTGAGCAACAACGCCCGTTCCGCGTTCACCATCTTTATTAAAGAAAACGCCACGCATATTTGCAACTTTTTCTANNGCATTATCTATGGTTGTAATATCTGATTTTAACGCTGCATCTGAATACGCGGTTATGTTTCCAGTAGCTGTAAAATTACCGCTTGATGTGTCAAAAGTAAAACGTGTGGCGTTACTGCTATTGCCATCTCTGAAAATAATATCATCATCTGCGTTCATGTCAAAATACAAATGCGAGCCGTTATGATAAATCTCAGCATCATTTCCAGAGCCAAAATCTAAGTGTATATTATCATTGAACTTGACTTGTCCTGTTACAGTACCACCAGATAGAGAAAGCTTACCATCTAATTGCGTTTGGATATTGCTGCTTACATTTTCTAAATAATCAAATTCCGTAGTTGTTATGCCTGTTGCGTTTAAATCTTTTGCATAATTTAAATCTGCGAAAGTTCCAGTAAANCCATCNANNTTATTTAATTCANNGGTAGAAGCGGTAAGGNCATCGAGCNNATCAAACTCTGNTGNAGTAACACCTGTTGCTCGTAAATCTTTNGCATAATTTANATCAGCCGCAACGCCNGTAAACCCNTCAAACGCCGACGCTGTNANCGAAAGATTTTTAACCGCCGCTCCACTTCCCGCACCATCTGCAAGAACAATAGCGCCCGTAGAAGCTACTATATCAACATTGCTGCCAGAACCTTGAGAAATGGTAACAGTTTGGTTTGTGCTATTTAAAAACAGGTACACTCGTGCATGGTCGTTTTGTGCAAGTGTTACTGTACATGTGCCGCCGGGAGTTCCTGTGAACTCGATAGCTTTATAATGTCCATTTTCGGCGGCAGACGGCTGATTAGACAAAGTTAATGTATACGATGTTCCTGTTAAGGCAATCTGAGCAAAACCGTTTGCAGCCCTTTCAATGATCTGAAGGTTTACATTCGTGCTTGAACCCCATGTGCCTGCCTCATCACCTGTCGTGATAAGTTTAACGCCATTAATATCTGTATATGTTGCCATCGTGAACCCGCTAGATTGTTTGTTCCAATATACGTTTAAAAGTCATTTTAAGCAAGGTCTGACCAATTAGGTGTTTGAGAAGGAGTAATAACCGAATAACTAGGTGTTTGAGAAGGGGTAATAGCCGAATAATTAGGAGCTTGAGAAGGCGTTATAGATGAATAATTAGGAGTTTGGGAGGGAACAATATTTGAGTAGTTTGCTGCCTGATCTGGAATTACTAACCCGTAAACAGTTTCTATACCTAACTCTAATTTAACACTCAAACCAGATACACGGAACCCTTGCACTAACGTAATATCTTGACCCGTTAGAGTAAAACTTCCATGATCCGCTGTTAAGTTTAATTCTTTTTTAAATGTTACATCTTGCCCCGTAAGAGTGAAGCCTGCAGCACCTATAAGCTCTGTTAAGGATAAGAAAACATCTTGGCCCGTGAGCGTGAAGGAGCCTGCATCTGCAGAAATATTTAAGGCTTTCTTTAAATCTGCATCTTGACCTGTAAGGGTGAAAGAGCCTTGATTTAAATTTGCACTCTTCGAAAAGTTTACATCTTGCCCCGTAAGAGAAAACGAACCTGTGCCAAATTGATTTGCAAGAAGTAGACCTATATCTTGCCCAGAAAGCGTAAAGCTTCCTTGGTTTAAACTTTCGTTTAAAGCTATATTAAAAGAAGCATCTTGACCTGTAAGGGTAAAGCTACCATGTTCGGCGCTTAATGTTATACGCTCCCCATCATCTCCTGTATCTGCTAAAGGAGCGGCTGCTAATGGAGAAAAGCCTAACATTAATCAGGCTTCGTAGGCCAAACCACATTATGAGGAAAGCCAGATTGTTGAGGAACATTTAATAAAGCTGTTCTATATGTAGACCACTCATTTTGTTTTTCAGTTGAAAGATCAGCCCAACGCAATGGATTTGATACTATCGGATCAACCTCTGTAACTAATCTATTGTCACGTTCTGCGCGAACTGAGGCAGCGGCCTGTGCATCTAATTCTTCTTGTGTCGGGGGAGTATACGCCGTGAAGTCAGAACCTATTAAGGTCCTTAAATCATCGTTGTTAACGTTATTGTCTGGATCATCAGGATTAAGTGTATACGGTATCCAACCATAAGTTGGATGATTGATCTCACAATCAAATAATGTGTTTTCAGCATTTAAAGATACTGCATTACGAACCTCTGTAATTTCAATACTTTGAACACCCATTATGAAATCCTGACCCAAAGAGTATTATTACCACCGCTACCATAGCCCATACACCGCCAAGTGCCGCTTGGTGCTCCAGATTTATCTGTAGCCCCTGCCGTAACACCTGACCATTCTAAAGAAGACCCTGCGCGTGTTGCGTTATTTGCAACACTGGCTGTGTCATAGAAAAACCCATAAGTTCCAACACGATTTGAAGACGCAGGAATAGGAAAGTTTCCATTTATAACTAAGTTATTTTGTACAGTGGTATTTGTGTTATTAACTTCTAATCTTTCAGTACCGCCAGTAACCACTCTGAATTGATCACCTGCATGAAACTGAAGGTAAGTATTTGTATCACTAACATGGGCGCAAATAGTGCTAGTTGCTTGAAACCCACCGTCAGCCCTTATCATCCTTGGTGTGTAAATGTTCTTAGCGGTTTCCTGATTAATACGAAACCAAGTAGTATCCTCACCACCAATTTCACCAATTCGGGTAGATCCTACATAGAATTGTAGGTGATCACTTACGTTGTTATCGGCTTTATAAAGTTTCAACTGATGATCGGCTGAAGTAGTACCAACGGTTACATCACCGTTAAATGTTGTGGCGTTAAGAGTTGATGGTATATCGCTTGCAGATATAGATATGCTTGCGTTTAGTGTTCCTGAAACAGTCATGTCACCGTAGGCATAGACATGACCATTGTGCTCGATCCTGAGCCTCTCAGTAGAGTTAGTATCCTTGTCACCGTTAATTGGCTTAGTAAAAAACATTAATCTAGCACCATCATCGCCAGAACCTGCTGTCTCTGCCATCTCTGCAACCATTCGTACAGGGTGCTGCTCGATTGTTTGCACATGATAATCTGGAGTACCGTCTATGTGTCCAAAGTTAAGAGACCCAATATCATTTCCACTGACTGTAGTCGAATCTCCTCTTGTAAAGACAAGATCAGGCGAGTTACTTGAACTGTAGAATCTAAAGTCTCCACCTTCTAAGTTCATAAACTGCATAAAGCCGTCAGAATCCCATCCGACACGGCACTTGTCAGTCGTACCCTCTGCAAATTGCAAGAAAGGGTTTGATGTACCAGACATAAGGAGTTTTTCGTCTACAGAACTGACAATATGAAGTCCGATGCCATTTGTAGGAGAGATCGTTCCGATGCCAAGGGTTCCCTCTTCTGTAAATGTAATTGCATCTTCTGTTGTAGTTGTACTGTTATTCCTCAATACGAGATCACCGCCAGAATAGCTAAATAAAACAAACTTACTATCATCGGTGTCTGTTAGAGTTAATTGACTGTGGTTTGATAAAACATCAATTCTACCGTTACTATCTTTTAAAACCAAGTCCTCATTGGCCGCTGCGATAAAAACTTCAACATTAGATCCGGACAGATTAAGCAGTGATCCAGTGCTGCTCTGCGTAAGCGATCTGGACAAGGTAGTTCCAGAAGCCGTAAAGGTTCCTGTTCCTATTTCAAAATCTGTTCCGTCTGTAATAACGTAACGAACAACATCACCATTCGAAATACCACCATCCGCAAAAGTTTGAAAACCGTCAACTGCGCTACCTAATGTAATAGTGCCTGTGCCCGTTGTGCTTGTGCTTACTTTAACTCTATTCGCTAAGACATTAGCCATTGATTACTCCTATGCGATCTGAATAACTCCGTTACTTGGGCTAAAATCTAAAGTAAAAGTGTCACCGTTGTTAAGTGTTATGCTCGTTCCATAATCATAGTACCCAATCAGCGGGTCTGCAGTCACAGTATCATTAAAGATATATATGTATCTAAAGGGACCCACCGTGCCACTAGCGGTAAGTGTTAAATCGGCTAAAACAAGTTTGTATGTTCCGCCTGTTTGCGAAGAAGAACTTGTTGTTAAATTTCTAGAAGAGCAATTGGAGTAACTTATCTGTGTTANATTAGCAATTACACCACCAGAATCTCCCGCNGGATTTGTAGATTCAGAACCGGGGGCAGTATTGGTCAAAGCAACAGCAAGTTGATCTGATGCTAAATCCATGTCGTGGACTGCATTTTCCACAAATTTATTTACTTTAACGAAGGATGCCATCTTTAATCTCCTATGTTATCCTTAGAATAGCGCTGCTTGCGTTCGCTATTGGAAATTGTATTTCAAAGGTACTGCCTGACGCAGATCTATCACTTCCAAAATCTAGCACAGCGACAGCGGCTTTGGAAGAGTGCGAATCGTTATATATTAAAGCACCCCTTGCAGTAAAAGTTGCGTTTGTCCATGAAGCATTATCAAAATCAACCATTGCTGTTGTTCCGCTAGACTTTGGAAAAGTGGAAGCCACTGTTAAGGAAACCCCTCCTGCAGTATATGCCGACCCAGAAGTATTGGAAATTTCATTAGAAGTGCTATAAGCGGTGGTAGATGCGCCTAACGATGCTGAACTTGTATAAAGCGCAAGTTTAAATGTGTGTGAATCAAAATCATGTTCTGCTTTGAAAAGCTCAACTTTAAATGAAGTGCATGTCGTTTGTGTAATAGCCATTATGCTGCCTTATTGTTTTGGAAGATTAACGCGCCCAACGCGATATTCTTGTGTGTTTTCTTTTGATTCACCTAACAATTTCAACCCGATTAAACTTTCTTGAAACCTTTTATCATATAAATTCAGAATATCAGCCTCACCTTTCATAAATACATAAGCTTCTATTAAAGACCCGTAAAGAAGTGTTAATTCAGCATTTGTGCTTAACCAAGTAGTTCCTGATCCGGCACCTGCCGTTAAACTATTTGGACGATAGAAATAATGTAGCTCTACTGTTAAGTTTTCATTTGGGGTCGGTCCCAAAATAAAGTTTTCAAGATCAAATACAGAATAATATTTTGGAAAATCCAAAATACTTTCGTCCGGATGATAACTTTGAACGAAACTTACATCTTTAAACTCGATAAAGCGAACACTTCCTCCTTGTTTAGCAGACAAAGAAAAAGGTGCTAAAAAATCTGTCGGTTTTGCTAAAAACTTTGTTCCAGAGGTAACAGATCCTGTAACGTTCTTTCTAAAAAGATCTAACTGAACAGTTTTTAAAATTCTTTCTTCTGCGGATTTTATAAAAGTATCCAGTAAACTAACAAAAGTTGTTTCTGTGTTTTCAGTATAATCTTGAATAGCTTGTTTAAGTGTATCTTTTGTAAAACTCATGGTGTGTTCGCTTGGCCTCCCATTCCGCTATGGTTGGTGCAATAATAATATAAGGTTGGCGCAGAAGATGCTACAACAATCTGGGTATAAGCGCCCGCATTGCCGGGCGTCCCGTTTGTTGTAACGCCGGTAGTGTATTCCGAACCTCCTCCATGTGAACCGTCTGAGGTGGTGCTAAACCGTATAGGGTGACCACCATTACTGCTATCGCTTTGATCAAAACGATACGTGCTACCCTCATATAAATTGAGAGTAGGTGTTTCAGAACCATCTATAAAGAATTTATTTCCATATGCTGTGTTTTGAACAGTAACAGCAAGTGTCTCAAAAATATCTAAGTCCACATCCTGTCCGGTTAAAGTAAACGTACCCGCGCCTAAAGGAAGTACGGTAACTGATGAAGTTATAGTCACATCTTGGCCCGTTAAGGTAAAATTACCTACATCTGCGGTTAGAGTGATGTTTGGCGTTGGAGTAATACTAAATGTAACTGTACCCACCGAACAAGCAGGAGCTAGTAAATTTTGTGGAGACAGACCGCTGATATCTGCAAAACCGACAGGAGAAAAACCGTGTTGTATCGCTCTTTCTTGGGTAAGATTTGGTTCGGGTCTCGCATCTTTTAAAGCTTGTGGGTCATCTACCTTTTTAAAAGGTCCTAATTGCGGGTGTTTTTGTTCATATTCATCTGGACCGACCAAAAGTCCGTTCCACTCTCGCTTCATGTCTTTATACAAATATCTTTGACCACTTCGATCAGAGATAGCATAAGCATTTTTTCCTGAAGCAAACCTAGCCATCAGCCCACCCTGTAATACTCATATTTAGGGACGACATTAAAACTTGCACGATCTCTGTCCTCAGTCATAGCTCTTTCAAACTCTTCTTCGTAAACGCTTTTTAAAAGTTGAGTTCTATTTGGGGCGCGTTTCAAAGAAATGTAATAAGCAAGACCGGCTGCTAAACATGGGTAAAAACGAAAAGGAACATCTAAAGATCCGTCCTGCAAAACCGCATCATCCATTCTAGTCAGAGCATTATAATAAACCTCATCCGTACTGTTTTCTGGAACAGGCCAAAGTTTTAAAACAGGCGCAATTTGTCGATCCAGAAAGAACTGATTGGGGCGAGATTGTTGAGTTTTTTCAGGAATATTTAAATATTCGTCTCTACTAAGTCTGTCTAAAGAAAAGTCTGTTCCATCTCTTCTAACCACAACAGACAAAATATCTATTGTGTCCGGAGCAATAGCATAATTTCCAGTGCCCTGAGTAAGAGAAAGAGTACGTTCCTTTATCGTCCACTGATTCAAACCTCTGTTTGCCCACTCTGCCAACATAAGGTTTAAAGATCTTTTAGCTGTTGTTAAATCATATCCAGTGCGAACCTCAAGGCCACAACGTTCAAAAGCCTCTTCAATGTAATCTGCAACATTCAATGAAAATTGAGAAAAGCTAGATCCACCGACAGTTTCTACGGGACCGCCCATGCCAGAGTGATTAACACAATAGTAAAAAAGATCTGGAGCATTTTCTGCAACAACTATTTCAACGTAAGCATTAGCAGAACCTGCCGTACCACTTGTGGTCACACCAGTGGAGTAGGTAGATCCAGAATTATGTGTCCCATCTCGTGTTTCAGAAAATAAAAGACCATGACCTGAGACAGAAGAGTCAGAAACGTCAAAACGATAAACAGAACCTTCTGTCAAAGCCAAAGGCATCTGACGAATATTGTTTATGTAGTATTTGTTTCCATCACCAGTAGATTTAACTGTGACAGAAAATTCTGTATAATTTGGCATGTTTTACTTCTTCTTCTTTTTAACCATTCCGCCGCCGCGCATCTTCTTAACCATTCCGCCACCGCGCATTTTCTTAACCATGCCACCGCCGCGCATTTTTTTAACCATACCACCTTTTCTCATTTTCTTTCTGGGACGCATCGCCATTTTTCAATCTCCTATATAAGTTTGATCTATGCTCAAATAATTCTTGAGCGTTGTAGTCCTCTTCATAAACTTTATAATAACCTCTTTTTGCAAGTTTGTCTGCGCTTTCTTGCAATTTTGATAATCTTTGAATGAAAATCATTGCATATTCTTTATCAACTATAGGTTCGAATTCTGCAGCAACATCAGCAACAAATTCATTGCCCTCATCATGTGGATGAAAACCCATTAACCAAACATCTTTATTAATAAACATTCCTTCAGAAATTGCATTGTTCATTTCGTATAAGTAATCGTGAAAGGCTTCTGGGTTTTTGTTAAAATTCATATCAATAATTATTGTTAAATCAAAATTATCATCGAAAGCACTAACAACCGAATAAAGACACTGAAAGCTATCTTCATATTTAAAAATAATAGCGACTTTATCGTCCTTCCATGCTTTTTCGGCAAACGGACATGCAGGAAGGCTATTAAAAGACGGGTTATTTGTCTCAAGCACGTTTTTTGACCATTGTAGAATTTCTTTTACAATTTTTTGTTCCATAGATTGTTCAAGAAATTCAATTTTCATTACGAGCTTACCGATCCAGATGTATATTTTCGCCTATTTGCTAAAACCATTCCACAACCCCTTGCCACTATTTTCCCGTTTTTTGCTTTCGGGGTCGGCCTCTTGGCTTTGGTACTGACGATTTCACCACCTTTGGCTGCGAATTTGACTTCTGCCGCTTTTGTGTTTTTGACGACTTGTTTGCCTTTACTGCCTTCTTTTTTCTTTTTTCGGGCTGTAGCTGCTCTTTCACTTTTGGAGAGTCTATTTGCTTTCGCCCTTGGAAGACACCTATCAGGATTTTTCTTATCTTTTGAAGTACCGCACTTACCTTTGATTTCACCATCAGCCCCAATCCTTACCCAGTCTTGTTTCAGCCACTCTTTTAATTCACCCATTATCGACCCTTTCGCTTACCGCCCTTTGACTTTTTTGCATAATTAGGATCTTTACAATACTTTGAAGCCGCTAAATTTGCATATGCAGAAGGGTATGTATCAAAAGTTCTTTTTGCCCAAGCTTTACCTTCTGGACAAATTTTGCTTCCTTTACTTTTCTTTGAAGCTGCACCACCTTTTCTAAAATAAGATAAGCCTCTTGGCGTTTTTATTTTTGAAGTTCCGGGCATTATGCCAACCTTTCTGCTAATTTAATTAACATTTCCACCGTTTCCTCGCCTGCCTTAATCTCGAATTTGGATTTTTGGCTGCTTTTGGGAATTTTTTCATTTGACCGGCAGAACGAGCACAAAAAGACTTTCTTCTTTTCGCATCTTTACTGCCTTTTTTTACTTTTCCGGTAACTGCGGTTTGAAGCTTAGATCCGGGATTTTTTCTTCTGTAGGCTTTTACACCGGCAGCGGTCATCCCCGCCCCCTTTTCAGTAGGGCGGAAATTCTTTTTATTACGCTTCGGCATATTATCGCTTTTGCGCTTTTTCTCCTTTGACGACTTTGATTTAACTTTAGACGCCATTGCAGTTCCTAGCTAAAGAAAATTGTTAAGGCAGTGACATTTGTGGCAGTACCAACGTGAATATCACTTGAGAACAACAACCCCTCATCTGGAATGTTGACAGAGTGAGAGTCTGACGCCAAAAAATCGAGATCTAAAACAGTGCTGCCACCGTTCCCGTCCGTCAAAGTTAAGCGTCCCGCTCCACCTGAACTTGTCAAAATTTGNATTTGACGTAGTCGGGCGCGACCTACAGAGGCCGCACCTGTTCCAGTAAGACGCTTTGATTTTACGTCTGAGTTTGCCATCAGCTATCCTTTTTCTTTGAACGACCTTTTTTTTCGGAAACAATCTCCGTCGTCCAAGCCTCATTTTGAGGTGTAGACGGATCGTCTCCTTTTAAAGTACCGTCGGTGTTTCTAGCGCGAACTTTTTTTCGCGGTTTCATTTTAAGCTTACCCATAGGTCACCTATGAAACAGCGGCGCTGAATGGTGTTGCCTCTGTACCTGTCGCTGATTGATTAATCAGAACACGAAACTTACCAGAAGCTACGTCTTGTAACTCGACCTGACCNCCNANNATNCCNCCTNTTGTAGTGCCGTCTAAAGTAATCGTATCTGAGTCTGCCGCAGTTTCAAAAATAGAAGCAGTATTGTCTGAGTCATTCGCAACCACTGCTATACCAGACATTGTGTCATCTCCGCTTGCAACTTGGATAACATAATTGTTTGAAGTTACTGTTGTTTGAACAAAGAAACGGTAAACATTACCAGTCCCAGAAGCTGCAGGAAGCGTAACAGTAGCACCAGACGCTACGTTAAGATTCATTGTTCGACCCGCATGAGAAGCAGATGTAAGTGTCACATCCGCGGTAACAGATACTAAAGAATCTGATCCGCTTATAAATCCGGCTGTTGAGGTCACCGGACCTGAAAATGTAGTTGAAGCCATAATAATACCCCTTGCACAAGGTTTTGCCTAGCAGTCTGTGCAACGTCAGGTGGGGGGTGTCCTGTCTGCAAGGCTAATGTTGCCCCCATCGACACAATAACACAGTTTGTAAAAAAAGAAAGGGGCAACTAGCTGCGAGTCGCCCCTTCTAGTTAGGGAGGAAAATCAATATGAAATTGATTACCCCTACTATAACACAGTTTATGCTCCGGGTGTACCGAAAACACAACGCCAGTCAGAAACACCAAAGCTGTAACGCTCACGTGCTTTGAATCGCATATTACCTGTATCGAAGTCCCCTTCCATAGCGGTTTTGATTGGCGCACGGTTGAAATACTTGAAACCGTTTGGTGCGTCAGTCTTGATGAAGAATGCATCTGTGTCTGTTAAGAAGTGGTTTACAACCGCTCCATCAGGAAGCATTCCCATGTTACGCATGGCGTTTGCATCATTGTCCGCTGTGCCGGGACGTAGGTTTGAGTTTAGAACTCGCTCTGCGATAAACTGAAGTTCTTTTGGAATAATCAGTTTCATACCGCGTACTGCGATTTTCAAACCACGCTCGTCAGTAAACCCTGCAATGTCGATCAGCATTTGCTCAAGAGAAGTCTCGTTGAGGTCAGCCGCTGTTGACAATAGGTTGCGTTGGTTACCAGACAGTGATGGGTGTGCAGAAGAACAAAGAGCCGCGCCGTCACCAATCGCATTTGCACCTGTGTTGAACGCGTTGTTCAAGATAGATGCAGCTTTGATTTGCTTTGTCTGCGCCATTGAGCGAGCCAAGGCTTTTGTGTAACGAGAGGCAAGACGATCATAAAGATTGTCCTCAACTGCTTCTTCCGTAATTGAAAACGCAAGAGCAATTGTCTCATGGGTGTAACGCGCAGTGTATGTTTCCTGTGCATCGTCAAAGTTGATGGCTGCGCCTTCACCTTTCACGGGTGCTGTGGAAAAACCACCAAGCATTACTTCCTCTTCGAATGCACGATCCGAAGCTTCTTCTTCAAAGATTTCGGCATGTTCGTTTTCATAACGATCATACTCAAGTCCGAACAAGGCGTTAAGGCCGGGTTCTAACTCTTTCGCTAATTGTGCGCGAGAAATAGCCATATTTCAGCCCTCCTTAAATGCCAGTTGACGCCGCTGTCGTCTGAGAATCAGAACTTGAAGCGGGCGCGTTGTGGTGAAAATTAAAACGAACAACGTAATTTACACCGGCTGCGTCATAATCCAGATTCGCTTCGTCGCCTGTTAAGCCGACTACACGCATGAATAGTGTCGCTGTCGTTGCAACTGTAGAAATATCAAGTTCCGCAGTAGAACGACCAGTGTTTGTTGAACCAGATGTTGCAGTTGCCAAAGAACAATTTGCAAAAATGTTCGACAACGCGGTTGCACGGTCAGTAGAACTACCGTCCGCTGCAACCATGAACAATTGGTTTGGGTTGTCCGCCACAAAGGCTTTTACAGGATGGTTCGTATCAACGCTTGCGTTGCCAGAACCGGGCCAATAGTTTTTAAAGACTGTTTTCTTTGATGAACTATCAACGTATTCAACGCCCATTAGGACTCCTAGAGCAGGAACTGTACCACCATTAGCATTACCAACAATTCCAATTACACCAGCAGCCAACGGTATAACCGGAGTGTACTGATAAATTGCGTCAGTGTTGTTGCTTGCTATCTCATATTGAGTAACACCAGTGGTATTTGCGCCTGCGCCGTTAAGCCCAATAGGACGAAGACCAAAGGCAGTATCTTGATTTGCCATATTACTTTTCTCCTAAAGGGGTAGCCCTAATTATCTTTTTGTGGGCCACCGAAGGTTACACGAGATTGACGATCAGCATTGCCGATCCTCATGGTTGAGTGTGCATTCTCGCGCATCATATCGTGGTCAACCGCNTCCTGCTGATTTTGGNTACGTTCATTAAAGTACGCAGTTCTTTCAGCTACAGTCTCTTCCGGTATTCTTGCGAGAAGCAATCCGCCTACTCCAAACACACCTTCATACTTACCTGATTCAATTACCGGGGCCTCAAAGTCCGGAAACTCGTCCTTACGAACTAATTCCCATCCTTCGCGCATTTTTGCGCTTATGTTTTTAGTATCATCAAAACCACGCGTTTCGGCGCGAATCCAACGATGTTTAAAACCATCCGGTGCAGGTGGTGCATCTAGCATTGACGGGGGAGCCCAAGGCTTTCTAACGGCCTGTTTCTCCCTAGTTTGTGTTGCGCGAGAAGCTCGATTGTTTGTCTGTTCAGTCATGTTTCTTACTCCTTCACGTGTTTCGCATATTCTTCCAGCGGCACACCCAATTTCTTCGCAATCGCGACTTGGCTAGGGGTGAGTCTAACCTTTTTCCCACTGCGCCCAGAGGTGTTTCTTGTAGCACCAGCAACCGTCTGAGCGGGTCGTTTGCTAGTGGTTTTTGCGCCCGTATTAAACTTATCGTCAATACGGCGGTCAAGTTCAGTATAGTACTCATCGGTCGTGGGGTCAAACCCTTCTTCTTCGACAAGTTTTTTATGTATCCCAAAAGCCGCATATGTCATGGCTTCGTCGTCGCCAAACCATGTATTACGCAAGGCCCATTGCTCTGCTTTAGCGTCAGGGCGTCTAGGAGCCTGCTGTGGAGCCGGTTGGGCCGTTTGTTGAGGAACAGCCTCCGCTTGGGCTTTCTGCTGCTCCTGCTGCGCTTTGGCCTGCTCTGCACGATCTGCCTGAATAGCCAGATTAGTNAGCTTACGNTGNGCCTGCACNGTNGCGGCNCTNTCGCCAATCTCAATAGCTCGTGAAAGCTCTGCCTCCGCTTGTTCCATCTGAGATGTAACTCGTGACGAAAACTCATTAACATAGTTATTGTCCAAAGACTCCATGCGTTGTTTGATCTGCTCAGACTCTGCCTGAACGTTTTTAGCATAAGTCAACGCTTCTTCACGCTGACGTTCTGCTTCACGCATCTTCTTTGTTAAACGGTTAATTCTTTTTTGTGTAGCGTCTTCAGCTTTTTTAAACTGATCGTCTGAATCCGCTTCAAGAACTTCAACCTCTTCTGTTTCTTTAGGAGCTTCAGACTCTACTTCCACTTCCTCTTCTGTTCCAAGATCAAGTTCTACCTGATTTTCTTCTGCCATAATTTACCTCTTACAGATGTTGAATATCTTCTGGGTCCATAATTGTCGCCAGAATTTCGTCGTCGTTTAATATCCGGACTTCTCCTCCGTCTATCTGGAACCTAGAACCAGCATAACGGGCAAACATTACCCACTGCTTTTCCTCGCACCAAGGGCCGGACGGAAACTTGTCCTTGTCCTTATATGCAAGAGGTCCAACCTTTAAAACATAGCCAACCTGCGTAGAAACCTGACTACGCTCCTTAATTTCGTCGGGTATAAATATACCGCCAGAAGTTTTGGCTCTGCCTTGATATGGGAGAATAAGAATGCGCCAACCCGTCGGGTGCGGCATCCGGTCTAACAAACTTGCACCAATCGTATCCGGATTTAGTACAGGCTTTTCGACATAAGCATCTGCAAGATTTGCAGTATTTTCTTTTTTCATTTCCTTAACGGCGGCGGCTGCGCCAGAAAGGTCAACTTTAGTGCCTTCATTCATCAGTTTGCTCCTGTTTATCTAGCAGGCTCTTGAGTTCCTGTTCCACATGATCTAGGGCTTTTAAATTCCCCATAAGCTCACGATATTGCTCCATATTCGAGACATTGTCATAAAATAACAAGTCTTTAATCGCCTCGCGCCGCTCTCGTATAATACGATAGACAGCCTCGGCTAAACTTATTTGCATACATTTCCTCCTATGTTCGATTGCACCCTAACATACAAGATATAGGATTTACTAGGAGAAACTGTGACTTTATGCGATTATTTTAACCATCCGTAAATTTTATTGGTTTCTTTTACTCGATGATCTAATCCGGTGTAACCCCCGTTTATGCGTTTGGTCAAACGTTTGATTGTATCATCGTTCACACCTTCATCGCATATCTTCCAAAGATTGTTCTTCTTAAAAAACCATAGTGCTGTTTCCATAGCGTAATCTTCTTCAAGCAGTTGTGGGTTGTCTAGAACCTCTGGGACACGCATGTCTGAAGCAAAAGCTCGGACGTTGTTATAGCCCGTCAATTGTAAAAATCCGCGTCCAATGTAGGCGCTNGNTTTTTCTTTNGTNTCGTTCCCCATNCNGNCAAAATATACGTTNTCAGCCAGTGCTTTTGGGTTTTTGGCAAACGGTTCTGCGCTTTCCTCTGTAGGAAAACGGCTCGGCCAGACTTTCATCATAGCTTGGACAGAATAATTTAAATTTTCTCTGGTGTATCTAAAGGTGCCGCTTTCATGAACAACTTGTCCAAGTAAGTGCGCCCCTCGTTCTGGAGACAACTCATAATGTTTTACAATAGCTTTTGCAGTGTTTGGACCAAACGCCCCGTCTGGTGAACAACCGCACTTCTCTTGCAACATCTTTAATGCTTCAAACGCCATCACTACTCTCCCTTTTTGCCATAAGATCATCAAGGTTCTTTTCTTTAGTGCCACCATCATACGACCAAGCATAACCTTTATCTATCATAATTTGATTAATAGACATTGTGTCAGTTTCTGATTTGTACAACCAACCAAGCATACGTCCAAACTTACCGTCTTTTTCCGTCCTTACAGTAAGCTTTGTTGCTTCCATAAGATGCATTTCTAAAAACTCTGTGGCTTGGTATCCCATCTCTTTTTCTCTTTGATCTTTAGTTCTCTTCTCTGGTGTATCTATGCCTGCAAGCCTGACACGTTCTTTCTTGGTAAGATCAAAGCCAAGATCTATACTTATATCTATGGTGTCACCGTCAACAATTCTGTCTACAGATTTAACGAAGTAAGTGTACATTACTTTCTCCTAGTAAACTGTTTGTAGCCTTTCACACCGAAAGAGGCTGAAATTGCTATACCCAAGCTGTAAAAATACCAGTCTGGGGCTTTATCAAGTTGTTCAAAACCTCGTTCGACCCACCCTTCGGCGGCAGGTATCCAACATAAAATTAATGGCAAACTCAAAATTATGACGAACCATTCGTCTTTCCAGCTTGAACCGCTGTTTTCCGCCATAATCCGCTCCCAATCAGCCGCAGACGTTTTTTCTGACAAAAGTATTTTTGCTTTTGCTTCGGCTTCTGTAAGTTTTAACTTTGCTTCTGCGGCCTGCTTTGTAGTNTTTGCATCCAGCCAGCTACTCGCCAAACCCGCTACGGGGCCCAATAATTGTCCTATCATGTGTTTTTACCCATGTTTGTGAAACCATAGTAAGCTCCGACTATAGCAGCAATCGACACATAGTAAATGTTGCTCATGCTTGCTAACATTACTGAAGCTTGCGGAAGCTCCATCCACTCTGTAAAAATAACGCCAAACGGAAAAACAAGCATACCAGTAAGGCTGAACCATGCCATTCTACGCTGTGCGTCTCGTTTGGCATCAGAGTCGATCATGATCCTACGGCGATCCTCAAGCATTATTTGACGCTCTTCGGGATCTATTTTTCCGTTGTCGTTTAAGTCGTACTTTTGTTTGGGCATCTGCATACTCCTGAATTATTTGTCTATTATACCCTAAAATGATTAATCGTCCATTCTTATCATAAGCTGCAAACTTTTTGCCTCTTTCTATGATTGTTGGGCGTTCACTTCGAGGCAAGCTACCTTCATCGAGTTGTGTGTCACTAGTATTTTTGCTTTTTCTGCCTGTGCTAGACATTGCTCTTTATCCGAATAGGTTCCTATTTGGTAATAGTGCAAGTTATCTGTGTTTATAAAGTGTAAAAAAATTAATACATAAATCATGGAAAATAATCCCTTACATCAATCCAACCCATATAGTGAAGGTAACCAGCCGCTCCTACAAACGTAAATATAAGAAGAACAACTATACCAACGATTGTAATCATTAATTCTTGTTGCGCTATTGCATCCCTTCTAGCTTGGGCTTCTGCCTCTCTTTTTTCCTGCAAAACTTCTCTACGAATTTTCAAGAGAGTCTGCCAATGAGATGGCCCTAACGTCTCAGAAATGTACTTTTTTAACTCCTCTTCAGCTTCAGCGGCCTGCCTAAGTTTGGCAAACCTCTCCATTGCAATAGCGTTTACATTCTTTCCGCTAACGCCTTTCTTCTGTAATTTCTTTTTTGCACTGTCGGTTGCATCAAAAAACTGCCCAATCTGCTTGGACAGACTTGCAACAGATTTTCCGGCGGCTAGTCCGGTTTTCAGTCCAGCTAATAATGTAATGGGGTCGATTTTTACCTCCCATCAGACATTGTTGGGCGTCTTGCTAGAAAATCTAAAGAGTTTTCTAAGGTCTTCACTCTAGATTGTAGCTTAACAATCGCCATCATATGACTTGCCATTCCCCCAACGTCCTCATGGATTTGATCTATATCTTCCCAAATTTCATTATCGCCATCTTCCATATCCTCGTAGACTTCTACAAGTATATCGATCATTTCATCAAGTTGTTCACTGTTTGCTTCTACATCTCGAATCAAGTTTGTCCTGTCAGTGGCGTTATTCTCTACCGTCAAAACGTTNACCGTTTCTTCAAGATTTGATATGGTACTAGCTTGCTGTGCTGTCCACCAGATGAAACCGCCAATTTGTGCGATTACCACACCTACAACAGCTATGCTGACCTTTGGCAGTTTATCGGACATCGCTATCTCCTCATTTTAAGTAATTCACGCTGCATTGCAGAATCTATGCGCTTGTCTGTCTGACGTTCCTGTGACTCCAACCGCTTGTCGAACTGCTCGGACCGCATCGCTTGATTCTGTGCATCCAACTGCAACTTCGCCTGATCCAACTGATTGTCCGCCGCTGCTTCCTGCGCCTTCTGCTGTAGCTCTGCCTCTTTGAGTTGNACCAACGGATCGGGCCCCTGACCAGATACCTGNTGTGACAACTGCTTGACCTGCTGCATACCNTCGGCAATAAACTGAGCAACCAACTGCTCCATCTGNAANTGCATCTGNGCCTCGTCCATACCCTGCCCTTGTTGGGACATCTGAACCATAGCCTGCTCCTGCGCTGCCAACTTTACATGCTCCATAACGTGCTTCTGTAAATCCATGGCAACCTTCGGAATCTGTGCAACCAACGGCGTAGAACCAAAAACCAAGTGTGACATGATGTGTGCCTGATGATTCTGACCCTCAAATGCCGTCAACGGCAACATATCCATAGCCGCAATGTTTTCTGACGCGGGGTCCACGGGCTGTGGCTCTTCAGTCGGTGGCGATTTGAGTATGCGATCAACGTCCGTAACGCCCATCGCCTCGTACATATCCCGGAATACCTCGCCCATATTGTGTAGTTCTGGTGCCTGTGTAGCCAATTGTAACTTGGTTTGCGCCAAAACNATGCGCTGAGACTGACTAAATACGTTCGGATTGCTAACCGGTACAACATCGACCCGATCATCAAAGTCCTCGCGCATTATTGTTTCGTCTCCGCCTGCTACAGAGTAAGGATATTGCTGTGGCAGGCTTTCCGACATTACCCGCGCCAAAATCTTGAATTCCTGACGCATCGCGTAATGCAATCTCTTATGAACTGCGCTCATGACCCGTGAGCCTTGTTCCATCATTGCTATTGTTGTGCCGACAGCCGCGGACTGATTGCCGTCACCAACCTTTAAATCCGTAATGGTCGCGAACCGCTGACCGGCCTGAACCACAAAACCCAATAAATTAAATAATGTCTGGTCGGGCCCCTTAAAAGGCAGCGGCATGAGGCTATCCCGGATAGCCCCACCGGGTGCGTCAACGTCGCGAAACTCACCCGGCTGCAAAGGATCGTCATCATCCCTGATCCGTAGTCCGCGGGCCTTGAATCCCGCTGGGAGGTTGGACAACGTACCAGCGTCGATCAACTGTCGCAGCGCCGCCGTGGCGGTTCGGGAGAGACCGCCAATCGTGTGAATCAAACCCAATCCATAAAAACCAAAGCCCGGTAAGAACTTATAGTGCGTGAAATACTGGATCTTCTTCCTCTGTTCGTCATCCTCTAANTAATTACGACGGATNGANAANACCTGCCCATTGTCCAAAGATAACGTCACTACATACGGTATCTTAATGCCAGTAGGCTCTCCATCGTCATCAACGTCTTCATAACCTTCCAAGTCCAAATCAACATGACATTCCAAAATTGTGCAGTCATAATCTATCTGGTTCGGCTCCATACCCGTAATGCCATCCAGTTCGCTCTCAACCTCGTTCATCTCCTTCTGTGCAGGAATAACGTCAATATCGAGGTAAAAACCACTAATCTGACGCTTGCGTAAGTCGTTCAACGACATGCGAACAACCTGCGTAATATTCGGACAAGTCTCCAAATCAGACGTTTCATAAGGCACAACCAAGTTTTCAGCAGGGACAAACTTACTTACCGCACGGTCCAGAGTCTCATCAAAATAAGTCTTCTTAAACGTAGACCCAGCCAATGGTAAATAAAACAACATCTGATCCATGTCAGGCGTATATTCTTCCATTACATTCGATATATAATAATTCATAAACTGCTGGACGCGCTGCGATTGATCGTACTTGGCCCGCGTTTCCTTGCCCATAACAACAGTACGCACGGGCCCCGAAGCCGGTAACAATTCGTTAAATGCCTGCGCCTGAAACTGCGTCGCAGCTTCCGCCAACAGCGGATGAGTCACGCCGGAGGCTCCACGAAAAGGCTGCGTCCGCTCGTCGTATGTAAAACCCAACAACTCCAAACCATTAGAATAAGCGTCTTCCCATTCCGCACGACTCGCCTTGTTGGCATCATATTCTTCCAAAAGTTCCGACGCTACACGCTGACACTCCCGATCCGCCATGTTTTCAGCCAAATTGGCATAAAAACCGTCGTCCACGCCCTTTTCGTCCTGTGGCTCAAAATCTACAGTAACGCCACCATCCTCAGTTTCAGATATNTCTATCTCGCCAACGTTCTCTCCAACAAAGTTGGCCTCAACGACATTCTGACTGTCCGGTAGCTCAATTTCCAACTCTGCNCGTAAGTCTTCTTCGTCCAATTGAGACGGAACATTTCGGTCCATCATTCCCGCAACTGGTTCTCTAGCCATAGGTATCTCCTAATAATATGCCCTCACTGTAGCAGAGTTTTCCTCATCTTGCCAATCATCTGTTGGTAATTGTACAAAATTACCTTGACGATACCGCATTAANGCCTGTGTCATACTATCCACAAGGTCGTCATGCTCACCATTCGGAAAGGCCGCTACCTCCTCTATCATCTCGTCCGCAAACGTCTCGTCGGGGGCCCAAACCATGCCAGCCTCAAATAATGGCGACACACTNTGAACCCTCGTCACCTTATCATTACCACGACTCGGTGTAAAATTCACTACCGGAATACCCATGTTCCGCAATTCATGTGTCAACGGCATACCACTCGCCTTTGCCTCCACGATGACGGTGTCGGGGTCCCAGAACTGATACTCGTCAAACGCCATCTGCTTTAACTCCGGAAAATCCCATCTACCCTTCTTACTGTCAAGTAATATCAAGTTCGGCCCACTTCCACCCTCGTTAGGATAAAAAACACCCCAAGTCGTAATAGCACTGTAATCCGCAGTCTCCCTCTTACTAAACGCCGTATCGTAACTCTGTATCACATACTCCAACTGAGGAACCGTCTTACGATCCCACCTGCGCCACCACTCGCGCTTAATTATCGCATTCTCCTCACCCGTAGGGTTTTGCTGATACTGCGCGTTCCACTTGCTCGGAGGTATAGAAGCGCGGACCGCGGTCAAATCATCAAGACTCCAAAACTCAGGCCAACACGGAGTCCCATCTTCAAATATTGCCGGTAACTCCACAACTTCCCACTGATCCGCTAACTCATCTTTAGCCATAGCCCTTAAAAGTTGCCCCGTCATATCCTTCTCNGACCAACGCGTCTGAACCAAAACAATACTGCCTCCCGGCTGGAGACGTTGTCGGGGGCCCCCAGTATACCAATCCCAAGCATCATCAAAACCACTACTGCTCATCGCAGTCTGCTCCGAATGCGGGTCATCAATAATCACCAAATCACCACCACGACCAGCCAAGTTCGATCCAACGCCAACCGCATAATACATCCCACCTTTGTTCGTGTCCCACCGGCCAGATGCTTTACTGTCCGCCGCCAACTTGACCTCCGGAAAGATTTCTTTGAACTCATCACTCTCCAACAANTTCTTCGTCTTACGTCCAAAGTTTACCGCCAACTCCGTCGTGTGCGTCGCCTGAATGATCTTCATGTTCGGCTTCTGGCCCATCATCCACGCAGGAAACAAAAAGGATGCAAACTCAGACTTCGTGTGCCTCGGTGCCATATTGATGATCAAACGCTTCAAATCGCCACTGGCTACCCGCTCAAGCTTCTCGGCAATGATGTGGTGGTGTCGTCCTGCAATGAAGTCAGGCCAAACTGTTTTTACAAACGTTAAAAAATCTTTTTGGCACTTCTCGTTCTTCTCAAGCTGCGCCAAACGCAGTTCGAGTTTCAGTCTTTTTTCTTCCAAAGATGGGTTCATAGCTACGTTCATAGGGGCCCCTGAATAAGTATCCTAATTTATGCGATTATACGCGTTTTTATATAATAGTGAAGATCATATCAAATAACTGGTAAATATTTGCGAGAAACATGGCCCTAGCCCTCGTGCCACGAGCCCGCGGCCGCGGCGCAAAAATCGCGAAATCTGGAAAATAAATCACGCCTTTTGACCCGATATCAGAAGGGACCCGACGCGATTATTTCGGTAGCTGGTCCGCGATCCGGTGACCNCGAAACTTGCACCAGTTCACGCGATCCGCGGCACCATGGCCGGAAAACTGGCCGACGATCCGGCGGCAACGAGCATCGATCCGGCAGCCGCGGCCCGCGGTCCCGTAGGTTTGGGGCGCGGCCCAAGGGGCAAGGGGCCGCTTGTTTAACTGTCAGTCACTGGAAATAAAAAAGGCGGCCACTGGGGCCGCCTATCGTCGCTATGAACGGGTTTTTATTTAAAGCATTTGGGGCATTTGGTCCGCTCGTTTTCGGGAATATACTTTGCATAGTTATTGCCAAGCATTGGAACGCCGCAACGGGTTTTCCCGTCGTCGTCGGCTAAATGCCATTGCCCTAATTTTTTAACCCATGGCCGGTAGGTTTCGTTCAAGATTTCGTGTTTAATGTTTTCCAGTTTATCTAATGTCGAAAAAATCTTTTCCATTTTGTTTTTCCCTTCGAAGTTGAAAACGGCACTATTGCCGCAATAAGAGTTTAATCGAAAGTATAAGATAAAGTAAAGGCCGCATAAAAAAGGCGGCCACAAGGGCCGCCAGTGCGCGTTATATGCGGGGTTTAGTTTACTTCTA
>FUFK010047545.1_pt1 | contig 35483 bp, 33 predicted proteins | sample 1021851 | NCBI WGS metagenome assembly FUFK01 (sample SAMEA51879418, study PRJEB19060) | metagenome | reverse complement strand
ACTACAAATGTTCCAAATAAAATCTTTTTTGACACAGGTCAAGAAAGGTTTATTAGATCTGAGAGAATAATAGAACAGCCTTTTGAAGAATATCATACTTATGCATTACAATGGGCGCCTGATAAAATTCAATTTTTTATTGATGAAGAAATACATTTTGAATTTCCTATGGGATCTCAACACTCCCCTTTTGACAAACCATTTTTTTTGCTTCTAAATCTTGCAGTTGGAGGCCATTGGACAGATGGGTATGTAGCTCCAGGATTTACAGAGGCAACCTATGAAATTGACTATGTTAGGGTATATCAGTAGACTTTTTCTTATAATTCCATTTTTTGTTTATTCCAATTTTCAGGATAGTATTCAAAAAATAGATCTAGATAATGTAATTGTTAAGTCAACAAGAATTGATGTAAATAAGAAGCAGGCTCCACTATCAGTATCTGTAAAAAACCTGCTAAAAAATAAAAATTACAGCACTAAATCATCTTTTTCTGATTTTACTAATTTAATTCCTGGTATTTACACATCATCTTCCAATAACTTTTCACAAGATCTTAGAATATCAATAAGAGGTTTTGGAGCTAGATCTGCTTTTGGTATTCGAGGTGTTAAACTAATAGTTGATGGAATCCCAGAGACAACACCTGACGGACAGAGTCAACTTGACAATTTACCTTTAGGTCTTATATCAAATATTGAGGTTATTAGAGGTCCAAGCTCAATACTATATGGTAATTCATCTGGTGGTGTAATTAATATTAATACTTTATCAGATAATTCACTGCCATACTATAGAACCTCTGCTGTTTTTGGAGCTTATCAATACCAATCCATTCAAAGAACAAGAGTGTTTGACTGGAATAACTCAAGTCTAGTTATCCACTATGATAAGAGAAGATCTAACGGTTATAGAGATTTTAGCGGCTATAAGTCTAGTATCTTAAACCTTAAATATTTGAGAGATCTTGATGAAAAAAATAAAATAGTATGGCAGATAAATTATACAGATAGTCCCTATTCAAAAGATGCGGGGGGACTAAAACTAAGTGAAGTAGAAGATGACAGACGACAGTCAAGAAAAAATAATTTTGATTACGACACTTATGAAAAAGTTAAGCATATTAAAACCGGATTTTCATGGAGACATTTAAATGATGATAATTCATCAATTGATAGTTATTTCTTTTATCAGAAAAGAGATTTTAACTCAAAGCTTCCTTTTAATTATGGAGGAATTATATTCCTTGAAAGAGACTATTATGGTATAGGAACAAAATACTCTAAGCAGTTTTTTTCAGATAACAAATCCAGGACTATTACTTTAGGAATAGATTTCAACAATCAGCATGATGATCGAAAAAGGTTTAAAAACAATCTAGGTGAAAAGGGCGATAATACCTTTGATCAAATTGAAAAATTTAAAAGTACGGGCCTATATTTTATTAATCAAACCGATTATAAATCAGGATTACTTTTTCGTTATGGACTTAGATATGACGATAACAGAATAGGTACAGATTCTGAAGCCTTTATATCATTAAATAGGTTCAACCCATCATTAGGTGTCTCATACTCAATTAATGATTCTAACAATATTTACTTTTCAACAGGAACTAGTTTTGAGACTCCAACTTTAAACGAGCTTTCAAATAATCCAAATGGTAATGGGTTAAATAAAAGTCTAGATCCTAGCTCTTCTATTAATTATGAAATTGGGTGGCGTAATACTACCTCAAATTTAATGTTTGAGGCAATTGCATACTTGATCAACACTGATAATGAAATTTTACCTTATGAACTTGAACAATTTCCTGGAAAAAACTTCTATCGAAATGTAGGCTCAACTAGAAGGTATGGAATAGAACTTAGCTCACAGATATTATTTTCTAACGGTAACTTAAATTTATCATATACAAATGCTAAAAACACCTTTAGTGATTTCTTACTTGACGGTAAAGATCTTAAAGGTTTATCGCTTCCAGGTATTCCCAATCAAATATTAGATGTTGAATTAATTCTTAATCTATCAAAAAGAAGTACCCTGTTAATTAACAATAGATTGATCGGCGAGCTTTTTGCTGACAATCTAAATGAGACANAGGTTAGCTCCTANAATCTATTAAATNTTACTTATTCAAAACAAATTTTCAATAATAGCGAGATTTATCTTGGTGTAAATAATTTATTCGATGTAAATTATTTTGATAATATTAGAATAAACGCTTTTGGAAAAAGATATTATGAACCAGCCCCAAAAAGAAATGTCCATCTTGGATTAAACTTTTCATTTTGATACGAATTTTTAAACTTTTCTTTTTTTTTAGCTTTATAAACTTTATAAATGGACAATCGGAATACATATATATACTGGGGAATGTTCAAGATGCTGGTCTTCCTCATATAGGCTGTCAGCATGAATTTTGCAATGACAAATTCAATGAATTTGAAGAGTACTTCACAACATCTATTGCCATTATTGACCCATTGAATAAGAAATATGTTCTTTTTGAGGCTACACCAGACCTTCCATATCAGCTAAACTATTTAGATAAAAAAATATTTAAAAAATTTCTTCTTCCAGAGTCTGTCTTTATAACTCATGCACACATTGGACACTATGCCGGCTTGATGTATTTTGGCAGAGAAGCATTAGGATCTAAGGATTTAAGGGTTAATGTATTACCTAAAATGGCTAATTTTTTAAAAACAAATGGTCCTTGGAGTCAGCTAGTAGATATAAATAATATAAAAATTCAAGAAATCAATTTTGGCAAAAAAACGAATCATTTAACAAATATATCAGTAACACCAATAAAGGTACCACACAGAGATGAATACTCTGAGACAGCTGCATATCTGATAATTGGAAAAAACAAAAAGGCTTTATTTATTCCTGATATTGATAAATGGGAAAAGTGGAGTAAAAACTTAATAGAACTAGTCAAAGAATATGATTATTTACTTTTGGATGCGACATTTTATGATTCAAAAGAGATAAATCGAGATATAAGTGAAATTCCACATCCACTAGTAAGTGAAACTATAAGTCTTTTAGACAATTTAACAACTAAGGATAAAAGCAAGGTTTATTTCATACATATGAACCACACCAATATGATGTTAGATCCAACAAGCGATTTATCAGAGTACGTAAATAGTAAAGGATTTAATATAGCTAGATTAGGTCTTAAACTAGATTTATAAATCTTCTGTTTGTAAATTTACAGCTATTGCTTGTACCTCATCCAAAACTCTTAATAGGTTGCCTCCCCACAATTTTTCTATTTCTGACTCACTATAGCCTCTTTCTCTAAGAGCATATGTTACATTCATTGTCTCCGAAGCATCATTCCAACCCACTATTCCACCTCCTCCGTCAAAGTCTGAGCTAATTCCAACATGGTCGATACCGATTTTTTCAACCATATAGTCAATATGATCCATAAAATCATCCAAATTAGGTGGTGGATCCTTGCGATCAGTTAGAAAGGCACCTAGTGCTGTAGTCTGAACTACACCACCATTTTCTTTAATTAAATCAAGTAGCTCATCATCCAGATTTCTTGGATGATCCCTTAAGGCTCTTGCAGATGAATGAGAAGCCATAACGGGAGCCTTACTTAATTTAATCATCTGTTTTATAGCCTCTTTTGATGGGTGAGAGATATCAATCATTATTCCATAATAATTTAGAAGTTCTACTGCCTGTTCTCCTAGTGGACTTAAACCATTATGAAGAGTAGTGTTATCAAATTCACCAGTATTTGAGTCGGATAATTGACTATGTCCATTATGAGAAAGAGATACGTATCTTGCACCTTTTTCCCAAAATTTTTCAATATTAGTAGGGTCAAGACCCATTGGATAGGCATTTTCAACACCAATCATTATAACTTTTTTATCATCTGCTAAAATTTTTCTAACATCATCAGAATTTAATGCTATTTCTAACTGACTAGGAGCATATTCATTTACTAGTCTATCAATTGCATCAAATTTGGCAAGTGCGTTATCCATAGCATTAGCATATCCTTCCTCATTTAATTCTCCCTGAGCAGTATAAACTACTAACCATGCTACATCTAACCCCCCTTCGATCATACTGGGTATATTAAACTTGGTATCTGTATTCATCGTATAATTTAGTGAATCAGTAAAATTTTCTACATTAATATCAATATGAGTATCAATAGTGATAATATTAGTTTTTTCACTATTCGTACATGATATTAATGAAATTGTACTGATAAGTGTAATTAGTATGTTTTTTATCATTTTTTAAGATTTTGTTAACTTTTTAAATAATTGTTAATCAATAAGTTATGTTAATTTTATTTCTTTTGGCACGGTATTTGTTATTGTGTGTGTGTACATTTATTATGTAACATGAACGTTCATATGAAAAATATACAAACTAAATATAAATTAAATTTTAAAACAATGAAAAAAGGATTATTAACCCTTTTGGCTGCCTCACTTGTATTTGTGGGTTGTCAAAATTACGATGATCAATTTGATGATTTAAATGCACAAATTAGTGCCTTAAAATCTCAAGTTGACGGTTTATCATCTTTATCAGGACAAGTATCTGCACTTTCTGGGACTATTGCTGGTCTTCAGTCAGGTATTGCAGCTGCTGCTAGTTCATCTGATTTAAGTGCACTTTCTACTTCATTAACTGCATTGGCAGCTGATGTTGAAGCTGTGCAAGCTGCTATAGCTAATGCTGCTACTGCTGCTGCAGTAACTGCTCTTCAAGGTGAGCTTGATGCTATTGAAGCTGATTTAGATGATTTATTAGTATCTAATAATGTTTATTCAACTGCAATTACTATTACTGATGCTGCCTCTATGGCTTCTGCATTAGCTCTTGGTAACAAAGTTGCTTTAATGAACGCTGCTGTATCTATTACTGATGCTGCAACTGTTGCGGATGCTGATATTCAAACTTTTATAGACAGAATTAAAACTATGAATGCTGCGTTTACGTATGATTCAGGTTCTGCTACTGGATTTGTTCCAACTTTTGATCAAATGGTGTCTGCAAAGGCAATCACTTTAACAACTGCTGGTGACATATCTTTTAAAGGTTTAAAAAGTGCTACTACTATCCAGATTAATGATGATTACGAAACAAAGATTACTTCTGTAGACTTTGGTGCGATGACTGCATTAACTAACTTTAACGATGATGGTACCACTGCTAATAAGATTAATTTAACATCTGCTACTAACATAGATCTTGCGTCTCTAACAAGACACACAAGTACTTCAGCATTACCTTTTACAATTATTACTAAAAAAGGTTCAACGGTTGACATCTCAGCTTTTGATGATGTAAGCACAGCAGGAGTTCAAGAAGATCTTTACATGGAGCTTAACGGTCCAGCAAGTGTTACTTTATCTAACATTTATGACGGTGATATTGGTCTTACTAATGTTGCTACTGCTTCTGTTTCAAATTTTATTGGAACTTTAGATGTAAATGCTGGTGTTGAAACATTAACTGTTGTTGATGGTGTTAACGTAGATATGGCTGGTTCAAGTGACCTAAAAACTGCTACTTTAGATTTCGCATATGATTCAGATACAGCTTTAACAGCTGCTCAATCAGCAGTTGCTGCGGCTGGTTATTCCAGTACATATACTGAAGATCTAGATGACGGTACAATTGACTTTTCTGACTTAGAATCATTAACTGTTACAGGTAAATTAATGGACCTTTATGTTGATGGGACTCAACTTGAGTCACTTTCAATTGACGCAACTATGCATGATTTAACTATTACTGGTGCAACGGACTTAACTTCTTTAACAGTAGCTTCAGGTTCTAAAATTGGTAATATTACTTTAACTGGTACTACTAACCTAGCTGTTGCTGATTTTAATCACACATCTAACTTAACAGATACTGATGCAACTGCTCAAAAGTCTGTTACTTTAAGTGCTACTAATAATACAGGATTAACAAAACTTCACTCTACTGGTGATGATGTTGATACATTAACAATTACTGGAAACACTTCATTAGCTGAATTAGACTTTACTGGTCTTGCTGATGATGGTTCGGAGACTACTCCTACACCAGGTGTAACTATTTGGGGTAACGCATTAGTTGCTGTTTCAGCTGCTAACACTACTGATGGTGAAACTGACAAGGCTGATGGTTTAGCTACTGATTTAGGATCATTTGATGACGGTACTTCAGGTATGGATACTTTAAAAACATACTTAACGCACATTGCTGCTACTTCAGGTTCAACTGCGTTTGTTACTTTTGATACATTATCAACAGAAACAGATACTGAAACTACTGGTACTACAACTACATCATTAAATATAACTGATGCTGGTGATGGTTCAACTACTAATGAAGCTACAGTACTTAAAATGACTCCTGCAGTTGCTAATACTGCTGCTGCTGCTAAGGCTGCTATTGCTGCTAAAAGAGGTTTCACAACTGCTGCTGGTACAACAATTATATTGTTTAACACACCAAGTGAAACTGCTACAATTCCTGCTGGAACTGGAGAAGGTGCTACTGCTAACAGAGGATATACTTTAACTGGTAACAATGCTGTAGATGCTGCTGCTATTGCAACAACAGCTAACAAAGACATTGCTACTGCTTTAGGTATGACTTTAAATGCATATAACAAAGGTTATTCAGGAGCTCAAGTATCTTTAATTCAACACGAAAACACAGCTGCTGGTGCAGATTTAGGTGAAAGATATACTGCTACTGAATTAACTGCTGCTTCTACTGATACAAGAGGTGCTAATGGAGACATAGTTTGGAGTGCAAGTTTATCAGATACAGTTACTTTATCTGTAGGTTCTAACTCTGTAACTACATCAATAAACGCTACTTTAGATGCTAGTAGTTTATTAGCATATACTGGAACTGCAACTACTTTAACTGCTATCGAGACAGCTCTTAAGGCTGCTTGGGCATATAAATATGGTGCTACTGGTACTGCTTCTGCAGCTGCTGTAGCTACTTTAGTTGGTACAGATAATGGTGTTATTGAAATCGTAGCTCTTCAGGAAGATAGTGGAGGTCACGATCTTGCAATAAGTATGTCATTTGCAGACACAGGTACAGCTGCTGACTATCAGACTGCTGCTAACCTTGATTATGTAATAGGTGGTACAAATGCTACTAATGATAACGCAACGACTGCTACTACTACTGCAGGACTTGGTTTAATCATTACTCTTGAGTCTAACAGTAATACTGTAAACAATGTATCTGGTGTAGTTGATGCATCTGTTGGTGCTTCATTAACTGAGTTCTCAACTGACTATGTTACAAATACAACATGGGCTAAAACAGGTCTTGCTACAAGTACAACTGTAGAAAGAACTGATGTTAGATCAGCTGAAGCTCTAGTAGACGCTGCTGCTTCTAATGCAGTTGCTGCTGTTTTATTTACTAGAGTAGCTTGGTTAGGTTAATATTTAATTAACTTAAACTTATAAGAATTAAACCCCCCAATATTGGGGGGTTTTTTTTATTTTTATAGCTGTATGAGAGTATTTATAAGCTATTTGATTTTAAGTCTATATTTCTTCATTTACATAGTTCCATCATATATAGGAGATATTCTTTTAGCTTATGATAAAGTGTTTCCTCAAATGTTTATTATATCAATACTAAATGTTTTATCATTTATCTATATATATAGGGAATTTAATTTTAAAGAATATATTTCAAACTTTGAGTATAAGAATCACTACCTATCATATTTATTAGTTATAGTTATCTCTACAATTTCATTATTGGTAGCAGAAAACTTTGTTGAAGGAGTTGTTTCACTAATAAAAATATTAAACCTATTCGTTGCTTTTAGCATAATAGTAATAATAAGCTCATCAAAAAATTTAAAGTTTTTTAATTACTTTATCATAGCTACACTCTTAAGTTTATTTTTAGAATCTGTTCTAATTAATCTAAGAGTTATTGATTCTGTAATTATAAATGGTAATCTTCTTGAAAGATCCAATGCTTTTGCTGGATTTGGAGCAAATGTTAATATATCTTCTTTCTCGATCCTAATTAAGACAGTTGTGCCTTTTTTTTTGATATTTAACTATAAAAACTATTTAATTAGAGCACTTTCACTTTTCTTCATATTCTCCTCATTCCTTTCAATATTCCTACTAATGAGTAGAGCTGCAGTCATTGCGTTGTGCTTAGTTTTCATATCTATTTTAATTCTTGTTATAATATCAAAGAGCAGAAAATATTATTCTAAATACAGTTTGATTATAATTACTTTATTAATGAGTATTTTTTCATTTAATATTATTAATGAAAAAAATGCTTACAATGTTTTAGCTGATAGATTCTCAAATGTAACAAATCCAACAGTTGATGAGTCTGTCAATGAAAGGTTAAACTTCTATACAACCGCTGTAAAGTCCCTGGCAGAGAAACCTCTGTTAGGTATTGGTATAGGAAATTGGAAAATTAAATCAATTGATTTAAGTAAAGATGTTATAATCTCTTATAGAGTACCTTTTTTTGTTCATAATGATTTTCTTCAATTTTTTGCTGAAATTGGAATACTGGGGGGACTTTGTTTTATGTTTTATATTTTGTATCCTTTTTATATTTCCTTTTTAAGATCTTTAAAATCTAGAAGCTTCAATGTAGAATTTATGATTTTTTTGATTTTTCTAATATATGTAGTAGACTCAATGTTAAACTTTCCTATAGAAAGGCCTATGAACTATATTTATTTATGTTTTACTATTGCTTTATTCTATCAATCAAATAAATACTTAAATAAATGAAAAAGTTTATTTTATTTTTGGTAGGAATATTTTTTTTAATAACTCTTTCTTTTGGATCCTATAAAAAACTAAACTCCAATAAATATCAAGCGTTACTATTATATGATTTTAATTATAATGCTAACACTTTTAAGTTAGATGATTTTAAAAATTTAGATCTCAATTTTCCTAATATATCAATAACCGCACTACCAATTAAGTACCTAAAAGCAAAATATTATCTTGATGTAGATTCTGTTGAAACTGCAAAAAAATTAATTTATGAGTCATTTAAGGATAATCCATATATATATGCTCCTGAAATTTTGCTTGCTCAAATCTATTTATCTGAAAATGAATTAGACAGCGCCTTATACTATTCTAAAAGAGCTTTTTATGGCATTACCAATAATAATAGGCATAGAGATACCTATTTTAACGTACTTGAAGAGCTAAATGATTCTGTTAGTTTAGATTCAGCCTTTATAAAAATAAGAAAAATTAGAAGGGGTGTAGATCATTGGGTAGACTATATATTAACTAGAAATGAAATAAATAATAAGCCTGATGTAAGGCTTTTAAACCTTATTGATGAAATGGCTTTGAAATTTCCAAATCAAGATACAATTAGGTTAAATGGACTTAGAAGATCAGTTGAGTTAGGGTTTACCAGATTCACCAGTGCACTTTATATATCAGAACAAGGAAATGAAAAGTTTAAAGAAGAAAATTATTCCGAAGCTGTTACTTTTTATGAATCTGCTATCTCTTTGGATGATCAACAGTATTTATTTTATGAAAATGCTGCTATTGCCTATGACAATTTAGAGGAATACTCTAAAGCTGAAGAGTATTTCAATAAAGTAATATATGATTTTAAAACAAAGGATGGAAAATCTGAATTTTTCAAAGGTTTAATGTTAGTAAAAAACAACAATGCTCAGTTAGGATGTAAATACTTGGAAGACTCAGCTAAAAAAAATTATATTGGAATTGATAGTGGATTAAAGGCAATTACAGTATATAGGCAACTATGCCAAGGATAGTTTATTCGGATATATCGGTGCCTATTATTTCTCCATCCGCATCATATACATCGGTTCCTATTACTTCTCCATCCTCATTATATAAAGTCCATTTCCCAGCTCTCTCACCATTTTTAGAATAACGTGATATCTGTTTAATGTTACCTGATTCATAATAATACCTCCATTTCCCAACTCTTACACCATTTTTAAACTTTCCTTTAGTTTGTACCTTTCCATTTAAATAATAAAATATCCAGGTACCATAATCAACTCCATTAAGGTATTGCTGAACACTTATTTTATGACCATCTTCATCATAAACAGTACATCTCCCTGTGAAGGGTAGACCATCATCAGATAAAGTTGTCAACTTATTTAATGAGTTGTAATTGAACTCTGGACATTCATCAGGTGTTGAACATGAACTTAATAGTATAAGTAAGATTATTATTCTGTATTTCACTTAAAAGATTATTTGCATTAAAATAGTAAAAATTAATGAGCTAATAATAATAATACTAGTTGTTAAATAATGCTTTTTTGTTTTATTTAAAATTAAATGATGAATGTGTTTTTTGTCTGCAACAAATGGAGACTTTTTTCTGTAAAGTCTAAGAAAAAAAATTCTAATAATATCAAATATAGGATATGAAAGTATAGATATTACAAAAATAACTTTATTTAAATCATACTCTTGTTTAATGTAATAATCTTGAGATAAAATTTTAAGTACATAAATACTTACAACTGTACCTAGGAAAAGAGAGCCAGAATCTCCAAGAAAAACTTTATTTTTTCTTCTGAAATTAAAAAAATATAATGGTATGACTGAACCTAAAATAATAAGTGTTAAGATAACCATATCTGAAGAGGTTGATGAAAATAATTCAAATGATAATAAGAATAAAGTTACTACTGATATTGCTAGCCCATCTATTCCATCAATAAAATTTATTGAATTAATTATTGCAACAATTATAAAAATTGTAATCATTTGACCTAAAATCCTACTTAATTCATAAATTCCTAGTATTCCATGAAGATTATCAATAATTAAACCGTTGTCAATAATAATTTTTGCAACAATAATTTGAAAGATAAATTTTAACTTAAAATCAAGTTCATATATATCATCATATAAACCAATAATTAACATAAGAGAAATAGGAATTAAAAATGAAAAATCATAAATAACATTACTATTCAAGTAGAAAAAAATTGATATTATAAATAATGATAAAAATATTGAACACCCACCGGATCTAGTAGCTAGAGTCTGATGAGAGGACCTACTATTTATTTTGTCTAAAATGTTTTTATTTATGAACTCTTTTTGGAAAAGTATATTTAGTAATGTAGATATCAGCACTGCTGATGAAATAATAATAATTTCCATTTTCTAATTCAATCAATTTTAATACAAACTTAACCTTTTATAGTTTATATATCTTCAGCTAATTTTATATATTTTTTGATTACAGCTTGTTTGTTAAATTCTTGTTCAACAATTTTTCTTCCATTAATTCCCATTTTATTTCTCAGATCTTTATTTGCTCTTAATTTTAGAACAGCGTTTTTAAAATCTACAAGAGAATGACTAGTAACTATGATGGCAGCATTAGTTTTGTCTAAAAAAGAAACAATAGGCGTTTGTTTTGATGAAACAACTATCATTGGTTTTCCAGAGGACATAATAGTATATACTTTAGAGGGGAAACCATCATGTTCCATACATTTATTCATTGCTATAAAATGAAAATCTGCAAATAAATTAATCGCAGGCATATACCTTCTTTCTTGATATGGTAAGAGATGAATATTCAATAGTCTATGTTTTTTAATTTGAGATTCCAAGTATTCCTTTTTCACTCCTTCTCCAATTATCCAGATTGCTATCGGAAATTTCTTGATATCATTAGCAAGTTTTATAACTAAATCCCATTCTTGAGCATTACCAATATTTCCAGCATATACTATGTCTGTTCTACCTTTTACCTTTTTAAATATTTTAGGCAAATGAATTGAAGAACTTGTATTATATAGTTCTATATCTACGAAATTTGGAATTATTTTTAATTTATATATATTTCGGATTCTTGTTTTAATTGTATTATAAAAATTCTGATCAATAGTTGTTATTGCATCTGAATAATTGTAAACCCAACCTTCTAATATTTTTAAAAATTTAATTATAAAAGGATTTTTTAATCTTCCATGATTGATTAGCAAGTCAGGATAAATTTCTTGAACATTATAAATAGATTTTGCTCCTTTTATATTAGCTAATATTATCGATATAAGGCCGCTTGTTAGTGGAGGAGAAGGTGTAAGAATAATATCTGGCTTTTTTAAAAAAAGACCAATAATAAATGAAGAAAAATGCCAGTAGATAAAAGATAAAATTCTTAGAAAGGAGTTTTTATATTTTTTTAATGGGATATGATAGACTTTTATGCCATTAAAGTTGCTTGTAAAGAATAGACCAAAAAATATTTTTTTTTGTGGCTGTCTTTCCAAAGATTCTTGAATTATATTATAATGAGGAGTAGTTGTTAAAACGGTCACTTCATAATTATTTTTTTGATAACCAAGAGCAATATCATTATACAGGTAGGCAGTTGAGACTCCATCTGGGCTAAAAACAAGGGAGTAAATTAATAGTCTTTTTTTATTTATTTTTTTTGCCAAACTACTCTGTTAACATATGAAGTGTAGGATAAAATAATTCGAACAATTTTTGAGGAAACATTGGGAATACTGTAATCTGATACTAGATTAAAATTTCTTTGGCTACCAATCTTCTGAGACATTACCTCCTTTACACCTCTTACAATGTTATCCGAATTAACACCAACCATCATGACTGAAGTTTCTTCCATTGCTTCTGGCCTTTCATGAGCTTCTCTAATATTTAGTGCTCTAAAATTTAATATAGAAGACTCTTCTGAAATAGTGCCACTGTCAGAAAGTACAACATAAGCATTACTTTGAAGAGCATTGTAGTCTATAAAGCCCATAGGATCTAGAAATTGAATTAGTGGATTAGTATTTAACTTTAATTCACTAAGTTTCTTTTTTGTTCTAGGATGTGTACTAACAATAATAGGATAATTAAAGTTATCAGCTAGATGATTTAAACTTTCTAATAAGCTTTCAAAATTCATTTCATTTGAAACATTTTCTTCCCTGTGAGTTGAAATTAAAAAGTACTTTTGTTTTTTTAATGATAGTTTTTCTAAAATTTTAGAGTTAGATATATTCTTTTGATAAAAAGATAAAACTTCAAACATTGGAGACCCTGTCTTAATAATTCTGTCTTTCGGCAACCCCTCTTTAATAAGATATTCACGAGCAATGTCACTATATGTCAAATTTATATCTGATATATGATCAACAATTTTTCTGTTTGTTTCTTCTGGAACCCTTTCATCAAAACACCTATTACCTGCTTCCATATGAAAAATCGGTATCTTTCTTTTTTTTGCAGAGATTGCACACAATGCGCTATTTGTATCTCCTAATACTAAAAATGCATCTGGTTGGAGTTTGTTTAGAAGAGGATCTATTTTAATTAAAATCTTTCCAACTGTCTCTGTTGATGTTTCTCCTGCTGCTTCTAAAAAATAGTCTGGCTTTCTAATTCCTAGTTCTTCAAAAAATATTTCATTTAAAGTATAATCATAATTTTGACCAGTATGTATTAAAATATGATCAATTGCTGAAGAAGAATCTAAAGCAGCAATAACCCTTGACAATCTTATAATTTCAGGCCTAGTACCAACAACAGTAACCACTTTTAATAGAGATAAACTTTTCATATCTTAAAATTAAACATTTTCAAAGTAAGTGTCAGCATTATTAGGGTCATACGGCTCATTTATCCAGAATGCGGTAATTAATGGTTCACTACCAATATTAGTAATACTATGTGTATACCAAATTGGCATATCTATATAGCTTGGATTATCTCCACTTAATAAAAAGTCACTAATTTTTTCACTTCCAATTTTACGCAGAGAAATTTTAGCTTCTCCGTTTAAAACAGTAAATCGTTCTATTTTTCTTGTGTGAAAATGGTTACCTCTTGTAACACCTGGTAAAGTGGTTGAATATGAAAACTGACCACCAACTTCAGTTCTTAATATTTCAGAAAAAAACCCTCTTTCATCAGAATGTTTTTTCAAGGAAATTGGATAAATCTTTTCTAAATTAATATAACTCCTAAAGGTGTTAAATAAGTTAAATTCAAAAGAGTTTTTAAATAAGGGTAGTGTATTACTTCCTATATAAGAATCTTTAAAATAATTCAAAAGTCTCAAAGCTTCCGATACTTTAATTTCAATATCAGGTTTAATATAATTATGTTTTATCTCCTTCTTGGATTGAATGTTTTCAATAATTTGTTTAACTNAATTTTCAACATAGATTAGTGGAACCTTTGAATCATCAATAATTTTAGGAGCCTTGTTAATTAGTATTGCATCACTAAATGTTGCAATAAATGAATTATAATTTGGTTTACAAAAAGAACCAAAAACATTTGGAATAATAAGACCAGTGAATTTGCCTCCAAGTTTACTAATTGATTGCTCCAAAAATATTCTAGATTCTTTTTTTGCCTTTCCATAAAGAGAATCAGAATCTTCTTTATAAGAGGATGCAAAAATTAAATGACCGTTAAATGAGTTATTTATTAAAGCTTCCTTCAAGGACTTATTAATCTCGATATTTAAATCATATACCTCTTCATCGACATTAGATCTGTTAACGCCAGCTAAATGGATAATTACATCACAAGATGAGACAAAAGAGTTTATTAATTTGGTGTTTTTTAAAAAAGATTTTTCAAAAGGCAATATTTTAAGGTTCTCAAATTTATATTTTATTGTTTGAGAAAGGTGATAGCCTAAAAACCCATTTTGTCCTGTGATTCCAATTTTCAATCTATTAAAGTTTTATAAGGGGATCATTCTTAATTTCAGGGATCTGAAGAAGTAAGTCTTTCATCTTAACAACATCTAATCGTTCAGTATTATCTGAATTATACTCGTCTTTATTGACTTGATTCTTGTTACCCTCTGAAAAGTAAGGTGCATAATTTAAATCTCTACTATCTGATGCAATTGAATAATAATTTCCTAAGTCGCTAGCTTTAACCATTTCCTCTGAAGTTACTAAAGTCTCATATTTCTTCTCACCATGTCTAATACCGATCTCTAAAATTTGTGACTTAGAGTCATATAATTCCAATAGTGCTTGAGCTATAACAGAAACTTTAGCTGCAGGTGCTTTCTGAACAAACATTTCTCCTTGTTTCCCATTTTTAAAAGCAAATAGAACTAATTCAACGGCATTATCTAGGGTCATCATAAAACGAGTCATTTCAGGATCTGTAATAGTAAGTGGCTGACCCATTTTGATTTGATTAATAAATAGTGGAATGACTGAGCCTCTTGAAGCCATTACATTTCCATATCTAGTACCACAAAAAATGGTTTTAGAATCATCCAGATTACGAGACTTAGCTATCATCACTTTTTCCATTAAAGCCTTTGACATTCCCATTGCATTAATTGGATATGCTGCTTTATCTGTACTTAAAATCACAACTTTCTTTACTTCATGAGATTCTGCAGATAAAAGGACATTTTCAGTTCCAAGTATGTTCGTTTTAACAGCTTCTATGGGGAAGAACTCACATGAAGGAACTTGCTTTAAAGCAGCAGCATGAAAAATATAATCTGCTCCTTTTACAGCCTGAGATACTGAGGCTAAATCTCTTACATTTCCAATATAAAACTTTAGTCTATCGTCATTTAAAGATTTACGAAGATCATCTTGCTTTTTTTCATCCCTACTAAAAATTCTTATCTCGGTGAAATCCTTGTTTGCAACAGCCTTCTTTAAAAAAGCAGTTCCAAAGGAACCTGTTCCTCCTGTAATCAATAAAACCTTATTCATTATTAAGTATTGAATTAATATATATTTTAAATCGTTCTTCCGATTTAAAATTGGAAAATACGAATTTTTTAGCCTCTTTTAATTGTCCGTCAATTTGTTTTTTTAAAGTTAAAGCAATTTTTTCGGCAGCCGAAACAGGATTATTGGGTTCAAAATAAATTCCAAATTTGCCAATTATGTTTGTGTTGAATGGTAAGTTTGAACAAATAATACTTTTCTTCATGTAAAGCGCTTCAAGTGGAGTTGCCGAAAAAGATTCTAAATTTGAAGGAAAGAAAATCATATCCATATTATTATAAAAATCAGGACATTGATTAATACTTAGTTCCCCTAAAGAAATTACTTTTTTCTTAAATTCATCACTCATTCTATTCATTTCAGTTAAAGTTAAAGTACAATAAAATTGAGATTCTATATTGTGATTTTCTTTTAGTAGGTTGTGAACAGAAGGAATTATGCTTAAATTTTTATGAATATAATTTCTTCCTATTACCCCAATTTTAAGTTTATCATTTTTTGGTATTTCAATTGATCTCCAATTGGTTGGATTAAGAAAAATTTGATTTAAGCAATTTTTAGCCACAACAATTTTTTTTCTTTTAAACACCTCTTGAAGTTTTGACTTTATACCTTTATGCTCAACTATTAGAGTATTTGAATTAAAAAAGAAAGCTTTTTGAATCAAAAAAATAGTTTTAAATCTTAATTGAGTTATTTGATTTAATTCCTTGTAAACTTTATTTTTTGGGAATAAAATCCAGGCCTGAGCAAAACCAGTTATCCAGTCTCTTCCACTTAATAACTTAACAGCATATAATGGACCAAATAAAGTGAATATTTTTTTTGGTTGCAAAATTGTAAAATAAAAAAACATGATGTATTTACTAACAACTCTGTAGCTTAGTCTACTTAAATAAGGAGCTAGATGTGAATTATTTATTTCATTTTGAAGTCGTTTTGAAAATAAAAAGTAAAAATTATGATTAATCTTTGAGTTAACCACATGATCAACAAAGCTCATCGCAACCTGAATTCCACCTCCTGTAGAAATATTACTAAGATTTATATAAACTCGTTTTGTATCTTCATTTTTCATAGATGAAATTAATTTGGTGGAAATTGCAATAATAAATTCTTATCTTTTAAGTGCCTCTAAGATTATTTTAAATTGATATTCAGGGTTATATTTCTCATCTATAATTTTTCTTCTTTGAGCTTTAGTTGTCTTATTATTAAATTTTGAAAACCACTGCTCTATTTTAAATGATAAATTATTAATATCATTTTCATTAAAAAGAAATCCTGTAATTTGATCTTCAACAACAGCAGCCTCAGGCATTTGTTTGTTAAAGTTATTGTGTGTTGCGACAGGAGTTCCATAGCTTAAAGCATGAACAGCATTTAGTCCAGTATTGCCTGGAGAAACCATCAAATCAGAGGAGTAAATTAATTTAGATAATTCGGATTCTTCATAAGTTTTTCCATAAAAATGTATCCATCCTTTTTCTAACCCTTTTTTAGATATCTTTTTTAATTTACTTTTTTCAGGACCATCACCTATAATCAATAGATTAAATTTTACCATATCGGAGTTTAACTTTTTTAGGCTTTTGATTAATTGATCAATTTTTTTAACTGAAGTAAGTCTTCCTAAAAAAATAATAGTTTTGAGTTTTTTATTTATAAAAAAATTAAGATCCCTGTTTATGTTATTTTTTTGATATTTGTTGAAATAATCTTTTTGTAAATCATAATCTAATGAATTATATATTACAAAGATTTTATTTTCATTAAACCCAGCATTTACCATTAGTTTTTTACCCCTTTGCCCATAAACTAAATATTTATTCCCTATCGAATAAAATACAATTCTTAGACATCGTTTAATATAACTCTCGTTTCCATAAAACCCATGAGTCCATAAAATTGTTTTTTTATTTCTTAGTTTACATATTAATAGACTTATCCAAGTAGACAATATATTCATATCTCCTAAGAAAATTGCCTGATTAAATGATGCTGAAAAACATTCCCTAATAATTTTGGATTGCCAAATTATACGTCCAAAAAAATAGAAATTTTTAATCTCTTTGAAACTATTTTTTCTTTTTTTAGATTCTGAAAAAAAATTCTTTTCTACTTGAATACCTTCATTTTGAATAGGATCAAAATAAAATATAACATCACTTTTTTTATTATCAAGAAGTTTTTTCCAAATATTTTTTCTATATAATGGGAAAAAATTAGTTACAAACAGTATTTTTTCTTTGTTTACCAAAATATCAAAACTTTAATTATACCTACTTAAAAAAGATTATGTGTCAAACTTATTTAGCATCCTAAAAATTTAATTTTGAAAGCTTGTAATAAATTTTTGGAGAAAGAATTACAATAACAACTCCAAGAAAGTGTTTGATGAAAGCTAGAAAACCAAAATGAACCAATTGAAAGTACATTACTTCATGAATAATAAAGCTTTTTGATTCATATAAGCTTTTCAATCTTGAAAAAAAACTTGTATTGGGTCTTCTCCATACCTCTATTTCATTTTGATTGCATACACCAACAACTTCTGAAGCAATAAATATTTTAATTTTCTTTTTTATAGCTCTTAGACCATAGTCTATATCTCCATAATTATGAGTGAATTTATTACTTAAAAAACCTATTTTTTTGAAAACTTCTCTAGGTATAAAAACAAAATTTCCATTTATTAATGTGCATTCTTGAGGCTCACCTGATGGTTCTATTAGCTTTAAATTTTTGTTTCTACCGCCATATGTTATTTTTTGTAGGCTTTTATTAGAAGAAATAAATGTTCCAACGATTATTGAAGAATTTTTAGTCTTTAGATCATTATAAATCACCGAAAATGAATTTTTATACAATATTGAATCATCATTTAACCATACATAAAAATCATAATCTTTTTTTGTGGAGGCATACTCCCACAATTTTCTTGTTCCACCACACCAAAAATATTTACCGTTACCATATATTACATTAATAGTTGGATAGAGATTTCTAATAATTTCACCTGTTTTGTCAGGTGAATTGTCATCTAAAAGAAAAATATCATGATCAAAGTTTTTGGTTAATGAAATTGCATCAAAACAATGTCTTAGGCATAGTTTGGTTTTTTCAACTCTATTGTAACATGTTATTAAAATTGCTGTTTTTAATCTCATATATATAATTTAATTTTTTATGATTTTATCATAAAGGCCCATATGTTTTAATGCAATTTTTCTTGATTCAAAGTTATCTGTAACATGTTTTATACAATTACTCTTTAATTGCTCTCTGTTACTGTTTAAAACCCAGTAAATACCTTCTAAAAGATCATTACTATCGAATGGTTTTGCTAGATAGCCATTATACTTATTTTTAACAATAGAAGGAAGCCCCGCAGTATTAAAAGCTACTATTGGAGTACCACAAGCATTAGCTTCCACCCCCATATTTGGAAGATTATCTACTCTTGATGGAATCACTAATAAATCTGCTGCTGAATATGCTGTTCTCAATGAAATAGAGTCACTAAGGTATCCTAAATGAAAAACTGGAAAACTATACTTAGGCAGGTTTTCAGGTTTTGATTGCCCAAAAATTACTAGCCCAATTTGTCTTGTATTTTTTGAATTCTCCATTTTGATTATAGCTTCTTGTAAAAGATCAAATCCCTTATGGAAGCTTTTGCTTCCTGAAGCAGATCCAAATAAAATTAAATCAAGATTCTTTGGCAGGCTAAGATTATCTCGAGCATTTTCTCTATTTATTGGACTCCATATGTTTATATTGATTGGGTTTGGAATAACTGAAACAGGCCACTTCCTCATTAACAAACTTTTATTAATATTATCTTTCATCCAATCACTTGGAGCTATAATTTGAATTGGCTTTTTCCAATACTTATTTTTTCTTTTCCAAGTCCACCTGTTTAAATCAAATCCACTTTCACCAATTGGCCTATTGCCTTTATGATAACCTTCCTTCCACCTATTATCATATGATATATGTTCCGCACCACAGAATCCCCACATATCATGAAGAGTCCAAACTACAGGTTTTTTTATCTTGTTTATATCAGAAATAGAGATCATTTCATTTTGAAACCAATGAAGATGAACTAGGTCTGCATCACTTTCATTTATAGTTTTTAACCAATAAGAAGATGAAAAAATCTGTGGAGAGTGTAGTATCTCATTTTTAGTTTTCAACAATTTCACAAAAATTATTGAAAAATATAGTTTGAGTTTATTTATTATTTTTAAAAGCTTCGAGGAAGGCTCTATTACCCTATTATCGATCCCATGTTTATAATTAACAAAAATTTTAGAATCGAAACCATTTACTAATAACGATTCATGAAGTCTTTTTACTGCATTTGGTGCACCTGCACCATGATTTGAATAATTTATATGAATTATTTTCATTATTTTAAAATTAAAGGACCCCTCTTATTGGTATTTTTCCTTCAAATGCATTCTCAAATAAAATAGAAGCTTCTTCTTCATTAAAAGTTCCATTTCTAACATTCTTATAATTCTTTACATCAGTTAGATTAACAATCCCTATAATTTTACAATTAATAAAATTGAAATTTAATTCTTTCTTTATGTGAGATCTATGGTTTCCTGAGCTTGACATCATCCATTTCCACTTATTGTCTTTTATTAATATTACTGCTGTAGGGTAATCATCATGGTTTTCTATATATCCGTGTTGTTTAATCTTATTAATTAAGTTTTTAAATTGAAGAATATGGCTTTTTGCTGCATCATAAGAAGTCATTCTATCTTCAATATATTTTAATTTTTTGTTTGTGAATGACATCCCGTTTGCAGACCTATTATGATAGAAACTATTAAGATAACTTTTTCTTAATGTCCTATGATTAATATTCTCCCAAGGGTAAATCATTAACCAAGAAGGTTGATGCTTTATTTTAGATGAGGATAAAAAATTATTTATATCGTATACAGACTTATCCTTACAGTCTTGATATTTTTCGTATAAATTCTTTGTAATTTCATTTATAGATTTATTTTCTAAAATCTCTACTACAACTTTGGAATATATATCTTTTGATCCATCAAATTGAACACCTCTAACTGACCTGCCCAATTTATATGGAAGTTTAACAGTTGGGCAAATTAGAAATTTAAAATATGTTAATCTGAATAAATTGCCATCTTTTTCTTTAGTACTTAACCCTAGTAATGGCTCAGTAAGCAAGTAAAAACCAGAATGTAATCTTTGTATAATTTTAAAAAAATACGACTTAATAAGCATTTATTTTTCTCTTTTAAAAGAATCTATATATGAGAAAGATGATCTATTTATTATATCAATCCCTCTGTTAATTGCAAGATCATTTAATAAATCATTGTATTTAAGGACTCTGTAACTTTGATATAGTCTATCACCTAGAGATTTATTTTTTTTAGCTTGATATTTATTTGAACTATCTTCTTCTGCTTTAGAATTTTTATAAAAATGCTTTACAGGAACACTTACGTAATTTGTCTTTTGATCAACGTTTATTGATTTAAACCCAGAAAAATCTGCACCATAAATATATATCTCAGAGTAATTACATATGATCGAATACCATATTAACGTAACTACACTGTTAACATTTGGAATACTAAAAAATCTACTTTGTAAGGCGAACATTTGCATTTTTTTTGTAGATAAACTAATAGATTTTTCAGGTATCTTGATAAACGAAATATTTGAATTTTTTAACAACTTTGATTTAATATAATCATAGCCAGATTCGGGACACAAAATGCTAATTTTCCAATTAACAATTTTAAGTCTATTAATGGTTTCATTTCGTAATTGATCAAAATTTTTATTGAGTTCTTCAGACCAAAAAAGTTTATCAGCCAAGAAGTAATAATTAGGCTTTAGCTCAGAAAAAGTTTTTGTATTTGCAAAAAAATTTACTGCAAAAAAGTCACATTCATTTTTTTTATAATTATTTATTTCATAAATATCTTTTAATAATGAAGGTCCGGTTCCTATAATTATACTCTTTTTAAAGTTTTGTTTCTTGAAACTTATCTTTAATGGAGATTTTAAATTATCAAATTTTATAACTAATAATTTTGTAATAAACTTTATAAAATCAAATACTAACTTTAAATAAATCATTTATTATTTTTTATACTACTAATGAAGTTGCAAGTTTTTTAAATTCTTTGCTTTTCAGAATTAGTTCTTCATATGTTCCACTCGATTTAATTCCACCATTTTCAAGGTAATAAATACAGTCACAGTTTTTTATTGTATTTAATCTGTGTGCAATAATAATTGTGGTAATATTTTCACTATGATNAGCAATTGATTCGATTATTTTCTTTTCAGTTAAATTATCAAGCGCGCTTGTTGCTTCATCTAAAACTAATAAAGATGGATTATTGTATAAAGCTCTTGCTATTCCAATTCTTTGTCTTTGACCTCCAGAAAGTCTTATACCTCTTTCACCAACCTCTGTAAAATAGTTTTGATCTAGCTCTTCAGTAATAAATTCATGCAAACATGCTATTTTACAAACTTCTTTCACACGCTCAATATTAAGCTGTTCCAATGAGTGCCCAAATGCTATATTTTCAGCAACAGTTTTATCTGATAAGAAGATGTTTTGAGGAACATAACCTATAGAATTTTGCCATTTTCTTAATCCTAACTTGATTATTTCACTCCCATCTAACGATATATCCCCAGAAGTTGGTTTCAATAATCCTAATAAGATATCTACTAATGTAGTCTTTCCACTACCAGTGCTTCCTACAATTCCAATTTTTTTTCCTGCCTCAATACTAATATTTATTTTATTTAATGCCATTCTATTTGAATTTGGGTAAATAAAATTCAAGTCATTTATTTCAATTTTATTTTTTATTTGAAGACTATTATTTGTTTTTTTTGAAATTTCAAGATTTTTGTTTTCATTTAATCTATATAAGATGTCATCTAACCCTTTTGTAGAAAAGTTTATTTTATTTAAACCTGAAAAGATTTGTTGGAAAGCTGGAATCAACCTTAATGCAGCAAAAGCAAACATTGACAAAATAGGAAGTACTTCAGTCAAGTTATTTCCTAAACTCAAATTGTATAAAATAAATAATATCAAAAAGCCAAAGCTTAAGGCTTCAAGTAAATATTTTGGTAAAATTGATACAATTTGAACATTTGAGTTTGCTGTTGAAAAATCATTTGCTGCAGATGAAAATTTATTTGAATAAATTCTTTCGATTCCACTTAATTTAATTTCTTTGATTGCACCAAAGGCCTCAACCACAGTTTTGTATCTTCTTTCATTATGTTTAACCTTGTTTATACCTATTAATTTTATCCAATTCTTAACTTTATTAAAGATTAATAAATTAAGCACTAGTAGAAATAGTAAAGTTATTAAAGCAACTAAGGGATTTACTAAAACAATTAGAGTTATTAGAAGAGTTGTCAAAAATAGTTGAGAAATCATTGCTAATAACGGGTTTAGTGAGTAATGAATTGTCTCAGCAACTTCTGATAAAATTCCCTTTCCCATATCTCCACTATGCTTGTCTAAAAACCAACTGTAAGTTTGCCTAAGATATGATTCCAATAATCTTTTACTAATTGATGCCTCAAGACTAAATGTATACCTTAGCTGAAGATACATAATTACTGCTTTAAAAGCTTGTGAAAATATTAAATAGAAAAAATAACTAATTCCAAGAAATAATATAAAACTATTAGTATTGTTAAATTGAAAAAACTCATTAATTTGATTAAGTTGATAATTAGAATTAATAACTTCTGGATTTGAAGCTATTTCAATAAATGGAATTATCAAAACAACCCCAAACGTTTCAATTATTGCTACAAAAAAAAAGGCAAATGATAAATAATAAAAAAATCTCCTTTCTTTATTATCTAAAATTGAAATCACCTTTTTCAGAAGTGCTAATAACCCTAATAATTTTTTCATTTTAACTTAGCCCAATTAAATTGTCCAATTTCTTTTATTGCCTTTCTTATACCTTCTCTTATTTTTATTTCTGGAATCCAACCTAATGATTTAATTTTTGAAATATCTAATAGTTTTAACATCGTACCATCTGGTTTTGATTTGTCAAATTTTACCTTACCATTATAATTGAGTTCTTCAATAATTATATTAATTAATTCAGTTATTGAAATATCATTCCCAGACCCAATATTTATTAGTTCAGCTTCATCATAATCTTTCATCAACAAGTAACAAGCATTAGCTAAATCATCAACATTTAAGAAATCTCTTCTTGGTTTACCTGAGCCCCAAACAGTTACAAATGGATCATTATTTTTTTTTGCCAAAACAACTTTTCTTAATAAAGCAGGAATAACATGAGAATTTTCGTGGTGATAATTATCATTAGTTCCATATAAATTAGTTGGCATAGCTGATATAAAATTACTCCCATATTGTTCACGATAGCTTTTACATAATTCTATTCCAGCAATTTTTGCAATTGCATATGGTCTATTCGTTGGTTCTAAATGACCACTCATAAGGTATTCCTCTTTAATTGGCTGAGGTGATTCCTTAGGATAAATACAGGATGAACCTAAAAATAAAAGCTTCTTTACATTATTCTTATGTGCAAAATGTATGACATTTGATTCTATCATAAGATTGTCATAAATAAATTCAGCTCTATATTTATTATTAGCGTGAATTCCTCCAACTTTGGCAGCTGCTAGAATTACAAAATCTGGCTTTCTTTTTTTATAAAATTTATCTACTGATAATTGATCCCTTAAATCCAATTCCTTTGAAGAAAGGGTCAAAATATTTTTAAAACCTTCTTTTATAAACTTTCTTTCAATTGCAGATCCCACCATACCTTTATGACCAGCTATAAATATTTTATCGTCTTTTTTTAACTTACTCATAAGATTGTTTAATTCTTATTTCATTTTCAACCAATTTAATATCATGCTTTACCATAATTTCAACAAGTTTTTCAAAACTTGTCTCTTTAGGATTCCAATTTAAATGTTTTACTGCTTTTGAGGGGTCTCCCAAAAGTGAATCAACCTCAGTAGGCCTATAATATTTTGGATCTATTTCTATAATTGTATTCCCTGATTTTTCATCAATTCCTTTTTCTTGAACACCTTTCCCAATCCATTTAATTTTAATAGAAATAAAGCTAAATGCTAGCTCAACAAATTCTCTAACTGAATGCTGTTGTCCTGAAGCAATGACGAAATCTTCAGGCTTATTGTTTTGTAGCATCAACCACATTGACTTTACATAATCTTTTGCATAACCCCAATCTCTTTTAGAATCTAAATTACCTAAGTACAATTTCTTTTGAATTCCTTTATTTATTCTTGCTGTAGCTAATGTTATCTTTCTTGACACAAAAGTTTCCCCTCTTCTTTCAGACTCATGATTGAAGAGAATTCCATTTACAGCAAATATCCCATATGCTTCTCTATAATTTTTTGTAATCCAATATGCATATAACTTAGCAACTCCATATGGTGATCTTGGATAAAATGGAGTATTTTCATTTTGTGGAATTTCCCTAACTTTTCCATATAATTCTGAAGTTGAAGCCTGATAAATTCTGCAGGTTTTTTCAATACCGCTGATCCTGACGGCTTCTAATACTCTCAATGTACCCATTGCATCTGTTTCAGTTGTATATTCAGGAAGGTCAAAAGAAACTTTAACATGTGACTGAGCAGCCAAATTATAAATTTCTGTTGGTTTAATTTTTTGAATTAATCTTATGAGGTTTGTTGAGTCAGTCATGTCCCCATAATGTAGATGAATCTTTCTTTTTAATTTTAAATCTTCTAATAATTCATCGATGTAGAGATGCTCAATCCTATCTGTATTAAAACTTGAGGTTCGTCTAATTATACCATGAACTTCATAATTTTTCTTAACTAAAAATTCCGCAAGATATGAACCATCTTGACCGTTTATACCCGTTATTAAAGCTATTTTCATATTTAAATTTTTTATACTTAATCATTTACTTAATGTAAAGATTCAAATGTGTGAATATATTTAGAATCCTTAATTAATCTTTTATTGTTAAAACCAAAAAAAGAAATCTTATTCTTAGTGGCTGCAAACTTATCATTGATTGAGTCTCCTATCAAACAACAACTTGATTTATTATAATTATTTGATTTCAGCAATTTCTTAATATTCTCTATTTTATTAACTGGAGATCCGGAAATTGATTTAAAATATTTTTTGATATCTAAGTTTGAACATAAATAGATTAGTTCTTTTTCATCTGAAGCTGAGACTATATGAAAGTTAAAGCTTCTATGATTTTCTTTAATAAACTTAATACTACTTTTTATTAAAAGATTTTTATCACATAATCTCTTTCTACAATAATTACCATATAATTGAGCATATTGTTTCTTTTCTTCATCGTTTAACTTTTTATCTAAAATTTCTTGAGAAAAATATTCAATTTTTTCATAACGAGATAACCCCCCATTGATTGTATGATAATTAATCAATTTATCTGTATATTTTTTGGAATAACTATCAAAAATATATTTAAAACCTTCTGTTCTAACTTCATCACTATTAAGTATAACACCATCAAAATCCCAAAAAATTGTAGAGTATTTATTTAACATTATCTAAAGCAAATAGAACCTTTTTAATGTCTTCTCTTACATCTACTGGGATAGATTTCTTTGACATTTCCACCATTTTAACCTTAACACCTAACTCCAAAAATCTTAATAATTCAATATCTTCAATTGACTCAAAATAAGTTTTAGACTTTATATCAAATATTTCTAAACTTTTTCTGGAAAAAGCATATCCACAAACTTGTCTAAATCCCTTTTTAAACTCATTTTTTTTATTTGAAGGAATTGGAGCTCTTGACATATAAATCAACTCTTTTCTTTTATTAAAAATAACTTTTGGCATATTCAAAGAATAAAATGTGTCTTCATTGTCAATACTGCAATATCCACAGTAAACATCATAGAGATTTTTTTGTTTACTTAGCTCTTGAATTAAACTTTGAATATCATCGGGATTAAATAAAGGCTCATCCCCTTGAATATTTATGTAATAGTCTGCCTCAATTAATTTTGAAACTTCGCATAGCCTATCTGTGCCAGTTAAACATTCATCTGAAGTCATTAAGAATTGTATATTATTTTTTTTACAATGATCTGCTATTCTCTTATCCTCTGTAGCAACATATATTGAATCTTGAGGAACAGCTTTTAAACATTGATCATAAACATGCTTAATCATAGATTTACCTTTTAATAGAGTAAGAGGTTTTCCAGGGAATCTGGAAGATTTATATCTAGCGGGAATTATTAAAACAAAGTTCATTTTTTTATTTATTAATAATACTATAAATTGAATCAGGAGTAAAGCTTTTATAAAGTGATGGAGTTAAAGAGATCAATTTTATTTTTTCATCCAAGAAAACTTTGAATATTTTTTCATTTTCATAAAAAACTTCCCTAAAATTCTTATTAATAGAGTTTTCTTGATATCCATCAAATCCAACTAGATAAAATGTTTTTAATTTAGTTTTTAAAGCAATTTGCATTGATAAAGAACAATGTGTGTAGTCACTTATTTTAAGTTTTTGATTCTCTTTTATTTCAAATGACTTTGATTCCCATCCATTTGGTAAATAAGTTCCAAATTCTCTTGGACTAGGGGGGAAAACAATTTTTAAATTATAATTATTTTTTATACTTATGTTAAACCTATCTACTTCATTTCCTATAAAAGATATCATTTTATCGTTTGGAATATCAAGAAAATGTTTAACATGTCTACTGCTTGAAAAAACAATCAATAAATTACTATTATTTAATAAAAAACTTTTTATTGCATCAATATTTTCATCAATACTATTTCCGCCCCCAATAATTAGAACTTTATCATATTTGTTTTTAAATTTAAGCTGAGGTAACTCTGTTGCTTTATTATCCGAAATTGAACTCTCTAGGGCCTGGACTATTGAATTAAATGACATAAAGTTTTTACCTAACCAATCCATTACTTTTTTTTGTGGGATAGAATAAAACCCTGAAATTATATATGGTAAATTAGTTCCCCAAGAGTATCTCTTTTTTAATAAATAAAATTCAGAAACAACATTAGAAATCAAATTAAAATTGATTTTTTGCGTTTTGCTTATTTGAGTTAGTAATAACTCTGTTTTTAGATTTCCTGCTCCACGTCCCATTCCTAAAATTGTGGCATCGATTATTTCAACCCCACACTTTATAGCTTCAATTGAATTAGCCAAAGCAAGTTCCATGTTGTTGTGTCCATGAAATCCAAGTTTAACAGGTGTAATTAATCTTATTTTTTTAACTACTCTACTAATGTCTTCAGGGTAAACACTTCCGTAGGAATCAACCAAATATAAATAATCAACATGTCTTTCAATTTTATTTAATTTTTTGTAAAAAGAGTTGTCATCTATCCATTTACTTAAATACATTACATTAAATGCAACTTTATATCCCAGTTTTCTCACTACACTAGCTTTCTTTATTCCAAAATCAAATCTTTTTGGATCTATTGCAATTCTTATCATTTCTACATATTCTCTACATGGCTCAACAACTTGCTTTATGTCATCCTCAGAAAGATTTTTTTCATCAACAATTAAAACAATTGACTTTGAAGTTAAACTTTTCACTTTCTTCAAAGTTTCCAATGGTGTATAAAAAAACTCCCCTTTATATACACTTTGCTTTAAATTTCTATAGCCAATTTCAATATAGTCAATTGGAAGTTCCTGAACTGATTTTAAATATTTGTCAACTAATTGAGGTTTAAAATCCCAATTAGTATAATATCCACCATCTCTTAATGTACAATCAAGTATTTTAAAATTTTTCATGTTTATTTTTTAAGCAGCCAACTACTTGACTGTATTTTATCACCTAACCCATCAATTAGTTTAATATTATACTCATCACAGACATCTTTTTCTGGGCAGCTATCATTATTTTGATCTCCTCCATTGGCAAATGCTAATTTGAATTTTTCTCCAAACTCTTTAGCAATAGACTTAATGCTCTTACATACAGTTCTATCATTATCAATTGAAAGAAATACTTTATCCACAGCTTTAATGTTAGAGACTATGAACATTCGCTCACTTTCATCTTGAAAATCCTTACTTCCCTTAAGCTTTCTTTGATTATCATTATTTACTATTACAAATAATTTGTCTGCCTGCTTTTTAGCATAATTGAAATATTCCAAGTGACCTTTGTGAATTGGATTAAAATATCCGGATACGATAATTGCTTTTTGTTTACTCAAGATTGAAAAAACTGATTAATTAAATTTTAGTATTGCTTTAGTTCATCAACTGTTTAATCATTGTTTACAATTATTTGCCAATTGAAATTTTATTTTTATTCTGATTTATGTTTCTTCCATCAAAAATTATTTTTGATTCTTCTACATCTATAACTTTAAATTCTTCCCATTCTGTCAAAATAACAAATGTGTCACATTTTTTAGTTTCACTTATTTTTTCAACAATATTTATTCTTTTATCATTCAAATTTACTTTTATGTCCCATAAACGTTTGATATCATTTAATATAGATTTTTTTTGAACCATGGGGTCATAGATTACAATAGATGCACCACTTTTATATAATATCTCAGAAACTTTAATTGATGCAGATTCTCTACTATCATTAGTATTTGCCTTAAAGGCCCAACCCAATATTGCAATTCTTATTCCGGTTAAATCTCCGTTGTAATAATCAATAACTTTTTGTGCAAATCGTTTTTTTTGATTATCATTTATTCTTACAACCTGATGCCAATATTCAGCCTCCTGGTCAAGTCCATAAAATTTACATAAATAAACTAGATTAAGAATATCTTTTTGAAAACAGCTACCCCCAAAACCTGCAGAAGCTTTTAAAAACTTAGGCCCAATTCTATGATCCATACCAATAGCCTTAGAAAGTTCATCAATATTAGCTCCTGTTTTCTCACAGAGTCCAGAGAGACTATTTATAGAAGAAATTCTCTGAGCTAACATGGCATTTGAGGCAAGTTTAGAGAGTTCGGAGGACCAGACATTTGTGGTTAGAATCTTTTCTTTTGGAATCCAATTAGCATAAATATCAACTAAAGCTTTTACTGCATTTTGTCCAGATTCTGAATCATCTCCTCCAATTAATACTCTATCTGACTTAAATAAATCTTGTATTGCGGTCCCCTCAGCTAAAAATTCAGGATTAGATAAAATTTCAAAATGATTATCTGTTGACTTTTCATATAATATCTCTTTAATCTTCTCTGCAGTCCTAACAGGAAGAGTGGACTTTTCAACAACTATTTTATCTTTTTTTGAATACTTTGCAATATCTCTTGCACAAGCTTCAATATTTCGAAGGTCAGCTTTCATACCAGCACCTTCACCTTCAGCCTTGGTTGGAGTATTAACAGCCATAAATATCATTTCTGCCTTTTCAATATTTCCAGCTATATCATCCGAAAAAAATAGATTTCGTCCCCGAGCCTCTTTTACAACATCTGAGAGTCCAGGCTCATATATAGGTAAACTACTTACAGGGCCATTCCATTCTTTAATTTTATCTGGGTTAGCATCAACGACAGTTACTTTAATATGAGGACATTTTAACGCTATAACAGACATAGTAGGACCCCCTACGTAGCCAGCACCAATACAACATATATTTTTAACTATCATTTATATTCTATTATAATCATCTTCAATTCTAACAATATCATCTTCACCAAAATAAGTTCCTGTTTGAACTTCAATAAATACCAGAATAGTATCATTAGGATTTAGTATTCTATGCTTAGCTTCCTTATTAATTTTTATGGATTCCCCAGCACTAACTTTTTGTTCTATACCATCTAAAGTTACAATTCCATGTCCCTCTATTATAGTCCAAGACTCAGATCTCTTCATATGATATTGGTATGATAGTCTGCTTTTTGGGTTAACCTCAATTCTTTTAATTTTATAATTCTTATTATCCTCTATAACAAAGTATCTCCCCCATGGACGTTCAGAATTATTAATTTTTTTATTTTTCATCTTTGTTAAATATTACAATATGTGGTTTGTCTGATAGAAATTTAGATGCTAAGTAAAAACTAACCTTTCGTTTAATTAGCTTTTCAATTTTTTCTTCTAGTTGACTTATATATTCAAAATTTAAATATTGACCCACTAATACTACCTCTATATTTTTGCTATCAATACCCTTAGCATAGTCTTCAATTAAAATTATTTTTTTAACATTACCCATCCTCTCAATTACTGTGCTCACTAGATCCTCTAATCCAAGGTGTTTATATACAACTTTTTTTAATGTATCAAATAATGGGTGTTCAGTATTTGCTTTATACTCAACCTTATTATTAACTTTTAATTTTTTTAAATAACCTGCATGTTCTAAATGGTTAAGCTCTTTTCGAATTCCATTTGTAGACTCACCCATTTCATTTGCGAGTCCATTTAGATGCCCCTTATTAGCCTGTGAAACAAAAAACTTGATTAAAAGTCTAAGTCTTGTCTTTGATGTAATAAGTTCTCCTAGCATTTTTTTATTTTTAAATTTTTTTCACGGCTTCGCCACATATGTCCCATAAAACATAGAATAAAAACGTCATTAAATCACATAAATTAAGCAGTCTCAAGTTTTAGAGTAACTATCATCCCTAAACTTTCAATTTGTAACTTAATTTTATTTTTTTGAATCTCTATAATCCTACCAATCTTACCTGCAAATACTCCCTCAGAAATTTGATGTAATTGACCTTTTGCAAAGCTTGTTAACGAGACTGATTGGAATTCACCGTTAAGATATTTTTTCATCAATTCAATTTCCTTTTCTCTAACTACTGCAGGCTTTCCCAACCAAAATAAATAGCGAACTACACCAAAAACAGAAAAAATATCATTTCGCCTTCCTTCTTCAATTAAAACAAAAACATAAGAAGGTATAAGAGGTTTAAGTATTTTCTTTTTACGATCTGAATATTGTTTAATAATTTTTACTGTTGGGCAATAACAAGAAATACCAATTTTATTTAACTGTTCTGTAACCTTTATCTCTTGATTAGCTTTAGTGTATATTACAAACCACTTTTTCATTTTATATTAACTACAATAAAACCTAATTTATTATTGAAATAAAATCAAGTTTTTATTATCAAGTAACAAAAGTACTCAAAAAAAAGTATATTATTAACATAATTTTGTTTTTTTTTTTGAATATTGTTTAATCTGAAAAAATTGATATTGTCATTACATACAATGAGTTTAATATTAATTTATATTTGTCAAAATAATACTAATGAAAAATATTTTAGTTACAGGAGGAGTTGGTTTCATTGGATCAAATTTAATTAAAACTTTAGTTGAAAAAGGGTTTAACGTTATATCTCTAGATAATTACTCGACAGGAAGTAAATCAAATGAGATTCAAGAAGTAAAGTATTACAATCTAGATATCGAAAAAATATCAAAAATTAATGTACCAATTGATTTATGCTTTCATCTTGCAGCACAGTCTAGAGTTCAGCCATCTTTTGAGGATCCAGAAGAATCTTTTAGAGTAAACGTTCTAGGCACTTCCAGGGTTATGGAATGGGCAAGAATCAATAAAATAAAGATTATCTATGCTGGATCTTCTTCAAAGCACCATGATCCATCTGACTCTCCATATGCTATGTACAAGTTTTTAGGAGAAGAAGTATGTAAATTATATAAAAAATCATATAATATTAATGTTGAAATTGCTAGATTTTATAATGTTTATGGCCCTGGAGAGAATGTAGATGAAAAATTTGGAAATGTGATAGGTATTTGGAGATCAAAAGTTCTTAAAGGTGAGCCACTTCCAATTGTTGGCGATGGGAATCAAAAAAGAGACTTTATCCATGTTTATGATATAGTGGATGGGCTTATCAAGATTGCATTAACAGATAAAAATCATAATGATGCTTGGGAACTAGGTACAGGAATTAATTACAGTGTAAATGAACTGTTTAAATATTTTAAAGATAAATTTGATGTCAAATCAATAAATATTCCAAATCAACCAGGTAATTACAGAGAAACCTTAAGAGAAAATGACGATTCTTTAAAATTACTAGATTGGAAACCAATTGATAGGCTAAGAGATCATATTAATAGTTTTAATTAAATGATGTTGTATCTGAAATTTTATAAATAATGAAAAATGTATTAATAACTGGGGGAGCAGGATTTATTGCTCATCACCTAATCTATTATTTATTAAATAATACTAACTGGAATATAGTTTCTCTAGACAGGCTTGATTATAGTGGAAACTTAAATAGATTAGATAATATTTTATCAAAATTAACTGCAGAAAAAAAGTCAAGAATTAAAGTAGTTTTTCATGATCTCAAGTCTGAAATTAATCCATGGATAAAAAAAGAATTAGGGGACATTAATATCATTTTACATTTAGCAGCAGGTTCTCATGTTGATCGCAGTATTGATTTTCCAATGGAATTTGTTCTAGATAATGTTGTTGGTACAGCAAATATTCTCGATTATGCTAGGGACTTAAATGATGAAAAAAAATTAGAAAGACTTGTTTATTTTAGTACCGACGAAATTTTTGGACCAGCACCAAAAGGAATTGATTATAAAGAAAATGATAGATATAATTCAACAAATCCATATAGTGCAACAAAAGCAGGTGGTGAAGAATTAGCAGTTGCATATGAGAATACATATAAACTTCCTATATATATAACCCATACAATGAATGTTTTTGGAGAAAGACAACATCCTGAAAAATTCATACCTATGTGTATCAAAAAAATAAGAGATGGAGAAACTGTGACCATACATTCAGATAAAACAAAAAAAATTCCTGGCTCACGTCATTATATTCATGCAGAAGATGTAGCAGAAGCTATCCATTTTTTACTCAAATTAGATTATAACCATATACCTGATTATGGCGGAGCTAAATGTCCTAAATTTAATATTGTTGGCTCTGAGGAGCTAAATAACCTTGAACTCGCCCAAATTATTGCTGATTCCGTAGGAAAAGAATTAAAATATGAAATGTTAGATTTTCACTCATCTAGACCAGGTCATGATTTAAGATACTCACTATCTGGAGAGAAAATGAAAAATCTAGGCTGGTCACCATCAATTAAACTGACTGAAAGGATAAAACAAGTCGTTGGGTGGTATTTAAATAATGATAATTGGATTTAGTTATAATAATTAATAAGGTTTTATCTATATTCGAAATTCAGCTTTTTTAAGAAGATGATCTATTATAAAATTATAATGAGTGATATGTTCCTGTTGAAATAAAGCAAATAGATTAATATTCAACATCAACAGTAAATAAAGCTATAAGATAGATTTCGTTAAAATTTTCTACTTTTGAAATAATAACCTTTATTTATTACTATCGTGGAGAAAAAATCAGTTTCATTTTATGATTCAGAGTACTTTGATGGTTACCAAAAAAAAATAGGTGAATTAGGTGGGGTATTAAATAAATTTAAATTTCAAAAATACATTTCAAAATCTGACTCTGTTTTAGATTTTGGATGTGGAGGAGGATTTTTATTAAACAACTTAGATTGTGATACTAAAGTTGGAATAGAGTTAAACGATATTGCACGAAATTTTTGTAATCAAAACTTTAATTTCAAATGTTACAAACATTTAAATGAAATTCCGGATGATTCAATTGATGTTGTAATATCGAACCATTGCCTTGAGCATACTCCCAATCCCGATCAATTAATTGAGGAATTATATAATAAAATTAAAAAAGGTGGGAAAATTGTTATTTGTGTCCCATTAGACTCGCCAAAAATGAAATTTATTCAAGACGATAATAACTTTCATTTATATTCTTTTAGTCCAATAAACTTAGGAAATTTATTGGTAAACAATAAATTTACAGTTAAATCATCAAAGGTGTTGTACCATAAATGGTTACCAAAACCATTCTTTCTATATAAGGTCTTAGGAGTTAAAATTTTTCATTTCATGAGTTTTATATTTGGTAGAATAAGTACAAAAAGCGTTCAAGTAATTGGAATAGGTGAAAAATAGTNTTACTGAAAACTCAATATTTCTTTTAGATATTCTTCTAGTTAATAAAATACAACTATAGATATATTATAGTTGTATTTATTAAATATTAGTGTAATTTTGCATTTCAAAAAACTATTAATGTACGCAGTAGTTGAAATACAAGGAAGTCAGTTTAAGGTCTCAAAAGATCAAAAACTGTTTGTAAATAGAATCGATGCTAAAGAGGGATCTAAAGTTTCATTTGATAATGTACTACTTTTAGATGACGGAAAAAAAGTTCAAGTAGGTAAACCTTCATTATCAGGAACCTTAGTTGAAGCAAAAGTTGTTTCTCATTTAAAAGATGATAAAGTAATTGTCTTTAAAAAGAAAAGAAGAAAAGGATATAAAGTAAAAAACGGTCACAGGCAACTTATTACAGAAATTATTATCCAGGGTATAAGTGAGAAAAAAGCTGTTCCTAAAAAAGATTCAGAAGCTGCAAAGAAGACAACAGCTGCAAANAAGACAACAGCTGCAAANAAGACAACAGCTGCAAAGAAGACAACAGCTGCAAAGAAGACAACAGCTGCAAAAAAATAATTAG